>Ga0134128_10000938_pt1 | contig 39414 bp, 41 predicted proteins | sample KB31754_FD_96462 | JGI IMG/M metagenome (GOLD analysis project Ga0134128, IMG submission 96462) | Terrestrial soil microbial communities with excess Nitrogen fertilizer from Kellogg Biological Station, Michigan, USA - KB3-175-4 | ecosystem: Environmental > Terrestrial > Soil > Unclassified ...
ACCATCAATAGCCTTGGGGGCATCCAGACAATTTGTATACCGGAGAGCGGACATTTCCCGATGGTCGATAATCCATCCAAAACGTGTGCGGCGATCGCCTCATTTCTCCATGGCGGTGAGTAATCGATTTTTACGCGACCAAGCGGATGTGCCTCATGCCACCTTTCCTTTATCGATCAAGTGGTACGCCTCCTTTATGCCTCTCCATGCTTGTGGATGAAATGACTTTCCTTTGGCGTCATTGTATGCTTCAAAGAAGTGTTTGATTTGAAATCGAAGTGTTTTGGATAAATCCTTCCAGTCTTGGATTTGTGCGTACTCGATTGACTTGGTGTGTACGCCGATGATTCTGTCGTTGCGGACTGTGTTGCCGGCTTTTTCCGTTTGTGTGGCAATCAGCACGCCTATGATTCGCACTTTGACCAGGGTGCCTGGATAGGACGGCGAGTCCATAAGCACAAGGACGTCAATTGGATCGCCGTCTCCGCCGATTGTAGAAGGAACGAACCCGAAGTCGAAGGGAAAGACCATACCTAGCGGCAACGTGGATGCGCATTCGTACATGCCGGTTTCAGGATCATAGTCGTACTTATTGCGGGAGTTTCTAGGTGTTTCGATTACCACCTTGATTTCATTCTTTTGCATAAGCGTATACCGTTCTATTAATAGCTATGCGGACGGGCAGGCGGCGACGGTGTTTCGTTGGCACAGTTTCGTCCAACCGGCCGATTCTGGATAAGTGTGGCGATATGGTCTACATTTTCGGCAAGTCGAACTCTATGATCAAGGCAAGAGTTATGGAAGCGATAACGTGCCGCGAACTTCAACAACTGCACAGCAGCTGAAAGAGCATGTGTTCGCCGTCAACAGCACGCGCGTCAGTCTGATAGCTGTTCAGATCGGGCAGGGCAGATTGCTGGAAGCGACGGCAAACATTCGGCGTGCAATTTCCGCGTTGCAGGACTCTGCTGATCCTGCTGAGCAAGAGCTTTATGGTGTGACGCTGAGATTCTCCGCTCAACTTCTTTCCGACGCCGGAGAGCGATTGATTGCAGAGATCAAGCTGAGAGAATCAATCGAAGTTTTCGAGCGTGTTGGTGATAATGCATCTGTCCAACTCGCATATTCGCTAAGTGAGCTTGCTTGTCTTTGCGCTGCTGAGGGGCGATTTTCTGAGGCTCATCAACAAATTGTGCGCGCCATGAATTTGTTGGCGGCTAGTGTGGCGGAAGCTTCCGGTATTCAATTACAGTCTCAGTTCGCAACTGCCCATCCGACTATCGTGCGCGCCCTCAAGCGTTATCTGACCGCGCTTCGATCGCGGGGGGAAACGGCAAGGCTTGAAGAAGCAAAGCGAACTTTCGATGCTTTTGATGCCGCCGTGCGCCGCACTGAATAAACAAAAGAGGAGCACGCGTTAGCATGCTCCTCTTTGGGCGTTCAAAACGTACTATTTATCTAAATGCGAAACCATCAAAATATACCGGTTCAAAACCGACGTCATGATGGTGATGGTGGTGCAAGACAATCGGCAAAGTAATGGCGGTGGCGATGCCGCCGGCTAGCAATAGTCCGCCAATACCCATTAACAGATAATTCGGATGTGTCGGACATTCCACTACTGCAGGGCGTGCCACAGGAACCGTTTCGATCACCGCCGGTTGACAGTTGCCTTCAACAACGGTGGTCGGAGGAGCTGGAGCTTGCGCCTCCGGCATGGGCACAGGTGTCTGGCTGGTGGAGGTGGATTCGGATCTCCATTCTTTGGTGGTGGTTTCGGTTCGTGGTCTTATCTGCTGTGCTCTGTGCCGTTTCGGTGCGCACCTGCCGCCGTTCATGTCCATTTGGACAGAGGAAGCGTCGGCGGTAAAACATTGTCCGGGCTCGATCGTCGAAGGTGCTTGCGCCACTACGGACATCGGCACCATGCGAGGAGAGTCGATTTCGGCAATCGATTTAATATCGATCTGTTTGGTGCCGTCGGTAGTGTCCATAACAAGTTTGGAAGAATCAATTGTTTTGATTGTGCCGGCAACTTGCGAGTTGTCCTTCATGTGAACGGTGTCGCGGCCATCTGCACCTCTAATTTGAGACAGCTTGTCTCCGCCTTGCAGGAAGGCAGTCGCGTAAAACTTGGCGCGCTTGCCGGAAGTATTGAGATCGGGATTCAGCATCACACCATACAATGCCGGATCGCTTGAGCCGGCTGTTCTAATTGCAAATGAATTCCCGGCAAATGAAGCTTTGGCGCCGTCCAGCCGCAAGTCTGCGATGCGACCGACAGGAGCTTGCCCGTCAAGCAGACCGGACGTGTGTCCGGCAACCGGCGTGTAGCTGATGGTGTCTGCCCATACGCATTGAGGCAGCATGGACGCCTGCACCGACAGCGCTGCCACAAGCGTTGTCGTGATTGTCTTTGTATTCATAATCTCTCCTGTTCTAGAGTCCGGATTTGCGAACCGTTGGGACCAGTCGCATTATGACGGCAAACTCATCAGGGTGACCCTCGTTTAATTACCTGCTTTCCCCTAACTGGGAACACAGCGCTCAAAGCCGCTTGGGCAGCCAGTTGGACATGTTCGCGGTTTCGTTCAATTGCGCACCATGCGCTCTGTCCGATTGGCCCTCTGGTCATCAGGTGGTGGCACGGACTATATTGGATTTGCCTCAGCTGGAGAAAAACCTATGATACGGTCTAACGCTACAAAGCTCACCGCTATGTTCATCTGTGCAGGAAGTATATGCTGCCTTCCCGCCTTTGCGCAGGCACCACAGGAGGTGGCGCAACCAATTCACCAGGTGCTCGCCGGCAGCGTCGAAAAGACAGATGATGCGCTCGGTGGACAAATCAATAATATGAGCGAAGATGCTGTGAAAAACAGCGACGTCGCGCAGGAGACAGACAAGCTCATTGCCAAGTTTCGCGCACCGAAACACAAAGCGGCCGTCGCCATCACCGAAGGCATCTATAGTGTGGTTCCGTATCGTGGATTCGGACCATCAACCGACGCAGCGGATATCGTGCTGGAGCGCGTCAAAAAGATAAAGAATCTCGCCGGCGCAGAATACGTTAAGCAGCGCATAGCCGATCGAATTCATACCGAAGTTGTGCAAGCCACCCTCGAGATTGCTATGGGATTGGACGAACCTGACGCGGACAAACGTCAGCACATGCTCGACATCGGCTATAACAAGCTGAAAGATCTTCTTGGCGAAGACGGTGCGAAAAGTTCGTTGACAAAGATTACGGCGTGGAGCAAACAGCTCGAGATTCCGCAATCGGCCTACCAGGCACCGGTGTGGGACGTGAATGATTTTCAAAGCAAGGTGCATGCATGCATGGCTGTCTCCATGCAGACAGACCCGAACATGCAGGACATCGTCAAGAAAGTCAAAAAATTTCACCGCAGTAAAGCTGCGATCGTAATGAGCGGCGCCCTCGAGTCGGCCCTCGAAGTTGCCAGTATCGGTGCGCCGGGATTTGTCGGTCCGATTGCCACCGAGGTAGCGCATGCGGTGTTTGTTGCCAGCACTGGTGGCTCCGAGCCCACGAAAATCATCAACCAGATGTATTATGCTAAATCGGTAGAGAGCCGGTACAAGCGCTTGAACGATGAAACACAAATGGCGTTGATGAACCACCAAACGGCCATACGCACGAAGAGTCCTACACTGATGGCTTGCTCGGAGGCTATTCTCAGCCAACTGATCGGCGCCGATCGGATCTCTGAGGTGCTCGGACAGACGGTGCTAGCCAACGGAGCGTCACCGCGCGAGTTGCCGATACAAACGGCGGAAAAACCATTGGACGTGCACAACACGAAATAGCAATGGACAATCGGCCTCATCTGTGAAATTCGGACACCTTTTTGTTAAACCTTGCGACTAAAGTTGCACCGTCGCGAGGTTTACCCATATGCAAGAAAATGCCGATCAAAAGGCGGGCGGTCAGGTCCAAGCACGTCGTAATGCTATTGGCGAGGTGTTGCAGAGGTTATCGGATAAAGGCATTGATGTCGAGGGAATCGCTGAGAACGCCGGTGTCCCTACTGCTGACGTAAATGCTTTATCGCATGATGATCTGATCAGCTTGACTGCCTACATTTCGCAGAACCACCCTGAGGTCCTCAAGAATGTAAGTGAGCGGTTTCCTGCTCTGCAAGGGCTGATCGGAATGCTCGAGGGAGGAGAGCTTCAAGGCATCCTCGGAAAGTTCGAGCAAGGCAATCCCTAAAGCTATTAAGTTGAAGGAGCAGTATTATGAACACCAAGCACACTGCGCTCGCTGTTCTGCTTGCCATCAGTCTTGGTGGCAACATGGCTGCCTCGGCGAGATCGCACAAAACTACCGAGACGAGTGCGTCCAAAACTGAACAAACCGTCAGCACAACGGACACGGGTAGTTCGAAAACCAGAACCGAACACAAGAGAAAGACGCGTGAAAGGAAGTCCAAAGCTGAGGCCGCTCAACCCGAGTCCGCTCAAGCTGAGTCTGAGAGCGCTGCCTCCAAGACTGAAACGAAAAAATCGAATCCGCTCTTTCGCCTCTTCGCTCCGTTAGAGACGAAGAACAAAACGGAAACCGAGAAAACAACCACCTCTAAAAAGATGGAAGATCAAGGGAGCCACGAAGGCAAGGTCTACGTCCACGGGTACACCACCAAGACAGGCAAACACGTGGAAGGATACTGGAGGAAAAGGCCGGGTCAGGGATAGCACTCAACCTGCGCTCTGAGGAATCCAAAAGAAGGAGCAATGCCACCTGGGCATTGCTCCTTTCTTTGGGAGTTGGATCTGTTTTAGCGCTAGCGAATTCGGATGTGTCCAAACGGTCCCCGGACGATGGTTCTACCTTTCACCCAACGTCCCCCATGGAGACGCTTGGTTCTAAGCACCGTACGGCCGAATGGACCGCGCCTCATCGTCATCCGGTGCATTCCCCCGGGGGTAGTTATGGTGCGTTTTCCGATATAGGCTTGAGCTTGAGGTATCGCCATGGCGAACAACGTGAGCGACACCAGTATCAGTGATGCAATTCTAGACATATAGAACTCACCTCTTGTGGCAACGGATTGTCGCGGTTGCCGACGGGGCGACCCTTCATATGTTCCGTTTGCTGAGCACCGGATTTGGTACCGCTTGGCCGGTTGGCCGTGGTTGTCGGCCGATCGGTTATTTGCCGTAATTGCGCACGTGCAAGCTACTGCCCTTGGGTTGCAGTCCGAACTTGCCGTCTTTGCTGACTTGCGACTTTAGCCCTTCCGCTGACTCGTTGATATTGTCGGCATTTTTCTTGGCTGCCGCGTGTTGCGCTGACGCTTTCTTTCGCGCATGTTCAATGATCTTCGCCTTTTCAGCGTTGGCGGCTTCGTCTACTTCTTTCTTATGGACGGCTGCTGCTGCCTTGGACCGCTCCGTCCCAACCTTCCAATCATACATTTTTCTCTTTTGGTCTATCTCTGCATGCAGGTTTTGTCGCCTTCGCTCGACTTCGTCCACGTCTCGTTTCGCGGTATCGGCGGTTTGTTGAGCCTGTTTTTGACCCGCCTGCAGCTTTTGCTTTTTGAGCGAATCTATTTGAGCCTTTGTCCGTGCCTTCTCAGCATCGGTCATTTTGCTATCTGAATCGGCGGCGCTCGCTACCGACGTCGCGCAAGTTGCGGCGACAAGCAATGAGAAAAAGAACCGCAACTGCATGAAAATACCTCGCTCACTGATCGGGGGTTTGTGAATTGATAGTTTTATCCAGATCGATTATCGGTTGTTGGGACATCGATCATCTCATTTATCGGCCACCGATGGGAGCATCCGAGGAAGAAGATACGTCTTTGTTTCGGCGGAGTGCGATTCGATAGCCCATTTCGCTGCAAGCGAATGCTCCGGCTGCAGCCAAGAGAAATAAAGCTTCAGGAGCCAGGGCATCCATCGCGCTCACTAGCGCCTTCTCTCCCTCTTCATGATCTTGAATGCTTTGTCTTTGACTTTGTCCAGATCGCGGGCGCTTTGCTGCATATTTCCGCAGATGGCGGCAATTGCCGCATTATCGTATTGGGGTCCTTGAGTCAGAGACTCCAATTGTTGCAACTCACTGGAAATTTTGTTGACGCCCGTGACCCAGTCACCCACCAATGGGTGTAGCTTTGCTTTAGCATCGTCGGACACGTCAAGCTCTTTCTGGTCGGCGACGAACTCGTCAGCGTTTTTCTTGAACAGTTTTATGATTGGTGCCATATTGTTCATGGCCAGGTCCACGCGATCTTTGCGTGGCTGTTGGGGCGGACCAACAGGCCGAGTTCCCACCGGAATATTGATGATCACACCGGGGCCGACCATGGAGGGCTGGGTGATCATTGCTACCGGCTGTATCGTCACCTCATCGTAGAGGTGCCTTGATGAGGTCATGATCTCTTTCAGATCGAGACCGACGTCCCGAAGGTGTTCAAGTGAAAGATCGACTTTTTGTACGCCGCCTTCAAGAGTCCGGCTCGGCGCCGCCACCGCTGTCGCCGTTTGCGCTTGCGCAATCACGCCAGGCGCCATGATCAAACCGAGCAAGAAGATGGAAACCGAAATATGCGATTTGCGTATCATGTGAGCTTTACCTCTAACCCTTAATTTGTTCACGATCATTGTATCGTGCTTCTGTTCAACGTTCGACGAATGCGTCCAATCGCCCTGATTTGACTGCAGATACCAATAGCTGGTGATCGCGTTCAACCTGATCGGCATATCCGACGGCGAACTTGGCGAGAGCCTGGTCGAATACATCCTTGGTTCCCAAATAGCCGGCGATCATAGTCGGATCTCCGGAGCGTGCATGCGCTCGCGCCAACACCCAGCCGAGGACGTCTGCCACCTCTGAGGCGCGGGACGGCGTCCACGTCTCCGGCATCAAAGACATCTTTTGATCTTTCAGTTGGCGGAAATAGAAATGGCGTTTGAGGTGTCCGGCACCGGTTGCCCAGCCCAGGAATATGTCGCTGTGAGATTGCATCAAACGCTGACCTAGGACTATGCGTTGTCCGTGATTACTGCATTTGCTTTTGCCGGCGTGCTCTTCAAGTACGGATGGACGTGCTTCTTTTGCCTGCAGGATCAATGGATCGTCCGGCGAACCATACAAAAGCAAAACGGCGCAATAAGTGCCTACGCTTCCTATGCCCACGACTTTCATGGCCACGTCCGACAATTGATAACGATCGAGCAACACTTGACGGTCGGGAGAAAGGCTAGTCTTGTAGTCCATGAACGTTCGTTGGGCGATGTCCATAAAGTTTTTGCCGCGTTGATCTTCTGAATGATAAAAGTAGGGCGGCACGTCCTTGAATCGTCTTCGGCCGTTCTCAGCGACTGTCAGCTTAGGCACCATGTATTCCAAAATCGACTTTTGCTTTTGTTTGGCAATATAATTCAGGACGTCTTTGCGCAGCTCTTCCTCCGATACTCCCTTCACGAATGATGCCAAATCCATCTTGGAATACCAGACGTCGAGCACCCTCATCTCGGCGAATTCATGCATAGCCTCGCGATAGGAACAACCAAGCACTTCTGCTGCGCCGGCTGCTACTGCCGGCTTGAATCCGTTTTCGCGACACGCCAGCACAAAACTGGTGGCTAGCCGTTTGACGTCCCACTCCCACGCAGCCGGAAGTGTTTCATCAAAGTCATTAATGTCGACTATCAAATTTCGCTCAGGCGTCGCATAAGCGCCGAAATTCATCAGGTGACAATCGCCGCAAGCTTGTACCCGGATGCCGGTGACTGCGGTGGTGGACAGATCCGCTGCCATGATCGCTGCCGATCCGCGAAAAAAAGCGAACGGCGATTTGAGCATGCGCCCGTAACGGACTGGAATCAATTCCTCGATGCGGCCCCTGCTGCCGGATTCCAAAATGGCGATCGGGTCTCTTCTTTTGGCAGACGCCTGCCATGCGGATTGTTCCTTGCGCGGGAGAATGTCGCGAAGTGACTTGCCCTTAGCCAGACGTTCGTCGAGCGTCTCTAATTGCAGCGCGCGTTGCTGGGTGACAGTCTGCTTTTGCTTTGGACTCGTTTTCTGTGGTGACATGAAGCTCTCCAGACGTTTTATGGCTGCGCGAATTTGCGCAGCTCCGGGGTCGACCTGAACCTTTGCAGCAGTTCGACGTTATATTCGAAAGCATTGGGTTGAATGCTCCAATCCCCGCTGAATGGATTATTTAGCAGTTCCATAAGTGCCAAATTTGCTCCTAATGCGATGGCCACCAAACAGATAACAGCCCCATGCAAAATGGCTCCTTTGCGGCCATACAAGAAGGCGAAAGTGAGGACGATGATCGTGCACATGATGAGAACGGGTAGAAGCTGCTTTTTCCACGGGTCATGCGTTGCCAGCAACCGCTGTCGTCTGCAGCTGCTGAGTTGCTCGAGCGAACTCAGAAGAGCACTGTGAATGTTGGTTTCGCCGTTGGTTGTCGGCGAAAAAGTAACCACGGTTCTTGCCAGAGTTGCCGATGTCAGAAGCAACTTGTTGCTCTGATCGCCCTTTGCCATTGCCGGCCATTCGTCATGAATCACTTGATCACAGTACTGAATGCATAACTGCCTGACTTCCTCGCCGAATTGTTGGGGCAGACCGCCGCTTAAACGAAAGACGTTTACGACGGTCGCGGCTTCAGCGTCGACGTTTTGTTCAAGCGTACGGTAATGATCCAGCGACGCAGCCACCAGCAGCCCGAGCAATATCGAGACCAACGTGCCGACGATGCTCAGCATGGCGTCGAGGAAGCCTTGATGCTGGTCCAAATCGACCGGCTTCATCACCCGATGGATAAGCAAGAATGCGCCAAAGGCGATTACTCCTGCCATCAGCGACCATGAATAAAGAGCCGGCACCAGATTCATTAATACGGCCTCGCGTGATTAATCATCCATGCCGAGAGCGAGTCCAGTAAAACCGGCGACGGACGTTCGGTCTCAAAAATCAAATGCTCGGCATCGCCGGCGATCAGCAGTGATTTATCCTCGGAGCCGACCGCGTTATACAAATCCTGGGATCCTTGTGGTTTTACCAATCGGTCTTTGCCGCCTTGCACGATGAATACGGGCGTGTTTGTAATGGCGGCGCACTGCTGTTTTGTTTCTCGCATAAACTTGTCGAAACGCATGAGTTCTTTCGGAGTCATGTCCAACTTCGCCTTCGGATCCGTTTCCCAGGCGCGCAACACGGTGGGATTGGAGGTTGCTTTCTGCGCCACCATTGTCCCGATGTCGAAACGCTTGTTGCGGCCTTTGAGAAAATGCAAAGCCACGGACATTGTCGCTCGCCCTTCCTGAAAGCGATCAGGTGAGGGCACCGATGCTATGATCCCGGCAAGTTCTTTGGAATAACGGGCACCGGCCTGTAGGGCGATGCCACCACCCATCGACTCTCCAACCAGGAAAATAGGAGCGCTGGGATTTCGCTCTTTGAGAAAAGCCAAAATTCCGCCGATGTCCGACAATGCATAGTCAAACTGAACGTCTTCCTCGCCCGGCAAAGTAAGCCACGATCCAAATCCGCGCACGTCCATCGCAAATACTGCGAAGCCTTTCTTGGCCATGTCCAGCCCGAAAGGCGTGAATGACCGATTCTCCAGTCCCAGCCCGTGAATGCATAGCAACGTGGCTTTCGGTGTTTCCTGTGGGAACCAGCCGATAAGCGGCAGCGTTCTCATCTGAAAGTCGGAGGTTAACCACAGATATTCGGCTACCGTAGTTGGATGATTTTGTCTGACGTACTGCGATAGAAATTCCTTCTTCAGTTCATCCAGGGTCGGCAACGCTCCCGAGGATTCCAGGTCGCTACGCAGGGTGAGAAACTGTTCTATTAATGGCGCCAGTTTCCCTCGCAAAGCAAGCCGCTCGGCATCGTATTTGGTGCCTAAGCGCCGGAGCAGGTCCAGATTCTCCAACGCCGCCCAAATGAAATCGGAGGTATCTGCAAGCGTGCCGGAATTTTGCCGATTTCTTTCCAGTTGTAGAAGCCGCTGTGCATAAGGGAGTGCCTGATCGTAGTCGCGTTTGGCGACCAAGCATTGCATTATCGATTCGTTGAGCTTCGGCAGAAGTTGGTCGTCAGCCGGCAGAGACTTTGCATCCGCAAGCGCCGACTGATAATTCGCCAGTGCCTGTGCTGTGTCGTGAGCGCTGAAGTAGCAATCACCGATTCGCTTGAGCAACCATGCTTTATACTGCGGATCTGCCGCGGCACGTTTGGCAGAGAGTTCGAGCACTTTCTGCAAGTCGGCGGCAGCGGATTTATACTCTGCATCGTTGTATTCGGCTAACGCCAACAAGTAATACACGTCCGACTCAACGGCATTGCCATTTTTGTTTTTTGTAGCTTCAACAAGCAACTGTTTTGCATCGGCATTCTTATTGTCGCTGAGTAGAGCCACGGCTTGCTTAACCACAGGACTTTCAGTGAACGTCATATCGTCGACGGATTCAACAGCGGCTGTTTGATTCGGTGCACTGTTCACCACCGCTGAGCTCGGTAGGCACGTGGAAGTAACCGCCGTGGCAGTGACTAAGGTCGTGATGGTGGCAGCCAGTGCTGTTTTGGCGCGGCGCGTGCAAAGCGATTGGTGCATGTCTTGTGTCCTTGTTATTAGCCTTTCTCCTGGCGTTTTACTTCTTGGATGCCGAGCTTGAGAAGCTTGCCTAACTGTCGGAGCCCTGAATGAAGCTCTTCTCCGGCGGCTGTAAGCTTCTGGCGATCTACCGAAGCACCGATCATGCCTGCGCCGGTTATTACCTGCTCTAAGCCGGTTGCCAATTTTTGAAAATCGGTAGACTCTACTGCGGCTGTCACCTTGACTGCCAGTTGGTTCAATAGCGCCGCGACCTGGTCGACATCGCGCTGTCCATCTTTATCGAGATCCAGCTCTTTCAGCTTCTCAATGCGTTCGAGCAGGTAATCGCGCGCCGAGTCGACCGCCACCGCAGTTAACGTTCGTTTGATTGACATGGCTCCCTTTCATGGGCTGCGGTACACCAAGGTACCGCTCTGCGCCTATGCGCGACAGCTTAGCAGTTGATCGGGAGCTTGCGCATTAATACGGCCATGTCCAATTGGCGAATTCTGGTTTGTCTATTCCGTACTCGTGAGCGTAATTGATGCAGTCGATTTGCATGTCGCGGAATTTTGATTTGGCATGGGCTCCACAAACTAACAACCCGGGTACGCGGTCGATAACATCCATGGCAATGCTGAAGCGGTCGACATTATTTCTAATGGCGAGCTCGAGTGGCGTATTAATGTTGCCTTGCTCTTTATAGCCGCGGACGTGCAAGTTGGCATGATTCGTCCGGTTGTAGGCTAAACGGTGAATAAGCCAGGGATAGCCATGGAAATTGAAAATGATTGGTTTGTCCGGACTGAACAAACTATCGAAATCGCGGTGGCTCAATCCGTGCGGGTGCTCGGAAGAGAGTTGCAACCGCAAAAGATCCACCACGTTGATGAACCGAATTTTGAGATTCGGAAACTCCGGGCGCAAGAGCGCGGTGGCGGCCAGGGCTTCTTGCGTCGGTATGTCGCCTGCCGAGGCGATGATTACATCGGGCTCGCAGCCTTGATCGTTGCTCGCCCAAGGCCAAATTCCGATGCCTTTTGTGCAGTGGCGTATTGCGAAGTTCATGTCCATGTACTGTAAGTGTTTTTGTTTATCACTGACAATCACGTTGATATAGTTGACGCTGCGCAAGCAATGATCGGCTACCGACAGCAATGAGTTTGCATCCGGCGGCATGTAGATGCGGATGACGCTCGGGCTCTTATTAACGACAAGATCGATAAATCCGGGATCCTGGTGTGTGAAGCCGTTGTGATCTTGCCGCCAGACAGTCGAGGTAATCAGTAGATTGAGCGAAGCGATGTCTGCGCGCCAACCCAGGTGATTGCAAATCTCAAGCCATTTAGCATGTTGGTTGACCATCGAATCGATGACGTGAACGAACGCCTCGTATGTCGAGAAAAATCCGTGGCGCCCGGTGAGTAGATAACCTTCCAGCCAACCTTCGAGGGTATGCTCGCTGAGCATCTCCATGACGCGACCGTCCGGCGAAAGCAAGCCGCCGTCTTGATCGGACGGCATGTATTTTTCGATCCAGAATTTTTTCGTCGCTTCGTAAATGTCGTCGAGCTTGTTAGAGGTGGTCTCGTCAGGTCCAAAGACACGGAAGGTACTGGAATTCTCACGCATGATATCGCGCAAGAATTTGCCCAGCGGGCGAGTGTTTTCCACTTCTGTGAAGCCCGGTTTTTCCACCGGTGCGGCATAGCTTCTGAAGTCAGGCATGCGCAATGATTTATGAAGTACGCCACCATTGGCGTGAGGGTTGGCGCTCATCCGCCTGTCGCCGGTTGGTGCAAGTTGTTTGAGATCGCTGCGCAACTTGCCCTCTTTATCAAAGAGTTGATCCGGATGATAGCTTTTCAGCCATGCATCCAACTGCTTCAAATGCTCGGGGTTTTTCTTCACCTCAGTCAGCGGCACCTGATGCGCGCGCCAGTTGCCTTCCACCTGGTGCCCATCGACTTCTTTTGGCCCTGTCCATCCTTTGGGACTGCGCAGAACAATCATCGGCCAGCGAGGCAGCTTGCCATTGCCGCCGGACGTGCGTGCATTCTTTTGAATTGCTTGAATGTCTTTCAAGCATTGATCAAGTGTAGCTGCCATTGCCTGATGCATTGTGAGCGCATCGCCGCCCTCTACGAAATAAGGCTGGTAGCCGCAACCTTCGAAGAACTTTTTAAGATCATCGTGATCCATGCGGGCGAAAATCGTCGGATTGTTGATCTTATATCCGTTAAGGTGCAGTATTGGCAGGACGGCACCATCGCGTGCCGGATTGATAAACTTATTCGAGTGCCAGGAAGTAGCGAGCGCTCCGGTTTCGGATTCGCCATCACCTACAACCACCGCGGTAATCAACCCGGGGTTGTCCATCACTGTTCCGTACGCGTGTGAAACCGAATAGCCAAGCTCGCCGCCTTCGTGAATTGATCCTGGTGTTTCGGGAGTGCAGTGGCTGCCGACGCCTCCCGGGAAAGAAAACTCTTTCATGAATAACTGCATGCCGACTTCATCTTCGCCCTTGTCCGGATAAACTTCGGAGTATGTTCCCTCCAAGTAACATGGTGCCAGCACGCCTGGTGCTCCGTGCCCGGGACCAGCGATGAATATCATGTCGAGATCGTGTTGCTTGATTAGCCGGTTCAGATGCACGTAGGCGAAGCTGAGTCCGGGGCTTGTTCCCCAATGTCCCAGCAGCCGATTTTTAATGTCGTCCGGCTTTAATGGCTGCCGCAGCAGCGGGTTGGCTTGCAGGTAAATCATGCCCGCTGCGAGGTAGCAGCAGGCTTGCCAATAAGCATGCATCTTTTCCAGCTCGTCTGCGCTCAAGGGCGAGCCGGAGACTGTGGATCGGGCTTTTCCAAAAGGACTCAGTGCGTCAGAGGCAAGGTCGGTTTCGGTTGTTGTCGTCGCAGCCACTTAAGATCCCCCAGGCGAGCTAAACGTGTAGGCGGCCAGCCTACCACGGGGATGCAAATTATTCATCATCCCGCCGTACAATCGGGAGCCCCAAGGTATGGTGCTAACTTACGCGTTTGTTCGTAGTGGCATTTTGTACTTCGCTAAACAAATCGAGTAAGTTTCTATACTTACGTGATACTTGCTGCCAGCGTCCGGCATATCCGTCATCGGCGATTTCAGCGCACAGATGAGCCATGGCGTTTAAGCCGAGGCTGCTGCATGAGCCTTTTATGGAATATGCGACGTGAGTTAATTGCATCGAACTTCTGTTGGCAATCGCGCTCTCGAATTCTTCGAAGAGGCTTCTGCCCATGAAAATGAATTCCGAGACGATCTCAGCAGTTTTAGGACCGAAGTTGCATTGCAGTTGCGCAAGCTCGCCGTCCATATCGAGTTGCTGCCTCACTTTTCGCTGTAGTGCCAGCGCCGGCGAGCGGGTCATGGTATCTTCCATGCTGTAGCTGCCGATCACGCGCATCAGCTCTTCTGAATTCAGGCCTTTCTCCATCAATCCGTCCAAGCCTTCGCCAATGCAGCGTTGGCGGTTTTGCGAATTATCAAACGAGGAGACGGCGACAATCGGTGTGCGTATTCCCAGGCTTTGTTCGTACACCCTTATGAGCTTGGTTGCTTTAAATCCGTCCATCACCGGCATATCCAAGTCCATCAAAATGATGGAGTACCGGTTGCGCATGCACAATGCCACCGCTTCTTCGCCGTTGCTCGCCGTCTCTGATGCTATGCCGAGCTTATTCAAGTGCATGACGAGAATTTTGCAGTTGATAGGTATGTCGTCGACGACAAGTACTTTCTTGTGCACGATTGGCTCCTGGGAACGTGTTTCTATATGCGCGCCCGACCTGCAGCTTGGTCTGCGGAATGGCGTCTATATCTACTCTAGCGAATGGAAAATGTCGGGTTATCGGCTATAACGCACGTCTGTTGACGCTTATCGAACTTGTGAGCAGATCGTGAAGCGGATGCTAAATCTGCTTGTGCCGAACTTGCCATGGAGCACCTGAGATGACCACTGGACGACGGGTACGGAACTTGTGAAGCGCCCGTGAAGCGAATGCAAAATGTGCATTTGCACCAACCGGGTTAACCCGATTGGTGGACTCTGCTAGCCGATGCGCGAAACCGTATAGCCGCAGACAAGTTTGCTCCCGTCAGAGTGGGACAATTCCCGTTGCTGACTAAAGTGAGCTGTGTGATATTGGCGGAACCGGTCCGTGCCCCCAGTTTCAGGACTTTTTCCATGCGCTTTTCACTGTGTATTCGAACAGTTTCGTCCCTGATCATGCTAGCTCTCATGCTACCGCCCGCGTCCATAGCCGACAGCGGCGGTAGCTATATCGCGCAGCTCGATGATTGCGAAAAAACGCTCGTCGGAAAGACGAGCAGTGGTGTCCCTATAGAAATACGGTTGGAAACTCTGGAGAAGAACCTGTTCGGACAGATAGGTGCCGGCAGCATTGGCGACAGATTGCAGGCGATCAAGCAAACGCTGATCGGTTGTCGACCGGCAGCGAAGGCAGCCAGCGCAGCTGTGGCGTCGGCAAAGACAAAACCGCAGGTTGCGGGACAGATAGCCCCAAAACTTGACCATGCTGCGATGGACAAATCTGCACAAAGCACGCCAGGCGCTACCGACGTGGACATCGATCGCTCCTTGGATCACATCAAGGATCTGCTGAGGCAAGCGGTAATCGCTCACACGAAAGGCGACATGGCGAATGCCAAAAAGCTTTTCGAGCAAGTGCTCTCGATCGACCCCAACAACACGGACGCAAATTACAATCTCGGCGCAATGGCCGAGGAGCGCGGCGATTTGAAACTGGCGCTTCTCTGTTATCGAATGGCGGCTGCCAGTGCGCCTGATGACTCCGACATAGCCAACGCTGCCGCGTCGGTTGAACGCAAGCTGCAACGCAGTGCCGCCCAGCAAGCTGCAGGGCAGGCCTCCGATCCCAATCAACTCAAAGATCTCGCGCGAAATGCTGCCCAAGCATTTAGAGCCGGTAAGTACGACGCCGCGATAAGCGACCTGCAATTGATCGCCGATCAGGAGCCGACTGACGCCAGCGTGCAGTATGGGCTTGCACGCGCATGGCGATCCAAAGGCGATCTCAGTCGGGCAAGGCACCATCTGACGCGCGCTATCTCGCTGGCTCCTAATGAGCAACTCTACGCGGACGACCTGCAGGTGTTGGACAAACAGATACAGGCACGACAAACGGACGGCGATGCATCCGATTCGGATAGTAAAAATGTGGCTGAAGTGCGTCATGCTACTGGCGCAGACAATGATGCCAATCAAGCTGCGCTGAAGGACGATTCGCACGCGGGCGATATCCAGCCCTTCACCGATCAAGCCGCGCCTCATCCGCTAGTCGGATATGCCGGTGAGCGCGGGCAGCCCGTCGGCGCATATTCCGGCGGAGGCTTAGCGCCCATTGGTGCGTTCGCCGTCGTGCCGGTGGAACAAGCGGTGGCCGGAACACTAGCCAGCATGGCTGCACTTGGTGCAATGTCGAGATCTTACCCCACCTACTCGGTTTACCCGGGAGTGCGCTATGGCACAAAATCGCGCATCGCGCGTGGCGTGCTCGCCGGCGGATTGTTGGGGCTATTCACAAGAGGGTGGTAACCGTTGATGAACGCGAAAGTATTTGTTGTCTCGCTTGTCCTCAGCACGTCCGTAGCATGGCCGGTGTACTCGGCGCCATTGAAAGGCGGCGTGCAGGAAGAAGATTTTCGTTTGACTGCTCCGGCGGTGAAAACCGATGATACGCGAATTGCACGCGCGCCGGCGATGGCGCCGGAAGACGTTGACGCACTCAAGGGCTTGGTTGATACCAACGACTTCTCGCCGCAAAACTTTGATCTCGGCGCAGATCGCAATTCGCGCGAAATGGTGTTGGCGTGGGAGCGGTGGCATCATCAACTGACTAAAGCGATTTACACTCGCTGGCGCGCGGTGAATCGCATCCCCGGGCATGCGCTGATGCGCATCACGGTGACGCGCGATTTGCACATCACCGCGCAAACTTTGAAGAACCGTGGTGGATCAAAGTACGAGGCGATCATTCTGGATGTGATTGCCAGCCTGGACAATAATCCCGGCTTGACGTTTCCCGCCAAGTCCGAGCGCCAAGTGGTGAGCTTCGATTGCAATCTGACTGCCGGGCATGTTTCCGCCGGTTATACCTGGGATAAGCGCGACTTCGAAACTGTCAGGCACGACGACTGATTTTCATTCAGCACGTCCGGGAACATGCAACCTCGACTGGTGTCAATTTATTCGAGGTGATAATTATGGCTGACAAAAAGATCACTCGCGATGACGCTGACGACCCGATGAAAGAGGGCGCCACCGCCAATTGGTACGATGCTGATGAGTTGCAACCCGGTGGCACGGGAAAACAAGGCGATCAGCAACAGATGGGTGAAGATAGAGAGGTCCGTACGGACAAAAGCCATAATGAGCGAGGCTCGGACAAACTGCACGGGCCGTGACGATAGGACAAAATCGCTATCCCGAGAGTTCATCCATGACGACGGTCTCCTCGAGAGCCTGATTGATGCGGCAGCGGTAGCGTATCTTTGTTGGTTGTTGCTGCTCCGCGTTCCGTTGCCAATGCCAGCGTGAGCGTGCATTGAGCGCGCTTGCAGATGTACGGATTATCGTCTTGTGCGAGTTCTTCCAATAGTCGCACGGGTAGAAGTGGATTTTCCGCCAGGCGAAAACGTACGTCCGGATTCTCGTGAAAAGCCAGAAACGCCAGGTCGGAGAATTGGGTATTGATGTTTTCCGCCACTGCCATGCAAACTTCAGCGGACTGATGCCCCGCCAATCGCGTCAAGGTATAGGTTGCCGTGCTCGGGTTCGCCGCGACGCATTCGAGAATTTTTTCCGAACGATGTCTGGACAGAATATCCAGTATCTCAGGAGGAGTCATCGGGTTTTTCGCAACGAGTAAAAGTTCGTTTTGTGTTGACATGATTTCACTATGCTGAGAGGCGTACTCTCAATTTACTTATGGAAGGTTAAAAAGTCGTTGAAGCCTGTCAGGCGGTTCTCCAGCTCTCGGGCTTGGTCCTGACTTGCTTCGTCAAGACCGGCGGCTCGGACTTTGAGGCCCGGACTTTAGCTTGTTCGATCAGCTCGAGTGCGTTCGTGGCTTGCTGCGCCAGGTGCAAGTCAGGGCATTCGTCAGCGATTGATTTGAAGACTTCGATGGCGTGGGTGAGATGGCTGCAACGTTGGTAGGAAATGCCCAGATACAGTCTGGCAAGCCAGTTTGTGGGTGTGCGTTTACCAATCTGGATGAGCAATTCGATTGCATCCCAATATCTGCTCGAGCGATACGCCAAAATCGCAATTCCTAGAAGCTCTTCCATGACATTGCACCTTCCTGAAGTGACGCCCGATTACTGGATGCCAAAGTTTGCTGCGCGCGCTTGCTGACCTCGGGCGATCGGTGCACCGCCACAACCTGACTGGTGCGAGCGCAGTAAGTCTAATTTACGCATGCGGGGTTAAAAAGTCGTTGAACCTCGTGCCGAATCCTAGAACCTCAGCCGGGTGGGCTTTCTGGCTGCTTGGTTAGGAACTAAGCGCCCCAGCTTAAGTCAAGCCACAAGTATTGATCTTTCAACGATACGCACCGGCTTATTTTCCTGGACCAGGCAACGTAAGGAGAATAAAGATGAGTACAACTATGCAATCCCCGCTGCAAGAGAAGATGGCGGGGCTATCCTCGGGGACATTCCTGTTTTTGGGCATTGCAATGGTGGTGCTTGGAATAATAGCGATTTTTTCTGCCTTCGCATTTACTCTAGGCACGGTCATGGTGTTGGGCGGCTTGTTAGTGGTAGCTGCCATCGCAGAGTTTATCCACGCAGGCACAGCGGCGAAACAGAAACACGCCTTCGGGTGGAACATCGTATCCGGCGTGGTTTATCTAATCACCGGTCTAATCATGTTATTCCGACCGCTGCTTGGCGCTTTAAGCCTGACGCTGATCATCGCCGGATTCTTAATTATTAGCGGTGTCATCCGCTTGATCAACGCTTACCGCCATAGAGCGGATCACAATTGGGGCTGGCTCGTCGTCAGCGGCATCATCGACATCGCGTTGGGCATCTTGATTGCTGCACATTGGCCCGCCACGGCGTTGTGGGTAATTGGATTGTTCGTCGGCATCGAATTGATCATATATGGAGCGTCGTGGCTCGCCCTGGCGGCGGCGATGGGTAAGGACCTGACGCAAACACCCGCGGCCAGCTAACACGGAAGCTCTGGACTTTCGCCCGCTGTCGTCATCTAAGGTTGGAAAACTTGGGTGAGAGGCAGTGGGCAAAAGGGCGAGTCGGCGAAGTTGGTACTCGGCCGCGCCGCTTGCTGATCTATTGAATGACTGGCGGAAACAACGAGATGTTTGCGCACGATTTCGATTGGCGTGTTCTCACCGCGCGAGATACGCTTGCAGCCGAGAGCCAGTGCCTGGTCGAGCACTTCCACCAATGCGATTGCTTCCATTGCTGCCGCGTTGTCTTTGTTTTGGGCCTTGAACTGTTCACGAAAGCGTGGGTCTAGCAAGAGTTCGTTGAAATTTGGCATGGGCATGCTCCTTTTGGCGGGCAGCCTTCATTATGCGTCACAGGTACCGCTTGTCGAGACGGCCTGGCGCATATCCACCTATGTTTTGGATGGCCGAGGTGCCCGCGGTGGATATCCTTTATATATCAGCTTTACGTGTTCTTAAAAAATGTCGGCAAAATCCACATTCCTCCTTAACGATCGTGGTTCAGAATATGAACTATCGACGCATCCAGAGCGTCAATCAGTTTTTCTAGGCGCATACTCCTTCCTCGACCGACATGGCAGGGCACCACCGGTGGTGTCCTGTCCGTGTCGGCACATGGACGTGTATGCTGAATACTTTTTGTCGTTCATCGAATGCAGTCCTGGGTGCTACGATCAATGTGACTTACAAGCAGCAGTTTTCCCAAATCTCGCGCCCAAGGTTCAGTAAGTAATGTTGAGTGCTTTCGAGCAAGTCTACGAGATCGTCAAAGATGTTCCGCGTGGACGTGTGACTACTTACGGACAGATTTCCAAATTGATGAATGGACGGCTAAGCGCTGCAGCCGTCGGCTGGGCGATGCACGCCCTTGGTAGTGATGGCGGTAAGAACAGACACAAATACAACAGCGATACCGTGCCATGGCACAGAGTGATCAATTCGAAGGGAACCTTGAGCACGCGGCACACAACGGCTGTGGCAGGCAAGCGGGTAAAGCTGCAGCAAGTGCTTCTGGAAAAAGAAGGTGTGACTTTCGACATTGATTCCACCGTCGATTTATCACGCTACTTGTGGAAAGCTTAGCGGCACCACCTTCACAGGCGCAGATCGACTCACTTGAATTGGTGCATTGCGATGATGCAGGCGTAAGTCCTGTCCGGATAACAACTGATACCGGACTTGTTGTTTACTGACGCTCACAGATAAAAGCCTCGATTTAAACCACAAGCGAAACTCATAACTTTCCCATTCGGTTGGCAGAGTAGGAGAAAACGACAGGTTGCCGTCGTAAGTTCTCATCCCGGCAAATCCATAAACGACCGACATCCAAGTGCCCGCCATCGCGGCGATGTGCACACCGTGCGTAGTCTCGTCCGAACGTCCATCCAGATCGCGACGGGCACTATCCGCGAAATACTTGTAGGCTCTATCGCCGTATCCTACTTCGGCGGCAATGATACTGAATATTGATGGAGATAATGATGAGTCGTGCGTCGTGATTGGCTCGTAATAGTCGTAGTCGCGTTTTTTGTCTTTCATTGAAAAACGATCGCCGAGGAGAAACAAAGCCATCAATACGTCGGCTTGCTTGCATATCTGATGACGATAGATCCTCAGATAGTGATAGTGAAGCAATAGCGGCCGTTTATCGGCTGGTACATCCTTTGCCAGCCACGGTGCCTTCGATAGAAAGCTGTCATCCTGTGGGTGAATGCCTAAGTGCGTGTCATACGGCAGGTACATGGAATCTGCAGCACGACGCCATTGCGAAGGCTCGTCGTCTGCCAGACCGATGATGTTTTTGATTCGTCTAAAATCTTCTGTCGATGATCTCTTGAGTTCGTCGGCGAGATCCGCGGCATAGCGCAGATGCATCTGTGCCATGGCATTGGTAAACAAATTGTTGTCCACCAGTGCTTCGTATTCATCAGGGCCCGTTACTTCATTGATGTAGAATCGATTACTCTTGTCGTTGGCGTAGTTTCCTATGCCCATCCAAATTCTGGCCGTGTCCATCACTATTTCAGCCCCGAACTTTCGGATGAAGTCATCGTCGCCGGTAGCCTCTTGATACAACTTGATGGCATACGCTATATCGGCATTGATGTGATACTGAGCTGTTCCGGCCGGGAAAAATGCCGAACATTCATTGCCGTTGATGGTGCGCCAGGGAAACAGCGCGCCTTTTGCATGCGACATCTCTCTAGCGCGTGTGCGCGCTTTGTCGAGGCAGGTGTACCGGTAGTGCAATAACTCTCTTGCGACCTCAGGCTCGGAATACAGACACAGGGGCAGGGCGTAAGTTTCCGCATCCCAGAAATAATGACCATCGTATCCGTCGCCGGTGAGTCCTTTGGCGGGCACACCCGCGCGGCCGTCGCGCCCCGCTGCCTGCAAAACGTGGAAGCGATTGAAATGTATGCCTTGTTGCAGTGCGTCATCGCCGATTATTTGTATGTCGGCATGCTGCCAAAACTTGGTGAGAAATTCTTTTTGCTCCGAACATAGCGAAGCAAACCCTACCTGTTTCGCTTCTCCAACCGCCGCTTTTGCCAGGGACAGCAGCTCTTCTTTCGGCTGGTCTACGGATGTAACGTAGGCGGCGTACTTTCTCAGACGCACAATGCTGCCTGGTGTAATCTCCGTCCTATATAACTGCTCAAGGCGCCGATCTTGGCAAAGGAGCTCGCGACTTATTTCGCACTCGGGTTGCCACGTCAGGTCGTTGTCAATTGCTGTTGCTATCAGCAAGCCACTGTTGGCGGTGCGATGAAGAAAGGCAGACAAGTCGGCATCTTGCTGCGCGTCCAGCTCTTGCAGAGGCTGGCCCAGGGACGCCGCATCGAAGCGAGGATCATTGGTCTGCTCGGATTTCGCGATCGGTGTTTGAACAGCCGAGCGCAATGTTAGCCAACCGGCAAAGTCTATCGATTGAATTATGTACTCAATGGCAAATAAATTTCGTCGGCCAAATGGCACGATTCTTTTGGACGTCACGCGGACGGTCTTCCCGTTAGCAGAAGTCCATTCGACATTTCGTTGAAGAATCCCGGTGCGAAAATCGAGCGAGCGATCGTACCTTTTGATGTTTCCCTGGAATAGATCGAACTCTTCGCCGTCGAGGGAGAAATTGATGCATTTGGCATTGGGGACGTTGACGATGAATTGTTGTTCTTTCGCCAGTCCGTACGATATTTCGGGGTAATGGATTGGTGCCGAATCATAGAAGCCATTGATGAATGTTCCATCCTGGCTGTGTTTGCCGAACCCGGCAAATCCTTCCTCATGCGCTGCTCGTAATCCTATGTGTCCGTTGGCCACAGCAAGCAGAGTTTCTCGAATCAGGTTATCTTCAACCTGGAAGTGGTCTTCGGACAGTGCCCATGCACGATAAGAACCTTTCGACACCATACTCAGCCTCACACTCGCCTACTCGATCGCGCTTTGGGACGACTTCACCCACAGCTTTGAGCCACAGCCCAGGTTGCGCGGCACTCCAAAGCTTGGGTGGCGTCGTGCGTGTCGAGAAAGCCTTACCTCAGGTAAAGGAGGATCGACATGTCAACACGGATGGACCAACGGGGCACCGAACGCGCTCCGGGCGAAACCAAAAATTCAAACGTGGTATGGGGATGGGTTGTCGGCATCATCATCGCTCTTTTGATTTTGTGGTGGATAGCAGCTGCCGCCACCAACCACAACAACGCCGCGAATAATGGGCCTGGTAGCGCCACTACAACGACCACGCCAAATAGCAATACGACAGGAACTAACGGAACAACACCCGGCACCGGTACCACCGGTACCACACCCGGCACCGGCACCACACCCGGTACCACGGGGGGAGGCAACACCACTAACCCCTAATGCCTCGCCCGGGGAGCAATTAGATCTTCACTTTTCCAGATGACTTTTGGTGTCGAAGTGGTATTTTAGAAGGGACTTCGACCGTGGAATTGTTTGGTAGATGAACTCCCTGTCCGCCGAGTCAAGACAAGCGCTGGTGCAGTTTCTCAAAGAGAACTCCATTTTGAAAGTTCTCGACATGAGAGTTCTGGAGGGCATCAGCCCGATTTTTTCAGAAACTGAATATGGACCTGGCGAAGTTATTTTCCAGCCGGGCGATCCCGCGGACGCTGTTTTCATCGTCCGCGCTGGTTCTGTGGAAGTAAGTCAGGGCGATCCTCCGAAAGCTGTTGCCTATTTGGCGTCCGGGGAATGCTTCGGCGAGTTGTCCTTGATAAACGATACGGTGCGGACATCAACAATTCGCGTACCTGAGACAGCGACGATCATCAGGATTCCGAAGGCGGCAATTAATGAATTGCGCAAGCGCTTTCCCGAGATGACGACCACCCTCGCGGAGGTTATCAATCGGCGCGCTGCCGGCACCATGCCATTCCAAGCGGCGGGATTGCAAGGCAACCTGGCATTCTTCGATCTCGCCACTGTGATTCAGACGGTCGTTTCGTCGCGGCAGTCCGGTCTGTTGATCTTCTTTGGGCGTTCGGGTAAAGCGGTAGCGCAGCTAACGATGAAAGATGGCGCCGTCATTCATGCCAAATTTAAGCAGCTTTCCGGTGAGACGGCCGTGCTCGAGCTGATTACCCGCACTGCTCCGCTCGACTTTATTTTCGAGCGTCGGCAGGTGGACGATGTCCCGCCGGATGAAAATCTACGGCGCAAACCGCCCCACATGCTGCTCATGGAGGGGGCGAGGCGTTCGGATGAACTCCCTAAATTAATGAAATCGCTCGGGTGGCCCAATGCAGCGATTGTGCAAACCGGAGAAGTTGCTGGTTGGCAAAAACTCTCTGACGATTCTGAGACCATTGGTCCGCAACTATGGCCGCTGCTGAACGCCAAGTCCAGCCTCCGTGAAATCACAGAAAAATTGCCCTTCGATAGATATTCAATTTTGAGTTTGATCGAGGCACTGGTAAATCGGGGGGCGGCGAAACAGACCGTCACTGAAGAAGCTGCCGCAAAGCTGGAACAAACGAAGGTATTGCCGAATTCCGCGGTGACAGACAAGCCCAAGGGCTTGGCCGGCGGCATGGCTGCGAGTGCGGGCGACTCTCGGCTTCGCTCGTCGCACGCGATGAATGCGTTTCACGGATCATCTCCATTCTTGGACACACTAAAGTACTTCAACGGCATTATGACGAACACGGCTGCTGTGCTCGGCAAGAGTGAGGTGAGGTCAACGCTTGCACAGGCACTCAAGAAGGCGGCCAGTTTCAACCCCAACCTGGCACAGTTAACCGTCAATCAGGATACCGCCACGTTGGAAGTGGGCGCCATCTCGCCGGAATTCGTGGCGTCGAAAGACTCGTCGCGCGCGCTCGAATATCTGTTGCGCGCCTTCATGGAGATCATGGCTTCCCGGCGAGGGTAGTTCGCTTGTGGTGCGCAGTGAAGCAAGGGATGGACGCTTGCTGTGTAAATGCCCATTGACCAGCAGTCCGAGCATCCTACAATAAGAGTTTGTCCCCACAGCGGCACCAAACATGGATGACTCCTCGTCGGAGCGATTAAAGCTTCCTGCAGAAACCGCTCACACTTCTGCATTTAATGCGCACGACATTTTCGCGCATGCTTCGAACAGCGTCGTCGAAGTGAACAGTCACCCGCCGGCGGGCCAGGAGGTTGGCACCGGATTTTTCGTTTCGAGCGGACTGCCGAATTCTTGCGAAGTAGCGACGGCTGCTCATGTGGGTCATGACTATCAGGTGCCGATTACGACGGTGGACGGGCACAGTCACTATGTTCACCTCGAGCTGCTCGACAAGCGGCATGAAATTGCAATTTACGGTGCGCAGGTTCCGAATTCCGAGGCTGTGTGCAAGCCGCTGACGATCGATAGTTCCGGCGAAGCGAAGGGCGAGCCGATTGTGGTGGTCGGAGCCAATAGTGCCGACGGTGACGCTACCGCAACCGATCATAATTACCGAACCGGTACCATCGAAGGATTGCATAAAAGAACAGAATACCCTGCGAGGCAGTTGCCGGGCGAAGATCTGACTCGACCGATGATGCAAGCGAACGGCAACCTGAAGGCGCCAGGCTATTCCGGCGGACCCTGGCTCGACGGCAAAGGGGAGGTCGTCGGCGTGCATGCGGTTGGTGCAAACGGATTTGGGGTCGCGGAACTTCCGCAATTCCTGCAAGAAGACCTCGATATTATTAAAGCCGAGCGCACCAAGAATGGTGGTAAGGTGAAACCGATCGTTATTGAGTGAGGCAGGATGTCTAGCCGCTTGAGGCATACTCTGCTAATTTATCGGAGCATCAAGGCGACGGCCAGCATTGTCGGTAAGCAAAGCACAATCAATCCCAGATCGGTTAGGCTGAAGCGAGTGTTGACGGGCAACGATTTCTCCGCGTTCATGGCGTTGATAACTCGCTGAGTCGGCAGGATGAGTATGGTTGCTGCTAGTGGGAGCACGAGGCTGGAAAGAAACGCCACCACTTTTCTGACTGTAGGATCTTGAGACGTTGGGATGAGCGAGCCGAATTCGATGGACAGCATGCTGGCGATATCAGGACCAGCTATCACGATTGCTAGATAGAGCGTTCCGAGCCACAAGGCTTTGAGGTCGACGGGATAGCCCTGTACATTCGCCGCCTTTTTGACTTCCTGAATCAGTGATCCGTAGGTGAAAGGATTGAAGGCCGCGCGGATGTCGGGCCAAGCTTTCCGTCCGCCATGCTCGTCGACATACATCCAATTGCGGTAAAACCAAAAGAACAAGTACAAGCCACTGGTCAGAACACTCAGCGTCAGAAGTTTTATCGGCGACACATTGAAAAAGATGGTGCCTTCGCGAAACTTCAGCTTTCGACGCCTGCCTTGTTGGTCTGTCGGCTCGTAATGGACCACGTCGTGTCCGCAACTGGAGCAGACCAAAGCGTACGGGGGTATCTTTTGCTCACATGCAGGGCACGGCAGCTTTTGCCATGCTGTTGGTATCGCGAGAGGCTGGTTCATCGGTATTGATGCCGCCGTTCGAAGTCAGGGTATGTGACCATTGTATATTGGAAATACCCACTTTGGGCGCTTCCTGGCGTCAATTGTGCCCGAGCGGCCGCCGCCAAATTCGGTTGCCATAGAGTCTGCATCAGGCTACTCTTATGCTTTGTGCGCCAGATTATTGTTGTCGCAAGCGCGTACGCAACTTGAAGGTAACGCATGAAAAAGTTGATCACTCCGGCTACGCCCGTAAGCGATGAAGTGCTGAATGTAATTGCGCACCTGCCCACTAAAAGTCTTGCAGGCATCGTCGAATCTCAATTTCTGACAAACTTGACGGATTCTCAGTTCATGCGAATTGCTGTTTTGCTGGCACAGAAGGGATACGACGAGGGCGGCTGTCCGATTGGAGGCGTCGTCATTGACAATGCTACGCGTCAGATTTTGGGAAAGGGACACAATACACTCGTCCAGGAAAATCATCCATACAACCATGGGGAAACTTCCGCTATCAGAGATGCCGGACGCCTGGATTTTAGTCTGACAACGATTTTCACCTCATTGACCCCGTGCGATGTCTGCGCAACCCTTATCTACATGCGTCAATTTCACCGACTGGTTGTTGGCGATGTGACAAATGCAAAAGGCACCAATCTTCCGATGCTGCGAGAAAAGGGCGTTGTTGTCGACATCCTGGAAGATCCGATGGGCATAGCGTTGTACAAACGCTACCGTGAAGAAAAGCCCGACTTGGACCGCGAAGACTGGAAGGGACTCGCGGCAGTGCGCCACCGCGCTCCTTAAAACCACGCTCGCGACGAAGTACGCAACTGCCCGGCAGGTTAATTGATCTGCGCTTGGCTGCTCAAATCCTATTTACTACGTATTCTCCCTAGTCAAGGCCGCCGATAGGTGGCCGGAATGTTTGCGTCGGGAAGTATGATTGCTATTTCCAATGCGTCGACGGCGGGGCGTTGGCTTTCACTGGAGGCTCACACGGATGCATCGGAAACATGGTTCCATTCGGCGTATTTGTTCGTTATTGCTAGGAGCGGCACTGGTGGCTTGGCAAGTGCCATCTGCACAGGCTGCACCAGGGACGTTGGGATTCAACCTTTCAACGGTACACAAAACGATCGTCGCGCCTAGCACGATCACGTCTGCGATAACCATAACCGAAGGCAAGGGACATCTGACGATTTCGGCCGGTACCGCGCTCACTCCGGCACAATGGCTGGCTGTGCAACAAATTTTGTCCGGTGGTGTTCAAACGCTTGTTCTCGGAACGCGCGGCAATGCCATTGGTGGCATCGCAATTGCGACGGGGTTGCCGTCTATGTCATCACTGTTTGTCCCGCGGGGAGTTACCCTCGTCGCCGAGCAATCTCTATCTGCATCGAAAGTGATCAGCAATGTAGGAACAATCTTCAGCTCTGAAACTCTTTGGCTCTCCGCACCAGCAATCAACAACGCCGGACTGATCGAGTCGCTCTCGGGCGATATCAATTTATCGTCCGGGGAACCCGGGAATTTCGCCATTACGAACAACAATGGCGTCATGCAAGCGCTTAACGGCAATATCAACATCGCAGCTACCGGCATGACGAAAGCCGAGACGCTGCGGATTACTGGTGGCAGTTGGTTGAGCAATCAGGTGAACATCAATGCCGGATGCGGTGATGTTGAGATGGATGTGAGCAAGGTAACCGGCGTTCTCAACATCACTGCCGGTAGTGCTCATGCGGGCGCAACTGGTAGTTCGCTTCATTTAGGATCGATGAACCTAACCGGCGACCCGACATTCTTCAGTTTCGGCGATATTCTTCTGGAGGAAGATCTGCTCTTCAGGGCACCGGTTGCCTTGATCTCGGCTCAAAGCATAGATCTCAACGGGCACACGATCGACACTGTAGGTTCTGGCGGTTCCATTACGCTGATAGCCGGGGCCAAAGTAAAGGTACCGGTTGGAATTCCGGATGGGTCCAACCCGGCATTAGATGGCTCCAACGCCATGAGCGGCACCGGAATAATCAAAGTCCTAGGAGCCGGAGAAGGCGGCGACGTGCGTTGCTCAGGATGTGGGACAAGCACCTTCAGTCACCTGTCCACCGTGGTAAGCGGGAATAAGCAGACCGCGGGCAATATTCTCATCGTCGCATATAGCAGCAACGGAATCGGCGGCAACCTGCAGCTCGACAGTACTCTCATCAATGCCGACTCCATTAATGGCAAGGCGGGCAATATCACTCTCATTGCTCCGCAAGCCATCAGCCTTAAGGGAGTTGACGCTGATGGTATCGTCCCCGGTGCCAAGATAACTGTTTCAGCTACACAGCCGCAGGGCACCGTAACCGTCAACTCATTTGGAACTGTATCCGGCGCGTTGTCGGGAGGCAAGGCACTTTTGGCAAACGCAGTCGGAACAGTCACTCTTGTGTCTGGATTCGGCATTGTTTGCCAGGGCGGAATTGTATCGGTATTTGGAACCGCGCCCTCTTCGTCAGCCTCTGACGCAATCGACATCGAATCAGGCTCAGGTGGGATCAATGTCAGTTCACTGGCAGCCGGTGGCAAGGGAGGAACCATCTCGCTTATCAGTTTAGGAAATGTGACCCTCGCGGATTCCTTACGGGCTGATGGTTTCAGTGGCGCGGATGGTGCGGGCGGAGCTCCAGGCGGCGTAGGAGCCGCTGGGCAAGCCGGCGGCGCAGGGGGCACTATCACAATCAGCGCTGTTAACGGGCAAGTATCGGGCCCAGCATCAACTCCTGTAACCATTTCCGCTATGGGCGGTATTGGCGGATTCGGCGGTAGGGGTGGCGACGGCAGTGCACAGAAACCCAACGCAGGTGCAGGCGGCAAAGGCGGCAGCGGCGGCGCCGCCGGCAAGGTCACGATGAAGGCAGAGACAATATCGTTGCCGGGTGCATCAGATCCATCAACACCACTGACGACAATTTTTGTTCAAGGTGGAAGTGGTCAAACCGGCGGGCCCGGCGGAGCCGGGGCTGCATCCGGTGGCGCCGGCGGTGCAGGCGGCAAAGGCGGAGGCGCGGCGAAAGGCGGCACGGTTCAATTAATAGGATCGGTGATTGTTAATTCACCAACCATATTCGCACTGGGCGGAGGTGGTGGCTCTAGTGGAGGCGGTGGCACCGGAGGCGGCACAACAGGAACACCGGCGCCGAACGCCGGCGGTAAAGGCGGGTTTAGCGGCACAGCTAGTCCCGGAGGCGCGGGCGGTGTGGTCAAACTGTCCGCACCGAGCGTTAACGTAGGTGGCAATATAGACGACGAGGGAAGTGCCGGCGGGCTGATTTCAGGCCCGGGAAACGGCGGGAGCGGTGCCACTAAAGGCGGCGCAGCGGGCGCGGCGGCGGCTGCACCGAAAGGTGGCGTCGGCGGACAAATTTCTCTGTCCTGCTCGAGTTGCGGATTTTTTAACGCCGGGGCTTCCGACGGACACGGGGAGGCCAAGCTGATTGTATCCGGCGGAGTTGGGGGCGACGCGTTGAGTGGACCAAATCCCGTGCAAGCAGGCGAAGGTGTCACCGGTACTGGTGGCGGCGGGAGTGCCGGCGGCAAGGGCGGTGCCGGCGGCGCAGGCGGTTCCATAGTCGTGACTCAACCTGCAGGGACAGGCAGTTTCTTGGACATCTTTGTCGGGATCGCGGATGGGGGGAACGGCGGCAACGGAGGTCATGGCGGCAACGGTGGCGCAGGCGGTAATGGCACTACGGGCGGTGCCGGTGGTGCGGGTGGCTCTGGAGGCGCCGGCGGAGCTGGAGGTAAAGGGGGGACGATCTCCTTGATCAACCGTAGCGGACTGATCGAAACCGGCAATGCTGCTGGAACCGCCACCAACGATATCGAAGCTTCGGGCGGCGCTGGTGGACTGTCCGGTTCCGCAGGCACCGGCGGGAGCGGTACGTTCGGCAACGGCGGCAATGGTGGCAACGGCGGCGCAGGCGGTGCGGGCGGTGCGGCTGGAAAGATCACTTTGTCAGCTGTGGACGGCTTGACCTTGTCGGAATCCGTGTTCGCTACGGGCGGCATGGGAAATATCGGGGGCGCCGGAGCTGACGGAGGCTCATCCACCGAGGAACGTGGCGGCAACGGCGGATCTTCAGGGGTGGGCGGCGCCGGTGGCGCGGGCGGCTCGATAAAACTCTCGAATAGTGGAGTCTCATCATTCGGATTCGTGCTCTTCAACGGCATCGATGCATCGGGCGGCAGCGGCGGACCCACAGCCACGGCGGGAAAAGGACAAGGAGGACCAAAGGGAGGCGGTAATGGCGGCAACATCGCTAATGGTGGCAATGGCGGAAAAGGAGGATCTATTTTGGCAAGCTCGCTCAGCACACAAGCCGAATCCGGGGTCCAAGGAATGGAGCTCGTCAACGTCTTTGCTAATGGCGGCATTGGCGGCGATACTTCTTCGGCTGGTGGTCAGGGAGGATCCGGAGGCATCACCGCCCCCGGCGGCAAGGGCGGCAGCGCGGGCAATTCGGGTGCAGGCGGCAATGGCGGCACCGTCAATATTCTGAGCAAAATGGAAATCGGACCCACTGTTGCAGGCGACATATTCGGAATACTCACTGATGGCGCCCATGCGGGCAATAACGGAGCCTCCGGTGGCGCTGGAGGAAACGGCACAATTGGCGGAAACGGCGGACGCGGCAGTAATGGTGGCTTGGCCGGAAATGGTGGAACCGTTAAGGTGGCAGCTCCGAATGGAACCATCACCTCGCCTCTGAATGGAACCATCACCTCGATGTCGATAGGATCAAACGGAGGTGGTGGTTCGTTTGCGCAAGAAGGCTTCTCATCCGGGTTGAATCCCAACGGAGGAGCCGGCAGTGTCGGCACGGTTAAGGGTGGCAATGGCGGCGCAGGCGGTTCGACATCAGGTGGAGGAAAGGGCGGTTCAATAACCGTGAATGCGGCCAACGTCACCTTCCTGAATGAAGTGTCCGCTGACGGCGGAGACGGCGGCGACGGTTTGCTTGTTGGCGGAGCCGGTGGCGGCGCCTTCCTGAGCAACCCGGGTCCGATTGGTGGAAAAGGAGGCACTGGAGGCAGCACCGGTGGCGGTGGCAAGGGAGGCTCCGTTGCGATCACGGTGACAGCCGGCGATATCGATGTCCAGGACAATTCCCTTAACAAAATCACTGTCGTTGGAGGACGCGGCGGCAATTTGATCAACGACACGAGTGCCGAAGTGATATCCGGTGGCGGACAGGGCGGCGATGGCACTCAAGCAGCAGGCGCAGGCGGTGCTGCCGGATCGTCAGGCAATGGTGGCAACGCAGGCACAATCAAGCTAATCAACAATTCCGCAACCTTAAAAGAGATAGCCACCTCTGAAGATATCTCGGCTAGCGGCGGGGATGGAGGCGCTTACAATTCAATCGGCGGCATGGGCGGTGCGAGCTTCTTCGGAGCCGGTGGTGCCGGTGGAGCGGGAGGCAACGTCGGATCAGGTGGGCGCGGCGGATCTGTCCTCATCAATACACTCAATAGCAACATCATTAGCAACGCCAGCATTCTTGCCAATGGTGGCAATGCCCAGCTACAAGTGATACCCGGAGGTGGCAATGGCGAGAATGGCGGCGCGGCAACTGGCGGACAGGGTAATACTGCCGGTGGTGCAGGCGGCTTTGGCGGACGCGGCGGAAGCGCCGGCGCGGGAGGCAAGGTGTCGATCATTTCTAAAGGATCAGGAGCAACAATTTCTATTGCAGGAACAGTAAGTGCTAACGCAGGTGGTTCAGGCTTCGGTGAGACCGGCGGCCCCGGAGGCAGTGGCACTGGTACTCTAGCCAAAGCGGGCGACGGAGGCAATGGAGGCACCGGCGGCAACGGCGCCAACGGCGGCATCATTTTTATCAGCGCAGCGTCCACTCCCTCTATCGGCACGCAACCACTTGCTTTGGGAGCCGCGGGATCGTCGGGTGGCGCAGGCGGGTTACCGGGTTCAGGTGTCGGCGGCACGGCTGGAAAGTCAGGAAAGGCGGGGAGCAATGGCAAAAACGGATCCGTTTCAGTTGTTGCATCAATCGAAACAACCGGCACCGAGGACGAATTGATTATTGATTCGGTAGCTGACGACGAGTAAAAAGCGATATGAGAAATCGAATCCAGTGACGTCTTTGATTCGGTGAATTTATCCGGAGCGGTATCCTCCGGCTTAATTTGGGAAATGTCCCCGTGGTGGCAATGAGCACCGCAACCGTGCGGCAACAACCAAGTAAGGACACCAATAGGTGATGGTTAAAGCGATGAAGACGTTTCTGACAATGACAATGACTGTAATTCTTTGTACTTCGATATGCACAAGCTGCACGCCGACGAGACACACTGCAGCTAATCTACCTGGTGAGTGCAATCGTTGGTTGGCCGATTATTTCCGAGCGCTAAAAGCAAAAGATATAAGCGCCCTTAAGGAACTCACTTCTCTCGTGTCTGTCAACGAGATATCGCGAATGGGTGAGAAGCAGGGCGAATTAATGCGCAAGGACAAAGAGGAAATTGAACAGAAGTTGTTTGCCAAAACCACAGAGATGCGAGGCGATTTCAGAGACTACAATATCGAGGCTTGCAAGGTCTCACAGGTAGATGACAGCGCAGCAATGGGAAGTGTCCTCGACGCGGGCCAATATTCCAACATTGTTTGCGACACTATGTACTGCACAGTTGGGAGGGATCACCCCTGTAGATTGGTGCAAAAAATGACTGTTGATTATCAATGAGGATGGTTTTTGTCAGTTCATGGCGCTATTTGCCGGGACAGTGTTGTGTTTGCGGCTCTTTGTCGACGATAGTTTGGGTGCCAGCTGGGTAAGATTGGAAAGGAAGCACCGTTGTAACCGATGTCCGGCGGGGGCTGGTTTGTAGATTGTCAAAAGAAGCCAATATAGGCACCCACAAGAAGCGGCTTCGTCCCGGCGATATTGTCGCCGATCGATACCGCATTGTAGAAGTGGCGGGGGAAGGCGGTGTCGCCGTTGTCTATAAAGCTCTCAACGTCCAGACTTCGAAGACTGTGGCGCTCAAAATGCTCCACAATGCAGATGCGGGTAACCCGCAAAATTTTAAACGCTTCCAGCAAGAAGCCAAAGCCTCAAGCTTGCTCAATCACCCGCACATAGTGGCAATTCATGACTTTGGAATCGTTGACGAAGATCAAGCTTACCTGGCTATGGACTTCCTTGAAGGAAGAAACATGCAAGCCATCATTCGCGACCAAAAGTGCCTGTCCATCGACCGCTTCATCCACATTTTTGTTCAAGTGTGTGATGCACTACAGCATGCACACAGCCAGGGTGTAATTCACCGCGATATCAAGCCAAGCAACTTTGTTCTGATAAACAAGAACAACGACAAAGATTTTGTGGTCGTGGTCGACTTTGGTCTGGTCAAATTGATGTCACAGATGAACGAAGACCCAAAATTGACTATGGTAGGGGAAGTGCTCGGAAGTCCGCTTTATATGAGCCCTGAGCAGTGTCGATGCGTGGACGTCGACCATCGCAGTGATATATATTCGCTTGGTTGTGTCATGTTCCACGCACTCAGTGGTTTTCCACCATTTATGGGCAGCAGCCCGATGGACACCATGTACATGCACGGGTCGAAAGAAGCGCTGCCGATTCAGGAAGTTAACCCAAATGTCCTTGTGCCGCCTGCGATCGAACGTGTTGTCTTGAAGGCTATGGCTAAGTCTCCGCAATTGCGCTACCAAACGATGGCTCAGTTGAAAACCGCACTGCAAGAGGCACATTATGCCGCCGGCAATCATGGAAAAAATCCGGAGTCGCTTCCCGGAGCGTCGACGGTAGCAGCAGCAAAAGATTTCTCCAACATCATAAAAGGGACTCGGGTCGCGACGACGAGCAAGCCGGCATCGTCGGCTCACCCCCCGCTGAGCAAGCAGAAGATAACAATCTGGTCTTGGCTGGGTCCTGCGGTGATCACTTTGGTGGTGGCATTCGCAGGCACCTGGCTGGTCGTGAATAAACTAGTCGAACAGGATAGAACTCGCATCGAAAAAATGGAGCAGTTTCAGGCCCAAGAAGCGGACCAAGTGGTGCATAGGGCTAAGAAGCGTCGGGACAAATTGCGATCAGGCGGCGCTGGAAACAGCCATCCGCAGGCGAATGACCATCAACAACCTTCCGATATCCACAAGTAACTCCGGATTGCGGCAAATCACAGATTCTAATCGGGCTTACGGAGTGCGGTGAATTGTGGCAAATTTGTGGAAGAACGCCAGCTAGAACTGAGTTTTTTCGTCGGTAACCTACAAAAGCGCAGCCAGACCAACACATTTAAGTTGCCAAGGAACCCGTTTGGCCATACATTTGGAGCGACCGCCATTACTATAAACTACGACGACTTACGCCCAGTCCAGGCCGTCTCCTATCCGGAGAGGTGTTTATGAAAACGATCCCGCATAGTCATATTCGGCTATCTGCAGCCGTTGCACTTCTCATCCTGATCGCATCGAATAACAATGCCGGCGCTCAGCAATTCTATGACCATGGACGCCGCTGGGGCGGTCAAAACACCGCGGTTCCCGACGACTATTACCGCCAGGCCGAGCGTGTCGAAGGCCCAATCACTCGAAGCACGCCGCCGTTTGGATATTATGCGGCTCCCAGACCAAAAGTTTTGTACAGAGTGAATTGGAACGAAGTGAATTCGCAGTATCAGTACAATGGGTCGTACGATGGTTTGCCTCGGCAGCCTAGTCGCCAGCGCACGCGCCCGCAACCCGACGCATACGGACAGACGTCGGCTCATTTGAACGTGTACTACCCGGGAAGTAACGCTGCCAGAGCCCTGCCCGGCGATTCGGTCTATTCAACTGACCTGAACGGCTCGTTGCACGTGCCGCATGCCCCGATCTCTCAAACTAACCAGACGGTGACGGGCAAGCTAATCATCCCTAATTAACGGCAGCAATGGTACGCACTATACGCAGCCGGTACACGGGCGGGTTTGCTCTCTGCCAGAACATGAACGCGGGCTGCTGTCATCGATCGCGGATAGTCCATCGCTGGCCGTCCCGAAACTCGAAATGCCGCTGCGTCAAGGCTGAGCCCGCAGAGATCTCGGCTTCGGAGGAGCGTTAAGAATATTGTTGCAGACGAACGCCACCGCCCGCGGTGCGCGAAAAACGATGTTGTTGGCGACTTACGCAAAATGCGTAATGATGTACGTGATATGCGTAAGTTCAAAACTTCATAAGCCAAACGAGGCAGCGATTCGAACCGGCACATCAAAGCGCACCTGATTACATTCGGGAGCGCGAACGTGGTGAAGGAGAATAGGAGCAAACATTCTTTGAACAGCCGCCATCAGACGAAACTCACTTGCGACAGTCACCTTCACTGACTTCCAAAGCCGGCAAAACGTCATCGTGCCACCACTGATGCAGTCCGCGGTAGGTATCATTAATCGCTCCCAAGCTGGGAGTGATAGTATTGCGATCAGAAGACTCGGTCTTCAGTACATTGGCATGGTCTCTTCCGTCCCTCATCAATGCCGGTAGAAGGTCGTCTTTAAACCACTGATGCAGTCCGCGGTACGTCTCATTAATCGATCCCAGGCTTTGGGTGATACCACTGCTAGGAGGTGCGTCGCCCGTCATTCCAAATGGATTATCGCTTTTACGCTCACCCAGCAAAGGTCGAATGTCGTCCTGGTACCATTGATGCAGTCCACGGTAGACCTCGTTGATCGATCCCAAGCTTCCAGTAATATCGCTAGCATTGGTCGATTCGCCCGTCATTCCAAATCGATTGTCCCCTGCTGGCTTTCGCAGCAAGTGTTGAACATCATCTTTAAACCACTGATGCAGCCCACGGTAGGTCTCGTTCATCGATCCCAGGCTTGGAGTAATCTGAATACCGTTAGAGGATTCGCTCCTCTCTGCAGTTATCGGTGCATTAGTGCAACCGTTTGCATTTTGATTGTGATTTTTTTCTCTCCGGAGATATGGCTCCAGATCATCTTTAAACCATTGATGCAGTCCACGGTAAGTATCATTGACGGAACCCAGTCCGCCTGCGCTATTCTCCAAATTGCTCATTGCAAATACTCCCGTGCAGCGATTCGCATCAGCTATTTAGACATGCTGAGGCGGGATGAATACTGAAAAAAGAGAACGATCGCTTTTGCTATTAGGCGATTACAACATGTTAAGTTCGGTTTGTATCACCGTCAATTGCAGTGGGGGTGGTTTTCCCCACTGTAATGGCGGAAGACGTACAATACGCGTAAGAGGCGAGCAGTTCTTTGGATTCAGGGAACGTTGCATGGTATGTCTCGATGGTATCGCGTGCTTTGCTATATTGTCTTTGTCCTAAATACGCGCGCGCCAAATCTTCGAGGACGATAATATTGTCGGTTTTGCCGCCCAGCTGGTTGGTGGCTAAAGATGCCGCTCGCTCGAAATCAGATTCGCCTTCTTTAGCTTGGCCCAGCTCCAGATACAACTTTCCGCGCGCATTTACATGGCGCGCCTCGGTACGGTGCAGAGCGCACGCAGATTGCATGTCTGCAAGTGCTTTTTCCAACTGCCCGAGACGTTCGTAGATGTTGCCACGGTTGTTGAACAGACAGCCATTACGCGGGTCGAGCCTGATAGCAGAATTTACATCAGCCAGCGCCAGGTCATACTTGCCCATGTTGAAATACGAGTTGGCTCGATTCTGAAATCCTTCCACGGAAGGCTTGAGCGTCAGGCAACGTGTGAAATCAGCAACCGCCCTGTTGTTATCGCCAGAGAATTGGTAGCAGAGTCCGCGGAGCATCCGTGCGTAAGATTCGGCGGTCCTCCGTCGTCCGGCTGGCTCGGCGCCAAGACCTTGAATCTCCTTGTCCAAAAGACGTATCGCATCCGCGTACTTGCCATGTTCGTACAAATCTCGCGCCCTTTCGATGTCATCAATCGGCGCCGCCATCAACCGGCCGGCTGTGATCGCGAACAAAAGGAGAGCAAGCTGTATTGAATTGTTCATTGTGCAAAAGGAATCGAGCGCACGGTGGGAGGAACAACCGAAGATCATACATAAAATTTGAGTCCCTGTTGGGAGACCACACGGAGTCCGGGGATCTCGGCAATCGCTAAAAGCCTCGCGCCCTGAGGGATTCGAACCCCCGACCTCATGGTTCGACTCTGGGTTCCCGGTGAGGTCGATGAGATCTTGAACGATCCGCGCACCATTTGGCTTGACTTAGGAGTTAGTCGCGAAGGGAACGACCGACTGATGTTCATAGGTCTCACCAGGGACGGTCGCGCGCTTGAGGTAGGAGTCGAACTTATCGGCGATGACGAATAGGTTTTTCATGCGATGGATGCGGGCGAGCATTATCTGAAGGAGTTCAACGATGCCCAGTAAAGAAACACCAAAGCAAAGGCATGAGCGCCTCAACAAGCGAGTGGAGAAGATTCGCCGCGCGAGGCAGGTGAACGCCTGACGAAAGATGCTGTCATCCAGTGCCGCGTTGAGGCGGGGCAAATGGATCAACTTCAAGCAATAGCTCAGTCCAAAGGTCTTTCCGTCAGCGCGCTGACCCGAATGTGGCTGCTCGAACGACTTCAGCAAGAAAAATCTGCTTAGTCTAGAGTTTGCTTGATGAATTTAAGTACAGCGATAGCTTGTTCGCGGCGAACACCAGGAAACCATTCAACAAATTGATCGATTGATGCGCCGTCTTTGAGATTTTCGAAAAGCGCCGTAATTGGAATTCGGGTGCCAGCAAAAACCCTGGCACCGCTAACCGTATGTGGTGAGCGCTCGACCGCGTCGCAATCATTCCAATGGAGCATCATATATCCCTTTTTATGCCATCATGCGTGGCGGGCTCACGGCATTTTCACGGTCGTATCCCATACTGGTAGAGTAAGTTGCCCAGGGATCGAAAGCCTTGTTTCGAATGAAGGCGTGCGAGACTGAATTACTGCTTGTGGATAAAAGGGAGAGGCGGACACGTCCGTCGTGGGCATTGGCTTTTCTAGGGCGTCGGAATCAAAAATTCCTTTTGCGGCCGATTTGGGTTTGGGATCTACATAACTTAGTGGTGGCGTGAGTGGACACTGCCAAACCTTCGGCGCCAGTGGTGGGGCCGCTCGGTTTATCATGGGCGGTTGCCGATTCGGCTTCTGACCATCGACTACTAGGTTGTAGTTTTCATCGTAATGGAAGCCAGCCGGCCATTGGTGATTGATGATCCATTTATGGTTTGTCATCGGCGCTGCGGTGTTGCTCGGCGCCGAGCAGCCGATTACAAGGACGGTGATACCGAGAGCTACTATCATAGCCATGAGTCTGGAGCCGGACCCTCCAATAAGTCAATTGGAACCAGAGGCGGCTCTGAAGTTGGGCATGGCTGTTTATTTAAATTTTTCTGCCTGAGGGGCCAATAGGGGGCCAACGGTCAGAACATTAATCTGAGTCTGCCACGGTTGTCGACATCAACGAGTCCCGATTGAGAAAGCCGGGCTGACCGGGTTGTTTAGCTTGGGCGCTAAAGGTCGACCAGTTGCGCGTTTCCGGCATCGTTTATAATAATGTTGGAAAGAGCCCAATGGACGGATTATGGACCTCGCCAAGCTAATTGCCGATAAACGAGAGCAAATACTGAAGGCGGCGGCGAAGTATGGCGCCCGGAACGTTCGCGTATTCGGATCGGTCGCTCGCGGCGATCACGGGGATACTAGCGACGTCGACTTTCTCGTCAGCATGGATGATGCAGGGCTTAAAGGCATCCATTATTTTGGTGCAATCGAGCGTCTGTGCGAAGAACTCGAGAAGATACTCGGCTGCCGTGTTGATGTGGTCGACGAAAAAGGATTGCGCGAGCGCATCCGAGATCAGGTATTGTCTGAAGCCAAGGCAATATGACGCAACCGGATCCGAGAAAAGAGCTTCACTGGCTGCAAGATGTGCAGGAAGCCATCGAGAAGATCCAAGGTCATCCGCAGTATGCTGCGGGCAAGCAAGCTCTATACGACGACGAATACTTTCGCGTTTGGGTCATTTTCTACATCGAGCGAATTGGCGAGTGCGCTTCGCGCTTGCGACAACAGTTCGAGTATGACACCAAATATCCCGACCTAGATTGGCCGGGCATGGTCGGCATGCGGCGAAATCTAGTTCATTGGTATTGGAATGCAGATCTTGAGAAAGTCTGGCAAGGTGTGGAGTATCTCTCGAATAACAAAGAAAAAATCGCTCAACTCGTTGAGCAGAAGAAACGCGAACAAGGTATCAAATGACGGGCGATGAGACCACGGAACGCACTTCAGGAGAACGGGGAAGCGGCTTTCATCGACGCCATCCAGCGGTCACCGGCTTTCTTGTTGCGCTCGGCGTACCGGCCCTTCTAATTGTTGCGGGGTGGATTGCAGTGGAAGTCCTCGCCAATCAAAACATATCCGTCCGGTGAACCCGTTTTGACCGTCGAATGAAAATCAGGCATGATTTTCGCGAGCTCATGGGAGGTCGAGGAACATGCACGATCAGTGTGCGCATTGCAGCCATGAACGCGAGACGAC
>Ga0134128_10000939_pt1 | contig 39373 bp, 35 predicted proteins | sample KB31754_FD_96462 | JGI IMG/M metagenome (GOLD analysis project Ga0134128, IMG submission 96462) | Terrestrial soil microbial communities with excess Nitrogen fertilizer from Kellogg Biological Station, Michigan, USA - KB3-175-4 | ecosystem: Environmental > Terrestrial > Soil > Unclassified ...
GATTGGGCCGTTGATCGGGCCATGGGTCTTCCTCCACAAAAGCGGCAAGGCGGTCGAGATTTTCGGACCAGAAGCGGGCGTACCGATTGAGACAGCTCATCGCCTGCTCCATCGGCTGGGCGGTGAGCCGGCAGGCCACCGTGCGGCCGGTCTTCTCCCGCGCGATCAAGCCGGCATCCGACAGCACGTCGAGATGCTTCATGATCGCGGGCAGCGACATCGCAAAGGGCTGCGCCAACTCGCTCACCGACAGGCTCTCCTCCTCCACGAGACGCGCCAGAAGCGCGCGCCGCGTCGGATCGGAAAGCGCGGCAAAGGTGCGGTCGAGCGTCTGATCCTGATACTTAACCATATGGTTTAGTATAGACGCAAGCGTCGGAATGTCAAGCAAGCGGGCGGGACACAAAATCTTGAGCGGTGAAACGACGTCCGGGTGCTCGGCAGCCAAAGCACGCCCACCCGTCCGATCCAGCCTGATCGGACGGCTCGGCTCACACCGTCAGGACCGAAAGCTCTGTCAGCGATAATAGTCGCGGTGATAATAGCGGCCGCGCGGCTGCGGCTGGCGCTGTTCGCCGAACGCCACGTACGGGTTCACGCCGCAATAGGCGTAGCGCCCCGAAGCGCTCGCCATGCATTGGTCGTAGGTCGTGTAAGAGCAGTCGCCGGGGTAGCCGACGCCCTTGCCCTGCACACACCAGGGATAATCATAGGCAGCCGCCGGCGCGGACGTCGCCAACGTCGCCGCACCGGCCGCGGCCACGGCCAAGCTTGCTAATACGAGCTTTCGCATGATCGTCTCCTTCGCGCCGCAGTGCGCTTGTCGCTCTGTCTTGATCATACAACGTACAAGGCGGTTCGGCAGTTCACTCTACCTTGAGGCCGACGAATACGACCACTTTCTTCCGCTTCCCGGTCTCGGCGGCGATCTCGGCGCCGAACGCATCCGGCGTCTCGATCAACGGCGCGGCGTGCGGCTGCGTTTGAAATTGCGGCGGGACTGGGATCAGCCGATGAACGCAAGCCTGCTGTTTGATCTGAGTCACACTTCGAAGCGCGTGCGACAATTTGCCCGTTGCCAGATCAGGTGGCAAAACAACGGCCACAAGATCGGCCGCCGGGACGCCAGGGCCGCTTAGGAGGAAAGATGAACGAGCTTACACCCGCGCAAGGTGTCATCGGTCCCTTCGCCGGGCTCGACGTGCCTTGGCTCCTGAACATGCGCGCCGAGGTGCGGTGCGATCATCCCTTCCTGATCTGGGCCCCGTTCGATGCACCGGCGCGGGTCTGGTCCTACGGCGAATTCCACCACCGCGTCGGCGCGCTCGCTGCGGGTCTTGTGAAGCGCGGGATCAAGCCGGGCGACTTCGTGCTGATCCACCTCGACAATTGCATCGAGGCGATGCTCGCCTGGTTTGCCTGTGTCGAATTAGGGGCGATTGCGGTCACGACCAACACCCGTTCGGCCGCGGCCGAGTTGGAGTACTTCGCCGGACATTGCGGCGCGGCCGCCGCCATCACCCAGCCCGCTTATGCCGAGCTGGTCGCCGCCAATTGCCGGGGTCTGCGCTGGGTCGCGGTGATTGCGCATGATGCGGGCGCGCCGGCAAAGGCCGTCTCCTGCGGCGACCGCTTTGAGCAGCTGTTTGCCGACAGCGCCGATCGCCCGCGCCGCTTAGCCGATCCCTTCGCGCCGTGCAGCGTGCAATATACCTCCGGCACGACGTCGCGACCGAAGGCGGTGCTGTGGACGCACGCCAACGCGCTGTGGGGCGCCAAGGTCAATGCCGCGCATCAGGACCTGCACGCGACCGACGTGCACCAGACCTATCTGCCGCTGTTTCACACCAATGCGCTGGCCTATTCGATGCTGGCGAGCCTCTGGGTCGGCGCGACTTGCGTGATCCAGCCGCGTTTCTCCGCGAGCCGCTTCTGGCGCGTCGCACTCGAGCACGGCTGTACCTGGACCTCGACCATCCCCTTCTGCATGAAGGCCCTGCTGGAGCACGACGTCCCGAAGAATCACAAATTCCGGCTCTGGGGCACCGCAGTGTGCGAGCCGCCGGCCTTTACCGCGTTCGGCGTCAAGATCATCGGCTGGTGGGGCATGACCGAGACCATCACCCATGGCATTGTCGGCGAGGTCGACCAGCCGAATGTCCCGATGTCGATCGGCCGCGCGGCGAGCGAATATGCGATCCGCATCACCGACGACGACGGAAGGCCGACGGACGTCGGCTCAACCGGCAATCTCGCGATCAAGGGCGTACCCGGTTTGTCGCTGTTCAAGGAATATCTCCACAATGGAAGGGCGACGCGCGAGAGCTTTGACGAGCACGGGTATTTCCTCACTGGCGACCGCGTCATGCTGCTCGAGCGCGGCGCCATCAGGTTCGGCGACCGCGCCAAGGACATGCTCAAGGTCGGCGGCGAGAATGTCGCGGCAAGCGAGATCGAGCAGGTGGTCGCGGTCGTCCCCGGCGTGCGCGAGGCCGCCGTGGTCGGCAAGAAGCACGCCATGCTGGATGAGGTGCCGGTGGTCTTCATCATACCGCAGTCCGGCGTCGACAAGCTGCCGCAGGATCTGCACGACACCATCATGGCCGCCTGCCGCAGCAAGCTCGCCGATTTCAAGGTGCCGCGCGAGATTCGTTTCGTCGACGAGATGCCGCGCTCGACCTTGGAGAAGGTGGCGAAGGCGGAGCTGCGGAAGATGCTGGCTTGACCCGCGCGTCATTCCGGGGCGATACGTGCTGATCCAATCATCTGGACGCTCCCAGGCGGCACCGTTTCAATGGCCGAAAGGAGCCGAGGCACCAGCGGCCTGATATCCGCAAGCCGGTTCGTCTTTGCTTCAAGCACGACAATCGCAATGGAGAAGGCAACCACATTCTGCTGAAATGACAGATTTCGATCGACTGTCACGAACACGTCGAACTCCTGCGCGGCGAGAGCCAGTAATTCTCCATTCTGGATCGCAGTCCAGCCCATCTGACGCGCGCTTTTGACGTCATGACCCACGACGTCACGCGCCAAACGCCAATCAACGCATTCGTCGAGGAAGACTCTCACGACGCGGCTTCAACGACTCGGTCCTTCGCTTCTTCCAGAAAAGCGATGACGCACTCGCGTGTCACCGACGGGAAGCCTTTGAGAAAGTCATTGATTGTTTCACCCGCCTCGAGATAGTCGAGCAGCGTCTGCACGGGAACTCTCGTCCCATGGAAAACGGCGGTTCCCCCCATCACGTCGGGGCTGCGGGATACGACGGGCTGCTTCATATGGAAACTATACCTCAGCCAAGCGTCCCGATGAAGCAGGATCAGCCGGGGTAGCTGCCTTCAGAGCAAGAGCGGCAGGCTATGGCGTCCCAACTTCGTACCGAAATGGCCGCCCGGCAACGCTCAATACGCCCCGAACGCCACCGGGCGGAACGCCTGCAGCAATTGCTGGTCGAGCTTGCCGTCCATCGACTCCATGATGCTGAACGCGCGCGAATGGGTGAAGGGCAGACGGTACGCGCGCTTCTCCACCAGCGCGGTATAGATGTCGACGATGGTGGTGAGCCGAACGATGTCGCTGATCTGGCCGTCGGAAAGGCCGTTGGGATAGCCGGAGCCGTCGAGCAGTTCGTGGTGATGCAGCACCACGTCCAGCATCTCGGGCGGAAAATTGCCTTGCGCCTTGAGCGCGTCAAAGCCGCGCTGCGGATGCTGGCGCACTTCCAGCTTCTCCTGCTCGGAGAGCTGGCCGGGCTTGTCGAGGATCGCAACCGGCACGAACGCCTTGCCGACGTCGTGCAGCAGGGCGGCGCGGGTGAGCCGCCGCTGGTCTTCCTCGCGCATGCCGAGATGCTGCGCGAACGCAACCGCAAATCCGGTGACGAACAGGCAGTGGCGATAGGAGGCGGCGTGGTGGCAGCCGACCGTCGTCAGCCATTCACGCAGCGAGGAATGCTTGATCGCCTTGAGAACTTTGGTTTCCGCCTGCTGCACTTCCTCGAAGGTCAGCACCTCGCCCCGCGGCAGCTTCTCGAACATCTTGACGAAGATCGCATGCGCGGCGGCGACGCCCCGGTTCAGCATCTTGCCGCGTTCGCTCGCATCATAACTCTCGCTGTCCGGAAACGCGGCGTGGACGCGCTGCAGGATCGCGTCGCGATCGAGCGGCCGCGAGATCGTATCGGTGGCGCCCAGCGCCCAGGCCTGCATGGAGGCGTGATGCAGCGCGTCCGCTAGCACGAACAGCCGCGGCAGCTGCAGATAGGCGGCGGCCTGCAATTTCTTGCGGACCGCCTGCACGCTCTCCGGCGAGCGCAGATTGATGTCGACCACGACGCCGGAGAGGCCGGACGGCGTCACCGGAATGTCTGATGTTGCGACCATGTCGACGTCGCCGACGGAGCGCAGGATATCGGCGAGCTCGCTGCTGTGGTCGGCGCGGTCGGAAGCCAGGAGCAGGCGGCGTTTGGGCGAGGTCTGTGTGGCTGTGGCGCTCATGGAAACCCGATTGGCTCGCTAATTGCGACGCGCCAAGCCTATGCAGCAACCTATTCCACTGGGATTAAGAGGCATCGTGAACTTCGACTGAGAACATTCGCTAAAATTTGAGCGATCGCTCAAAGCAACGTCGGGGCGTGGCGTCGCCCAAAAGAAAATCCGCCGGAGTTTTGCTCCGGCGGATCCCCTGTTTTCAGATATCCTCGGCGGGCGTTACGTCTTCATCGCCGCCTTCACCGCTTCCGCAGTGATCGGCAGCGAGCGCACGCGGGCGCCGACTGCATTGAACACCGCGTTGCCGATCGCGGGCGCGACCACGGTGACCGCGGGCTCGCCGACGCCGGTGGCATGCTCGCCATTGGCGATGACGGTGACCGCGACTTCGGGCATCTGGCTCATCCGCAAGGGCGTGTAGCTGTCGAAGTTGGTCTGCTCGATGCCGCCATCCTTCAACGTCGCCTTTTCGTACAGCGCGAGCGAAAGGCCCCAGAGTGCCGCGCCCGAGACCTGGGCCTGGATGCCGTCGGGGTTGACCTGCGTGCCGACATCGGTCGCCACGGTCAGCTTCTTCACCTTGACCTCGCCGGAAGGCGCCACCGCGACATGGGCGACACAGGCCGTCCAGCTCGCGGTCTTGCGCTCCTGCGACGAGACACAGGCAACGCCCATGCCCTCACCTTTGGGCAGCGTCAAGGTGCCGTAGCCTGCGAGGCCCATCGCCGCCAGCAGCGTGTTGCGCAGCCGCTGCGCGCCGCCGGCGTTGTCACCCTTGCCGTCGAGCAGCTCGATGCGGAACTGCGCGGGATCCTTGCCGGCCGCATGCGCGATCTCGTCGATCATGCTTTCGACGGCCCAGAAGGTCCAGCCCGGCGCGACCGAGCGCAATTGGCCCGATGGCGTCGCGTTCTGCGCCATGTCGCTCTTGATCGCCCGCACATAGTGGTTGGGCACGGTGTAGAAGAAGTCCGCGCCGTTCACCGTGAAGGCGTCGAGCGGCCCCTTCTTGTCGACCGATGGCGACAGGAAATCGGGGATTCCCCAGCGCGCGGTCGGCCAGGCCGAGACCACATCATGGCTGAGCGCGATCAGCTTGCCGTCGCCGTCCACGCCGGCCTTGACCTTTTGGTAGGTGAGCGGCCGCGAGAAATCCATGGTCATGTCGTTCTCGCGGGAATAGATCACCTTCACCGGCTTGCCCACGGCTTTCGCCGCCTGCACCGCCGGCACCGTCATGTCGGCGTCCAGACGCCGGCCGAAGCCGCCGCCCAGATACATCTGGTGCATCACGACGAATTTGGGATCGACGCCGGCGGCGCCCGCCGCGATCGCGCCGGTGCGTGTCGCGAACTGGTTGCCGGTGTAGACGTGCCAGATGTCGCCCTTCTGCTCCGCGGAGCAGGTCATCGGCTCCATCGGACAATGGATGTTGATGCTGGTGGTGTACTCCGCCTCGATCACCTTCGCGGCCGTGCCGAGGGCGGCCTTGGGATCGCCATTCTTGACGAAGAACTCACCGGAATCATCCAGCGCCTGCAGGCGCTTCGCCTCGTCAAACAGCGATTGGCTCGATAGCTTGGCGTTCGGACCGCCGTCATAGGCGACCTTGAGCGCAGCCGCAGCCTTGCGCGCATCTTGATAGGTCTTGGCGACCGCCACCACCCACCCGGTCGTGGTCGCCGTCTTGTCGTCGAGCGTGACGGCCTTGATGAAGCCCGGCACCTTCTTCGCGGCGGAATCATCGACCGATTTCACCGTGGCGCCATAGCGCACCGGCGGCGTAACAACGGCGCCGTAGACCATGCCGGGCAGCATCACGTCGATGCCGTACTTCGCCGTACCATTGGTTTTGGCTGGGATGTCGAGCTGCGGCACCGAGACGCCGACCATAGTGTATTGATCGGGTGTCTTAAGCTTGATCGCCTTGAGCTCGTCCGGCGTGAAGGTTTTGGTGGCCTTGCCGCTCTTGACGATTTCGGCGAAGCTCATCTGCTTCTTCGATTTCCCATGCGAAATCACACCGTCGCGGACGACGAGCTCGCCCGCCGGCACGCCCATCGCGGCCGCCGCCGCTTCGGTCAAGGCCATGCGTCCCGCGGCGCCCGCGCGGCTCATCGCCTCGAAGTTCATCAGGGTCGACCAGCTTCCGCCGGTGATCTGCGCGCCCAGCACGGGATCGTTGAACTTCGGATCGTTGGAGGCAAGCTGGATCCGCATGTCCTTCCACTTGGCGCCGAGCTCCTCGCAGATGAGCTGCGCCATGGTGGAAGAGACATGCTGGCCCATTTCGGCCTTGCCGCAGGTCACGGTGACGATCCCGTCATGTCCGATCGTGTACCAGACGCTGGGATCGAAATTGCCGCTCACCGCGGTCGCCGCCAGCGCGCTGTCGAGACCGGGAACGGCGGCATAGCCGAGCACAAGGCCTGCGGCGGCGGTGCCGACCAGGAATGTGCGGCGGCTGAGGTCGGTGGATTCAACCTTTGTGATTTTCACGTGCGTATTCATGTGTGCCTCCGATCACCGGCGACGTTGGAGGCGGTCCGCATTTCGGACGCGGCGCGCATGATCGCCTTCTGAATGCGCGCGTAGGTCATGCAACGGCAGAGATTGCCGTCCATGTGCTCCACGATTTCTTCCTTGGTCGGATTGTTGTTCTTGGCCAGCAGCGAAGCCGCCTGCATGATCTGGCCGGACTGGCAGTAGCCGCATTGCGGCACCTGCTCGGCGATCCAGGCCTTCTGCAAGGGATGGTCGCCCTTGGCGGACAGGCCCTCGATGGTGACGATCTTCTTGCCGACGGCGTCGCTCACCATGGTCTGGCAGGACCGCACGGCTTCGCCGTTGAGGTGAACGGTGCAGGCCCCACACAGGCCGGCGCCGCAACCGAACTTGGTTCCGGTCATCTGCAATTGCTCACGGATGGCCCAGAGCAGCGGTGAGTCACCCGCCGCATCGACGGACACGTTGTGTCCGTTGATATTCAGGTTTGGCATCTGTTTCTTCCCCTGCCGGTGGTTGAAGCCGCTTACGGCGGCATCTCACTTGGTTGGGTGGCTGTGCGCCCACCGGGTAAGCGCCAGTTGGCGCGCAGCATGATCGCCTTCCAGCGAGGAGGCAATGCAATTTGGGATTGTTGGCGGAAAATAAATTTTCGAATTGCGCGTTTTGCGTTGCGGCAACATCGCTGTCGTAAATCCGCAGAGCGGAATAGGTGCTCAACACCTCGCCGGCATTGCGCTGCGGGCGGCGCGGCGTCGAGCAGTTCACAGCCGCAGAGATGTTGGGCTAGAATGACCGCCGGATTGGAAAACGTGTGGGGAATTGCGATGCCGAAAATCGATCGCGACGGAATTAAAATCTACTACGAGGTCCATGGCGACGGCTTTCCGCTGATCCTGACGCACGGCTATTCCTCGACGTCTTCGATGTGGCAGGGCCAGGTTGGAGCCTTGTCGAAGGGCCACAAGCTGATCCTGTGGGACATGCGCGGCCACGGCCAGTCCGATTATCCCGACGACCCCAATGCCTATAGCGAGGCGCTGACGGTCGGAGATATCGCGGCGCTGCTCGATGTGGTCGGCGCGAACAAGGCCATCGTCGGCGGGCTCTCGCTCGGGGGCTACATGTCGCTGGCATTCTATCGCGCGCACCCCGAACGGGTGTCGGCGCTGCTCATCATCGACACCGGCCCCGGCTTCAAGAAGGACGATGCGCGCGAGGCCTGGAATACACGGGCGCGCGACACCGCCGAACGCCTCGAGCGCGATGGCCTCGAGGTCTTGAAATCGGCCAGCCGCGAGCGCTCGACCGTCAGCCATCGCAACGCCAAAGGGCTTGCGCTTGCGGCACGCGGCATGCTGACCCAGCGCGACGCGCGGGTCATCGAGGCGCTGCCGGAGATCAAGGTGCCGTCGCTGGTCGTGGTCGGCGCCGACGACACGCCCTTCCTGGCCGCCTCCGACTACATGACCGCGAAAATCCCCCGCGCCGGCAAGGTGGTGATTCCCGCCGCCGGCCACGCCGTCAACATCGACCAGCCTCAGGCCTTCATCGATGCGGTGCTGCCGTTCCTCGATGGATTGCCGAAGAGCGCTGAAAGACTCGCGTCGTGATGCGGCAAGGCGCGTGCGAAATCTGAGCAGGTTGTCATTGCCGGGCTTGACCCGGCAATCCATCAGCTTCGAAAGAACTCATTTCACGATGGATGCGCGGGCCTTCGCCGCGCCGTAGGGGCTTCGGCCCCGCAGGCGGGTCAAGCCCGCGCATGACGAGTGGTGATTCAAAACCAGCGCTCGCGGACCTGGACGGTGTCACCGGGGCTCATGGCAGTGCCGAGCGGCACCACGTATCGCGCAACACCATTGGAATCGGTGTGCGTGAGCGTGACGAAGTCGCGCTTGGCGCGCGGCGAGAACCCGCCGGCAATCGCGACGGCGCTTTCGACCGTCATGTTGGGCACGTACGGGTATTGGCCGGGCGCCTGCACCTCGCCGAGAATGAAGAACGGCCGGTAGGAGTCGATCTCGACCGCAACCGACGGCTCGCGGATATAGCCGTTGCGCAGTTTGGCGGTGATCTCCGCGGCGAGCGACGCAGGCGAACGTCCCCGCGCGGCGACCTGGCCGATCAGGGGCATGGTGATCGAGCCGGAGGCGTCGATGGTGTAGGTGTTGGTGAGGCCGTCCTGGCCGTAGACGACGACGCGAAGCTTGTCGCCGGCGTCGAGCTTGTAGCCTGCGTCGTATCTGACCGGCGCGGAAGGCGGCGTGGCGGCGTAGGCATCGTAGGGCACCGACGTTGCGGCGGCTGGCGGCGTATAGGCTGGCGGCGGCGCGTAAGCGGGAGACGCCTTGTAGGCTGGTCCTTGTGCGTAGTAGGCAGGACGAGAGGCGCCGGCGAGTGCCCGGCGAAGCGCCGCGATGGCGCCGCCGCCATCTCTAGCCGGCTGAGGTGCCGCATAGGCGCTGGGCTGGCCGTAGGTCATGTAGTCGAGGTCGTTTCGGCCCTGCGCCAGCGCCCCGGGCATGACCGCAGCCAGGCAGCCAGCCAGCGCTGTGACCATGATCGACCATCGAAACGCGCGCGCAAACCGCACTGGAGCCATCCCTCACGACGAGATCGCTCCAGTCTTGCACCCGCTATGGTTAACAAAGAGTTTCGAGGGACAGCGCCAGGCTGGCTGACCAATAGCTATAAGGTCTTCCCGTCATTCCGGGGCGCGCGAAGCGCGAACCCGGAATCTCGAGATTCTCAGGTGCGCAACTACGCACCATAGTTCGATGCTAACGCATCGCCGGAATGACGACGCCGAGCAGTCAGGCCGCCGAGACGCCCGCGCCAATCGGGCACGACACGCCGGTGCCGCCGAGCCCGCAATAGCCGGCCGGGTTCTTGGCCAGATACTGCTGATGATAGTCCTCGGCGAAATAGAACGCACCGGCGGACGCGATCTCGGTGGTGATGGTGCCAAGCCCCTTGGCTGCAAGCGCCTTCTGATAGGTCGACTTCGACGCCTCGGCCGCTTTGCGTTGCGCCTCGCTCAAGGTGTAGATCGCGCTCCGGTATTGCGTGCCGACGTCATTGCCCTGGCGCATGCCCTGGGTCGGGTTGTGGCTCTCCCAGAACGCCTTCAGCAGGCGATCGTAGGAGATCGTTTTGGGATCAAACACGACCGACACCACTTCGGCGTGACCGGTGCGGCCCGAGCAGACCTCTTCGTAAGTCGGGTTCGGCGTATGGCCGCCCGCATAGCCGACCGCGGTGACGTAGACGCCATCACCGAGCTCCCAGAACTTGCGCTCCGCCCCCCAGAAGCAGCCGAGTCCGAACACCGCCTGCTCGAGCCCTTCCGGATAAGGCGGCTTGAGCTTGTGGCCGTTGACGAAATGGGTCGAGGCGGTCGGGATCGGTTGCGCACGACCCGGCAGCGCCTCGGCTGCACTGGGCAGTGCGGTGGTCTTGCGCATGAACAGCATGGATTTTCTCCGGGCGTGATGTGGGACTAGAGACTTGGGACTGGCGCGATGGGCGCGTTCGGCCGGCACCCCATTATATAGGTGCTTACGCGATGCGACGCAGCCCCGTTGCACTCTGCTCCCGGGCGGGAGGTCAGTCCCTGGAATAGCCGATCAAGGGTTTGCGCGGCCGGAACAGGATCATGAGGACGATCCCGATGATCCCGAGCACGGCAAAGACGGGCTGATCGAGCACGACCTTGACGATGCTGGTCCAGAGCCACGGCGCCTTGCTCTCGACCCAGGCCCGGAAGGCCGCCTGGCTCGCCTGGTTCATGTCGTTCCAGAACTGGCCGAAGCGGGTGAAGCTCAGGCTCTGATCGGCGACCCAGCGCGCCCCGTCATAGACCATGAAGATGAATCCGCCGGCGAGCAGCAACAGCCCCACCAGGCGGAAGAAACCGCGGATCATATGTTACCCACTCCTCGTCGTGCCCCAACTCACCCCGAAGGTGTCCGTGGCCTTACCGGGGCCCTCGGGGAAATTCAACCTGATCAGTAGTTTAACGCCCAATTGCGAGTGCCTTTGAGGCTCTGGTGACTACCTTAAAGCGTTGACGATGCAAAACCCTGCCTCTATAAGGGCGCCAATGGCGGCGGGCGCAATCCCGCCGCCGCGTTTCTTTGAGCCTTGCCGGGATTTTGCGTTGGACTTTGCGTTAGACTTGCCTGCCATCGCCCGCATCTCAAGGACGCTCCGAACAACCTGCAGCGTCGATCATGTGGTCGAACACGATCCGGAAAAGCGGGCACCTCTTTTCCGATCATGCTCGAGAGAAGCGGCCGGCGCGCTTATCCGTGAACGACCAGCAAGCGGTCTCCGCTAGAGGAATTTTCAGACGATGGCCAATACGACTTCCGCCAAGAAAGCGACGCGCAAGATTGCCCGCCGAACCGTGATCAACAAGTCGCGCCGCACCCAGATGCGCGGCGCCGTCCGCACCGTCGAGGACGCGATCAAGCGTGGCGACCGCGACGCGGCCGCAAAGGCGATGGCGCGTGCCGAGCCAGAGTTGATGCGTGCAGCGCAGCGCAACATCATTCAAAAGAACAACGCGAGCCGGAAAGTGTCCCGCCTGGCGCATGCGATCGCAAAGCTCGGCAAGTAGGTCTTCGCGCGACCTTCGCTGACAAAAAATCGAACGCGTCACCAAGCCCGGCTCGGCCGGGCTTTTTTTCTTTTCTGTCATGAATCATGTTGCCAGCGCGCGTGATACGAGTACAATTTTCACGCGACCCGTATTTTACCGGTGCGGTTTGCGCGCGCCTGTAGTTTTACTCGGGTTGCAATTTTGCCGCACCGGAAACAGTGCCCTTTGCAAGAAATGCCTGTGGCGCGCATTGAAAATGAAATCCCGCAGATCGCGGGTTACCCAAAAAAACAATCGCGAAAAGCTTCGTCTCGCTAATTACTTATCCACATAGCGACGCCGACCGTTTGGAAAAATGGCCGTTCACCGAGCGGCCGTCAAAATTTTATGAAGTTTTTTTGCGACCGGGATGAGATTTGTGACACGCGCGATTCCTCGCGGTGATTCAAAAACTTGCTTTCCGCCTCTGCGCTGCAGCGCTGCAACACCTCGAAAGACTCGGCGGCGCGCGGCGATCAAACCGATTGCGAGAAATTTCCCATTGTGTATTTCTTAAATTGCTCGCGGCGCCCACGATCTTTAGACCAGCGCGGTTTTAGGAACGGGGCGGACGCGCAAATCGGCGGCGGTGTGCGCGTTGGCGACGCTTTCCAAGCGATTGTCGGACCGAGGCTTATGGCAACATGGGCAACGGAGAGCTGCGTCTCAATTTCTCGGACCTTGGGGGCCTCGCGCCTCGTCGGTCGAGCAAGAGGAATAGACTTCAGTCACTCGATGAGAGGGGGAGCAGGATCCTGCGAGCGGGTAAGGTGGATTGCGGGTGAGAGAAGCGGCGTAGCGGCTGAACGGAATGGTTCGGACGTCGTGGACCTTGGAGCAGACGTTAAGAGGACAACTTGTCGGGAGCAATTCCGGCAAGGACGGGGAGGTTTGTGCAATGACCTACATTAGCAGCACGGTATTTGAGCGAGATCGATTTTCGAGCTACCTCACTTTCAACGCGACCCCACTGCGCCCTCCGACGCGCATCCCCGACAATCCGTCGAGTACTGGCTGACCTCGCGGAAGCCTTTCCGATCCGACATCGTTGAGCTGACCGCGGCTTGTGCCGAACGGCGGAGCCATGTCCGGTGATGGAAATTTCGCTTGAGGTCGCGCCGCGGCAGGAAACCTGCACGGCGTTCGCCATGACAAAATTTCTTCTTTTGGAAAAGTTTGGGGCTATGACAAATTCGGAACAGGAGCGCTGGACGCGCGTCAAGGGTCGGTTGCGTTCGAGTGTCGGCGAGGACGTCTATTCGAGCTGGTTTGCGCGGATGGATATGGAAAGCGTGCAGCAGGAGAGCATCCGTCTCTCGGTGCCCACGACCTTCCTGCGGAGCTGGATCCAGGCCCATTATGCCGAGCGCGTGCTGTCGTGCTGCCAGGCCGAGATGCCCGAGGTGCATCGCATCGATCTGACGGTGCGCTCGGCCGCGCGCAGCCTCGCGCCCGTCAAGGAAGCCCCGGCCGCGCTTGAGGCACGCCGCGCCGAGCCGCGCGACGGCCGTCCCGTGCATGAGCTGCGCTCGACTGCGTCCGCGCCGGTGTCCGCCAGTCATGACGCGCTCGGCGGCTCGCCGCTCGACCCACGCCTGACCTTCGCGAGCTTTGTCGTCGGCCGCTCCAACACGCTGGCGCATGCGGCCGCGCGCCAGGTTGCCGAAGGTCGCCGCGGCGATCCCGTGATGTTCAATCCGCTCTACATCCATGCCGGCGTAGGCTTGGGCAAAACCCATCTGTTGCAGGCCGTGACCTGGGCCGGCAATGCGGCGGGCGAGCGCAAGGTGCTGTATCTCACCGCCGAAAAATTCATGTACGGCTTCGTCGCGGCGCTGAAGACGCAGACCGCGCTCGCCTTCAAGGAAGCGCTGCGCGGCATCGACGTACTCGTGATCGACGATCTGCAATTCCTGCAGGGCAGGTCGACGCAGGCCGAGTTCTGCCACACGCTGAATGCGCTGATCGATGCCGGCCGTCAGGTGGTGATCGCCGCCGACCGTCCGCCATCGGATCTGGAGAGCCTCGACGACCGCGTGCGTTCGCGGCTCGCCGGTGGCCTCGTGGTCGAGATGGGCTCGCTCGGCGAGGAGCTCAGACTCGGCATCTTGAAGTCGCGCGTCGCGGCGGCGCGTGCGCATCATGCGAGCTTCGACGTGCCGGAGCCGGTGCTGGACTATCTCGCCCGAACCATCACCCACAATGGCCGCGACCTCGAAGGCGCGATCAATCGGCTGCTTGCGCATTCGAAATTGAACAACCAGCCGGTGACGCTGGAGATGGCCGAGCGCGAGGTGCGCGATCTGATCCGGCCGCAGGAGCCGAAGCGGATCAAGATCGAGGACATCCAGCGCGTGGTGGCGCGGCAATATAATGTCAGCCGCTCGGACCTGTTGTCCTCGCGCCGGACCGCCAACGTGGTCCGTCCGCGGCAGGTCGCGATGTATCTGGCAAAGACGCTTACCCTTCGCTCGCTGCCGGAGATCGGCCGCCGCTTCGGCGGACGCGATCACACGACGGTGCTGCACGCCGTGCGCAAGATCGAGGCCCTGGTGGCCAAGGACACGACGCTCTCGGAGGAAGTGGAGTCGCTGAAGCGCCAATTGCAGGAGTAGTTCCGTCATCCCGGGGCGCGCGAAAGCGCGAACCCGGAATCTCGAGATTCCGGGTCCGGTCCCTTGGACCGTCCCGGAATGACAATTTCGATCGGTCCCGCCTGGTTTGCCCGCAAAACGTGGGAATCACGGCGCGAATCCCTTGAATTGGCGTCCCATCCGCGCCACTTTACGCCCCCCGAAGGCCCCTCATTTGGGCTCGCGGGTGCCATCAGCCGCGGCCCACCCGCCCGGCATTCCCACGACATGCTCTGTTGGATCGGGCGGATATAGCAATGAAGGTCACCGTCGAACGCGCGCAACTCCTGAAATCGCTGGGTCACGTCCACCGCGTGGTCGAGCGCCGCAACACCATTCCGATCCTCGGCAACGTGCTCCTGCGCGGCGAGAACGCGCAGTTGTCGCTGAAGGCGACCGACCTCGACCTCGAGGTGACGGAAACGCTCGCCGCCGAGATTGCGGGCGGCGGGTCGACCACGGTGCCCGCGCACATGTTCTTCGACATCGTACGCAAGCTGCCGGACGGCTCGCAGATCGTTCTCGAAAGCGACGGTGACCGCGCCGTGATGGCGATCCGCGCCGGCCGCTCGCGCTTCACCCTGCAGACGCTGCCCGAGAGCGATTTTCCGGATCTCGCCGCCGGCGACATGACGCATTCCTTCACGCTGCCGGCTGCCGACGTGAAGCGGCTGATCGACCGCACGCAGTTTGCGATCTCGACGGAAGAGACGCGCTACTACCTCAACGGCATCTATCTGCATGCAGCCGGCAGCGCCAAGGCCGCGACGCTCCGCGGGGTTGCCACTGACGGCCATCGCCTGGCGCAGGTCGATCTCGTGCAGCCGAAGGGCGCGCAGGGCATGCCCGGCGTGATCGTGCCGCGCAAGACCGTGGGCGAGGTGCAGCGCCTGATCGAGGACAATGAGGCGGAAGTTTCGGTCGAGCTGTCGGCGGGCAAGATCCGATTCACCCTCGGCAACGTGGTGCTGACCTCCAAGCTGATCGACGGCACCTTCCCCGATTACGGCCGCGTCATCCCCCAGAACAACGACAAGGAGCTGATTGTCGACAAGGCCGATTTCGCCGCCGCGGTCGACCGCGTCTCCACGATTTCCAGCGAGCGCGGCCGCGCGGTCAAGCTCGCGCTGTCCGCGGGCAAGCTCGTGCTCAGCGTGACCAATCCGGACTCCGGCAGCGCCACCGAGGAGATCGAGGTCGAATACGCCTCCGACCCGCTCGATATCGGCTTCAACTCGCGCTATCTGCTCGACATCGCCGGCCAGATCGAAGGCGAGGTCGCAGTGTTGAAGCTCGCCGACCCCGGCTCGCCGACGCTGGTACAGGACAAGGACAACAAGAGCGCGCTCTACGTGCTGATGCCGATGCGGGTTTAGCGCTTCCGAATTGAGCGGGAACTTACTAGATTTCGTCATGGCCGGGCTTGTCCCGGCCATCCACGTCTTGGAGCAAAGCAAGACGTGGATGCCCGGCACAAGGCCGGGCATGACGACGAGACAATGTCGACATGACCCCCTCCCGCATTCATCGCCTGGCGCTGACGCATTTCCGCAATTATCGCAGTGCGAGCCTGCGTGCGCAGCGCGACATGGTGGCGCTTGTCGGCCCGAACGGTGCGGGGAAGACCAATTGCCTGGAGGCGATCTCGTTCCTGTCGCCCGGGCGCGGGCTTCGCCGTGCGACGCTTGAAGATGTCGCCGACAACCAGGGCGACGGCTCGTGGGCGGTGTCGGCCGAGGTCGAGGGCGCGCTGGGGCTTGCCACGCTCGGCACCGGCATCGAGGCGCCGCGGGGCGAGGCGTCCGCGGGCCGACGCTGCCGCATCGACCGCGAGACGGTTGGTTCGGCCGCCGCCTTCGGCGATCACCTGCGCATGGTATGGCTGACGCCGTCGATGGATGGCTTGTTCATGGGCCCGGCAAGCGAGCGGCGGCGCTTCTTCGACCGGCTCGTGCTCGCAATCGATAGCGAACATTCGAGCCGCGTCTCGGCGCTGGAGCGGTCGCTGCGCTCGCGCAATCGCCTGCTGGAGGTGCGCAATTTCGACGATCACTGGTGCGATGCGATCGAGCGCGAGACCGCGGAGCTCGCGGTTGCAGTCGCCGCAACCCGCGGCCAGACCGCGGTGAAGCTCGCGGCGATGCTCCGCGCCCGCGCGGAAGCCTCGGCCTTTCCATCCGCGCGGATCGCGCTCGACGGCTGGATGGAGAACGCGCTGCTCTCCGAGCCCGCGCTTGCGGTCGAGGAGCGCTACCGAAAGATCCTGCGCGAGGGCCGCGTGCGCGATGCCGCCGCCGGCCGCACGCTCGACGGACCGCATCTCACCGATCTTGCCGTCGTCTATGCGCCGAAGAGCATGCCCGCAAAGGACGCGTCCACCGGCGAGCAGAAGGCGCTGCTGATCGGGCTGGTGCTGGCGCATGCGACGCTGGTGGCGGAAACCACCGGCATCATCCCGCTGCTTTTGCTCGACGAGGTCGTTGCGCATCTCGATCCGAACCGGCGCGCCGCACTGCTCAACGAGCTCGCAAAGCTTGGCGCGCAGGTCTGGCTCACCGGCGCCGATCCCGCGGCATTCGGCGAGCTGAGCGTCTCCGGCGATATCTTTGACGTCGAGAACGGCCGCATCACGCGGCGCGCATGATCCGCAAAAGCCCTGCCCCGCCCCTGGATAGCGGGCTGGGCACCCTTTCTCGAAAACATGCCTCGGGCCTTTGGCAGGTCTTGTCGGAGCTACCATTCGGCGCCGGACCGGGCAACTTGAGGGCTCAAAACGGGCCGTCAGAGAGGCCCGAATCCGGCCCTCGGAACAGGGTTTTTCAAGGCTTGCGAATCAGTCGTTTCGAACCTTGAAAAAACGTTAAAAAACCCTATTTCCTCAGTATCTTATGGGTCGAGACTTTGCGCTAGGCGGAACCCGTTTTTCGTGGCACAAATAGCTCCGATCAGCTCTCGTTGCGCGTGGCTCGATCGGGACATCCTCAAAGGCCTCACATGACTGAACCAGCCCGGCAAACCATTGCCGACAACGAGCCCCCTGTCGCGAGCGAGTACGGTGCCGAATCGATCCGGGTGCTGAAGGGCCTCGATGCGGTCCGCAAGCGCCCCGGCATGTATATCGGCGATACCGATGACGGCAGCGGCCTGCATCACATGGTCTACGAGGTCGTCGACAACGCGATCGACGAGGCGCTGGCCGGATTCGCGACGCGCGTGGAAGTGATCCTCAACGCCGACAGCTCGGTCACGGTGCGCGACGACGGCCGCGGCATTCCCGTCGACATCCACAAGGGCGAAGGCGTCTCGGCAGCCGAGGTCATCATGACCCAGCTCCATGCCGGCGGCAAATTCGACCAGAACTCATACAAGGTGTCCGGTGGCCTGCACGGCGTCGGCGTGTCCGTGGTGAATGCGCTGTCGAGCAAGCTGCAGCTTCGGATCTGGCGCGACGACAAGGTGCACTATATCGAATTCGCCGACGGCGACCCGGTTGCCCCGTTGAAAGTGGTCGGCGAGGCGCCGGGCAAGCGCGGCACCGAAGTGACCTTCTTCGCCTCCGGCAGGACCTTCAAGAACATCGAATATGATTTCGCGACGCTGGAGCATCGCCTGCGCGAGCTCGCCTTCCTCAATTCCGGCGTCAACATCGTGCTCTCGGACAAGCGCCATGCGGTCGAGAAGCGTGAGGAGATGCACTACCACGGCGGCGTCGAGGAGTTCGTCAAATATCTCGACCGCAACAAGAAGGCGATCGTGCCCTCCCCGATCATGGTGCGCTCGGAGAGCAACGGCATCGGCGTCGAGGCGGCGCTGTGGTGGAACGACAGCTACCACGAGAACGTGCTGTGCTTCACCAATAACATCCCGCAGCGCGACGGCGGCACCCACCTCGCGGGTTTCCGCGGCGCGCTGACGCGCCAGGTCAACGGCTATGCCGACGTCAACGCGAAAAAGGAAAAGATCCAGCTCACCGGCGACGACTGCCGCGAGGGTCTCACCGCCGTGTTGTCGGTCAAGGTGCCCGATCCGAAGTTCTCATCGCAGACCAAGGACAAGCTGGTCTCCTCCGAAGTGCGGCCGGTGGTCGAGAATGTCCTCAACGAGGCGCTGCAGGCCTGGTTCGAGGAGCACCCGGCCGAGGCCAAGGTGATCGTCGGCAAGGTGATCCAGGCCGCCGCGGCGCGCGAAGCCGCGCGAAAAGCGCGCGAGCTGACGCGCAAGAATCCGTTAAGCGTCTCCTCGCTGCCCGGCAAGCTCGCCGACTGCCAGGAGAAGGACCCCGCCAAGTCCGAAATCTTCATCGTCGAGGGCGATTCGGCGGGCGGCAGCGCCAAGCAGGGCCGTAACCGCGAGTTCCAGGCAATTCTCCCGTTGCGCGGCAAGATCCTCAATGTCGAGCGCGTGCGCGCCGACAAGATGCTGTCCAGCGAGCAGATCGGCACGCTGATCACCGCGCTCGGCACCGGCATCAGCGACGATTTCGCGATCGACAAGCTGCGCTATCACAAGATCATCCTGATGACCGACGCCGACGTTGACGGCGCCCATATCCGCACGCTGCTCTTGACCTTCTTCTACCGGCAGATGCGCGAGATCATCGACCAGGGTTATCTCTATATCGCGCAGCCGCCGCTCTATAAGGTTTCGCGCGGCAAGTCCGAGCAGTATCTGAAGGACGAGCGCGCGCTGGAAGATTACCTGATCGCGACCGGTATCGACGAATGCGTGTTCAAGCCGGCCTCCGGCGCCGACCGCGCCGGCCGCGACCTGCTCTCGCTGGTCGAGGAGGCCCGTTTCATACGCACCGTGCTGCGCAACCTGCACAGCCGCTATAACCGCACGGTGGTCGAGCAGGCCGCAATCGCGGGCATATTGCGGCAGGAGATCTTTGGCGATCCCGACAAGGCTGCCGCGGCGGCCGACTACATCGCCAGGCGCCTCGACGCACTGGCCGACGAGGTCGAGCGCGGCTGGACCGGCCGCTTCACCGAGGGCGAAGGCTTCCTGTTCGAGCGCACGGTCCGCGGCGTCAAGGATGCGGCGATCCTCGATCACGCCTTGCTTGCCTCGGCCGATGCTCGCAAGCTCGACGATTACGCGCCGCGGCTGCAGGAAGCCTATGCGCGAACCGGCCTGCTGCGCCGCAAGGATACGGAGATGCCCATCCACGGACCCGTGGATCTGTTCGAGGCGGTCACCGAGGCCGGCCGCAAGGGGCTCAACCTGCAGCGCTACAAAGGTCTCGGCGAAATGAACGCCGATCAGCTCTGGGAAACCACGCTCGACACCGAGGCGCGCTCGCTGCTGCAGGTGAAGGTCAAGGAGGTCGACGAGGCCGACGACATCTTCACCAAGCTGATGGGCGATGTGGTCGAGCCGCGCCGCGAATTCATCCAGGACAATTCGCTTTCCGCCAACGTCGACGTGTAAGGGACACCTTGTCGCGATAGCCGGACCATCAGTCCGGCGGCGAATCGTCGGCCTGTGTTTGGGCGGAAATACAGGCTGATCTGCCGGAGTCGTCCGGCTTTTCGTGACGGCATTTCGCATAGCTCGCGACATGGCGCGCGAACAAATCATGAGCCGCCGCCGGAGTTGAACTCACGAGCTTGTCTGCCAGCGCGCGACCGACATCGAAGTGCTGGTAGTCGATTGGATCGTCCCAGTAGCCGCCCCAGATCAGAAAGCCATTGTTGGCGAAGACATCGATCGCATCTTCCGCCATCCCCATACGTTGCATCTTTCCCGGACGATCCCTCATCCGGTTTACGTATCGCGCTCCTGAGGCTGGACTGACGGTTAGCGTCGCACCAGCGCGCTTCAGGTATGGATTCTCGACGGGATTCACGTCGATGGCGAGGCCATAGCTGTGGAGTGAAGTCCGCCCTCCGCCCGCTATCGCCCGGTCATTGAATGCCGAGCTGTTGTCGTCCGCCGTTGCAGCGTCATCATCGCCCTCGTACGCATTCATCAATCTGGCCTTGGCGATGGGGAAGCGCTCTTTCCGCAGCTCGGCAAAGGCGCCAAGAACATGGTCGGCGACAGCATCCAGGACGATGATTTCGCCATCCTGATGAAGATGCCGATCAAACCCGACATAGGCGAACCTCAGTAGCCTCAAGCGGTCACACCCGACGGGAGCATTGGGAGCCATGACATGATGCAGTGTCATGTCTCTGCAAAGAGCTTCGCTGACGGGAACGATTTCGTCCGTCTCACCGGAGGCCGCCATGCTTTGGCCAGTACACACGAGACCAAAGCCGATTGCGAATACCCAACGAAGGAAGCGGAAACCTTCCATTTCGAAACCGCACCACAGAGATTTGTGCATGAGCCCGCCGCTTTCCGGTCTACCATCAGGATGACGTAACGAGGGCGCGTACTGATTGGCTTTCGTGGGCCCTTCTACAGTGTAGAGCGCAGGCCTTCGACCCGCATCGGGGGCAGCTCCCTGCTCATCATCCCCGGAATCACCGAATCGACCGGACCTTGGGGGCCGCGAGCTTGTTTGGATACTGAAACCGTTGCACAATTTCGCGTGTTCTCGGGACTTTTACGGGGGAGAGCCCATGCCGCCCATCCAGTATATCGTTGAGGGCGGCCACCGGCTCAGTGGCGCCATAGAGCCCTCGGGCAACAAGAACTCGGCGCTGCCGATCATCGCCGCGGCGCTCCTCACCGAGCATCCGGTCACGCTCGACAACGTGCCGCGCATTCGCGACACCGAGACGCTGGTGGAACTGATCCGCTCGGTCGGCGCCTCCGCCGAATGGCGTGGGCGCAATCGCCTCGCCATTCACGCCAAGGACATCCGCGCCGCCGATCTCGATCCGGTTCTGTGCGCGCGCATTCGGGCCTCGATCCTGCTGGCGGGCCCCCTGCTCGCCCGTTGCGGTGAGGTGGCACTGCCGCCGCCCGGCGGCGACGTGATCGGCCGCCGTCGGCTCGACACCCATTTCCTCGCCTTCGGGCAACTCGGCGCTACCGTCACGTCGACCAACAAGCTGGTGTTCCGCAGCAAGGAGTTGCGCGGCGCCGACGTGTTCCTCGACGAACCCTCCGTCACCGCGACCGAGAACGCGCTGGTCGCGGCGGTCGCCGCAAAGGGCACGACGCAGCTGCGCAACGCCGCCTCCGAGCCGCATGTGCAGGATCTCGCGCATTTCCTGGTCGCGCTCGGGGCCCATATCGAGGGCATCGGCACCAACACGCTGGTGGTGCACGGCGCAGCGCGGCTCGGCGAAGCCGGCTATTCGATCCAGCCCGATCATATCGAAGTCGGCTCGCTGATCGGGCTTGCCGCGGTAACGCGCTCGCCGATGCGCATCGTGCGCGCCGGCGTCGAGCATCTGCGCTCGATCCGGATGGGCTTTGAGCGGCTCGGCATCGTCTGCGATGTCGCGGGCGACGACCTGATCGTGCCGTCCGAGCAGACGCTCAAGATCAAGGATGATTTCGGCGGCCATGTGCCGAAGCTCGAGGACCAGCCCTGGCCGGCCTTCCCGGCCGATCTGATGTCGATAGCGATCGTCACCGCGAGCCAGTGCGAAGGCGTCATTCTGATGTTCGAGAAGATGTTCGAGTCCAGAATGTTCTTCGTCGACAAGCTGATCTCGATGGGCGCGCGCATCGTGCTGTGCGATCCGCACCGCGCGATCGTCGCCGGCCCCAGCCGCCTGCACGGCGCCTCGATGATCTCCCCCGACATCCGCGCCGGCATGGCGATGCTGCTCGCCGCGGTCTGCGCCGAGGGCACGAGTACGATCAACAACGCCGACCAGATCGAGCGCGGCTATGAGCGCATCGAGGAGCGGCTGAACACGCTCGGCGCCAGGATCACGCGCGTGCCGGCACGGGAGCGGTAGTCGGACGATTGGCATTCAGGCTCGTCATGCCCGGCCATGACGAAGAATGATGATGCTGCTTGCCCTGCACGACGGGCAGTTCGCACACGACCGGGAGTCAATATCGCCGTCGCCCCGGACAAGCGAGCCAACGGGTCGCGCGAACGTGCGCGCGATGACAGGTTTCGTGAGCGCGATCCGGGACCCATAACCATCCTTCCGCCATGCACAGTGCTATTGTGGTGCCATGACCCTTTCCGACAAGATCACCGCGCGCGCCGCGAGCGCGCCGGACAAGCATTTCGCGGCGGAACTGGCCGAGACAGTGAGGCTCGCCGCGCCGATGGCGGCGACGCAGCTCGGGCAGATCGCGATGATGACGACCGATCTCGCCTTCATCGGCCGGCTCGGCGAGGCGTCGGTCGGGGCCGCGGCGCTGGCGGGCACGGTCTATTTCGTCGCCTTCACCGTCGGGATGGGGCTGATGTCGGCGGTGTCGCCGCTCGCCGCCCAGGCCTTCGGCGCACGCGACCCTCGCATGGTGCGCCGTGCATTGCGCTCGGGCCTGTGGGCCGGGCTCCTGATCGCGCTGCCGATCACGGCCTTCCCGCTTCGCGGCGAGGCGATCCTGCGCGCGCTCGGCCAGGCCGATGAGCCCGCGCGGCTCGCGCAGCAATATCTGTTCGGCCTGGTCTGGGGCGTCGCTCCCGCGCTGTGGTTCATCGCGATCCGCGGCTTCATGGGCGCGGTGAGGCGGCCGGAGGCGATCCTGTGGATCACGCTCGCCGCAATCCCGCTCAACGCGCTGCTGGTCTATCTCTTGCTCTATGGCGAGTTCGGCCTGCCAAAACTCGGACTGTTCGGTGCGGGCCTTGCCACCTCGACCGTCAATGCCGGCACCTTCCTCGCCGGCCTCTGGTTCGCGACACGGGTGAGGCCGTTCACCCGCTACCACGTCCTGGCGCGGCTCTGGCGTATCGACTGGGGCCTGATGCGGCAACTGGTCGTGATCGGAGCGCCGATCTCGATCGCATTCCTGCTCGAATACGGCCTGTTCTCGTCCGCCGCGCTGCTGATGGGGATCATCTCGACCACCGCGCTGGCGGCGCATCAGATTGCGCTCAACGTCACCGCCATCCTGTTCATGATTCCCTACGGCATCAGCATGGCGGCGACCGTGCGCGTGGGTCATGCCGTTGGCGGCGGCGACATCGCCGGCGTGAAACGCGCCGGCCAGGTGGCAATGTCGCTCGGCATTGCGATCGCCGTGGTGCTGACAGTGGCAGTGATCGTGCTGCGCTTTGCCATCGCAAAACTCTTCCTCGGCGAGGGGCTCGCCGATGCCGACGCCACCATCACCCTTGCTGCCTGGCTGCTCGTGATCGGCGGCACCTACTTCATCACCGACGCTCTGCAAACGATTGCCGCCGGCGCCCTGCGCGGCATGAACGACACCCGCATACCGCTGCTGTTCGCCGCGGTCAGTTACTGGGGAATCGGCTTCTGCTCGGCTTATGCGCTCGCATTTCACACGCCGCTCGGCGCGTCGGGCGTCTGGATCGGCCTGTCGCTCGGCACCCTCGTCTATGCCAGCCTGTTGATATTGCGCTTCCATCTGCTGGCAGGTCGCCTGCAAGCGCGAGATAGCTAAAGGCAAGGGTCAGATGCCCAGCAACGGGCGTTGACGAGGTGTTTGGTGAGTTCTAGGAAATGTTGCAAGATCATCCTGGAAATTCCCCGTCATTGCGAGGAGCGAAGCGACGAAGCAATCCAGACTGTTTCCGCATCAAGGTTCTGGATTGCTTCGCTTCGCTCGCAATGACGGAAAGCAACAGCACGAGGCAACGCGATGGCGCATGAAACCGAAACGCTCGCAGGCTATGTCGCCGGTTTGAAATTCGAGGACATTCCGCCGCAGGTACTGGAGCGCGCCAAGGTGCTGACGCTCGATTTCCTCGGCAGCGCCATCCGGGCCCGGCGCGACGCCGAATCCACCTCCTCGCTCCTGAACATGCTGGAAGCGCTGGCACTCGACGGCAAGGGCGAGGCCACGGTGTTCGGCGACGACAAGACCTGGACGCCGGCGGTCGCAGCGCTGCTGAACGGCGCGCTCGGCCATTCCCTGGATTTCGACGACACGCATGCGGACTCCTCGCTGCATCCGAGTGCGCCGGTGGTGCCGGCCGCGTTTGCGGTCGGCGAGATGATGAGCTCTTCGGGGCGCGACGTGCTGACCGCGATCGTCGCGGGCTATGAGGTGTGCTGCCGGCTCGGCAATGCGCTCGATCCAACCTCGCATTATGCGCGCGGCTTCCATCCGACCGCAACTGCCGGCACCTATGGCGCCGCGGCGGCGGCTGCAAAGCTGTTCGGTCTGAAGCAGGAGCAGATCGTCGCGGCGTTCGGCGTCTCCGGCAGCCAGGCCGCAGGCTCGCTGCAATTTCTGGTCAACGGCGCCTGGAACAAGCGCTACCAGGTCGGCGCTGCCGCGATGAACGGCGTCATCGCCGCTACTCTCGCGCGCAACAATTTCGTCGGCTCGACCGAGGCAGTCGAAGGCAAGCACGGCCTGCTCGCCGGCTATAGCGACAATCCGCATCCCGACAAGGCCGTGGCGGGCCTCGGCTCGACCTTTGAGACCATGAAGATCGGCGTCAAGCCCTATCCGAGCTGCCGCTACACCCACGCCGCGCTCGACGCCATCATCACGATGCGGCGCGAGCACAATCTGACGCCGGACCAGATCAAGCGCGTCGAGATCGGCTTGCATCGGAACGGCATCACACTGACCGGCGATGCGCCGACCAAGCGGCATCCGACCTCGATCGTCGGCGGACAGTTTTCCATGTTCTTCACCGGCGCGGTCGCGCTGGACCAGGGCAGCTTTGGCTGGGACGATTATGACCGGCTCGGTGATGCGGCGGTCGACGCGCTCGCCGACAAGTTCGACGTGGTGCAGGACGACCGGCTCGAGATCGGCCGCAGCCACCCCTTCGGCGCGCGCGTCTCGATCACGACCGATGACGGCGTGCATGAGCGGCTCAATGCTGATCCCTCGGGCGAGCCCAATTCGTTCCCCGATGCGGCGGCGATGCAGCAGAAGTTCCTGACGCTGGCGCGTCCGGTGCTGAAGGGCCGCGCCGACCAGTTCGCCGACGCGATCCTTTCGCTGGAGCGCTTCGACCGCGTCGAGAAGGCGACGCAGCTCGGGAGGCAGTAGCTTTCGCTTGTCCAATTACCTAGCCGGTCCATGTGCCGCGATGCGTCACCCATAGATCGCAAGCGTGGCCCAACAGAACGGTCTCGCCATCTTTCGTGGCGCCGAGCCGCCGCGCCACCGCCCGCGACGCGCTGTTCTCGGCGTCGATGCAGTGAATGATCTCGTCGAGCTCGAAGGTCGCAAACGACCAGTTGATCGCGGCTCGAGCCGCCTCGACCGCATAGCCCTTGCCGCGAAATGCGTTGGCGATCCCCCAGCCGACCTCGAAGCCAGGCCAGACCGGCGGATAGAACGGGCCGACACGGCCGACGAATTTGCCGGACGATTTCTCTTCCACTACGAACATGCCGAAGCCGTACAGCACCCAATGTCCCGCCATGATCGCGGCGTTGCGCCAGCCGACCATTGTCTCCGTCACCGGCTTGCGGTCCGCCGTGATGAAGCGCGCGCTGAGCGGATCGCCAAGCATGGCCGTGTTGTCGGCAATATCGGAGGCGCGCCATTGCCGCAGAATCAGACGCTCGGTCTCGATCCCCGGCCAGTTCGGTTGCGGCAGCGTGGCGCCTTGCTTCAGGGATGGCATCTCGTGCACCGTGACCAACATTGGGTTGTGACAAGGCTTCGGAAATCGGGCCAAACGTGATGAGGGATCAGAAGGTACCGCAATGCGGCAGGTTGCACGGCAGCTCCTGGGCGCTGTTTGATTGCGCGACAACAGTGGCTCGATTTGGCGTCAATGCTCCGAATGGCTATGGCTTTGATTGGCTCCGGTGCGTTAGCATCCGGCTTGTAGCGCTTACCATGGTCCGGATCCAACCGGCATGGGCAATAATGACGGGAGGAAATTGGATGTTCAGGACAATAGGCGCAATAGCCAGCATAGCGGCGTTGGGCGTCGGCTTGTGCGCGGCGCCGGCCTTCGCAAACAAGGCAAACGATACGCTCAATGTGGCCTGGGACCAGCAGATCGACAACGCCGACGCATACTTCAACACCAACCGCGAGGGCATCGTCCTGGCGCGCATGGTGTGGGACCAGTTGATCGAACGCGATCCGGAGACCTTCCAATACAAGCCCGAACTCGCCACAGCGTGGCGCTGGATCGATGATCTGACCCTCGAGCTGGACCTGCGCAAGGGTGTCAAATTTCAGGACGGACAGCCCTTCGACGCCGACGATGTGGTCTACACCCTCAATTTCGTGTCGAACCCGGCCAACAAGGTGCTCAACACCACCAACGTCGGCTGGATCAAGAATGCCGAGAAGATCGACCAGTACAAGGTGCGCATTCACTTGAAGGCGCCGTTCCCGGCGGCACTTGAATATCTTGCCGGACCGATCCCGATCTATCCGCACGTCTATTACGCCAAGGTCGGCCCGGACGGCATGGGGCGCCATCCGATCGGCAGCGGTCCTTACAAGGTCGAGAGCCTCGAGCCGGGCAAGTCGATCACGCTGGTCAAGAACACCGATTATTGGAACGACAGCCCCAAAGGCAAGCCAAAGATCGGCAAGATCGTGGTGACCTTCCCGCCGGAGAAGACGACCCAGATGGCCGAATTGCTGTCGGGCGGGCTCGACTGGATGTGGTACGTGCCGACCGATCAGGTGAAGAACCTCGAGAAGGTCAAAGGCCTCTCGGTGACCTCGGGCGAGACGATGCGTGTCGGCTATATCCTTTTCGATGCGGCCGGCCGCTCGGGGAAATCACCGCTGCAAGACGTCAAGGTGCGTCAAGCGATCGCCTACGCGATCAACCGGCCTGAGTTTACCAAAACCTTCTTCGCCCCTACCGCGAACGTGCTCAAGGGGCCGTGCTTCCCGACTCAATTCGGCTGCTATCAGGGCGCGACGCAGTACGACTACAATCTCGCGAAGGCCAAGGAGTTGATGAAGGAAGCCGGCTATCCGAACGGGTTCAGCACGACGCTGTATGCCTTCCGCCAGCCGCCGAGCTGGGAAGACGCGTTGGCCGGTTACATGCGCCAGATCGGAATCCAGGCGTCGATCCAGCTCCTGCAATATCCCGCCTTCCGCAACAAGAACCATGCAGGCGTGACGCCGATCTCGTTTGGCGATTGGGGATCCTATTCGATCAACGATGCTTCGGCGATCCTGGGCAACTTCTTCACGGGCTCGGCTGATGATTTCGCCGGCGACAAGGAGCTTGAGGGCTGGGTCAAGGATGCCGATACCAACGCTGATCCGAAAAAGCGTGAGGAGCTTTACAAGAAAGCTATCGATAGGATCATGGACCGCATGTACTGGCTTCCGATGAATTCCTACGCGGTCTACTACGCCTACACGAGCGAATTGAACTTCACGCCCTACAAGGACGAGATCCCGCGCTATTATCTCTATAGCTGGAAGTAGGGCCGCCGAGCGGCTGCGGTCCTTACCGGGCCGCAGCCGGCAGGCGCCGCGAAGGGGCTTCCCGTTGTTCGTCTACTTTGTCAAACGAAGCTTTGTGGCGCTGCTGGTGGCGATCACCGTCTCGATCGTCAGCTTTTTGCTGCTGCATCTGTCGGGGGATCTCGCCCAGTCGCTCGCCGGGCCGTCGGCCAGCGCGGCTGACGTCGCTCAGGTCCGCACGGCTTACGGGCTCGATCGGCCGATTGCCGTCCAGTATCTCGATTGGGCCGGCAGGGCGATCCGCGGAGATTTCGGCGAGTCGTTCTTCCTCAAGCAGCCGGTCTTTCCGATCATTGCCGAGCGCTTGCCGGTAACGATGACGCTTGGCATCTCGGCACTGCTGATCGCGCTGTTCGTTTCGATCCCGCTCGGGATCGTGGCGGCGCTGCGGCCCAATTCCTGGATCGACCGCCTTGCCCTGACCATCTCGGTTTTCGGGCAGGCACTTCCCAGCTTCTGGTTCGGGCTGCTGCTCATGATGTTGTTCGGGGTGACGCTGCGCTGGCTGCCGGTCTCCGGAACCGGAGGCTGGCAATATTACGTGATGCCCGCGATCACGCTGTCTTACTACTCGATTCCGGCCTTCATGCGATTGACGAGGGCCGGCATGATGGAAGTTCTGGCCTCCGATTACATCCGGACCGCGCGCGCCAAGGGGCTACGCACGATGACGGTGCTGTTCAAGCATGCGCTCCGAAACGCGATTATCCCGCTGGTGGCCGTCGCGGCCGTCCAACTGGGCTTCGCGCTTGGCGGTTCGATCGTGATCGAGGCGGTGTTTTCGCTTCATGGCGTAGGCTATCTCGGCTGGGAGTCGATCAGCCGCGCCGATTTTCCGGTGGTACAGGCGATCGTGCTCATCCTCGCCTGCTTTTACATCGTGCTGACGTTGCTTGCCGATCTGCTTAACGCCTTTCTCGATCCCCGCATCCGTGTGCGCTGAGGAGCCGCGCGATGACCGTCGAGACCTACGTCGATCTTGCCAACGTGCTGCCAACCTCGGCGGGCTCGATGTTTCGCCGCCGGATGCTGGGCCACACGACCTTTCTGGTTGGCGCCGGAATCCTCGTCGTCATTCTGGCAGTGGCTCTGCTCGCACCCCTGTTGGCGCCGCACGACCCCTATGCTCAGGAGCTGAGCCGGCGTCTCGTCCCGCCGGTGTGGGATGACGGCGGAAGCTGGACCCATCCGCTCGGAACCGATCAGCTCGGCCGCGACTATCTGAGCCGACTGATCTACGGATCGCGCATTTCCCTGCTGGTGGGCTTCAGCATCATGATCCTGTCCGGGATCATCGGCACCAGCCTTGGCGTCGTCGCCGGCTACTTCGGCGGACGGATCGATCTCGTCATCAATTTCATCGTGACGACGAGGCTTGCCATGCCGGTCATCCTCGTTGCGCTCACGGTTGCGGCGCTGGCCGGCAGCTCGCTCCGCAACGTCATCCTGGTGCTGGGCCTCTTGCTGTGGGACCGCTTCGCGGTGGTCACGCGCAGCGCAACGCTGCAAATTCGCGCCCTCGATTACGTAGCCGCCGCCCAGGCGGTGGGCTGCTCGACCTTGCGGATCGTGGCGAGCGAGATACTGCCCAATGTGCTCAATGTCATCATCATCATCGCGACCATCGAGATGGCCAACGGCATCCTGCTCGCCGCGGCGCTGTCCTTTCTCGGGCTTGGCGTTCCGCCGCCCCTGCCGGCCTGGGGCGCGATGATCGCCGACGGCAAGCAGTACATGTTTTTCAGCCCCTGGGTCATCACGATCCCCGGGGTGGCGCTGTTCACGCTGGTGCTCGGGATCAATCTGTTGGGCGACGGTATCCGCGACCTGACCGCGCCGGAGAACCGGAGTTGAGCGCGCTTCTCGAAATCAGGGGTCTCGACGTCAGAATACCCCTGGCGACGGGCACCTTGCACCCGGTTCGCGACGTCAGCCTGTCGGTCGCGCGCGGCGAGACGCTTTGCATCGTCGGCGAATCCGGTTGCGGCAAGTCGCTGACCTCGCTGGCCATCATGAATTTGCTGCCCAAGCGGGCGCAGCGCTCTGCGAGCCGGCTCGTCTTCGACGGGATCGATTTGACCGGCCTGCCGGAGCGGCACATGGCCGATGTCCGCGGCGATCGCATGGCGATGATTTTTCAGGAGCCGATGACCTCGCTTAACCCGGCCTACACCATCGGCAACCAGCTCGAGGAAGCGCTGTTGCGCCATCGCAAGGTCGCTCGCAAGGCGGCCCGCGACCGCGCAGTCTATCTGCTTGAAAAGGTCGGCATCACCGCGGCCGGCCAGCGGCTTGCGCAATATCCGCATCAACTCTCGGGCGGGCTTCGTCAGCGGGTGATGATTGCGATGGCGCTGATGTGCGGCCCCAGGCTGATCATCGCCGATGAGCCGACGACGGCGCTCGATGTGACGATCCAGGCCGAGATTCTGCGTTTGCTGGCGGCCCTTCAGCGCGAGTTCCATATGGCCGTGGTCCTGATCACCCACGATCTCGGGATCGTCGCACGGATCGCCGACCGGGTCGCCGTGATGTATGCCGGGCAAATCGTCGAGATCGGACCGGTGAAAGATATCTTCACGCGCCCACTCCATCCCTACACCCAGGGCCTGCTCCGCTGCATTCCGATTCCCGGCCGCACCCGGCCGGGCGAGCATCTGGGCTCGATCCCGGGCATGGTACCGAGCCTGATCGGCAAGATCGAAGGTTGCGCCTTCCGCAACCGTTGTCCGCATGCCTTCCCTGCTTGCACGACCACCGAGGTGGCGCTGGTCGAGGTCTCCGGCGAGCATGGCTATCGTTGTCTTCTTTCGCCGCAAGCCAGCGCGGCGAATGCCGCCGAGATGGCCGCCGTATGAGCGCCCCCGTGCTCGAAATTCGCAACGTCGAGCGGCGCTTCGTGGTCGACAGCGGATTGTTCAAGGCGCGGCGGGTGCTGCACGCGGTCAACGGCGTCTCGCTCACCGTCGGCAAGGGCGAGATTCTTGGGCTGGTCGGAGAATCGGGCTGCGGCAAGTCGACGCTCGCACGCATGATGCTGGGACTTCTGCCGCCCAGCAGTGGCGAAATTCTCCTTGACGGCACGGTCATCGGCAAGCTCGACCGCGGCGCCATGGCCCGACGCGTGCAGCCGGTTTTTCAGGATCCTTATTCGTCGCTCAATCCACGCAAGACAGTTGGTGCGATCATCGGTTTGCCGCTGGACGTTCACCGGCTTGGCCGGCCGGCGGAACGCCGCGCCAGGGTCGATGAGATGATGGAGCGCGTGGGCCTGGCGCGCCGGCTCTCTGGCGCCTACCCGGGCCAACTCTCCGGCGGCCAGCGCCAGCGCGTCGCCATTGCGCGCGCCCTGATCACCCGGCCGGAGGTGATGATCTGCGACGAGCCGACCTCGGCGCTCGATGTCTCGGTGCAATCGCAGATTCTCAATCTCCTGCAGGACCTGCAGCGGGAGTTCGGACTGACGCTGCTCCTGATCAGCCACAATCTGGCCGTCGTCCAGCACATGGCGACGCGGGTCGCCGTCATGTACCTGGGACAGATCGTCGAGGAGAACGACACGGTTGCGCTGTTTCGCGCCGCCCGGCATCCTTACACCCAGGCCTTGCTTGCCTCGATTCTAACGCCAGAGCCGGAACTCGGTTTGCCCGACACCCACCTCGGCACCACTTTTCCCAATCCGTTGGAGCCGCCCGCAGGCTGCACCTTCCATCCGCGTTGCCCCCATGCGATGCCGGTTTGCTCGCAAGATGCGCCTGCGCCGCGAACGATCGCGGGCGGCTCGGTTCGCTGTCACCTCTACGATGCCGAAACCTCGGAGGCGCTGGGCGCCGCCTCGTGAGCTCGGCCCAGGTGCCCCTGTTAATTGAGCGCGGTGCCGCGATGCTGATAGGATCGCCATATCGCCACAATGAACAGGAGGCCCTCATGAGCTGGCAACCTTCCGAAGACCCCATCCTCGGCGATCCCAGGACCTGCGACGCGCTTGAGCTCGTCCTCGTGCCGCGTAGCCGTGACCTCGGCGACGGCTTTGCCGTGCGCCGTGCGCTGCCACATGGCAAGCGGCAGATGGTCGGGCCCTTCATCTTCTTCGATCATTTCGGTCCCGTCCAATACGTCTCCGGCAAGGGCATGGACGTGCGGCCGCACCCGCATATCGGCCTTGCCACCGTTACCTATCTGTTCGACGGCACCATCATGCACCGCGACAGCGAAGGCAACGTCCAGGAGATCACGCCCGGCGCGATGAACCTGATGACCGCAGGCCGCGGCATTGCGCATTCGGAACGCACGCCGGATCTGCAGCGTCGAAGCGGACAGCACATGCTCGGCCTGCAGAGCTGGATCGCGCTGCCGGCCGGGAGAGAGGAGATCGCCCCGTCGTTCCAGCATTACGCGGCCGGCGACCTGCCGATGATTTCCGAACGCGACTTCACCGCGCGCGTGATCGCGGGACGCTCGTTCGGAATCACCTCGCCGGTCGAGATGATCTCGCCGTGGTTTTACGCCGAGGTCACCGCCGCGGCGGGAGCCAGCGTACCGCTCGACCCCGATCACGAGGAGCGCGCGATCTATCTCGTCGACGGCGAGGTGCAGATCGCGAACGAACGCTACGAAGGCCCCAAACTCCTGGTTTTCCGGCCGGGCGACCGCATCACCGTGAAGACGATCAACCCGACGCGCATGATGCTCCTGGGCGGCGACGCGCTGGAGGGCCCGCGCCACATCTGGTGGAATTTCGTCTCCTCCAGCAAGGAGCGGATCGAGCAGGCGAAACAGGACTGGAAATCCGGGCGTTTCGCGCCCGTTCCGCAGGAGCACGAGTTCATTCCGCTGCCGGAATAGCGCATGATCCGGGCCCGGAGGGCCGCGTTGGCGCAAAGTGTGCCGCGGTGTTCCGAAAAGATCATGCGCAAACAACCAAATTGGGCTATCTCCGCTCTTTCCTCCTCGCCGTCCGCGCTAAGAAGCGCGTGCGGCCCCTGACCTGCCTCCTCGCCGCCCGCGCTGGGAAGCGCGCGCGGCCTTTGACCAGAAAGCTTGCCGATGACCGGGATGCGCGCCAGCGAATTGCCTTTGCCGAAGATCGGTCGCGGCAAGGTGCGCGACATCTATGCCGTCGGCGAGGACCGCGTGCTGCTGCTCACCACCGACCGCATCAGCGCGTTCGACGTGGTGATGGCCGAGACCATTCCGATGAAGGGCGCGGTGCTGACGCAGATCAGCGCCTGGTGGTTCAATGAGCTCAAGGACGTGGTGCCGCATCACATGATCTCGGCCGATGCCGACGAAATCATGAGCGAGGTGCCCGCGCTGAAGCAGCATCGCGCCGATATTCTCGGCCGCGCCATGCTGTGCAAGCGCACCACCGTATTTCCGATCGAATGCGTGATCCGCGGCTACATCTCGGGCTCGGCCTGGAAGGAGTATGCGGCGCACGGCACGCTGGCGGGCGAAAAGCTAACTGCGGGCCTCGTCGAAAGCGCGAAGCTCGAGCCGGCGATCTTCAGCCCGGCGACGAAGGCCGAGAGCGGCCATGACGAGAACATCACGATCGGGCGGATGCGCGAGGTTGTCGGCGACGAAGTTGCCGCCACGCTCGAGCGCTTGACGCGAGCGATCTATGCTCGTGGCGAGAAGCTGACGCGCGAGCATGGAATCATCATCGCCGACACCAAGTTCGAATTCGGCCGCGACAAGGATGGCCACATTATCCTCATCGACGAGGTGATGACGCCGGACTCGTCCCGCTTCTGGGCGGTCGATGCTTATAAGCCGGGCCGGCCGCAGCCGAGCTTCGACAAGCAGCCCTTGCGGGACTATCTCGATGGCGAACGCCGCGCCGGCCGCTGGAATGGCGACGCCCCTGCGCCGCCGCTGCCGATCAGCGTCGTGGATGCGACCAGCAAGCGCTATCTCGAAGCCTATCGCCGCGTGAGGGGACGGGAGTTGAAGATTTGATCATCCGTCATTCCGGGGCGGTCCGTCAGGACCGAACCCGGAATCTCGAGATTCCGGGTTCACGCTTCGCGTGCCCCGGAATGACAAAGAAAACAAGGGAGGCCCCCATGTCCGAACCCGATGCCGTGCTGGTCGAGCGCGATGGACCGGTTACCATCGTCGCCATCAACCGTCCGCATTGTCGCAACGCGGTGGATGGAGCGACCGCGCGAAAGCTCCACGACGCGTTCCTTGCGTTCGACGCCGACAACGAGGCGTCCGTGGCGGTGTTCACGGGCACCGGCGGCTATTTTTCCGCCGGCGCCGATCTGAAGGCGGTTGCCAAGGGCGATCGCGAGAAGAAGCGCGAGGTCGGCGGGCACAACACGATTGCGCCGATGGGCCCGAGCAGGCTGCGCCTGTCAAAACCCGTTATCGCCGCGGTCGAGGGCTTTGCGGTGGCGGGCGGCATGGAACTCGCGCTGTGGGCGGACATGCGCGTGGTCGCGGAGGATGCGACCTTCGGCGTCTTCTGCCGCCGCTTCGGCGTGCCCTTGATCGACCTTGGCACCATCCGCCTGCCGCGCCTGATCGGGCACTCGCAGGCGATCGACCTGATCCTGACCGGGCGGCCGGTCGGCGGGCCCGAAGCGTTGCGGATGGGGCTCGCCAACAGGCTGGTGCCGAAGGGCGAGACGCGTGCCCACGCGATCGCGCTGGCGAAGGACATCGCAAAATTCCCGCAAGTTTGCCTGCGCGCCGACCGGCTTTCGGCGCTGCGGCAATGGGACCTGTCGGAAGAAGAGGCGATCGCCGCCGAGATGCGCGGCGGGCTCGAGGTGATCGCTTCCGGCGAGACGCTGTCGGGCGCAGCGCGCTTTGCCTCCGGCGCCGGACGCCACGGTGCTTTCGGGGAACACGGCTGACGAGATGCTGGCGAGTGGAGATCGGAAAGATGATGGCGGCCGAAGCAAGACGATTTGATATCAAGAACTTCCGCCTCGGAAGCGGGGCCGTGATGCCGGAGGTGACGATCGCCTACTGGACTCTCGGCACGCTTTCGCCCGGGCGCGACAATGTCGTGCTGATCACGCACGGCTTTACCAGCGGACCGCAGATGATCAGTCCGGGCGGGGTGACCGGCGAAGGCGCCTGGAGCCAGCTTGTCGGCCCCGGCAAGCCGATCGACACAAGCCGCTACTTTGCGGTCTGCCCGAACATGCTCGGATCGTCCTACGGATCAACCAATGCGGCCAGCATCGATCCCGCCACCGGCAGGCCTTACGGCCCGCGATTTCCCGACATCACCGTGAGCGACATCATCGCTACTCAACGATTGCTGCTGAATGATCTCGGCATCGACAGGTTCGTTGCCGTGGTTGGTCCGTCCTACGGCGGATACCAGGCCTTTCAATGGGCGGTCGATTACCCGACCGCGATGCGGGGGATCGCGCCGATCGTTACCTCACCGAGCGTATCGCGCGAGCGGTCGGAGACGCGAGCCGCCAATTTCCGCGCGACCCTGTCGCAGAATCCGAACTGGAACGACGGCGATTATTACGACACCGGCGGCGTCCTCGACACCATGATCGATATCCGCGTGGCGACGCTGAAAATCTACGGTATCGAGGCGCGGTTGAAGCAGAGCATGACCGATCCGAAAGAGATCGAGGCTGCGATCCGCAAGGAAGCCACGCAGTGGGCCAGAGGCTTTGATGCCAATTCGCTAATTATCCTTGCCAACGCACTGCGCGGCTTTGACGTGACGCCGCACTTTTCAGAGATCCAGGCAAAAGTGCTCTTCGTGTTGTCGCGCACCGACCAGTTGTTCCCGCCGGAAATTGCGCCCGGCGTGATGAACGGGCTTGAAAGCGCAGGCGTCGATGCCGAATATTTCTTGCTCGACAGCGATTTGGGTCACTCAGCATCTGGCCTCGACGCGCACAAATGGGCCCCGCGGTTAAGGCAGTTCATGGAGAGCCTGGGCTAGCCCGGGGTCGCGCGAAGGCGCTTGACTCTCACCCTACGTGATCCCCGATCGGTGATCGGAGCGTCAAGCAAGGTGAGACGTCATGGGTGACTACACGGTCAAGCAGCTGGCGACGATGTCCGGAGTCTCGATCCGGACGCTGCATCACTATGACGAGATCGGATTGCTCAAGCCGGCCTGCATTGGGGCGAACGGATACCGATATTACGGTCGCGACGAGCTGCTGCGGCTGCAGCAGATTCTACTTCATCGCGAGCTCGGCTTCAGCCTGGACGAAATCGGACAGGTGCTGGCCGCCGCGGAGTTCGACCGGCAGGCGGCCCTTCGCGCGCATCGCAAGCGGCTGGTGAGCGAGATCGAGCGATATCGCCGGCTCGTGCAGACACTCGATGCGACCCTCACCGCACTCGAGGGAAGAGCAGAAATGAACGACAAGCACCTCTATCACGGCTTCTCGCCCGAAAAGCGGGCGGAACACGAGGCCTGGCTGGTAAACCGGTTCGGTAGCCAGGTGCGGGCCCAAATTGACGAGGCCAACGCGAGGATGCGGCAATGGAGCCAGGCCGATCTCGACCAGTACTTCGAGGAAGTGGCGGCGATCCGGACCGCGTTGGGTCAGGCGATGGCCGACGGCCTGCCGCCCGATTCCGCCGAGGTTCGTGACTTGATCCGTCGCTTGCACGTTTGGGTGGGCCGGGGCTGGAACTCTAAACTGAGCCGCGACGCGTTCAAGCTAATGGCGGAGGTCTATGCCGAGCACCCGGACTTCCGCGCGAGGTACGAAAGCTGCCGCACAGGACTGGCCGACTATCTCGCCGAGGCGATCCGGGCATTCGCCGATCGAGAGCTTGCGTGAGACGGGGCCTTTCAGTATTCGAGGCGCCCTCCGCTGGCGCATGATCCGCAAAGTGTGCAGCGGTTTTCACTCGCGACAAACGCGCAGCATTTGCACGGAGATCATGCGCAAACAGGAATCTGGAGCGCGCTGCCGATTCATCCTGATCCCATCGCGCGCTAGGTCTCCATCATGGAGTCCTGGCTGGCGCCACCCGGCCGCTTCTTCTTGTTCTTGCCCTTGAGGAACTGGACATCCATCTCGGTTCCGTTCACACGCACGAGCTCGCAGCGGCGATAGGCGAGGCCGGTCGACGACAACAGCAGGAAGAACTCCTTGAGATTGAGTCCCTGGATCGAGCCTTCGACCATCAGGATCGCATCGTTGTCCGAGATCGCGTGGAGCTGGCAATCGCGGCGCCAGGTTCCATCGATGGCCATGATGCAGACATCATAGCCGCGGCTGAAGGTGACGCGATCCGCGGCTTTGCTGTCTTCCGCCATGCTAGCGCCCCGCCATCGCACGCTTCGGCGCCGCTGCGAGCGAGACTACCGGCCTCGCCTGCGGCGCGTGCACTTCGCCCGGCCGATAGAGACCGCGACGGTCGACGATCGGCTTGAACGCTTCCGTCAAGCCCACCAGGGTTTCGGCCGCGCCCAGCACCAGGAAGCCGTCCGGTTCGATGCTCCGCGCAAGGCGGCCGAAAATGTCGGCCTTGGTCTTCTCGTCGAAATAGATCAGCACGTTGCGGCAGAAGATCACGTCGAAGCTGCCGAGCTGGGAGAAGTCGTGCAGCAGGTTGAGCGGCCGGTGCTGCACCATCGCGCGCAGCTCGGGATTGATCTGCCAGAGCTCGCCGATCTGCTTGAAATATTTCACCAGCAACTGGATCGGCAGGCCGCGCTGCACCTCGAACTGGCTGTAGAGGCCAGCCTTGGATTTTTCCAGCACGTCCTGCGACAGATCGGTCGCAAGAATTTCCACGCGCCAGCCCGCAAGCGCTCCGCCCATTTCCTTCAGGCACATCGCCAGCGAATAGGGCTCCTGGCCGGTCGAGCCGGCGGCGCACCAGATCCGGATAGTCTTGCGGTCCGCCCGCGCCCGCAGGATCGCGGGCATGATCGCATCGCGGAAATGTTCGAACGGGATCTTGTCACGGAAGAAAAAGGTCTCGTTGGTGGTCATGGCTTCGACCACCTGGGCGGTGAAATGGCTCGCGCCGTTCTTCATCTCCTCGACGAGGTCGCTGATGCCCGACAGGCCGGCTTTCCGCGCCAGCGGCAGCAGCCGGCTTTCGACCAGATATTGCTTGTCGGCGGACAGATCGAGACCGGACTGGCGCTTCAGCAGTTTACACACGTACTCGTATTCGGGCGGGGTCATTTAAGGGCCTCTTACACGCAAGGCTGAAGGGTCAGACGATTTCGGGCAACGTCACCTCGACCAGACCCGCTTCCTGGAACTTGGCGGCGACGATGTCCTTGTCGAACGGCTTCATGATGTATTCGTTGGCGCCGGCGTCCAGCGCGCGGGCGATGTGGTCCATGCCGTTCTCGGTGGTGCAGAACACCACCTTGGGCGCGTCGCCTCCCGGCATGCGGCGCAGTTGGACGAGAAACTCGTAGCCGTCCATCACGGGCATGTTCCAGTCGAGCAGGATGGCCTCGGGGAGCGCCAGCTTGCAGGCCGCGAGCGCCTTCTCGCCGTCCTCGGCTTCGATGACGCAAAACCCCAACGCCTCGACAATGTGACGCGCGACCCTGCGAACCACACCGGAGTCGTCGACCACAAGGCATGTTTTCATTTCGATCTTCTCCCTGTTCAGGCCGCAGGCCGCTCCGACGCGGCGAAGGGATCCGGCCTGGCCGCATGCTTTCACGCGCGGCGCGCGGGGGGCAGGCGCATCGTCCCGCCCAAGGAGTTCAACGGGTTTCCTTCTTCAATCGATAATCGTGCCGGTTTGTCATTCCCGTTAATTTCGATCTCCGTGCTAATACGGATAAATGCCCGTCGCTGGCGGCGCGTCGCGCTAAGCCGGTCGCAGCAATGGTTCCGGATGGGACAGACAGGCGCGGTTGCTGCGGGGTCCTGGAGCTCGGGGTCAGGCCGCCGGACGCGTTTCTTCGCGCTTCATCAGCTTCCGGATCTCCTTCAGCGCCTTGTAGAGCGCGCCGGCGGAAACGTGATGGTCGATCGTGACGATCGCCTCGGCAGAGCCCGGACAGGCCTGCTCCAGCTCCCGCATCGAGCCAAGATAGCACGCCCGATAGCGCGAAATATCGTTCTTCAGATACATCGTCTGAACGCAGTGATAGAGCCGCTTCACCGGGGTATCGGCGGTTTCCGCCGTAACGGTGTCCTTCTCGCGGAGGATCGGCGTGTCACCGTCAATCAGGAACGAGGTGCGCGTGCCCGAGTTGATGATGACGCTCTCACCGATGATGATGCGTTCGAATGGTTTCAACTCGACCCGGAGCGGCATCGTCGTTGTCATCCACTTGGGGAGCGGCGCCTGGTGTGGCCGCACCGGACGGCTTGTGTCCGTGGGCATCACCCATTTCCGAATGGCCATCAGGTAGAAGCGGCGGGGATTACCCGCCGCTTCGATAGTGTGGTTGATAGCTCAGGACCTAGCGCAGGAGCTGCAACACGCTCGCCTGCGACTGGTTGGCCAGTGCCAGCGCGGAGACCGCGATCGACTGGCGGGTCGACAGCGCCTGGCTGCTGGCTGCTTCCTCGTTGGTGTCGGCCAGCGTCAGGTTCGACGAACCGGTCTGCAGCACGTTGATCAGGTTCTTGTTGAAGTCCTGACGGATCTGCACGATCGAGAGGTTCGAACCGAGCGTCGAGGCTTCC
>Ga0134128_10000940_pt1 | contig 39370 bp, 40 predicted proteins | sample KB31754_FD_96462 | JGI IMG/M metagenome (GOLD analysis project Ga0134128, IMG submission 96462) | Terrestrial soil microbial communities with excess Nitrogen fertilizer from Kellogg Biological Station, Michigan, USA - KB3-175-4 | ecosystem: Environmental > Terrestrial > Soil > Unclassified ...
CGCCGCGGGTTTCGATGCGAATTCCAATACCCTCGATATTTATCCCGCCGACGCGGCGCTGCGCGCGCGCATGTTGCAACTGAAAGGCCCGGCGGCCGATGCCATGCGGCAGTTTTACGCTCAACATCAATTCGCAAATTCCGACGAAACCCTCTCACCCTTTCTTTCCTTTGCGCTTGTCGTCGGGCCGCCGCCGCGATTTCGCTACCTGATATCGCACGACGAAATACCGCCTGCGGTTCTCTCCATTGACGGTTTTGGCGATATCCTGAGCAAACTATACGTGGAAGCGAATCTTGACCGCGAATGGGCCGGCGTCGAACCCGAAGTGGACCGCGAAGTAGCGCGTCTCACCAGTCCGATGCGGCAGATCGTATTCGAAAGCACGGCCTATCTTCGCGAGATCCAAACGCCGACCGACCGCACTTTCACGGTTCTTGTGGAACCGCTCGTCGGTGAGCGCGTCAATTTCCGAAACATCGGCAATCATTATTCGATCATCGTCGGGCCAGGCCCCGTCTTGCCGTTAGGCGATATTCGTCACGCCATGTTTCATTTTCTGCTCGACCCTCTGACGCTCAAGTATCAGCAAACTATTTCCACGCGCCGTGCGCTCCTGGACATCGCCACCCGCGCGCCGCAGCTTCCGACATCATTTCAAAATGATTTTGTGGGATTGTTCGACGAGTGCCTGGTTCGCGCCGTTGAGTTGCGCGTTCGCAAGCTGCCGGCCGATCAACTCGAATCAGCCCTGGCTGCGGATGATAGGACCGGTTTCATTCTGGTGCGCCCCATCTATCAGCAACTCATCGTGTTTGAGAAGTCCGAACCCGCAATGTCTCTGTATTTTCCGTCGCTCGTTCAGGGAATCAACGTAGCTGCTGAACAAAAGCGTCTGCAAAATTTCCAGTTCGCCTCCGCGACGGAAGTAGTTCCCGCGGGCGGCATTCAAGGAGAGAACTCAGGCAAGCCAGAAACGCAGTTGGAGCAGGAGTTCACGCGCGGCGATCGTCAGATCGCGTTGCAAGATGCCGCGGGCGCTGCCGCAACCTTCCAGGGCATCCTGAACCAGCACCCCAATCAGCCTCGCGCCCTGTATGGACTTGCGCTCGCCTCCGTTTTGCAAGGCCAGGGCGAAAAGGCCGAAAGTCTTTTCGAGCAAATTGTCAGCATGCCGCCGCCAGGTTCAAGTCCAGCCATGGCGGCGAGTCCCAGTATTTTGGCATGGTCGCACGTCTATTTGGGCCGCATTCGCGACTTGCAGGACGAGCGCGAGCCTGCGATAAAGGAGTATCGCGCGGCGTTGGGCGTAAACGGCGCTCCCGAAGCGGCTCGCGTGGCGGCACAACAGGGCATCGCCAAGCCGTATCGCCCGCCACCGTCGACGCCGTCGCAATAGACGCCTGGACGAATTTCCTCTACCGGTTGAACCCATTCGGTTCCCGGAGGGAAGTAATTTAAATTGGAGGACGAAAGAACCATGACACACCGAATGGGAATCACCGCTCTAATCTTAGCCGCATGCGCTTGCCTGGCGGCTGCGCCTCGCGTACGCGCTCAAGGCATGGGAGCGCAGCAGCAGGGAACGCAGCAGCAGGGAACGCAAGACCAGAAACCATCTCTGCAAAATCCAACTCCCCCTCAGAAACCGGCTGCGCCTGCCGTTGATCCGAAGGAGGAGGCTGCCTACAAGGCATTTGTAGCGCTGAAACCGACGGCTCCCGCCGACTACGACGCGCAAATCCAGGCAGGCGAGGACTTCGCGAAGAATTATCCGCAGAGCCGCTACCTCGTCGTCGTCTATTCGCGCCTCACAAACGCCTATTTCGAAAGACAGAAACTTGACAAGATGTACGCCGCCGCTGACAAGACTTTGCAACTCAATCCCAATGATGTGACCGTGCTCACTCTGGTCGGATGGGTGATTCCGCGCGGAAATCCCACCGTGCCCGGTTTTGCGGACCAACTTGCCAAGGCCGAACAATACGAGAAACATGCGCTCGAGATCCTGGCAACCTTGCCGAAACCAGCGGAACTAACTGACGAGCAATTCGCGTCCACCAAGGCCAGCGCCGTTTCCCAGGCTCATAGCGGACTTGGCGTGGTTTATTTCCGCGAAGGCAAAGATAGTGACTCCGTAGCCGAACTTACCAAAGCCACCGACGGCAACCTGCACCCCGACCCAACTGACTATTTCATCCTCGGCGTGGAGGACGAAAAACTGAACAAGTTCTCCGATGCCGAGAAGTCCTTCAATAGCTGCACCCAAATCCCATCCCAATTGCAGGACCGTTGCAAGCAAGGGGCGGCAGAAGCGAAGGCTAAGGCTGGAAGCCAGCCTCAGCCACCGAAGCCTTAAATATTTTCGGGAACCTGATTTGTCCATGACCGACGCGGAGCGGTGTGATCTCGAACACAAACTCGGCTATCGATTCGAGCATGTCGAATGGCTTGAACGGGCGCTGACGCACCGCTCCCATATATTTAATTCCGACGCGCGAAGCAACGAGCGTCTCGAATTTCTGGGTGACAGCGTCTTGGGCCTCGCAGTCAGCCGCGTTCTCGTCGCCCGTTTTCCGGAGTGGGACGAAGGGAGCCTGTCGAAGGCCCGGGCGCGCCTCGTCAGCGCTGTGAGCGCAGAAGATGCGGCGAATCGCCTTGGGCTGGGAGAACACCTGCGCCTGGGGCCGGGTGAGGAAAAAACGGGCGGGCGCAGAAAGCAAAATCTTCTTGCCGACGCTTATGAGGCCGTTGTTGGCGCAATTTTTCGCGATTCGGGATTCGCCGCCGCGGCCACTTTCGTGGAGCGGTCGTTGCTGGGTGATGCGCTGTCGGTTTCGGAATTGCTCGCTGATCCGGATCACAAATCAGCGCTTCAGGAATGGCTCCAGAGCCGCGGATTGCACCTTGCGGAATACCATGTGGTGCGTGAGACAGGCCCCGAGCACAACAAGACTTTTCGCGTCAGCGTCCGGGCGGCAGGTCGGGTCTTGGCCGAGGCGGATGGTCACAGCAAGAAATCCGCTGAGCAGGCTGCGGCGGCTTTGGCTCTCGGTTTACTCCGCGAAGAAGACGCGAAACGCTCCGCGCTGGATACTTCGCATGGCTGAAGCAGTCGAGACGCCGGAGACACCCGATTCTCCCCAGGCGTACGCACCCCGGAATCACGCAGACGATGCGGTCCGCGATTATCTGGCGTCGCTTCTCATCACGATTATCATCGCTGTTTTCGGCACCGCGTTTATCGTGCAGGCGTTCCAGATTCCTTCTCCGTCCATGGCGCCAACGCTTCTCGTCGGCGACCATCTCCTTGTGAATAAATTCATCTTTGGCGGGCGCGGCGCCTGGTACGACCGTCTGCTGCCGTACCGCACGATTCGACGCGGTGATGTCATCGTCTTCAAATACCCCTATGATGACCATCCGTACTACGTCAAGCGCGTCATCGCAGTGCCCGGCGACCGTGTGCATATCGCGGACCAAAGGGTGTACGTCAATGATACGCTGTTAGTCGAATCGTACGCGGTTCACGATCTTTCGAGCGCCGATCCCTATATGTTCGATTTTCCGCCTCAGGATCTTCGTTTGATTGCGGCCGAAATCAGGCCCGAATGGATGAACACTTTGCGCCATGACGTCCATCACGGTGAAGTCGTGGTTCCGGCAAACGATTACTTCGTCATGGGAGACAATCGCGACCATAGTTCGGACAGCCGTTACTGGGGATTTGTTCCGCGCGACGCAATTGCGGGCCGCCCGCTGCTCATCTATTGGTCGATAGACGAGACGAATGCCGCGGTGAACAGCGACTCGAGGTCCGCAAATTTCCTGCATGCTTTAGAAAATGCCGCAAAGACGCTCCTCTACCTGCCCACCGAAACACGATGGGCGCGGATGTTCCGCGAGGTCCACTGATGCCCCCTCCTGTTTTGACCACGGCGGAGGCGACACGAAACCGATTTGCGCGCGCCGGTGAACCAACCCGCTTTCCCGGCTCGCCCCGCCTACATCGGTGGTTGCGAACATTCTTGGTTGTGATCGTTGCCGGCCTGGCGCTCGACTACGGGCTGTCCATGCTCCTTGAATTTGGCTGGCTGAATCACGCCCTTACGCGCCGTCTCGAGGCTGCCTTTGGCCGCCCCGTCGACGTAGCCCACTACTCGTTCAGCATGCTGGCAGGGCCGCGACTCGAAGCCGACCGCGTCACCGTTGCCGAAGACCCGCGTTTCGGCAACGAATACTTCCTTCGCGCGGATTCGCTCACGATTGGTTTGCGTTGGAGCGCTTTGCTTCGCGGCCGCGTTGAGTTCGGGCCTGTGTCGCTCAGCGGTCCCAGTTTGAATCTTGTGCGCCTTCCTGACGGTGAATGGAATCTGGAATCGTGGCTGCCGCGCCCGCGTGGAAATCTTTCCACCGCGCCCGCTCTTGCACGCGCCTCGCTTCGTTTGCAGCGCATCGATCTTTCCGGCGGCCGCGTGAATTTTAAGCAGGGCGCTGGCAAGTTGCCTTTCGCGCTCGCCAACGTTGAAGGAAGCGTCGAGCAACTTTCGCCGGGCAGTTGGCGTGTCGACCTCCAGGCACAGCCCTTTCGCGCCGCGGTCGTCGTCCAGCAGGCAGGCGTTCTCAGCCTCACAGGCATTGTCGGCGGCACGTCCTCGCGCTTACGCCCCGCATCGTTTGAATTGAATTGGGCCGGCGCGTCTCTCTCCGACGTTCTTCGATTGCTTCGAGGAAATGACTATGGCGTCCGTGGCCTTTTCTCGTTCCAGCTTGCGGCGAAGACAGTCGACTACGACTGGAATCTTTCCCTGCACACGGAATTCCGACGTTTGCATCGCTGGGATTTGCCGCTTCGTCCCGACGATCCTGCCGCCAACCTTGATGTTGAGGCGCGGTGGGCCCCTGACGAATCCCGTTTCGAGTTGACCCAGGCGATTCTCCAGGCGCCTCGCTCCAATATTCGCGCAACCGGCGCGATGAACTGGACCACCACGCCCGATGCGATGCAGGTTGCGGTCAAGAACGCTCAGCTCGAAATTGTTTCGAGCGGCGTCGCCATGGCCGATGCGCTCACGTGGTATCGGGCCTTCCATCGCGACGTGCCCGAACAGGTTGCCATGAATGGCACAGCAACGATGCATGTTACGCTATCCGGTTGGCCGCCGCGCGTTCAGAAGGGAATTGTCGCTTCCGATGGCGCGGAACTCGACGGCGGCAGCGTGCGCGTTCCTATCCGCATGGGACGCGCGTCCCTGCTATTCACGGAACATTCCATTTCGCTTCCTCCCGCGAACTTCTCGGTCGGCGTTCGTTCCGGAGAATTCCGCTTGCGCGGCTCTGCCCAGCGAGCTTCCCGGTGGCATTCCGCGTGGAAACTCGATGGCCAGACGACTGAGGTGCAAACTTTTTTCACCGCGGCCGGCGCGCTGGGATTCAGCTTGCCGCCGGGATGGCTGATCGATGGGTCCGCGCAGTTTCATTTGCAATGGCAAGACGCTTCGTCACGGGGCCCGTCCGCGTCATCGCCGTTATCGGTGTTTCGCCACCCGCAGGGCACGGTAACGCTGGCAGGCATCGCGATTCGCGCCCCGTTTCTCAACCGCGAAATCACGCACTTATCGGGAACGATGAATTTGTCTCCGGTGGGCGACGGCGGCGACGTCAAAGTCCAGCTAGCCTCTGCCGACGCCTTCGGCGCGAACTGGCGCGGGACTCTCGAGCGTCGCGCCGCCGAAGACCAGTGGCAGTTTGCGCTTTCCGCGAACGCGCTTGACGCCGCGGAAATCGACCGCTGGCTCAACCCTCAACGCCGCGAAAGTCTTCTCGACCGCATTCTGCCGTTCCTTGCCACAAAGCCCCAACCCCTGCCTGTTCCCTCGTGGCTTCGCGGGCATGGCTCGATTTCGGTTGGCGAGTTCGCTCTCGCGCCGCTGACTCTCAGCCAGTTCACCGCGGACGCCGCCCTCGACGGGCGCAAGCTCGCGCTTACAAATGCCCGCGCGCAATTCCACGGAGGCGAAGTGCTTGGCTCTATCGCGCTCAATCTGAATGCGCAACCAACTTACGACGCCACCGCGAAATTCACTGACGTCAATTTGGGCTCGCTCGCCGCGCGGACGGCGCCTCTTGGGAATCTTTTCACGGGCACTGCCTCTGGAGACATCCAAATTTCGGCAAAGGGAATCGGCCGCGCTGCGTTGCTCGGTTCGCTCGCCTGCCGTGGCGCCGCGCGCATTCGCGACGCCTCCTACAACGGCATGGATCTCGACGAATCGGTTCGCGCGGGCGCGCGCAGGCCCGGGACCACTGTGCTTCCTTCCGCGTCCGCCGATTTCTCGTGCGCCGATGCGCAGGTCCGCTTCTCCAGACTGCGTCTCGAAACTCAGGCCGCGGCCTACAACGCCACGGGCTACGTTGATTTCAAACGCCAGATAAGTTTGGAATTTACACCGTTCGCGATCGGCAAAGTTGCGCGCCTGGCGGCCGTACCCGTGAGCGACCCGCCGAACAAAAATCCCTTCGACGTCTTTACATTGACAGGCGCTCTCAACTCTCCAACGCTAACGCGTGTGACCCACCGGGCTTCTTCGCAATAACAGCTTGCGTGAGAATTCGACAGCCGTTTTGAAAATCCAGTCTTCCGATTTTCTGGAATGCCAAAAAAAAAGCGCCCCGATGAATCAGGGCGCCTTTTTTTGGGGTCATGCGTCTGCTTGAGGGCTAGGGTGTGGGTAATAAAACTGTATGAGCCTCGACTACTGCGAAGGCGGCGGCGTGGCTGGCGCGTTAGTGCCGGCGGCCGCTTTTTTGGCCAGTGCGTCGCGGTCTGCCTGCAGTTGCTTTATCTCAGATGCCAGATGTTGCGCGGTGGCGGTGTGAGACTCCAGGCGCCATTCGACCCTTTTCTTTTCGAGTCCAGAAACCGAAGGATCGTTCGCCTGCTTTTTAACCTGTTCCAAATATTCTTGTTCCGACGCGAACGTGCGCTGCTTATCCGCGATCATACCGTCGGCCTGTTGAACGGTTTTTGGCTTTGATGCGTCCGCGACGGCGGTCTGCGGCGAGGCCTGCTGGGCGGCTGCTTTTTGCGCCTCTTTTTCCTTGGCCTGCTCGGCCTGGTAGTTGTCGGCAGCCGAGCGGAGCGAACTCAGGTCGTCGTCGCTCCACACCTTGGTGGTCTTTGCCGCAGCGGGCTTCGCCTCCTGTTTCTGCGGAGCAGCTGCCTGCGACGCTTGTTGCGCCGTCGCCGTCAGCGAAGCGCCTGAGAAGGCCGCTGCGGCGATGATGACTCTGAAAAAGTGCCTTGTTTTCATGTTCTCTCTCGCTCAGTTTTTATTGTGCAATTTCATGGAACGACAGCACCTGGAGCGTGACCGGCTTCTCCGAGTTCTTAATCCAGCAACTGTTGTAATAGACCCCGTTTCCGCCGCCGCCGTTGATCGTGAAATCCGCAGGCCCATACGTTCCCGGAGGGTTGCCTGCGGTATTAGCGACGAAGATCGCGCCGTTGAATTGGCCATTTCCGCCGCCGTTTTGAACGTATGTGGTGAGTCCGTTGCCCACAACCAGAATGATGCCGTTCCAGCTCGAATTACCGTTGTAAGTCAGGTTTCCAGTGACGACCAAAATGCCGGAACCCGTGGTGCTGCCGCTGATGTCCAGATTGCCGTTGACGTAAGTGATTTGTGGAGTCGTACCGCAATTGGTGCCGCAGACTGACCATAAGCTGCCCGATGCGGTATCGATATTGGCGAAGGTGTACGTGTTGCCGCCACCTGTCGAGCATCCGAGGCACACGTTCGAGTTCTGCTGGATGGTCGCCAGTTCTTGCTGCAACTGCGACGGCGAACTCAGATTTGGCGGAAGCGGCGGAGTGCTGACGCTCGGTGTGGTGCCGGTTGATCCGATGTAATTGGTTGGACGCGGAATCTGCGTGTCGACATAGTTGACATTGGTTTGGCTCCCTGCATTGTCATTGCCCGGCGAGACGCCGATGGCGGGCACCGCAGCCGAGGCGGTATTGCAGCCTGGCACCGCCGGCGGAGGCGTGAAAGAGCAGCCGGCAACGGTAGTGCTCCCGACAGTGTCGTTTCCGTCCATGCAGTAGCCGTTCGAGTTCGGTGGGTTGAAGCTGCCAAGTGGGCCCGGCAAAGTCAACGCGGATGGCATATTCAAATTGAACGTGACCGGAGTAACCACGTACTGCTCAATCTTCTTGCTACCGTTTGGAAGCACGGCTAACGACGTAACTTCGAAAACCTGGTTTGCCGTCGCAGGCGGGATGGCAGTCACAATCAGGCTCGCCCTGGGATTTCCGTTGGTATCAATGTGCGAAGGATCGTAATACAACGGGGTCGCTGGGTCCTTAATCCCGTCGCCATTCACGTCGATGTTGAGCGATTGTTCCGTGGCCGCCGTAATGCGAACCCATTTGTAAAGTGGGCCGGGCATCTGTGCTACAGCTGAATTTGCCCACACGGAAGGGATCGTCTGCACCTGCGCCGCTGCCAGACCCAGGGGGAATTCCTGCCCGTATTCGGTGTCAGCATAGTTCGATCCCGGAGTCGCCGGCGCCACAACGTCGGCCGCATTCAAAGGATTCAGGATGTAGCGCACCTGCACCTGCGGAACTACGGCCAGAGGCGCTCCCACGGGGATGAATCCGGGGACAGTGGCGTTGAAATCGTTCGGGCTTCCCGACAACAAGCGTCCTCGCGCCTCTTCGAGACCGGCCGCGCCGGCGTCATAGGCGCTGGTCGAGGAGCGGAAGTTTCCCGCAAGTGAACTTTCCGACCCGGAGCTGGCGACCAGAGCGAGGGCAACGCCGCTGATGAGGAGCAGAATGAAGATCGAAATCAGCAGAGCTACTCCGGCTTCCTGGCGCTTCGGCGAAAATGAGTTTGGGGTTTCATGGATTTATCCTTAACCGCTAATCACTTCTATTGATTCGGATTCAGACGATGGCCTCGCCCATTCAGTTCGACCAGGCGCGGCGCGCGGGTCTGGGCGTCGTTTCGGGTTGCTCGCACGATCAGCGTAACCTCGACGTCTTCAACGTTGGCGGGGAAGTTGTTTGCGCCCGCATTTTGGCAAAGTGCAAGAGCCGGGGGCGCAGCCGGATTGGGACAGTAATACTGAAAGACCGGCTGAGGGTTTCCTCCAGGAAACATCGCCGGATAGGCTGCTCGGAATGCGGCGATTTGCGCGGCTGGAGCGTTATTCATCACATTCGTGGCGTACGGAAACATGTTCCCGGCGGCGATCGAAACGGCCGCGGCAGGATTCGCACCCGCCACCTTAGGTGCCACACCACGCCAGAGAGTTGTTCCCTGCAATGTGTAGCGGATCCAGTTGACGCCGGTATTGTCGTACTGTTCTTCGAAAATCACGTCGAAGTCGCCCGGCGTCGTGCAGGTGCCGCCGCCCGCAGTGCCAATGAGGCATGGAGCTATGGCGTAATTCGGTGACCACGCAACGGGAGTAATCGCGGCGAAAGGAGCCGCGACGGGTGCGACAGAAAATTGATTTTGTGGCGGGTAACCCATATCGCTGGCATCGCGCACGGCTTCATCCAGCGCCAGCCGTGCTTGCTGGAACGAATCAAGGACCTGCGATTCCGTCCGGAAGCGCTTCTGCGACATGTTCACAAGGCTGAACATCGCCCCGCAAATCACCAGGAAGACGGCCATCGCGACCATGACCTCAATCAGCGTGAATCCGTGTTCGCGTTCGAACTTTTGCACGATTGTCATTTGTCCACCACCGAATCCAGTGTGATTGGCAAGAACGTTCCGTTACCGCCTCGACGGCGCACGCCAACGATGAAACGCTTGGCGCTGGCAACCGTTCCGTTGCCCAGAGCGATTACCGCCCAGCGCACGTCGTATGAAGTGTCGGAGGGATCGTTGGGATCCGAATAATAAAAGCTGTAGCCGGCAACTTGCGCGACGCCATAGTTAATCAAAGGACGGTTGCCAAGATTCAGCAGCGCGCTGCCCACGATCACTCCCGGTGTCGCTGGATTGCCCAAGTTGCAGATACCTGCTGCCGGGCAGACGAGGCCTTGAGGGTCGCTAAAGGTCGGATTGCCGATGGGCTGGGCCGTTAGCGCATCCATTTCACGTTGCGCGATCACCAGCGATGTGGAATCGTTTCGGTTGCCCATGTTCATGTTGACCGCTACGGGCACCAGTTTCGCCACACCCACTATGCCGATCAGCAAGACCGCCGTCGCAACGGCCATCTCGATCAGCGTGAACCCGCGTTGGTTGTGCAATTGCGTTTTCGATCGTCTTCGCATGTTTTGGCTCTCTTAAGTCCTTGGTTAGCTCGGCTGACGCCAGGCTCCCGTGCTGTCAACGGTCCAAACTTGAACGGAACCCGAGGGCATCAGAACCACAGCTCGATAGCCCACCGCCGGGATGGTAGTGTTGCCGACATACAGAACAAACACGCCGGGGGGCGCGGCTGGGTTCGCGGCCCCACGGCCGTCGAAAACGTCCTGGCCATTCACCGGCGAAGTGGCTGTTAGAACCGGAACTCCGATTGCCGCAGCGAGCCCTGCGGTATTGGGAACAACTCCAGCCGCCACCAGATTGACGTTGCCGCCCAGCAGCGTCTGCGGCTCTGACGTTTGCTCGTTTCCGTCGTTAACCGGAACGTTCGAATCTCCCCATATACGTGTCTGCCCGCCGGCCGCTCGAACATCGAAATTGACCTGCGTGTTGAGCCGTATAGCTTGAAATCGTGTGGCTTTCAGAACTGCCGCCACCTGCGAGGCCGCGTTGTCCACTTGGTAGCCTCTATAGGCTTGGAGAAAAGAAGGCGTGGCAATCGCCAATATCACGGCAGCCACAGCCATAACTACGAGGGTCTCTACCAAACTGACGCCGCGCTCTGAATTTGTTCGCTTCCTCATTTGCAATCCTGCTCCTCGCTTCGTTTAGCCGCAGGTATAAGAGCATGACCGCAGCCAATCGACACCATCATCTAAGCTTCTCAGAATCAGTAATATGTGGTAACTCGACCTAAGGTTCAGATAGGCGGGCGGGGCCCAGCGGGGTCAATTCGTTACCAAACGGCTATTGAAAGCCATATCTGGGGCGCACTTCATCGAGTGCGGCGCCTGCCGCTCGCCCGCCGGAGGCGGGCAGGCAGGGCTCGACGCTTTGCTTTTGTCGGGTGCCCCATCCTGAGCGCCCGCGAACTTCGGGCGCGAAGGGTGGGGATTTTTCCGTCAGCGACGCCACATGAATCGGTTCGGTCACGAACTTCTGCAGAGGCGGCATTACGCCGCCATCTTCTCGCTCTGCTCTTGCGTCAGGGCCTGTCGCCGTTCTTGGAGTGCGGCGGCTCGACGCCGCTTTGCTTCTGCCCTTTGTAGGTCCGTCCAAAGACGGACTCTCGCCTAGTTCCGAGATACGAAGGCCCTGCACCGCAAGCTTTGCAGCGACGCCGTTCCAACTCAGATTGTCCCTCGCCCCCTCCTCTGGTAATCTTTCTTCACACCGTTGACGCGGAGAGGTGTCTGAGCGGTTGAAAGAGCCCGCCTCGAAAGCGGGTAGCCTGGCAAAACCGGGCTCGTGGGTTCAAATCCCACCCTCTCCGCCATTCTCAAGTTCCCCAATAAATTCGCAAATTCCCGTCTAACTGTTACGGGCCCTGTTGCCGGTTTCTTCTTCAAAGGCAAGGCGAGCGCCGCCGTCAACTTCTCTTCTCATCTATGACAAGCGGATAGGTGAACAGGAGAGCCTTGACGGGAATCTGATCGGCCTCAAATATCCTTGCTAGCACTCCGAGATGCACGTATCCCACGATAGCAAGAACACAACTGTGTTCCCGCATGGCTTCCATGATTGTTGTGTGCATGAACCTTTCACGGGCTTTGTGAGTGTCCAGAACATAGACTCCGGCGAGCAACTCCGGCTTGACCTTGGAGCGGATTGCTTCAGCGAGCGGTGGGTCTAAAAGAGCATCTTCAAGCGCTATTTCGCCAAGTCCTAGAGTCTGCCAAACTAAACCACGTTCTTTGGCTACGACAGAGGCTATCGTGGGAGCGGTTTGTTCTTGATTGGGATGGGTCTCTTCGAGAACTGCCTTTACGCTCAATTTCTCGATGCAATAAACAATCAGTTTCCGATAACGATGACCGCCATCACGGCGAAGCCAAACCTTTGTTCGTTCATCTTGAACAACGGATTGTTGCAAACGATGGTCTGTGCCGATGAGAACCAATTTCATCTTTGATTTATTCTAAGCTGAAGTTACCGATGTTCAAGAAAAAAGCCATCGATCTCATTTGAGCATGTAAGCATGATACGGTTCACGCACCATGCCCCTCTTAGAGAGTGCTGGATGGTCACCGAAATTCCCTTGCCAATCTCCCCTAACCTATGGTATAAGTACCTCAGTGGTCACTACAAGCGGATGCCTCAACTCACGCTCTCTTCGCAGCCGAGAGCCGCAAGTGTCGGTTTTCCTCCCCGCCCGTCTAATCGCCACACCAAATTATTTGAATCGCCCGTAACTTACACAAGACGCACACCCGCCATCATTTCTAATCGAGATAAATCTGCATTTTTCTCAGCCTGCCTGCGATCACCTTTCTCTGCGGGATATTTCTACTTTCTAATCCACTGTCCGGAATTAGACACCGACTTAACTCGCACAAAACAAATACCCGACCCCGTTTCTAATCGCCAATATTTTGCGTTTTTAAAATTACCGGACACTTTTTTTCGCGCTGTGTTTCGTAGGGGCGCTGCTGGCTGCGCCCGCGCGCGCAACGCGCGCGTTCTGCGCCTTTGCCTCTGCAGATTCATCTTTTCCGTAGTGCCCGCCCCCCGGCGTAGTCGCGCCGGATCGGCATCAGCGCCGGGCGGCGAAGAAGGTTTGCAGCAGCGCGGCGGCCTCTTCGGCGCAAACGCCCGCCGTGATTTCGACGCGGTGATTGACCCGGGGATGTTCGAAGACGGCGAAGCAGGAGCGCACCGCGCCTCCCTTGGGATCGTCGGCGCCATAAACAAGCCGCGCCACGCGCGCCTGCAAAATCGCGCCCGAGCACATCGCGCACGGCTCAATAGTCACGTACAGAGTCGTCCCCAACAGGCGATGATTCCCGATCGCCGCGGCGGCGGCGCGCAACGCGACCATTTCCGCGTGCGCCGTGGGATCGCAATCGGCAATTGTGCGATTCGCCGCGCGTGCCAAAACGCGGTCTTCAATAGTAATCACGCAACCAACTGGCACTTCGCCGCCATGCTCCGCCGCGCGCGCTTCCTCGAGTGCCATCTGCATGTAGGCTTCATCAACGGCCATTTGCGGCCGTCCAACATTGTTCCAATCGCCACCCATCGCGCATCAGAATAGCATGACGCTTTGTTCGCCACGCGAAGGAGATGCGGTGACACAATTACTAAGACAGAGCGGTTTGCAATTCGCGCAACGCCGAACCGCTCGGCTCTCGGTTGAGGGAAAGCTGCGGTGCGTTTCGCGCTCGCTTGTTTCCATTTTTGCGCTGTGCGCTATTTTGCTTGGCATGGCGCTTCCCATCGCCGCCGCGAAGACGAAAAAGCAAAAGCCACCGGATCCGACCACGGCGGACCTCGCGGCACAGGCATGGTCAATTCTCCACGAAGGCGCCGCGTCCCACAGCCTGCGCAAACGCACCGACGCAATTGCCGCGCTTTCTTCCATGCAGGGAGACCCGGGAGCCATCAAACTCATCGAAGACGGCCTCGTTGACAAGAATCTCGACGTTCGCCGCATCGCCGCCTCCGCGCTGGGGAACATGGACGCGAAAGAAGCCATTCCGGCCCTGAAAAAAGCAACCGACGACCCCGATCCCACCGTCAGCTTCGCCGCGGCGGAGGCGCTGTGGAAGATGGGAGATCGCAGCGGCGCGGAGATTTTCTATGCTGTTGTTCTCGGCAATCGTCACGCGGCCCACGGACCCGTGTCGAGCAACATCAACGACGCAAAAAAAACTCTGCACGACCCGAAGGCGCTGGCCATGATTGGCATAAATGAAGGCTCGGGCGCTTTGCTCGGTCCGTTTTCCGAAGGCATTACGATTGCCGAAGTGCTTGCGAAGGACCGTTCCTCGTCAAGCCGCGCTCTTTCGGCCTCTTTGCTGGGCCAGCATCCCACGCCGGATACGGAAAAAATTCTGGAAGACGCCCTCGCGGACAAAAATGTCGCCGTGCGAGCGGCGGCTGCACGGGCGCTTGGCGGCTTTGACGATCCGGCGCTGATCAAGAGGCTGGCGCCGCTGATGGATGCAAAAGGCACGCCACTCATCAAGCCGGTCGATTCGGTGCGCTACATGGCATCCGCCGCAATCATTCGCCTGCTTCACAAACAAAGAGCCGCTCCTCCCGCCACCACCGCCTCGGCAAAGTCCAACCGCTGAATTTCGCAGGCAACACGGCCGTCAACGCTGCTTGCTCCCGCCTTCGCGCTGCGGTATAAAACTTCGTCCTCTTATAACGAAGCGAAACCATGGAACTGCGCAAAGACCCGATCACGCGGAGTTGGGTGGTGGTCGGACATTCGGGGTACGCGGAATTGCCGGCGGAGCCATGCCCGCTGTGCCCCGGCAATGAAGGCGATACACGCACCATCCTTCAATTGCCTGCGCAGGGTCCGTGGCAGGTGCGCGTTCTGCCCCATTTCCGTCCTCTATACCACATTGAAGGCGAACCGGGCCGCTCTGCGGAGGGAATTTACGACCGCATGAGCGGCGTCGGCGCGCATGAGATTCTGGTGGATACTCCAAACCACGGACACTGGATGGCTGACGAACCCGGCGAACACGTAGAGGTGGTCCTCGAAGCTTATGCGCGCCGCATCGCCGACTTGAAAGGTGATCCGCGGTTTAAATACATCACGGTTTTCAAAAACCGCGGCGCGAATTCCGGCGAGGAATGGACGCACTCCCATTCGCAGATTGCGGCAACGACGTTTGTTCCGCGGCGCGTGCTGTACGAATTGCGCGCGGCCCGCGACTGGTTTCACGAGCGCGACCGCTGCGTTTTTTGCGATATTCTCCGCCAGGAAGAAAAGCAAAAGAAGCGCGTGGTCGATTCGCAGGGCGATTATCTTGCGTTCTGTCCGTATGCTTCGCGCGTGCCGTTTGAAACATGGATTATGCCGCGCCGGCACACGCATCTGTTCGAGGCGCCCGGCGCCGAGGATTTTCGCGCGCTCGGCGAACTGCTGAGCCGCGTGATCCGGCGCTTGCGCTCGATTGCGCACGGATATCACATGGTGGTTCACACCGCCCCCAATTCCTTGCAGACGAAAGGCGAGTTGAGCGACTACTGGAAAAGCATCGCGGAAGATTACCACTGGCACATCGAAATTCTCCCGGTGGTGCCGACCGGCGAAAAGTCCTACGTCATCAAGGAAGTATATTTCAACGCTCTGTTGCCCGAGCAGGCCGCCGAATTGCTGCGCCAGGTCGATCCGGGACGATGACGCCGCGCGCGCAGGGTGCAACGCAACGCGGCGGAATTATTGCAAAGCTCCTGGCCCTCCTTATCCTCGTCTTGTTTTGTTTCGTGATCTATCTCGTACGTGTCCCGTTGCTGCGAGTCGCCGGCAACTTCTGGATTACGCCCCAGCCTCCGGCGGCCACCGACGTCATCGTGATTCTGAGCGACGACGATTTCACCGCCGATCGCGCCTCGCGCGCCGCCGAGCTCTATCATGCGGGATGGGCGCCGAAGATCGTCGCGAGCGGGCGGCAATTGCGTCCCTACGCGAGTATTGCCGAGCTGATGCAGAAGGATCTAGAAGCACGCGGCGTTCCGGAAAAGGCCATTATTCCCTATCCCCACGATGCTGTGGATACGCTGATCGAGTTGACCGACATCCGCGGTTTTATCAGGCAGCACGGTTGGAAGCGCGTGATGATTGTTACATCGAATTTTCATACGCGGCGCACGCGCTACCTGTGCAGGCATATTTTTCCGCCAGACATCAAAGTGCTTGTCGAAGCCGCGCCCGACGTCAATTACGATCCCGATTCCTGGTGGCGTACTCGCGGTGGCCTGAAAATTTTCTTTCACGAGTTCGTGGGAATGGCGGTATCAGCGTGGGAAGTGCGCCACCAGAAACCAAGCCCGCCGGGAACGTTGCTTTTCCCCTCACTTCTCCCCAGTATCGTTAAGTGAACGCTTTTGTTTCTGCAAGTTGGTTTACACAGGCATAGCTCTGTACTATAGTGCCTGAACCGCAAAGATCGCCTGTACCCGGTTCGCAGGCTTTCTAGACATCTCACCGCACTGGAGGTTTCCATGTGGCGGAAACAGTCTGAAGGAAAACCGTCCTCACCGGCGACGCCCGGAGCGCCGTCGGCATTTGCGCCGCCGTCCTACGCGCCGCCTGCGGAAAAATCGGCGGGATCTCCATCTCCATCCAAGCCCGCACCAGCCGTACCGCCTGCTCCTGTGCCGTCGCCGGAAGCTGCAATTTTGACGCAAGGGATTCGCATCCGCGGCGAATTGACAGGGAAGGCCGACCTTTTTATAGACGGAGATGTGGAAGGCAGCGTGCGGCTCGGCGATTCGCGGCTGACCATCGGCCCGAGCGGCCACGTGAAAGCAGACATCGAAGCGCGCGAAATCTACATTCGGGGCAATGTTCAAGGTAATCTTCGCGGACGCGAGCGCATTACGCTGGGGAACTCGTGCCACGTGAAGGGCGATCTCGAATCGCCGCGCATTGCCATTGAAGATGGCGCGCAATTCAAAGGACGCGTTGAAATGGGGCCGGCCGCCGACGCGCGCGAGCGCCAAGTCAAGCGCGCGGCGCCTGCCATCACGCCGTCTGTCACATCTTCTTCTTCCAACGATCCTACGCCCAGTTCCGTGCCGATCGAGGCTAGCGTTAAAAAATGAATTGGATGGGGGGAAAGTCGCGAATGGGGGTTGTGGCGGCGCCACTGGCGTCCAAAACGCGCGCCACTGCATCCGCGGTTGTGCCCCCAGCGTCCGTAACGAAGCCCAACCACAAACCGGAAAGTTTCCGCCTCTCGAATGGCCTCAAGGATTTCCTGTGGCTTATCAGCGACGTTGAAAACGGCCGCCTTCTCGACTTGGGTCAAGTCTCGCAGGCAACGCTTAATTTCTTCATCGAGCGCGGTTTTCGCGTCACCACCGATGACATGCTCCGCTCATGGAAGGAGTTCCGCGGCGCCGTAGAAGAAAAGCAGCGCAACGCGCCGCCGAGCGATTTCAATGAGCCGCTTTCGCCCGAGGAAATTGCGCAGCATTTCCTCCAGAACTCACTGCAGTATCCGGAGGACGAATTCAACGCTGTGCTCGTCTGGGATATTTTTGACCGGCTCGACGCCGGATTGCTTTCGCAGGTTGCCAACCGGCTTCACGAAATCGTTCATCCGGGAGGCGCGGTTCTCGCGCTTTTCCACAGCAAGACACCCGAGCGTACCTACCGCTATCGCATCGTCGATAACGAAACCATCGAAATTGTGCCCATCGGCCCCGCTGGTCCGCACGTGCGAACCTTCCAGAATCGTGAAATTCTGAACCTCTTCAGCCGTTTCCGCTCCGCAAAAACTTTCGTGGGCCGCGATCAGGTCCGCGAAGGCCTTTTCATAAAGTAACTTCCCTTAACTGATTTCCAGTGAGCGCGTTGCCGGACCTGTGGATTTTACCGTGTTTTCTCTATTGCATTGGGGTCGGCACGGGAGTATTACGGGAATTGTACTTGGAAAACGAGGGAGGTTGGATGACTCCACCGGACAACCAAGCGTCCTGAAAACATTCACACCGCTCTTGCGGTGCGCTACCCCACGACGCCAAAGAGATTTGAGATCGACGCCGCGTGGGCCTCAGGAAACGGCAAAGCGGGAAGCCGCGAGGCTTCCCGCTTCGTCTGTCATGCTGCACAATCCTTGATTCTTCAGCTCGGCGTGGATTTGGTCCGCCCTCCGGCTGGCGATGAGCCCTTTGCGGCATGCACGCGCCACGCCTGAATAATGCCGGGCAGAATCGAAAGAAAAATCACTCCCGCAATCACCCAGTGAATCTGTTTCTCGACATTCGGGATTTTTTTGCCGAGCGTGAAGCCGACCATCACCATGCTGCCCACCCAGAGGATGCCGCCGCAAATATCGTACGTAAGATATCGCGAATAGCGCATCCGCGCGGCTCCCGCCACGGGAGGGCAGAACGTCCGGATCACGGGAATGAAGCGCGCGAGGATGATCGTCTTGCCGCCGTGCTTGTCATAAAACGCTTTGGCGCGTTCGAGGTGCTTCTTCTTGAAGAACCGCGAGTCTTCCCGTCGGTAAAGGTTCAGGCCGGCCTTGCGCCCAATAAAATACCCGAGTTGGTCGCCCGCAATCGCGCAGAGAGGAACGGGCAAGAGCAGCCATGCGAGTTCCAGCTTCCCCGTTGCCGCAAACACGCCAGCCGTGACCAGCAGGGAATCGCCCGGCAGAAAAAAGCCCACAAACAATCCTGTCTCGACAAAGACGATCACGCAGACGAGCAGCGTTCCGCCCCATTGGATCAGCCCTTGAACGTTATAAAGTTGGTGGATTAAGTCCCGCCAGGGTACCGCCATCGCGCCAGTTATCCTTCCCGTATCCTATTGGTTTATCAAAGCTTCGCAAATTCCACCATAGCAGAAAACCGAGCCCTTCGCCGGGGCCTTGGGCTGGCTCGTATCGGCATAGTACTTTGCTCCCAGCGGTTCGACTCCCCCGTACCATTTGCCACGACAGCTCTGCGCTCCACAATGCCCGTGTCGGATACAAAACCTAGTCTGGAGGGGCGAGCATATGGAAGGTGGCTACGCAGTCTGGATGGGGCAGCCCGTCATTCTTCGAGTGGTTGCAGGCAACTTGCGCGTTCCGTTGCGCGGACGCCTGGTCAGCGAAACGAACGAGGTGTTGCGGCTGCGTATTGCTGACAACTGGGATGTCGATGTCTTCAAATCGATGGTGGTTGCTGTGGAACACGACACCCCGTTCACAGTGGTCCATTAGCAGCGAAGGAAAAGCCATGAGCGCTTCGAACGACAACTTGGCGAATGGAGCGATGACAGCGCAGATTCCGGCAGGATGGTTTGCCGAGAACATTCGCCCGTGGCTGTGGGCCGCGCAAAGCGCCGCGGCCGTTTTAACGTACCGTGAAGCTCTAAGACTTTTGATCTTGGCGAGGCAGCTAGGCTGCTAATCAAGTCCGCGTGCCGCGGAATTGGATTTTCGCTTCCTTCAATGCCCCACCTGGGCTCGTTCCCTCAGCGGGCCCGGTTTCTTTTTCAGCCGCTATTCGATCCAGACTATTCTGCGAGGAACAGGCTTTGCGCGAAGGGCCACTCCGCATCCACCCATTGCGCGTCGCAACGGAAACCGGCGCGTTCGCCCATGTCCGCCGCCTCGTCGCAACGATACTTGTGCGAGCTCTCTGTCCAGATTGTTTCGCCTTCGACGAAGTCAACTTTGAGTGCAGCCCCGCGTATGTGGACAGTCTGCCTTCGAGCGGCAACTAAATGCATCTCGATTCGCCGCTCGGCTTCGTTCCACCGCGCCTCATGCCTGAAATACTTCAAATCAAAATCGGCTTGCAGTTCCCGATTGATGCGCGCCAGCAGGTTGCGGTTGAATGCCGCGGTTACGCCGGCCGGGTCATCGTAAGCAAGCAATAACTGGCTGACGGACTTCTCCAGATCTGTGGACAGCAGCAGCGCATCTCCGGGATGCAAAATGTCACGCACTTCGCGCAGGAATGTTTCTCCCGCGGGCCGGTCGAAATTCCCAATCGTGCTTCCGAGGAAGAGTACGAGCAATCTCTCGCCCGCGCTGCGCCGCGACGTGACATCGAGCAGTCCGTCCAAATACGCGCGCTCGAATCCCACCACGCTCACGGATTCGATGCGTCCCAGTTCCTGCCAACAGCGCGAAAGCGCAGTGCGCGAAATATCGATCGGATAATAAGTGACGGGCTGGCGTCGCGAGAGCGCTTCCAGTATCCAGCGCGTTTTCGTGCCGCTGCCGCTTCCCAATTCCGCCACCGCCATTGGCGAAGGCAGGCGCTCAATCATTTCGTCCGCGTGGCGCCTGAGCAGACGCGCACCCGCGCGCGACAGTCCGTATTCCGGCAGCAGGCAGATCACTTCGAAAAGCGCCGAACCTACCTCGTCGTATAAATATTTCGACGGCAATTCTTTCTGCCCCGCTCTGTCGAGGCCCGCGCGAACGTCCGCGGCCAAATCTCCGGCGGGCGTTCCGGAGACGTCATGCGTGTGAATGCGCATTGCAGTTGCCATGGAATTATTCCTCCACTGTGCGGAACTTTGCGTAAACGTAGGGATAACGTGGCTGGAACCAGTTGCGGAACGAGCGCCGCAACATGCACGCGGCGGTGCGTTGCGAGCCGCCCTTCATTACGAAATGTTTGCCGTCGAAAAAATTCGCCGAATATCCCGGGTAAAAAGCAAACGGTTTGAATCCAGGGAAGGGCGCGAACGGCGTCGACGTCCACTCCCACCCGTTGCCCAGCAGATCATTCACACCGAACGCGCTTTGGCCGCTCGGATACGCACTCACAGGTGTTGGATCCCAGTGGGCGAAATCGAAATTGCCTCGCTCCGCGCTGGGCCCCACGTCGCCCCATGGATACAAGCATTCACTTTCCGCGGGAGTGCCGTATGCCGCGCGATGCCATTGCGCCTCGTTTGGCAACGCGCGCTTCGCCCATCGCGTGTATGCCGAGGCCTCCGCGTGACTCACATAAACCGGCCCATCGAGCGGCAATGGAATCTGCGTGAACATTCCGCGATATTCCCAGTTGTTGTGATTAGCGGCGCTATGGTTGCTGCTCGGCTTCCAAAAAAGGGGATGCGAAATGCCCTGTGACGCGATCCACTGCCGATCTTCCGCACTCCAATGCGCTTTTTCTTCGTATCCGCCGCTGCGCACAAATTCCAGGTACTCTCCGTTCGTCACCGGATAAGCGCCGATACTGAAGCGCGGCACCGAAACTTTCAGCTCCTCGAATTCATTGTCCCAGCCAAATTCTTTGCGTTCGCTCCGCATTCCGAGCGTCGCTTCGCCTTCAGGTATTGCGGCCATTCGCGGCCCGGCGGATTGCGAACCCGGCGTTTTGAGCGCCCGCGGTGGCAATATTCGTGGCGCGATTTTCCTTTCGACGGGTAACTGATGCAATAAATATGCGAGTGTCTCGGCGTGCATAAGCCGGTGCTCAATCGCCACATTCAGCAACGCGTCCAGAGATGTACCGGAGGCTTCGGCGGCGGGCTTGCTCGAAGGCGCGCGCAATGCAGCGTCGATTGTTTCGCGCAACCTCGTGTTATACGCCTGAATCTCCGCGACGCTCGGCCAGTCCGCGGGTTGATCGCTCGGCAACTGTCCGTCCACCGGATCGATTCCGAATGCAAACAGTTTGTCGAATACTGGATGCGTGCTCGCAAGTCCAAACGTATCGCGCCCCAGCAAATTCCAATCGAATGCCTCCAGGTGCCCAAGATAAAAAATCAGGCGGTGACGCTCCGGAATCGGGCGGTCGTAAATCGCATCAGGACGCAGCAACGCAAACAGCAAATCCGTCTGCGCGCGCGCCTGCTCCACGCGCTCTTGCAGGCGATAGAGAGACTCCGTCATCAATTGGGGAGTGGCCATGGGAAAGTCCTCGCGGACAGAAGACCTCTTTCTACTCCTTTGGCGCGCGTTTCACAACTAGTGTTAGATTCGAATTCTCGGCGGGCGATTCATACAGGATTTACGGTATTTACTCTTCTCAGCCAGGATGGAACAGGCCGGTTTCACGGAGAGACGGAAGCAAGCAATTTGCGAAACGCCTTGCCACGGTGGCTCACTTCATTCTTCTCGGCTTCGCGCAACTCGGCGAAAGTCCTCCCGCGCGGCGGAAAATAAAAAATCGGGTCGTAGCCAAATCCTTCATGTCCGCGTGGATCCTCGGTAATCATGCCCTCCGCCGAATCGGACATCACCGCGAGCATTTTTCCGGCGCGCGCCGCGGCAATCACGCACACAAACCGTCCGCTCCGCTCGTCGTTCTTCATGCTGCGCATTTCGGCCAGCAATTTCCCGATGCGCTTCGCGTCGCTCGCGTTCTCACCGGCATAGCGCGCCGAATGCACTCCGGGCGCTCCGTCCAAGGCTGGTACGACCAGTCCGGAATCGTCCGCGAAGATTATTTCTTCGCTTGACCGGCTGTAATGCAGGGCTTTTCCCGCGGCGTTTTCTGCAAATGTAGGGGCGTCTTCGGGAAACGCAGGCAATTCGCGGAATTGCGGCAGCAAATCCAGTTCAATCGCGCATCCCTCGGCCATCGAACGATACTCGCGCAGCTTGTGCGTATTCGATGATGCGAGGAACAATCTAACGCGCGCGGGCACGGAATTCCATGTGGAGCAGCTCCTGCTGCACTTCGGTCAAATGATGTATGCCCGCCGCGGCCAGGCGCAAGAGCGATTGCATTTCGTTCTCCGTGAACGGCCGCCCCTCCGCCGTCGCTTGCACTTCCACCAGTTTTCCCGAGCCGGTCATGACCACGTTCATGTCCACTTGCGCGTGTGAATCTTCCTCGTATGCGAGGTCGAGCAGCAGTTCGTCTTTCACGAGGCCAACACTGATGGCTGCCACGGAATCGAGCAACGGGATCGCGCGCAGAATTCCCGCCGCCTTCATGCGCTCAAATGCCAGCGCCAGCGCCACGAACGCGCCCGAAATCGAAGCCGTCCGAGTGCCGCCGTCCGCTTCGATCACGTCGCAATCCACCCACACGGTCCGCTCGCCCAGAGCGTCGAGATTCGTGACGGCGCGCAGCGCGCGTCCGATCAACCGCTGAATTTCCTGCGTGCGCCCCGATTGTTTTCCTCGCGCGGCTTCGCGCGGCGTGCGTTTGTCGGTGGCGCGCGGCAGCATTCCGTACTCGCTCGTCACCCATCCCTTTCCTTGATTCCTTAAAAACTGCGGCACGCCGTCTTCCACGGTCGCTGTCGCCACCACGCGCGTGCGCCCCGCTTCAATCAACACGCTTCCTTCCGCCGTCGACACGAAATCCGGCGTCAGTTTAACTGGCCGCAATTCGTTCGCCGCGCGTCCGTCGAGTCGCACAAAATCCTCCGTCACGAAATCCGTTTCGCTTATCAGTGTGAAGGCCGCCGCGGCCGGTGTCAACCGCCGGGCGCGGCCGGTTTTGGCTGCTGTGCGGGAGGCGGTGTCGGCGCGGGTGCAACCATCCCTGGCGTCGTCGCGGGCGCGGCCTTCAAATCAAAAAATTCAGAAATGTCGACGTGCCCTGCCAGCGTTTCCGCTTCCTGCCCATGAATCAGAATTTTCAGCCGCGTGATTCCGGGCATATTTGCCGCGAGCGTCTGCACAATGGAATTCACGGCCATCCACTCGCTCAAAATTCCCGAAGGCATTTCCGACGCGAGCGCGTCCGAGAAATCCGCGACCGCCGTGCCATCCGGCAGAATGTAAAAACTCAGCAACGTCGCGCCAACCGGCAGCGTTCGCTGCCCTGACGTCGGCGGATTCGTAATCAATGCGCCTATCAATTGCTTTGCGCGCTCCACTGGGTCCGCGGATAGCGGCATTTGCACCGTAACTGCGGCGAGCCGATCGGGCTGCGTGGTCGAAAGCCAAAAAACCTGCGCATTCGCGACCACATCGGTTGGCGTTGAAATGGGCGGCGCCACCACTTCGCGGCGCTCCTGCTCTTCGGTTGCTTGTGTCCGCGCAAGCCGCGCGACGCGCTGGTGCAGCACGCGCAAATAAACCAATCCCGCCACCACCGAAATCACCAGCACGATTACCGCAATTTTCGCGCGTCGTGGCAACTAGTTGCCTCCGGGCGGATAGATCGTCTTGTACGCGGCCACTGCGCGAATGATTCCATCGGCCAGGCCCGCGGCCATTGCCTCAAGCTGCTGCGAGCCGGCTGCGATGTTCGAAATTTCCACGGCCGCCGCCGGCATTGCCACGGAGCGCAGTTCGTATACCGGCAGACTGGAAGAAATCTCCGGCGAGCCTTTGAATTTTTGCGCCAGCTCAACCTGAAGCAGGCCACCTAATTTTCGGCTCTGCTGCGCGTAAGGCTGTTGCGCCTCTCTCCACGGCAAGAATCCCGGCGGCGGAGCGGATGCCGGCACGGCTATCGTACTCGCGCTCTGAGTTTTTCCATCTGCAGTTGTGTTCGGTGTCCCTGCGGCGGTAACAGACGGAAAGAAATACGTGTAGGTGCGCACTGTTCCCGCCGGCCCCGTCGAGCCAATATGCAAACTGATGAAGATCGCATCGCTCTGCGCGTTGGCAATGGTTGCTCGATCATCAAACGATGGATCCGTGTCGCCACGCCGCGTCATCACCACCTGAAAACCCTGCTCGCGCAGAGCGTCGCCGACGATTTGCGCCAATTCCAGCACCAGATCTTTTTCCGCCGTTCCGCTGGGGCCGCGCGCACCTGTGTCCGCGCCTCCGTGCGCCGGATCGAGGACGATAATGCGGAGTGTGTGCGCGGGAGTAGCGGGTGTTTGCGGCGGCGCGGGAATCTGTGTCGGCGCAGTCTGTGGGGGCGGAATCGTTTGCTGGGCGGCAGGCGGAGCAGGTTTGGGCGGCTGCGCCTGTTGCGGATTTTGCGCCGCAAGCGTGGCGCAGACTCCGGCAGCGACTAAAAACCACGCAATGATGAGTGCGCGTCGCACGCGAAGAGAATAGCAGAAATACATGCCAATCATTCTACGGAGAAGCCTGCCGCTTCGCGCCCGTTACGCGCGATATCGAAATGTCGCCCGTCGCCAGCTTGGAAATAAGCTCCCGATCTGCGTCGAGAAAATCCATTGCCGGCAGCTCCCGGGGCGCGACCCATGCAGTTGCTTCGAATATGTGATTGTCACTCTCGCCGGACCCAATCGTAGTGGCGAAGAAAATCAATTCAACCGCTGACGCCATCTGCGGATATTTATGCCGCGTGCGGTAAATTTCGTCGCCCACTCTCGCGTCGACGGACAGCTCCTCGCGCATTTCGCGGACGAGCGCGGCTTCCGGCGATTCTCCGCTCTGCACTTTGCCGCCCGGGAATTCCCATTTCAGCGGAAATGTGCCGGAGCGATTGCGCTGGCACACAAGCACGCGCCCATCGCGCACAATCACCGCCGCTACAACTAGCACGGCGCGTCCAGGAGGAGTTGGCACGGCGTCACCACGGCGGATCATCCTGCGCCATGCACGTGGTAAACGTGAATGCGTAGCATTCCAGGCCCGCCTGCCGCGACACCAATTGCAGCAGCCGCTGCTTCATCGCCGGATTGCGCACAAGGTTGTACATGCGCGGCGAATCAACCTGGATAATCGTTTGCCCTGCTTCGTTGCGAACAACGTCTGTTCCCATTTCGTCCGTCGCCAGCGGATTGCCTTCGTGCAAAAGTTCCACAATCTGCGGCTCGCCTTCCGGAGCCATCACCAGATTCGCTTCCTTGCCCGTGCAATACAGAAGGACCGACGCGGGATCTTCGGCTGTCGGCGCCGAACGCGCGCATTCGTCCCGGCTGATCCAAGGCCCGGAAAGATAAACCGTGTCCGCGTTCACCTGCTCGGGCAATTTGTAATCGCCTGCGCGATTTTCGTTTTCGTGCAGAAATCCCGAAGCGTTTCCCAGCTTGCCGCGCTTGTTGCCCAAATAAAGTTCCGGCGTAGTGCGGTAGCAGACCGCCCCGGGCTTGTCCGTGTCGCGCACGGGATCCATGGCCGGAGGAAATTCCGCTTGCGGATTGATTTCGCGCAGCAGCGTTTGAATGGCTTCTTCGCTCGCGCCGTAATCGCCTTCGCCGAAATGGAAAAAGCGAATGTAGCCTTTGCCATCGATCAAATATTTCGCGGGCCAGTAGCGGTTCGCGTACGCGTGCCAGATTGCGTAGCCGTTGTCGAGCACCACGGGATAGCGAATTCCAAAACGCTCCATGGCGGCGCGCACGAATTTCTCGTTTGCTGCGAAGGAAAATTCCGGCGTGTGCACGCCGATAATCGTCAGGCCCTTTTCGGCGTAACGTTTGTGCCACTCGACAAGATACGGCAGAGTGCGCAGGCAGTTCACGCAGGTGTAATCCCAAAAATCCACGAGAACGACGCGCCCGCGCAGAGACCGCAACTCCACCGGCTCCGAATTGATCCACGTCGCGCCAATTTCCGGCGCGTGGACTTTGCCCTTTTCAATCTCCATTGATAATTCTCGCCGGCAAATTCATGTTCTCGCGTGTCCCTTCGCCGCTTTGTTTGTTCCGCGATGGCTCGGCCCGCTCGTTGGTTCCGGATGCAAAAGCCGCAGCAACTCTTCCGCGCCGCGCATGAGCGGCGGCCCCGGCGTGTTCAGCAATTCGTCGCGCACCGCGAACACGCGGCGGTCGCGTACCGCTGGCACATCCTGCCACACCGGATTCGCGAGCGCCTGTTCGGGCTTCGACTTTCCGCCGGTTGCGGTCCAGGCCAGCACAATCACATCCGGCCGCGCGCGCGCGACGTCCTCATCGGAAACTTTTTCTCCCGCCGGTAGGATCATCTCTCCGCCCGCGATTTCGACCAACTCTGCGACCCACGGCGGGGAACTGATTCGCGGATTCGGCCACGCCTCGCAGTAAACGCGCGGGCGCGTCTTCGCTCGCTTTGCAATCTTGCGAATGCTCGTGAATTCGCCGCGCATCGTGCGAATCAGCGCCGTGGCGCGTTTCGTCGCGTCCGCCAGAGCGCCGAGCGCGCGAATGTCGCTTTCCACGTCGGTGAGCGTGCGCGGATTCAATGCGAGGAACGGAACCGGCAGCGCCAGAATTTTCTGTACGGTTTCGGCTTTGAACGGCACCGAGCCAATGATGAGCGTCGGCTCCAATTGCAAGAGCGGAGCTGTGTCAATCGTCCAGCAATCCCCCAGCTCCGGCAATCCGCGAACATCCGCGACGTCTTTGCACCAGCGGCTCACAGCGACCAGTTGCCGCCGCGCGCCAATGGCTGCCAAAATCGAAGTCACGCTCGGCGCAAGAGACACAATGCGTTGGAATTTGTTCGTCATTCGATCTTTCGATTCTATCGGCATCGTCGCGGAGGCACAACGCCGGTTTCGTTTGACACGGGCGGTTGCCGGCGCGAGGATATCCGTCAATTCTCCCCAAAATCCTTTCACAAGGGGGCACCATGCCCCACTGTCTGAGATCACGACCAAACAAAAAGGGCCTGCGCCGTTTCCAGACGCAGGCCCTTTGATTCTCTGGCCGAAAATTCTCGGCCGGATTTATTTATTGCTGCTCTTGTTGTGGCTGTGGCTGCGGTTGCGGCTGAGAAGGCGGTTGTTGCGCGGGCGGCTGACTCGGGCTTTCCGCCTTGCGCACGTTCCTCAGCAACGGCTTCGGCAACTGCCACAGGATTTTCGCGTCCGACGCGCCATCGGGATAGAACTTCGTTGATTCCTGACCCGTCGGTTGCAGAATGATATCCACGCGGCGGTTGTATGCGAACCACGTGTTCTTGACGCGGCGCATCATCCACTTTTCCGGCTTCGCGGGATTCTGCTGTTGCAGTTGATCCACTTCCGACTGATCAAGCTGCCGCTCTTTGCCTTCGGCGCGCGTCTCGATTTTGTCGGCGGAGATTCCCTGCGCAACAAGATAATCCTTCACGCGGTCCGCACGCCTCTGGCTGAGCGCTTCGTTGTATGGCGCCGAGCCTCTGACGTCCGCATGTCCCACGACCGTCAACTTCGCCGTGTCGTCATAGTCCAAATATTTCTTGAACGTTGACGCCACTTGGTCGAGCGACTGCTGTTGACTGCCCAGCAGTCCGACATCGGGATGCTCCTTGACGGGATACGCCGTGGGATAGAAAACGCTCTCCAGCGTCACCACGGGCATCGGCTCAATCGAGCCAGTGATGTGGAGGCTGGCTGTCTGTGTGGTAGTGCCGCCGCAGACGTTCGTCGCGGTCAGCGTGTACGGCTGCGTCTCGTCAACGGGTCCGATGTTCTGCTGTTTCGGCGTGGCAGTGATGGTTTGATTGCCGCTGGTGGCGACGTCGCCGATGGGATCGATGGTCACTTTGCTGGCATTCGACGAAGTCCATGTCAGCGTCGATGTTCCATCCTCTTTCACTTTGTCGCCGATCTTGTGATATTTCACGTCCGTGGGATTCAGAGTCAGCGTCGCGGTTGGTTGAATGTTGACGTTGATGGTGGCGCTTTGCGTCACGGTGCCGCCGGGCCCTGTAGCCGTGTAGTTATACGTAGTCGTCTTCAACGGCGTCACCGTCTTGTTGCCGCTCGCGTCCACGTCACCGACTTCGCTGATGTTCACGTCCACAGCGTCCGTCGAGCTCCACGTCAGCTGCGAAGAATCGCCGCAATTCAGTTGCGTCTGGGAAGCTGAAAAAGTTCCCGAGACGGGCGCAACCGCAACCGTAGAGCTCGCAAAACCCGCTTTGAATCTCGGTTGCGGCCCCAGCGTGCTGCCTTGCTTCCAATTCTTCGTCTTGGTTTTTCCGTCGTGGAGTTGCACCGAAACGCGCTGGCCAGCCTGCACCGTCACGGGGCCCGACCACACCGTTTGCCCGTTGTGGGTCACGTCAATTTGGTATGTGCCGGGTTTCACCAGCAGACGCTGGTGCCACAGCCAATTCCAGTCGAACTCGTCCACGTGCCCGACGAAATAGGCGGGCTTCTTGCCGTTTAGCAACACGGCGGCCCGCCGGTCGCCTTTGAGTTCAATGTCGCCGAACGGTCCCGAAACTTCTCCGCCCGCCGATTGCAATGCCACTTTGATGTCGGTCGTTTTGCCGGCCGTGATATCAACGTCCTGCGTCTGGGGGCTGTAGCCATAGTTATAAACGCCCACGGAGTGCTTGCCCGCGGGGAGTTTTATCGTTTGATTGCCATTTTTGATTGCATTGCCGTCCACGAATACGTAAGCCTGTTTCGGGCTGACTTTAATCTTGAGCTTCCCGTCCTGCGCGAATGCGGGTGATGCGGTCATGAGGGCTGCGACGATAGCGAGAACAGGAGCGAGCGCGAAAAGTTTCGTTCTCATCTTGAATGAACTCCTTCCGAGACTGTCAGTAGTAGAGCCAATTGCTCCACAAGATTTAGATGCACGGGGGGCCTAAGGGTGGGCAGAACTAAATTAGACTCTGCGGGACACCCTACAGTCAAGGGAATTAACCTGGGCGAAGCCGTCAGGTCCAGCGCGGACCGGCCTGAAAAGGAAGCCTTATATCCCAGTGATACTAGATTGATCTGTCAGTGGAGGAATGCGCCGAGTTTCTTCGTCCGTTTCAGCGACACATTCATCCCAATAACGGACACTCACGCCGGCTCAGGTCGCGGAGTTTGCTTGCAACCACCTGGTGGCGAACTATTTATGGCGTTGCTGTTTGGATGCAAACGTGCCATTCAGAAATGTATCGAAGAACGAGCTTTGGGGCATCGTCGCGTTAAACGCTGAAATCGAACGGAGTGCAGATGAGTACATTGCTTCAGGATTTTCGCTATGGTCTCCGCGTCCTCTTGAAGTCGCCGGGATTCAGCATCATTGCCATTCTCACCCTGGCGCTGGGCATCGGGGCGAACTCCACGATTTTCAGTTGGATAAACTCGACCATTCTGAATCCGATTCCAGGGGTTGGCGATACCGGCCAGCTTGCTGAACTTGCGGCAGGCAAAGGCGGCGACCCGAGCCCTCTCTCCTATCCGGATTACGTGGATTTGCGAGACAACAATCACAGCCTCTCGAATCTGATGGTGTTTTCATTGTGGTCCATGGATCTAACCGGCAATAACAAGCCGCAGTTGGTGTGGGGCGATTTCGTTTCGGCGAATTATTTTGACACGCTCGGCGTGCGGCCAGTTCTGGGCCGTACGTTTCTTCCTTCCGAAGGGGCGCGGCCGGGTGGCGCGCCCGTGGTGGTGCTCGGGTACGGACTATGGCAGACGCGTTTCGGCGGCGACCGCAGGATCATAGACAAAACAATCCAGATCAATAAGCACCCGTTCACCGTGATTGGCGTAGCGCCGCCGGGTTTTATGGGCACGCAGACGGGAACCCGCGCACAGTTGTGGATTCCGGTGATGATGGTGGTGCAGGACTTCACAAACGGCAACGAGAATCTGCTGCGGGATCGCAGCGCCGATTGGGTGATGGCCATTGGGCGGCTGAAACGCGGCGTGACGCGGCTACAAGCGCAGGCCGATCTCAGCAACCTGTACGCGCAAATCGCGAAGGAATATCCCGATACGCATCGCGGCGCGCAAGTAGCGACGTTCTATCCCATGTGGCGCGCGCCGTGGGGTGCGAATTACTATCTTGGGACAATCCTCTTCCTGCTGATGGCGATTTCCGCCGTGGTTTTGCTGCTGGCATGCGCGAATGTGGCGAATTTGCTGCTGGTGCGCTCGGTTTCGCGGCGGCGGGAAATGGCTATTCGGCTCTCCATTGGCGCGACGCGCTGGCGACTGGTGCGGCAATTGATGGCGGAGAGTTTAATCCTCGCGTTCGCCGGCGGCGGGATCGCCATGCTCATCACGTTGTGGACGGCGGGAATGTTCGGCAGTTTCATTCCACCGACAACGATTCCGATTTACATGCATTACCGCGCGGACAGCACGGTGCTTTACGCTACGCTGGTGATTTCGCTGCTCACCGGCGTGATTTTTGGGATTTTGCCGGCGCTGCGGTCTTCGTCGTTGCAGCCGCTGGTCGTTTTGAAGGAAGAATCCGGCAGCGCGAGCGGCGGGCGCAAAAAAGCGCGCCTTTCGAGCGTTCTAGTGGTGACGCAAATCGCCATGTCGCTGCTGCTGCTCGTTTGCGCGGGGCTTTTCATTCGCAGCTTCCGCGTTAAGGAGCAATTCAATCCCGGATTCAATCCGCAAAATGTGTTGCTGGAAAGCTACGATCTGCAAGGCGTGGGCTACAGCAAAGATGCGGGCATTGCGTTTGAGCGGCAGCTTCTCGCAAAGCTGAATGGCATTCCGGGCGTGCAATCGGCGGCGCTGGCAAGCTGGATTCCGATGAGCATGACCATCAGCCGAACGACCGTGGATGCAGAGGACTACGTGCCGCGGCTGCGCGAGTCCATGAACATGGATGCCGCCTGGGTTAGTCCGGATTACCTGCGGACGATGCAAATTCCGCTGATCTCCGGGCGCGAATTCGCGCTGAGCGACACTGCCAAATCGCAGCTTGTCGCCATGGTGGACCAGGAATTCGTGCGGCGCTACTGGGCGGATGGCATTGCAATTGGGAAGCGCGTGCGCGTGAATGACAAGTGGTACACAGTGGTTGGCGTTACGGCAAATTTCGACACCAGCGACGTGGGGCAGCATCCCAAGCCGTTCGTGTATTTGTCGCTGTTTCAGGATTACACATCGCGCGCAGCGATTCATCTGCGCGTCAGCGGAAATCCATTGGCCTACGTGGTAGCCGCGGAAAACGCTGTGCATTCTCTTGATGCCGACTTGCCGGTTTCCGACATAGCCACGCTCGAATCGCGCATCGAGCTAAGCACCACGCAGCAGCGCATTGGCGGAGTTTTCGTCGGCGCGTTTGGCGTTCTGGCGCTGATTCTGGCCGCGGTCGGAGTTTACGGAGTGTTGGCCTATACTACACGGCAGCGCACTCACGAGATGGGCATTCGCATGGCGCTGGGCGCAGAGCCGCACAGCGTGTTTCGCCTGGTGCTGCGCCACGGCGCCATTCTGGCGTTTGTGGGAATTGCGATTGGCCTGGCGGCGTCGTTTCTGCTGACGCGCTCGCTTTCGAGCGTGCTTTTTGGCGTGAGTGCTTCCGATCCGCTGACCTATGCCGCGGTTTCGGCGGCGCTTGTGGCCGTCGCGCTGCTGGCCTGTTACATCCCGGCGCGGCGGGCCATGCGCACCGATCCGATGGTCGCTCTGCGGCATGAATAATCGATAATTGTTTGAAGTTAAAACCCGCGACGCAGACTCGGCGGGTTTGTGCGCCGCGAAATACGGAAGCGGCCTTTCAATCTCTGCTTTCGACTGTTGAACTTCGACGGTACACTTTCCCCGCATGTATTCCGCCGCCGTGCTTGACCATTTCAAAAATCCGCGCAACGCCGGCGAGCTGCCCGACGCAACGGCGGCCGTCGACGTCACGAATCCGGTTTGCGGCGATACTCTTCGGCTGGCTGTTCGTGTTGTTGATGGGAAAATTTCCACTGTCCGGTTCAAGGCGCAGGGGTGCGTCACGGCGCTCGCGTCGGCTTCCGCGCTGACGGAACTTGTGGCGGGCAAATCGCTCGACGAGGCATGGAGCGTCAACGCTGCGCAAATCTCCGACGCTCTCGGCGGTCTGCCGCAAGCCACATTCCACGGCGCGCAACTTGCTTCCGATGCGCTCGTCGCCCTGTTCGCCAAATTGTCTTAGAGCACGAATCCAAGGAAATCGCAGATTCTCTGCACGTGGTGGACGGGCTCCTCTCGCTTGCTCGTCGGAAGGACAGCGAGTGGAGTTTTTTCAACAAACTGTCAGGAGGCGAACCTTCGCTCAAGCAGCAGCGCGGCGCAGACCACAATCACGACAGTGGCCCACAGCCCACCTGCGGGGATGCTCCAAACGCCGGTCGTGTTTAGGGCAAACGCCAGCGCCGCAAGAAGAAAAAATGGTCCCGTGATGAAACAATGGAAAGTCCGGTTGCGCGCCGCATTCACGGCGCAAGCCAATCCGAGCGCGGCGAAAAGGGCGGCGGTTTGATAGCTCTGCAGGTGCAGCCAGTAGATCGCGAGGAGCCCGGCTGCATAAAACACGACGAACGCGCATCCCCAGAAACAAAGAGACTGCCACGATGAGCAGCAATAACCCCTCGAGGGAGTATCGCGCACGCTGGTCATGTTTTTCTAATCTTACCTCTATTGCGATTGCGCCGAGAAGCGGCGCAAAGTTTCGGGATCGTTCAAATTCGTGACGACACCCTCTTCGTTCACGGGAACTTCGACGACATCCCCGGCGTGAGCGCGCACCACCGCTCTTGCGCCAATATTTTCCGGAGCAGCGAGCAATTCAGAATATAAAGCAGCAGGGAAAATCACCGGATGGCCGCGCTTGCCCTGATACGTAGGAATCACGATTTTATTCTTGTCGCGCTCGAATCCTTCGACGAGCCGCGAAACAAGCTGTGCGGAAATCAGCGGATGATCGACGAGGCAGACGAGCATCCCTTCTGTTCCGCCAACGGGCAGACTCCGAATCGCGGCTTGCAGAGACGAAAGCTGCCCGCGTTGCCACTCCTCGTTCACCACGAGCTCGTTCGCATCTAATTTGGACTGCGCGCGAATCTCCGTCGCATGCGCGCCCACTATCACGCGCAAAATGCCCGCCCGTGGATGCCGCGTCACGTCGATCAGATGGCACAAAAACGTCTTCGACTGCGTTTCATCTTCCGTACGGGCAGGGCTTGCCCTACGCACGTCCTGTTTCTTAATTTTTCTTGAGTCCTCGAACGAAAAGTTCTCAGGGAAGGGAAGCAACGCTTTCGGCTGGCCCATGCGCCGCGATTCGCCCGCCGCAAGAATTACTACTGCGAGCATAACCTCAGCCGTGCTTCAGCGCGGGCGTTTCGTCAAGGCGCACGGCTTTGTGTGGAGCGCCCGGCGCGGCATTTCGGCGCACGGCAATCAGTTCCGCGGTGACGCTCACGGCGATCTCTTCCGGCGAGAGCGCGCCAATCTCCAAGCCCATGGGCGCATGCACGCGCGCGAATTTCTCCATCGCGATGCCTTGCTTTTCGAGCGCCTTGTACACGGAAATCACTTTGCGCTTGCTCCCAATCATTCCGATGTAGCGCGCGTCTGTGCCGACGGCCCATTCGAGCACGCGCATGTCGTCTTTGTGCCCGCGCGTCACAATCACCAGATACGACGACGCATTCGGCTTCAGCTTTTCAAACGCGTCTTCGTAGCTCGTCAACGCTTCGTCGGCCATCGGAAAACGCTCCGTGTTCGCGAAACTCGCGCGGTCGTCAATCACTGTGATCGAAAATCCCGCCAGATTCGCGACGCGCGCGAGCGCCGTCGAAACGTGCCCGCCGCCGAACAAATACAATTTCGGCTGCGGCAGAATCGGCTCGACGAAAATCTCGAGCGTGCCGCCGCAAATCAAGCCTGCGTCATACGCCGCTTCGTTATTCAAGCTGAACGTCATCTTCCGCGGCATTTCCTGCTGAATCACTTCCTTCGCCGCGGCCCACACGTCCGCCTCGACGCACCCGCCGCCCACGGTGCCGGCAATCGAGCCGTCTTCGCGCACCAGCATGCGCGAGCTTTCGTAGCTCGGAATCGAGCCGTTCGTGTGCACGATCGTCGCGAGCGCCCCGCGCTGTCCCGCGCGCCGCATTCGCACGATTTCTTCGAACAGGTCCATAAAGTTGCCGGTAATCTCCAGGCTGCGATTTCAGGTTGCGATTTCAGGTTACGGCGCGCGCCGCCGCGTGTCAATCGCCACGCGCTTTGCAGCGGTGGCATTCATGCCCGCAGAATTGTTTCCAGATTTGGCGAGCCTCGCACTATCATACCGTTTCGCGCGGAGGCGTTCATGAAGGCGGTGATTTTCGAAAAGCACGGAGGCCCGGAAGTGCTGCACGTCGCAAACGTGCCGGACCCGCGGCCGCGCGGCGACGAAGTGGTGGTGCGCGTGCGCGCTTGCTCGATCAATCATCTGGATTTGTGGGTGCGGCGCGGCATTCCGGGAATCGAGATTCCCCTGCCGCACATTCCGGGGAGCGACGTTTCCGGCGAAATCGCCGCCGTCGGCGAACTCGTCACGCACATTCATGTTGGCGACAAAGTGATTCTCGCGCCGGGGATTTCCTGCGGACGCTGCGTCGCATGCCTTGCGGGCAACGACAATCTTTGCCGCAAATACACGCTGCTCGGCTATCTGGTGAACGGAGGATACGCCGAATTTGTGTGCGCGCCGTCGCGCAATGCCGTGGCAATTCCCGCGGGGCTTTCTTTTGAAGAGGCGGCCGCGATTCCGCTGGTTTTCATCACCGCGTGGCACATGCTGGTGACGCGCGCGAAGTTGCAGGCCGGCGAGGACGTCTTGATTTTGGGCGGCAGCAGCGGCGTAGGCAGCGCGGCGATTCAAATCGCCAAAGTGCTCGGCGCGCGCGCGATCACGACCGTGGGCGCGGAGGAAAAAGTCGAAAAAGTTCGCGCGCTGGGCGCGGATGAAGTCATCGTGCACACAAGACAGCAAATCCTCGCGGAAGTGAAACGGCTGACGGGGAAACGCGGAGTTGATGTAGTCATCGAGCACGTCGGCACGGCCACGTGGGACCAAAGTGTCGCCAGCCTTGCGGTGAATGGCCGCCTCGTGACGTGCGGCGCGACCACCGGCTACGACGCCAAAATCGATTTGCGTTTTCTCTTCAGCCGCCACCTCTCGATTCTTGGTTCCTACATGGGCAGCAAGGCGGAACTTTTTCCCGTCCTCGAGTTGGTCGCCCGCAAGCAGATCCACCCCGTCGTTGACAAAGTTTTCCCTCTGGCGGAAGCCGCCGAAGCCCATCGCCGCCTCGAACAGCGCGCCCAATTCGGCAAAATCGTGCTGAAGGTTTAATGTTTCCCTGTTTTTTCTCCTCCTCGTCACTCGCCACTGCCTTCATGTCATTCCGAACCCGGTCGCCTGCCGTTGGCGAACGGTGTGAGGAATCTGCTGTCCCCTCGCTGACTCCGTAGGGGCGCTGCTTGTTTACCCTGAGGAACGAAGGGCCCCGCCCGTTTACCCTGAGGAACGAAGGGCGCGACTCTCCGAGTCGCGTCTTCCCGCGTCCCGCGAAGCTCTGCGTCAGCGTGCGCGGCTTTCTACGCTGACGCAGGAAGCGCAGCCGTGCCGTAACCCAGCCCCAAACGACCCTTTCCTTTTGCGCTTCTTCTCCCGCGCGATGTCGCCCTCCGTGGTGTCTCCGATTGACCATGTGCCCACGCCACGCTCATCGCGCTGTCCTTCCGAGCAAGGATGCGGCGAGCATCGATGTCATTCTAATTGACTCAGAGACATTCCACTTGACACGCTAATCCCGGTTCATTAGGATGAGCAACGGGGCCGCAGTTACTGCGGTTCACTTGATCTTTGAAAATTTGCTGCTTCCCGTCGTGATGCCCTTTCCATGGACCCGTAAGGGTCAGCCACAAGCCTTTTTTTGGCGCATGTGGAAGCTAATGACGTGAGGGCTTTCGCCTTCATGTCGCGTGCCCAGTTCGGACACGATAATAAAGCCGCTCTATGCTGCGACTGGCAGTTAATCTGTTGTAGCAAATCTATCTAGCGGCACTACGGCATGGGTCGCTCGGTTCGATATCGCTCCTTTCCGGAGAGTGCGCTTTAGCGGCACGGCGTATTTTTCGCCGGGAAAGGAGGCGGCAAATGAAACGTTTCAAAGATCTCGAAGCCTGCATCGCCCTTCTCAAGGGCTTGCAAGCTCGAGGCGACGTCGAACCGGAGCAGAAGAGAAACATTGAAGTGGCGATAAACGAAGCGAAGCGGCTTCGGAGAAAAAAAGACGCAGACAGCTGTGATGTTTACGCTTGCGTCAGAAAAATCACCGAGAGTTTGCTGAGCGCGTTTTTGAAGTAGCCGCTCCATTGAGCTGTTCAGGGTGACCCAATGCCCATTTTGTAGGACCCAAAAATGAACTATGGAAAAGCCCTAAAGATCGCTCGTGCGATAGTCGGCATTCAACAGAAGGAACTGGCCAGACGCGCAGATATCGACCCAAGCCACGTCTCTCTTATTGAGATGGGAAAGCGAAATCCGAGCGTACAATTGGTTGAGAAACTGAGCAAAGCGTTGCAGGTCCCTCCCTACCTCCTAACGCTATTAGCTGCAGAAGATGACGACCTGAAGATTACCGACACTGTCGAACTTAAGCGGATTTCTGAATTGCTGGCCCGATTCCTATTACGAGACCTGCGTGATGAGAGCTCTTCCCGTGGCAAGCGATTCGCTTCGAGATAGACCGCCTTACTACTCTCTCCGAGCGCTCGAATGCTGCCTCGGCATTGCAAGAGACGAGCTTCGAGCTGCTGCGGATTCCGCCGGCGCTAGATATCGCCCCTTCACACAAGAAAAAAGACTCCGACCCTTTCCCAAAATCATTCCTCATCGAAAAGCTCGCAACATCGATAATCCTATAGGACACGTTAAGTGGGTACAGGGACGAATTCATCAGCGAATACTGAAGCCACTTTTCCTCCCGGGCTATCTGTGCGGAGGAGCAAGCGGCAAAGCTGTCCTCGACAGCGTCAGATTGCACCTAGGCGCGCGGACACTTGTCACGATCGACATCAAAGCGTTTTTCCCAACGATCGACAATTGCCAAGTTTTTCGCGTGTGGCAGGATCTCCTGAAATTCTCACCCGAGATCGCTGGAATACTTACTAGGCTCACGACATTCGAGCGGTGCCTACCCCAAGGAGCACCTACAAGCACGCTCCTAGCTAATCTCGTTCTGCACCACATTGACGGGCCGATTCGCGAAGCTTGCGAAAAATCACGAATCAACTATTCGACATGGATAGACGACCTAGCGTTTTCCGGCGACAGCCCTCAGCAGATCATCCCCACTGTCGTACGAGTCCTGAGCTCAGCAGGGTTTGGCATTTCTCACAGAAAATTGCATATCATGGGCCCTGGCGACCGCAAAGTCCTGATCGGCACTGTTCTCAATCGCTTCCCGAACGTTCGCCGCGAGTACCTCTCACAGGTTAGATCGGGCATCTGCAAGCTCCGCACGGGCTGCGTGGCCGAGGCTGAGCTACGCGCATACATTTGCAGCTTGGAGGGCAAGATACGATACATCGCTGCGCTCGCACCGCACAAGAGTCAGAAGCTGTCGGCAGAGCTGCAGAAGGCGGTTGCTCTCGCTGTACCACACTAAGGCCGATTTTCCTTGACTCTTAGTTAACTCTATGGTAAACAATCTTTCTGGCCGATACCTCCCGCCAATGGCTACGAGGGACGGCCCAGAAGGGAACCCAAGCCGCGGCAACGCGGCTTCTTTGATTTTTAAGGGGCTGTTCAACGGAGAGTTCGGCGCTAATCGGACAGGCGCAATCATCATGGCTCATCTTTGGAGCGCCATCGCAGTCTCAACTGGCAGAATTAAAATCGCTTAACATGATTCAGACGAACAAAAAGTTAATCGGTACACAAAACACCAGTCGCGAAATCCTAACTCGCATAAAACAAATCACATCACAATTTCTAATCGGGACTGAAATGCGCCTTTCCCGCTCTTTTATGCGGTTCTCAAATTCTAATCGAGTTTCTATGGGAAATTAGAACTCAATGCAACTAACACAAAACAAACCCGCGATGCCGTTTCTAATCGAGTTTTTTCGTCATCTTTTTCGCTCGTCCGTTCATTTCCGGACACCCGCTTCCGCGGAAAAGGCGCTACGCGGTTCCGGGGAGGAGGCGCTTGAGGAGGCCGTGGAGGTGGGTGCGGGCGGCCTGGTCCATGCCGACGAATTCGACGCCCATTCCGCGGCCCGGGTCCGAGTTGCGGATGACGGCGCGAGCGCGCACTTCGCCCTCGGGCGTGTCGACGAGGAGTTGAATGTAAGTGCCGGCGGCGGGCGGGTCGGTGGTTTCAATGTACAGGCCACCCATGCCGAGGGTTTTGGCGCGATCCGTGCGGCGGACGCCCGCTCCCTCCCACGCGACGAGAATCCCTTTCTGCAATTGCTTGCGCGGGTAGCGACGCGGGGGCGATTCTTTCTCGGTCATTCCGTGAAGGATACCACCAAGACCCGCCCGCTCGCCGGGCATTTGCACTCAACGCAGCAAAGTGGGAAAATGATCGAGTAACATTGAATGACCGGAGCGACATTGATTGACGGGGAGATGCGCGAATGGCGGTGCAACTGGCAAAAGGTGTGACGCTCGAGACGCCCGAAGAGGCGACAAACTTCCTGAAGAAGGAAGGGATACTCTTCGCGCAGCTCGACAAGCTGGTGAACTGGGCGCGCCGCAGCTCGATTTGGCCGATGTCGTTTGGGCTGGCGTGCTGCGCGATTGAGATGATGTGTTTTGCCGCTTCGCGATTCGACGTGGCGCGTTTCGGCGCGGAAGTTTTTCGCGGCTCGCCGCGGCAGTCGGACTTGATGATTATCGCGGGGCGCGTTTCGCAGAAAATGGCGCCGGTGATCAAGCAGCTCTACGATCAAATGCCCGAGCCGAAGTGGGTGATTTCGATGGGCGTTTGCGCGACTTCCGGCGGCGTATTCAATAATTACGCCATCGTGCAGGGCGTGAACCAGGTGATTCCCGTGGACGTGTACGTTCCCGGCTGCCCGCCGCG
>Ga0134128_10000941_pt1 | contig 39351 bp, 20 predicted proteins | sample KB31754_FD_96462 | JGI IMG/M metagenome (GOLD analysis project Ga0134128, IMG submission 96462) | Terrestrial soil microbial communities with excess Nitrogen fertilizer from Kellogg Biological Station, Michigan, USA - KB3-175-4 | ecosystem: Environmental > Terrestrial > Soil > Unclassified ...
CATGCTGAGGGTTGCCTCCTGCAACTGCCCGTTCTGTCCAATGGCAACAATACAACTCTTGATATACAGGTCACTCCTCAATTGTCCATTCTTAATGATGGAAGGACCACGACTACGATAACCATATCCACAACAACAACGGATGGCAAACTCATTGTTTGGGATTGGGATATTTTTAATTCGCTGGCATCACTCACCGATCCGAATTACAAACCCGGCCCACACCTCGGTGCGTATCAGTATCTTGAATACCGCAACGCTCTACTGGCCAACAAGCAGATATTTCATTTTCATGCAGACCAGGTGCCCATGCCATATGAAACTTACCTGCAGCGTGCGCATTTTGATTTTTACGATAACACCGGGACACTAATACCCGGCGGCGGAACGGATGTGATATTTCCGGGGACCATTGGAACGCCGGGAATAACGGTTGTGCAGTTCTACAATTTCTCAGGCGCATTTCCGCTGCATGGGAATATCTACTATTCAGATATGGATGGTGATGTTACAATTCCTGCAGGCACGGTGAAAATCATTGCAAGTCTGTTTATTGGTTATTAAATTTACTTACTTCCTATCGTAAGTTTACGATTAGGTGAACAAGCAAGGGTCATTTTTTAGGAGCTTTTTATTAATGCCTTGCTGGTGTAGTTGGTGTAGTTGGAGTAGTTGGTGCAGTCGGAGTAGTCGGCGTGGTTGGTGCAGTTGGAGGTGTCGGCGTGGTTGGTGCAGTCGGAGTAGTCGGCGTGGTTGGTGCAGTTGGTGGTGTCGGCGTTGACTTATTGCCAGATAAACTATTTAATGCTTTTCCAATGTCGATTGACAGTCCAACTTGTGCCTGAAAATAATTGTTGTAAAAATTTCCCGATCTATTTGCTGCAAAATTTGATGTATAAGCCAAGCTTAAAAACAGGTAGCTACCTGCGATGTCGCTTGTTTTATTGGGATGAACACTGCTGTCCGTTTTATTCAGATTTATTCGAGCTAAGAATTTAAGGAGGTAGAAAGGATAGGGATTTGCGATAAGCTTCTTATTATTGTTCAATTGTGTTAAGTAATCACCTCTGTTTTCATATTGAAAGTTTAGATCAGGATCTAGTGAATTATTGAATGCATTTACCCAAAAAGTCTGTCCGGTTACTTCTAAAAAAAGAGGCCTCTGCGTGAAATTGTAGTTGTTTGTAAATATAACAGTCAAGTTTCCGCCAAGCAGTATGCTTGTGACATTATATGTTTTTGAAGCTACAGTGGTATCCGCAGCAACTGTTCGCATAAATGTACCCATTGCTTGCAAATAAATTTTAGTTTGCCAATCGTCGCTCGGCTTATTAAAATTAGAATACGTTAAAATGTTGTCAAGGAAGACAAAGCTATATTTTGAGTGTTCAACCAAATCAAGCCGATTCACATATTTCACAGAGTCTTTTGGATTGTTGCCATAATTAAAATAAATCGGTAAGTTTTCAGCATTTGTTGAAAAAAAAATCTGAGCAAAGAAGTTTCTGCAAAAAGCAAAATGCTTTTCACAATCGTGTTTCGGAAGTCTCCTCCTTCTATCCATTATGCAAGGTCTTTCAAAGTTAAAGCGGAGGTACGTTTGTGTATAGCCGGCTGGGTTATCGTCTTTTATATAGGGAAGAGCTGATAGAACGGCCCCTTGAACAGTCAACAGTGCTTTTGAAGAATCTATAGTTAAATTTGAGCTATCCAAATATAAAACTGAACTTGAACTTTGTTCGCTTTGAGATTGGTGAGGTGATTGTTGATTCGGCGGCGTCGCGGGCGCATGTTCGATTTGTTGAGCATTTGCATTTAGATGAATGCAACAGACAGCCACAAAAGCTGCAAATAGTTTGCTTCTCATAATAACCTTTTTTATAATAAACGTATAAATCATATTATTCTATAATAAATACCGTTGAGCTATTAACGTTTCAATAACCAAACGATTCGAAGATGAATAGTTTCTGCATGGCTAATGGCATTCAGTTAGATTTTTCAATGCGGAGGTACCAGTAAGTATTTTTGGGTACCCTATGACCAACCGCGAATTCACCAGCGAAGTAACCAATGATTTAAGAGCACTCAACACTGATCAAACCATATCAAAGGAATTCATTCTATCCAAGGCGTGGAATATTGCGAAGACGTTGGTGAAGCAGGAAAGTGACAACAGGAGGCTATTCCGGATGATGGAACTATTTACCTTCGTCGATTGCGTGGAGCTGGAACCTGCACCTGTAACAAAATGCTGCGATTTTTATCTGCCACTCACGTCATTCACAAGAACAAAACAGCCGCTGTCGGAATTATACTCAACTACATACGGAGTAATATTGCGGGCATTTACTTTGAACAATAGGAAAGAATTTACTTTCATTACCCCACACGAATACCAATATACTTTGCACAGGACTTATAAAGACAAAAGCAAAGGATACTTCTGGCTGCAGGATAGTTACCTGGTGATACCTGATGAATTCGTGGACCGGATCAATTTCTCGGGCATGTTCCTGCAACCGATGGAAGCAAAGAAATTAAGCAGTAATATTTCTACTCCACAACCAACAGATGGTTATTGCGCCGGGCCATTGGATGATACGTTCATATGCCCCGGATATCTCTACAACATAGTAAGGCAGGAAACGGTGAAAGACCTTTATGGTTTTATGATGAAAGGCATGAGCGTGGAAGACCAGCGACCTGATGGCCGCGAGAACGATAAATAAAAATTCTGCTATAATGGGGGCATTAGGAACTATCAATAGTTTGCCAAAACGAAAAAGATTTTTAACGAGGGATACCTATAATGATTTTATTGAGCATACCGGATCCAAACTAACATACCCCGAATGGCGGAACTCCATAAAATCTTTTAATACTTTATGGAGGGAAACAATGTTGTTATCTCCATTTGGTTACGAACTGCCGCAGGGCTTGGGAGTGATAGCCGTGGACAAATATCAAAGCGATAGGGATATTGTTAACGTCAGCGCATCAGTAAAACATAACAGGCCTGTCAAATATCTAAACCTCCACACGTTTGGCTTCAGGTATAAGATCAAGTGGTATCGTGACCGGGTCGTCAACTTTAAATACCACAAGCTTTACAAATTCACACCGGCAAGGGACATGAACCGGCAGCTTGCCGCTATCCTGTTCAGCGGTAAAGACTGTTATCATAAAATAAAGAAAGCGGCAATAGTGGAAAGTATGCAATTAAAAAAATACCTGGATAAAAAATGGGATGCATAAGTCCTGATAATACCCTATCATTTGCGCCTACCGATGAACTCTTTGACAGGGTGAGACGCTCTCTTGCCTCATTCGATGCCGCAGGTCTTATTGATGCCGGGACATTCTTTCATTATGTTGTGGAGACATTGCAGGAGGCCGGTATATCTTACTACCAGGAGCAACAGGCCTATATGGAAATAAAGGATTTTAAAGGTCCGCTGCCGCCCAACTTTTACCAGTTGTATGCCGCATTCCTTTGTCGGCATTCGCATGCTCATGATATATCAAGGCCGGTGTTACAGGACTTAGAGTTTTGGGTAACACAGAAGGTGGAAGCATCACCTGATCAAGTTGGCAGCTGTACCATTGACTATTCCCGAGCCGGTACGCAGGATTCCATAAAGATCTCTACATACTTCGAGGATAGAACAGAGACAGCCTGTTTCAGGAACATGCCGCTGCTTCGACTGTCGTCACATGTAAAACCCATATACTTCGCTGATGGTTGCCGTAACCTCAGGCCTACCTGCGCTGATGAGATCACTTTGGACAACGGCGTTGTCTATACCAACTTCTCCGGATGCGGCATCTATATGCAGTATTATGGTTTGCCTGCAGACTCTGAAACAGGGCTGCCATTGATACCCAAAGAAAAAAATATTGAGAATGCAATTGAATATTACATCAGGTTCAGGATCATCGAGGAGTTATGGCTGAATAACCAGGCGCCTGACCTGGAAAAAAGAGTGCAATACCTGCGGGATACTTATGGGCTCCATTTGGCAAAGGCAAAGTTTTATGCGAAACTGCCGAGCTTTCAAACCATGGTTAACCATGCACGACAAATGAGAGGTCGGCATGATATTTTTAACCGGCTGACAGATTCCAAAGCTACCTGGTATGTTTCCGTGTAGTACACTTCAAGTTTCTTTTTGTAACCCGTAACTCACTATAAACCCTACTTTCCAATCATTGAGCGATAATAACTCCAGCATATCCGTTCCGGTAAAAGGCATGAACAGGGACACTCATCCCCAGTCGCTGGACAGTCAGGCTTATGACTACGCCTTAAATGCCGAGGTGGAGTCTTTTGACGGCAACGGTATCCTGCTTTCCAATATGCCATCCCATTTAAAAGCGGTGGATTTTCCGGAAGGCTATGTTGTAGTAGGTGAAAAATATATCGTGGAGCAGGACAGGATCCTGTATATGCTGGCGGGCAATGGCAGTTCCATGATAGCGGAAGTTGTTCATGCAGGCAACGCCAGATTTTTTAATAGTAACGATACCTACACAAAACTATTCAATTGCAATGATACCAATAGCGTAGTCAACGAGATAGTGGATATTGATACTACTGTCCCTGTTCTTTCATTGCATATTATCACGGTATCAGACCGTCTCGGATTGAACAGTGGTTATTGGGTTGACATGGAATATAAAATAACCAACTGCTCTCTCAACATTTACTGGGTTGACAATTTTAATCCAAACCGCTTTCTGTATTTCGATTACTCGGATCCTTCAGACCAGACCTCCGAGCTGGTTATTCAGCAGTGGTTCTTTACTACTAACGGCACGCAACCTGTAACGACAACCGACAGTAATTGCCAGCTGGTTACATTACCATGTAGTGAGCCGATATATACCAATACGCTTGATTGTAATAAAATATTGATAGAACCCGCACTGGAACGTTTATGTGTTACACCCGTAGAAATAGTTGATGGCAACCTGAAGGCGGGTGTGTACCAGTTCTTTGGCGCTTATGCGGATGTTAAAGGCATTCCCTATTCAGACTATACCCCTGCAACCAACCCGGTTGCCGTAGGCAAACGAAAGCTGACGATTGATACAAATTATGATTCAGGGGAAGGAATTTTATTGGAAGTGTCACCCTCTTCACTTTCCGATGCAGTATATCAATACTATAATATAGCCGTGGCAGCAACAGTGGATGGCACAACGGCTTATTACCTGGTAACTACGCTTCCCGTAGGTCAACGGTATTATACATTTACCGATACCGCAAACCTTGCATCATTGACGGAGAATGATGTGTTTGCAAGGAAGGTGTATTATAAAACGGCAAGAGCAATTACCAGATCCAACGACTACCTGTTCTACAGCGGCGTCAATGAGTGGCAAAAGGGGAACTGGCAGCGTGTCGCCAACGCGGTTAAAATTTATTGGCAGACAATTGTTTTGCCCGAAGGTGCTTACGCAGATGGTATTAACGCTGAAAGATATCGCACTTATTTACGTGATGAAATATACCCGTTCGGACTCGTTATCGAGTTCACGAACGGAGAAGAGACGCCTGCGCTGATACTTATAGGGAGAAGTGCCACAGCAGATGACAGAAGCATTATTTCCAATGGCGATTACTGGCATGATAGTAGGGCCTGTGTGACATCTATATCATGTTGTAATAATCCTACAAACCCTATCCCTATAAACCCTGCGGAAAAATGGAGAATATATAACACGGCCAATGTATTATTTACCAACCCCTTATTTGGAAATAGTTCAACGAATATTATCGACGGCAGCCTTCTGACCTCCAATTATGACCCATGTGCTGAGAACATTGTTCAATGGGGACAGTTTGGCTATCATGAGTCCACTGAATGTTATCCCAGTAACGCTGAGATATGGGGCGAGTACGCCTCACAACCCATCCGGCATTTCAGGTTCCCGGACTGCAGCGTTTCTCATATACATGACCGTATGAATGCGGCACCTGCCTACGGAGTAAAAAACTGGATATTTCCAATTGGGGTTAAGATTGATAACACATCTTTCAACACAGCAGTCGATAATGCTGTCTCCTGTGGATACATTACTGCAGAGATGAAAAGCAGGATACGGGGATACAGGCTTGTGAGAGGCAATCGCGTAGGTCAGCAATCCATCATCGCGAAGGGATTGCTATATGACTCCAATTATTATTTCAAGGACGGAGTAACATATCAATATCCAAACTATCCCTATAATGATCTGCGCGATGATGAGTTCATCAGCAATTCGGCAGACACTTATGACCAGCCAAATAGTGAAGTGCAAAGTGAGTGGAAGAACCATTTTAATCCAACCGGACGCTATACATTTCACGGGCCTAACATTCATTTCGGGCAACCGAATGTTGAAAACATCAGCGAGCTGAAACTGGAGACATGCGAGTATGGCCAGAGTGAAGGTTATTTTTCAGAGCACCAGTTGCATGCAAAATATAAATTCCTCTCTACTGCGGCTTATGTACTGGCCTTATCTGCTGGTGTAGCGTCAGCGCTTACGGCAACAGACAGTCCTACTGAATGCCGCAGCTTCGTTTATAAATCTGCCCTGCAGCGTTCACAGGGGCACATCTCCCGTGACACAGGCGGTGAGGTAAAAGATGCATCAATCGCCTCGGATGATTCAGACAAAGGCTCTTATGAGAACCAAAGCACTGAAAGCGGTACAAGCCCATATGCGGATGTTACCGGCGTTGGTGCGCTCACGGCTTTTGATATTACAACCATCCCCGGCGAAGGTGATGTGAATATTGATAAAACCGGGACCGATAAAACATCCATCGGCAACCAGGCAGAGCAGTCCAATAACCTCAATGTGTCTGGTGGGGCTTTTAATGCTACTAACAACGATACTTTAAATCCTTCAGACCTTGATGGCTCATCCGATAAAGGGAAGACATTTAAAAATATTAATGATCCCAATTATGTGGATTCGTTTACCGTCAATTCATGCAGCTCTACGCACTGGCAGAACCTTAATTCGTCCGGGCTTACTTCTGCATTCAGCTCTATCCTCGGCTCGCTAGGTATCACGCTTTCTTCTGTTACCATTGAAGGCATCCTTTATAAATTTTCTCTTGGACTGGCTGAAATGAAAAAGGTGGCGTCCTTTATTGAAGAAATGATACCGCGTGTACAATATGCCTTTCAATATAATTCCGTTGGTCATTACAATGCGTTTCAGTCAATACCAAACGCAGGCAATAAAAGACGGGAGGTATTTTGTACCGCCTATCTCACTTCGGATATTCAGGCTATTCCGGAGCCGGATGGCAGCATTACCCATTTTAATAACTGGCAGCGGGAAAGTTCTCTATATGTTCGTGTCAATGATTATTTCGACAGTCCTCCCGTCACTGATACATCAAGGTTTTCGATTAAAGACGCAGGCACCTGCAGCACGCCTGAACAAAAAACTTACCAGACTATTGCGTCCTATTATGGTGCGCTGAAAGTAAATAAGCCGGATCAGTACGGCAGCGTATATGATATAGACTGGCTGGACGCGGGACACTGTTCAATCTCTTACCCCGGCGGTTCTGTCTTTTCCGATGAGTCGTCTACCATTTTTGGTGGCGATCAGTTCATCTGCCGCTTTGCATTAAAACGAAAACACAGCTTCTTTAAATACACTGCATATGATTTTCCACCACAGGGTGACATACTCTACTCGGAGATCGGTAATGTCGGTTACCCCAATTATTATTTCAACACACAGCAAAGCCTGCTGGAAACACTGGAATGGTCCGATATCGTAACGGTGCTCACGGGCGGCCTTTTAGGCGGAGGCGGCATGTTCAGCTCTTTATTGGGTGGCGGCACAAATCCGTTTTCGACCATTGAAAAATTACTGGGAGTTAATATGCACCGTTTGAATTGTGGCTATGAAAGCTCCGGTGTCACATCCTATATTCCTTTTCTTGACAGCAGTCCGGCAACCGGTTTCAAAAAGTTCTTTTACCAGAAGGGTTATATTTATACTTACTCTTATGGCATCCCCTACTTCCTTTGCGAAAGTGATGTGAATACCGACCTTCGCTATGCCACTAACGAATTGGAGGGTGATTTCTACCCACGCAATGGCGCCTTTGAACGATGGCTGCAGCAACGCTATGTAGATCCAAGGGAGGATAACCAGTACCATTATAACTGGACCTATACGAAGCAAAATAAGGAAGGAGTTATTTTCAGGATGCCTGCCGACTATGCTCCGTTGGAACAATGCAAAACGGCACATCCCAATCGCGTTGTTTATACGGAGCAATACCAGCAGAATGAGCTGCACGACTCATGGCTTATTATAAAGGCTGCCAATTATTTTGACTTTCCTTTTACCAATGGGAAACTTGTATCGGTTGACGGCATCGAGAACAATAAGATACTGGTACGTTTCGATAATAATTTCTCGGTGTTTAACACTTTCGTGGAGATCGCGACGAATGCGGATACGCTTGCCATCGGCAATGGCTCCATGTTCGCAAGCAGACCGCAGGAGTTTTCCAACACGGACATAGGCCACTGCGGTTCGCAGCACACATCGTTGTTAAAAACAGAATTTGGCCATATCTGGGTAGATGCAAAAAGAGGAAAGATAGTTATGCTTGCGCCTAATGGTGGTGGGCTGGATGAACTGTCAAAGACCGGGATGAGGAACTGGTTTGCCGAGAACCTCCCCTTCAGGATAAAAAAATATTTTCCGTCGCTCACTGATGATGACCTCGATAACGCATACAATGGTATTGGTATCTCCATGGGATTTGACAAGCGGTTTTCAAGGATATTTATTACCAAGCACGACTATGAACCACTAAGTCCCAACATCCGGTTACAAAGAGACGCAAACGGAGTTGCAGGGTTTTATCTCGTTAGTCCACTTCCTTCCACTACAGGGGGGATAGTGGTACCGTCACCGGTCGCAATATCCCTGAACGATACTACCTATTTTATTGACAGGTCGTGGACGGTATCGTATAATTTTCTTACCGGATCCTGGGTATCGTTTTATTCATTTTTACCAAACTACTATGTCCCGCTTACTGAATACCTGCAATCCGGTATCAATGGACAAAACGCTTCGTCATGGTGCCATGGTATTACCAACAGGCACTATCAAACCTATTATGGCATCATGTATCCGTTCGAGATACAGACCATAGACAGGCATGATACTACAAAGAAATACCTTGCTTCCGTAGAATATGAAATGGATGCACGCCGGTATCAAAACGGGTTCGACTTTTTTTACGACAGGACGATCACTTTTAACAGAGCCATCATTTTCAACCGCACACAGTGCAGCGGGTTAATGAACCTCGTTCCGCGAAATGAGAATGACCTCACACAGATAATGTACCCCGTGGCCAATGGAGACTCTACTGATATTCTTGTGACAAAAACAGCTTCGGGATGGCGCTTTAACCAGTTTTACGATCTGGTATTTAATCACAGGAATAATATTCCTCAAATGGTCTATAACAGTTCCAATACTTCAAAACTCATTAATGACAGAGCGATCGCCTATGGCATGCCTGACTTAAAGAAGGAACGTATCCGCGGCGATTACAATTTCGTAAGGCTGATCAATGACACCTGTCATACGCATCGTTTTATTTTCAGATGGCTGATAAATAATACAATCAAAACCTGTAACTAATGGGATGGCTCGACAATTTTTCAGAAAACAATATTTCTGCGCCTGAGGATAATAATGGCCTTACGCCTATAAACCCTATTAATCCTAACCAGATCATTTTGGATATGATAGCTCATTTCATCAATCATGGTAATACTGCCCTCACACAACAACAGCAATTAGCAGAGACTACTCCACGCCCTAATGCGGATATGGTTGCATCCTACTTACCACCATTAAAAGAGAATGAGTTCACCGATATCATGAGCAGGCTCAGTAACATACCACAAAACATCACCGCAGGCAATCTTGCGTCCAAACTATCCGGCATAGAATCGGGCGGTGACTATCACGCTACCAATCCGCATTCAAGTGCAACGGGTAAATACCAGTTCCTGTGGAATACATGGGGAGACAGCATCAAAAAGGTCACAGGTGTAAAAAGCCGGGAAGAGTTTTTAAACTCACCACAGGCACAGGAAGATTATTATGGCTACTATAAGCAGAATTATCTGGATCCTGCAGTATCCCGTTTGAGAAAATATAACCGGCAGGGCTATACCGATGACCAGTTAGGGGAGCTATATCATTTTAAAGGGGAAGAGGGCGCAAAAAAATGGCTGATTAGCGGAGAAGACACTACGGCCGACAACAATGTTTCGATACCGCAATATCTGTCCAAAGGCCAGACCGGTGGAAATATGGGGGTCGCCGTAACGCCTAAAGCACAACATACAGGATTAAACAATCCGCTATATGACGAATTGTTGTTTCCAATGAGTGGTAAAAATCTATTTAGGGGATTGGACAATAAGGAGCCTGTCCACCTGACCGATGCTTCCGGAAAAACTGCTGTGTTGTATGGTCCTCATGACGTCACTGTGACCAATGGAACTGTGAAAGAAACACGAATGAATCCGTGGCTCGAAAAATATAAATAATTCTCTCAGATAGATTTCACTTAAACCATGACACATCCATTCTTAAAAATATCAGGCATACCGGATATCAAAGCGTTTTATGAGCGATATCCTACCGAGGCAGACTTCTTTAGAGAATATCCCCAGATGCAAGCCGGCGGCATCGGTCCATGGCAGTCCGTGCAGCCTCAGCCAATACAAGCCCCCTGGACAAAAGAAAATTCCAATCTCGCAACTTTTAAACCTTTGCCCGGGCCTTCATCAAGTGCGCCTGCCTCCTCACAGCCGGAAAGTGGCATCGCAGATTACAGCATTGGCTTTAAGAGTGCTAATACGATAATGGATTTGATTGGTGGCATCGCAGCTCAAGTGGATAATGCAAAACTGGACAGGGACGAGCGAAACAGATATTACAATTCGTTGCAGCCATTGAACTTTAATAACCCGGATCTGTACGGCTCGGGTGTTGGTGGATTGAACAGTGTAGGACAGGCAGGCGGTTATATTAATACAGGGGCCGACAATACCAATCCGAATGTAGTAGCTGAACAGAATGAAATGTTCGACAGGAACGGCGTCGTCTATCATATTGATCCAAATGCCCAGGGAGCACAACGTCACGAAGATGGTGGCACTCCGGTCAATGCCGAGCGTGTGCTTGAAGCGACCTCTACCATGAAGGGGCGTAACGAGCCTTCTGATAAGTTATTGCAGTTGCATCCGGATGTAGCTGAAGCTATAACAGGATTTCGACCGGATAAAACAGTTTCACACGCAACTGCCTTAAAGAAGGCGGACGAGTTCTTTTCTGCAAAAAGAAACCGGCTTTTAGGGAAGGCACAGAAAATAATGGACAACCCCGATGCGGATAAATATGCGTTGGAGTCTGCAAAGCTGAATATGATGAATGCCTCCATGCTTCCTACTACCATGCAGCTTTTTGACAAACTGTTTCTCCACCAGGAACATACCAAAATGGCTAACGGCATTGGCAACGAAGCAAATTATGCTGCGGGTGATACAGGCGCGCAAGCGGGCGGCTATGGTGACTTGCCGACCGTTAACTATCGTAAACATAACATTGCCGTCAGCTATGAGGATGGTAGTGGGCCTGTCAATACGGATATGGCAAACATTCCTTACTCATTTCAAATGAAGCCTGAGCAACCTGTTATGAAACCGGCTGCCATTCCAAAATTTCAATTCAATCCACGCAAGTCGGTGTCATTTGAAAAATTGTACGATGACAAAGGTGTTCTGACCGGATATTCTCCTGTGTTTGATAACTATTCGTATAACGATGCAAAGAATGAGATACAGACATTACCGGATAGTTTTAATGGCATACCTATAGCAAAAGGTCAGGCGTGGGACGAATTATGGAATAATGCCCATCAAGGAACCAATTCGGGGCAGTGGACTAAGGCAGGCGATGGTGCTCCAGCCAAATGGCCAATGGCAGGTTTGTTTGCAGGTATGCAGGCGGGAGGGTATAGCGACCAGCCAAACCGGAAAATGTTTGTACAACCGGATCAGTGGATGGCGGATGTACCATTATGGGATATGATGAATTTGCATAAAACTCCTGTCAATTACATAGAACCACAAGTACACGACGCACAGCTTCAGGGATATAGCCCCAACAATGCATACAATGAAGTAAATTCAGACTATGAAGGTGCTATAAAGAATCTTCCTCCTGATGGCGCAGGAATTGCCATGCAGGCGCAGCTATTCGCCAATAAAGCTGCAGCTGACGGACAAATCGCAGGACAGGTCACACAGTATAACAATAACATTGCTAATCAAAATACGTTGTATCACAAGCAGTATCAGGATCAGGCGGAACAGATGAGAGCTTCAGCATTACAGAATTTTGCCGAAAGGGTAAACAGACGGAATGCAAACTTTGATATGCAACGACAGTTAGATCGAGACCAGTGGATGAGAAACCGGCAGAACTTATGGGCTACTGATTTTGCAGTAAATAAACTGCTGCCCGCAATGTATCCATACTTTAATTACGACGGTAGTTATTCAGGTAAACAATACACATTCACAACAAATGATGTATCTAACAGATAATTAGAATAACCATTAAAAATAGTGTGTTGATAACTTTGATTTTCAATTCGGCATCCAACGGAGTATTATCCATATATTTGTTCTCTATCAAAAAAACAGTTTATGGCTAACTGGATGATATGCGAATATTACAATGCTAGTTTAAATCCATCTTTACCTAACAACGGCTTACCAATAAATCATCAGCCGATAAATCTTGACTTATGTCAAACGTTTAGAAAGGCCGACATTGATATACTTGACTCGTATGAGATTGTGTTTTATTTTCCTGACAGAGAGCCTATAAAGTGGAAGTTCATTAATAGTGAGCTACGAGACTTAGAATTTGATAGAGCTTTGCGTTTAATAAAATCTAATATCCACAAAGCGGAAACATTAAACTCATAGAGAGTGTTCTCAGGCACAACTATCTACTTACTTCTTATTATAATAGTGCTGCTGGCATTTATTCATTAGTATTCAGAAAAAGTTTATAGATCGATTATGAGCAATATTTTTTGCCCACTCACGGGCATAAGACTAAATGATCAGGAGGCAAAAATTCATAAGAACTCGGCATTAACTTTCACATATGAATTTCTTCCGATTGGCAAAGCTATAATTGCCATGCCTACGTATATGACGTTTTTAAATCAACGTCAATTCAATCATCCCGATCTTGCGGGAATCTGTAGAAATGCATTTGAAGATGGCATTGAACCTCCGATGATAGATACTGGATTTCTAGTTAACGGAATTAAAAATATTTCCATACCCAAAAATATTCGAGAGAAGGGCAACCATTTGCTAAAATATATGTACAAGAGAGGTGGTCGTGACTTTGCAGAATTTAATTTTCAATCCGTAAAGGATTATCCTTTAGTTTACGCCGATGATGCAGCTGAGTTCAATAAGATAATTGAAAACCTAAATAAAAGATTGTTGATAAGGATCGGAGATACACTTGGTATGGCGGAACATTTAGTACATTATAGAGATGTTACACTAAGCGAACTGGGTATCGCTGAAATTGAAAAGGAACTGCCCAAAATCCCAATGATTAGTCTTGTCAATCAGGAAATAGAAACTGGCGATTTTGAAGTTGATAAAATCATAAATTATGCAAAAAAACTTTTCTTCGAGGAGCCACAGACAATGGAAAAAATGCGTTCGGCATGTGAAAATTTAATTTATGTCCTTGAGCCGCTTAGAAAGCAATGCGAAATATTTTTTGGTAAAAATGATACTGGTGATTTTTTCAAAATAGTCAATGAATTTGATATTCGGCACAACAAACACACCACTAAACAAATTCAATATCCGGAACAATTGGAATGGATATTTTATTCCCTATTGAATACCATCAACACGTTTATTAAATTGAAGACCCGAATGGCCTAAATAATATCGTTGACTTGCAACTTATAGTGATTCAAAACGCCAAGCGGCATTAGCTTTTTTTGTAATGCTTTAATATCTCATCTATCCGTTTATCTGGTACCAAGTCTGCTACTTTAAGAATTTTGATATTTTTAAAATCCGGGTGATTGGCGTTAATTACAAAATTGTTTGTCTCGGGCAACACAGCAGATGGAACTCTCAAGATTGGAATTTTCATCTCATCATACCACAAATTGCCAATTTTCTGACATTTAGTATAATCCGTAAAATCTCTCCAACCATCTTCCAACTCACGTTCGGTAATCGTGGTCAATGCCAAATCATCAGGAATTTCGATTATCACAGTTTTAAAATCCTCATTAAATCCAACACCCTGTCTCCTGACCATGTTTTCCAAAAATGCCAATGATATCGAATCTGCACAATAAATTACCATTTTCCCAGCCGAAGCCCATCTACCATTGACACCTGATGCAGCGAGTTTACTTGCGTAATTTTTATGTCCGATCCTGTAGACTAACATCAGATAACGTCTCCGTACGCGAGTTTGTTTAATTCCTCCATAACCAGATCGGTACCACCAGGAGTTATTAGCCAATCCATTGGCTTTTCCATCGAGTGCCAGAATGGCTTTTGTAACCAGTAATTGAACTCATCAATCGTTCCAAATATCTCCTCTCCTTTGTCAAATAAAGCTATTAGCTTCAGTAAGTGTTCACTTTGTACTGGGTCCAAATTTTTCCGTGACTCCTTATAATTACTGATCGTTCTTGGCGAAAGATGTATTATTTGGGCAAGATTTTTATCCGGCATTTTTATTGCAAACGCAAAATCATAAAACGCCTGTGGACGAACGCCTTTTCGCGCCGATTCAAGGAGTTTATAATTGTTATTAAATTCGTAGTCCCTAAATTTGTTCTTAACAGCAACTGCCGATTTGCTCTTAACTACAACTGCTGATTTGTTCTTAACAACACCTTTCATAGAATCACTTTTTGCGAAGGTATGGAATATTTTCCATTTATAATGTGAAAAAATTCATTAGCTTTTTATTTCCTGCTATAGAGTTTATTGATTGTTTCGCCCAATTCTTTCAAGGTCCAGCGCTTCATAGTTTTTGAGGTGTCTTCAAGCACCTTTTCTATTCTAATGCCAACATCCTTTAACGTTAGCAATTCTTCTTGAAACTTATAGTTGCCACGAACTTGATGTCGCTCCTTTAATAAAGAACTAAAAAAATGTATAGCTTCTGGTGTAGATTCAACTATTTTTTGAGCCATTACTTCCGGATCTACTTTGCTAAATAGAAAGGTGGAATTGAATAGCTCTTTGAATTGATCGTTATCATGATAATTATCGCAAAATTTATTAAAGTCGTTAATAATAATCTCTTTCACGTAGGCTATCTTTGACTCTCTTATTTTATCCAAATGAGAGCTAATTAAGTTCTTTCCAAAATCTATAAGTTTTTGAATTTCTGTGCCAGGCTTATCATAATGAAAGTTTAGGTCTGAAATTGTTTCCATGCTTTGCTCGTCCAAATTACGAATCGCTATCGACATCCCATCCGAGAGTAACTTTACCAGATCATCACTATTGATATCAGGTAGATTTTCAAATCTCGTGGCCAGGTCAAAGATTGTTAAATAATCAACCAGCTTGTATTCGCCATTTTTAGCATACTCTATCATTTGCTTTACCTTGCTTATGTATTCCTCTTCACTTAACTTAAAACAATTCGAATAACCTAATTCTTCATACACCTTATATTGCGGTGATACCACCCCTCGTACTAAATGATTTATTTCCTTGAACTCACGCTCAAACGATTCTACAGAAAATTCCGCTGCCCCTGTTATATAACTGAATATTGAGTTATAATAGCAATAAGATACCCCTTCAGGAGTGTAATATTTTCCGCGGTGTCTTTTTGACTTGCTATCTTCTCCTGTTTCGTATAAGCTATCAAATATGCTAAAGTTCCCATTGTTCATTTCGTCGTGGTCATCGTATGAAATAACTCCAGCCTTGAATTCAATCGCTGTAGTAAGTGAAAATTTGGCAATCTGCAACAACTGCCTTTCTAAAACGTCCTTAAAATCGACATCTAAATCCAAAACATCCTTTTTGAGCATTGAATATATATTATGCAACATATCCAACGCGAAGATTAAATGCCTGTAGTTATCCCCACTTATCTTTACAACTTCGACAACAAGCGACTGAATGTTTTGTAAAAAATCTAAGTAAACGTGAGAGCCACTATATCGACTACAAATTATACTTTTAATTACTTCAGTCGGTTCAGGGTTGAAATCCAAAGTAAGTCCAACTATTTTTTCTTTATAGTCTGAAAAACCTTCAATCTTATCTTCATTGCAAATTATCAAAAGCTTAACTCTCGCATCAACAAGAGAGTTTATAAAGCCAGTCAACTCTTCTATAGAGAAGAGCTCGCTTTTTCTTTCCAGGTCGTCAAAACATATCACAATTTTGTTAGTATCAAGAATATCTTTGCCTGTATCATTTACTCCTTTAAAGAAGGAATCTGCATTTATTTTTCCAAGCAATAGAGCGCCTTTAAATACTAGTTTTATTAATCTGGATGCAATTCTGGCGCGCTGGTGTGATGGCTTATACCATTTCCTTTTTTTTAATGTGGCATGAAATAAAAATTCCTGAAATATTCTTACCTGAATATCTTCAACAGATCTCAATCCAAACAGTGAAACGTATATTGGTGTGTAAGTTTGATTTCCATTATTTAATAATGGCGTCGTTTTAATTTTTTCCTCCAGTACCGCTTTGTAGTGAAAAGTTTTCCCTATGCCCCATGGTCCGACGATCTGAATTGCATATTGGGTATCGGTCCTTAGATAATTCTCAATGAATTTAGAAGTATCTCTCATGTCAATCTGTATAAGTCATCAAATATAATTAGTTATTGGCTGAGGTAATAGAGTCCTTTTAGCTTTACATTTTCTATGAACGTAAGCGAATATTCCCAGCCTATAAAGCCTTTTGAATACCAATCTCCTGCTCCAATCCAGATGATGATGGGAGTCATGGATCATAAATCACAGGTGTTCGAGCGCAACGCTCAGCAAATACAATCACGCATTGACCTGCTCGGAAACCAGGACGTCGTTAGAGATGTAGATAAAGCCTATCTGAATCAGAAGGTAAACAGCCTTGTAAGCCGTATCAACTCATTTGGCGGTCAGGACTTATCTGATCCGGGCATATCAGGAGAACTCATGGGACTTTCCAAAACCGTTTCTGCTGATCCTAACGTTCTAAATGCGATTTCGTCCACGCAAAAGTTTAGAGCCCTTCAGGCAGGCTGGAAAAAGATAGAGGAAGATCCTAAGGAAACTTTTTCGCAATCTCATTATGACTGGGATATGCAACAGGCCAATCAATGGCTCACCGACAAAACTCCGGGCAAGACATACACCGGCCCGACTGTTCCAACTAGATACATCGATTACCGAAAACAGATAGACGACTATGTTTCAAAAATTAAAGACAATGCGGTTCCTGTTATCACGGATAAAGGAACGATGTACCAGGTAGATAACCACAAAACGGTTACCGAAAAGCAGATATATGATGCGGCACAAATGGCGCTCACGCCTGATGCACAAAAGTCCATGTATATTGATGGATGGGAACAATACAGGAATATGGATAATGAGAGCCTTGCCAAAACCTACAACCAATCCATGTTTCCGCAACTGATTGAGCAACAAAATATCATTAGCAACCTTAAGGCGAAGGCAGGTCTTGAAAATGACATCACCGCCAAAAAAGCCATTACAGATCAGGTAGCTGCGGAAGAAAAGAAACTTACCGACATGAATGCACAGGTACATCTGGCAAACCCTCAAAACGTTGCAGCCAACAGGCCTCAATATGAATATGACCTGTGCAAGAACAATGTACTGAAAGGCTTCGCAGATATGTATGCGCATGATGAGCATACTGTTTCGTGGCATGATATACCTGACGACAAAAGCGGTTCTTCCTTAAAAACAAAAATAGATCCGCTCACTGGTTTGCCTATTGGCACGCCTATGCTTTCAGGGATGACCGTTATGCCGTCTACAGGAAAAACTGAATATTCGGAAAAGACACTCACCGATGATATCGCAAGTCACTACTCAAAAGTAAACGACTACATACAGGACTATATTAGGATGCTGGCAGCAAAGCACCCTGAATTAATAGAAAGTGTCAAAGACTCACAGGGAAACAATCTCCCGATATCATCGGCAGGTTCTTCCACCGGCTATCAGTATAAGTTAAAAGACAGCGCCCAGCCTTACATAGTCGCAGGCCTTGCTGATGCGGCAGGCAGAATTGATGACCTGGGTAATATCGTTAATGCTGTTAATAAAGGAACCGACCATTTGCCGCCAGCCATTCATAATCTGTACGCCAAGGTAGCCGCTGCTATCAACGCAAAAGCAAAAGGCCAGCCGGCCGACATACTGGATCTTCCTGCAGGCACTGATTATCTTATCAATAACGTGCAAATGGAACTAGGCCTTGCGAAAGCTAAGGAAACGCGATTAAATAGCATAAAGGAAACGGCTATGCAACAGGCAGGTTTTACGCCTGAGGAACGTGCCTTCATGGAAGCAAATGAAGACCACTTTGAAGGCCTGGATAAAATGGGCGAGCTTCAGCCTAACGACCAGGGAGGCCACTTCGGCAGGAACATGGCAGTACTGGGTAAACAGATACAATTCTCTCTTGAGCATGGACGCAAGCCGACAACCGAAGAAGCAATACAGTTGGAAAATGAATACAGGAATGAACTTGCACAGCAACATCCTTTTAACAGCAATGTCAATCCACAGGACTATATGGGACTTCTTGCCAACTACCAGGCACTGGCAGATAAGTATCATACTTATGTGAACACCAGGAATAGCCTGTATGATCAGCAGGCACAGGCACTCAATTATGAGATGGGAACAATAAACCAGTTAGTGGTCAAGAAATATGATATTGCATCCCGCGCATCCGCCGAACTTGCCAATCATTCTTATTATAAAGATGGGAATATGGATAGCCCAATGTCCGGCGCAGCCATTCCTTCGCGCGACATTTCCGATCTGAGAGTCGGTAAGAAACTGATAAATGGTGTTCAGCAAACTGTTCTAATGGGTACCGTAAAAGGAGACAGCAAACATCCCTCATGGTCATTTACCACTCCAGTTACAGACAAGAATCTCCTGCAACAGCTACAGATAAACGACAGCCCTTACCAGAAAGTAAATGAGACAATGGCACTTGTTGATAGAAGTCCTGTTTACAAAACATATTCCAGCACTTCTACTATTGTCCCGTTCGAGATCGTAAAGAACCTGGGGTACGCACAGGACGAACGCAATACCAATAGTATGCTGGTACAAATACCCGTGTATGATGCCAGCGGAAAGCTTCAAAGCAGGCTAACCCTGCAAATGCCTGTTAAGCAACCTAACGGCACAGTTAAAATGCAGGACTACCCTTTTGACAGTGCAGCGGAAGCATACGACTATATGAACAAGCTCGCACTTTCCATGGAGCAATATGGTTATAGGGATATTTTCTCTTTCCTCAAAGCCATGCAAAACAATTCACAGAATTTATAATTCTCTTTCCATTTCATGAACCCTGCTTACACAGATTCGGCATTACAACCCGATAATTCTTCAGTTCCGTCTCAAACGTTGGTAGCTCCAGTACAGCCGGAAGATAAAGGAGCGACTCCAAGTGCAGCTGATATTTTCTATTCTACGCTCGCGCAGACAAAAAATGAACCATGGGTAAAAAATCAGGATCTCAATACGCCTATTCGCACGGATTGGGATCAGGCCAAACGCTATCAGGATAGCCAGCTTGGCTTCAACCCATATGATGCGGGTGAGGAATTCCTGTATGGTAAAAAACAGTCTGCCATTGCGAAATGGGGCAACGCATTAGCCAAGTTCGGTGTGCAGACCGTCGGCTCCTTTGCTTCCACAATGGCGGATATTCCGAATATATTAAACGCTGCAGCCAGTGGTGATGAAAAAAAAGTGGTAGATAACCCTGTCAATAACACTGTGTATGATATGGGCAAATGGGCCGAAGATATATTTCCCAATTATACTTCCGCATGGGAAGTGAACCACGCGGCCCTCAACTGGGTGCCCTTTATCGGCAATACGGGTAATACATGGGGCGATGTCGTCCTGAAGAACCTGGGATTTACAGCCGGAGCCATGGCAGGCACGTTTGTTACTGACGCTTTGATTGGCGCAGCAACCGAGGGCGCAGGAGACATCGCCTTAATTCCGGCACAGGCAAAAAAAATAGGCTGGGGAATCTCCAAGCTGCTGTCATCAGACGAGACAGCTGAAAAATTAAAGGCGGCGGTAACCAGCGGTGATGATTTGCTGGAACAGGTAAACAGATTGAGTGCAGCTGCCCAATTTAAAGACAAAGCACGTTACCTGGCAGGAATGGTCACCTCCGCTTCGTCGGAGGCTGCAAGCGAAGCCATCCAATCCAAACGTGACCTGACCGACAAACTCACTAAGGACTTTTATGATTCGCATGGTTACGATGCTGATGCCGAGGAAAAAGCAAGCATAGATAAAACAGCGGATGAAGCGATGATGGTAAGATATGGACTGAACGTCGGGCTACTTACCGCAACCAACTCCATTCAGTTCGGTAATTTTTTCCGCCCCTTTTCTGTAGCTAGGAAGGCGATTGAAACCGAAGTAATGGATGGTGAAAAAATAGCATTAAAGGCAGGAGAAAATGATGTATTTGAGCATGTAGCCAAAAACAGGTTTGGAAAAATATTTGATTTCCTGAAGGAGCAGGCGCCGGATAATCTTTCCGAAGCTTTTGAAGAAGGGGCACAGTACTGGATAGAAACATCTACAAATGACTATTACACAAAAAAACATAAAGGCGGAGGCGGTGTCAATGACCTTCTGGACTCCATCGGATACGGCCTGGGCCAAAGCATCGGTACATCAGAAGGGCAAAGCAACTGGGAGCTGGGCTTTTTAACCGGAGCAATAATTCATACGGGCAAGGCAGTCGCAAGGAAAGTATCAGAAAGTGCTGGCTGGCTCCAGCCAAAAAAAGAAATTGTGGAACGCATCGTTAACTCGCTCAATGATAATCCGCTCACAGGAATATTTGAGCAGAAATACAATAGTACACAACGAGGTGAAGCGATAGCACAGCAAATGCAGCAAGCAGTAAAAGATGGTAATGTATTCTCCTACGAGAATCTGAAACATGATAATTTCTTCAATCTTATCGACAATGCCATCAGGAACAATGCCTTCGATTTACGGATGGAACAGTTGTCCTCGCTAAAGGATCTACCTGAAGACCAATTCAAAGAAATGTGGGGACTGGATAAATCCGATAAGAGCGCCAAAACCACAGGACAATATGTAGACAGCTTTATCAGTAAAGCAAAAGACATCAAAGACACCATCGGGAAAATAGACAGCGCCTTTGTCAATCCGTTCAAATACAACTACAATGCAAAGTCAGAGGAACAGCAGAAAGACAATGACATGCATTTGCTATTTGAAAATTATAAAACGGTGCTGGCGAGATCATTGTCTTTCATGGACAACTTCAGCGGCCGGGCAAGTCAGATCGAAACCTCTTTATCTGATGATTACCATATCCCCGACATAGATAATGCTAAAAAATTACTGCCCGAAAACCTCACCGCCTATGGAAAAGATATTGATGACAGGGTTAAAGATATCAATGAAAACCTGCAACTGCTAAAGGGAACGAACACAGCAACAGACAGGACACAAAAGAAAAATCTAAAAAAAGAGGCTGCGTGGCTGGAAAATAAAAAAGCTGAAATAAAAAGTGTTTCAGATGACTTTAAGAACTACAGGCAAAAGAGTGATGACGTAAAAGATGGTGAAGTGAGAGATACCCAACACCTGGCGGAAAAATATTTCAGCCTGTTCCATGACCTGCTGCAGTATCAATCGACAAACAACATTACAAGCAAGCCTTCAGCTTTTAATAAAAACATCACCACAGGCCTGCAGGGCATTTTTAATAAACTACAGGATCACACAAAGCTGAAAGACAATGAGCAGGCAGCCATGGATTCGTACAATGAGCTGACTACCCGTAAAGGCTTTGATAAATACTGGGCGGAGTTAAAAGAGCAGCGGGAACTGGAAAGACAATCAGGTAAAGAAAAGCTGGAAGAATTTTCGCAGGAAAAACCACAGACTGACAGTAGAGCCGAAGCAGCTGCCCAGGTAAGCCAGACAGACGAAGGTGCAGTGTCCGGCTTGAACGATCAGTATGAGGTTGCATCAGAAAAAGCAGCAGGCATCTTTGGTCCTATTGGCTCCAAAATCAATTATGAATCTTTCGGCACCGGTGATGCGCATTTTTATACTTCAGAAAAATTTAAGGAGCCAGTAGCTTTCCCGGAATCTTACCTGATCGGGCTGCATGGCTCCGGTGATCTGAAAGCAACCGGCATGCCGGTAGTGGGACAAAATGACAAAGCTGCGAAAGTACCAACTGCTGCAATTGAAACCCAAGCCCCGGACAAGGCAACTCCAATATATAGTGAATATGAAGTTTCAAAGCCGGGATTTGAAAGCTCGTTTGGCAAGCCGGGCGACAAAGTGTTGTTTCATGAGATCGATAAGCCGACCGGCGCTGTAAGCATCAAGACCAAACCAATGCCTGGTGGCTTTACCTTAGATCCATCCGCTCTTCATGGCCTTGTGACAAATGGAACGCTAAAGCCAACGGGGAAAAATATTAACAACGCTTTGGAAAATACGGCATCAGGCAACCCAATCTCTATAAACCCTACAAACCCTATCCATTTTAATGCGACAAGCGAACTGTTCAGGACACTGACCTATGCAGATTTTGAGGCCAATACATTGGACCTTATAAGCAAACTAAATGATACAGCGCAGCTTGATGGAAAAGTATCTGCACGGGAAGCCAAAAATCAGAATGTAAAAAGGGAGCCCGTCTTTACCAATGTAGCGGGAAGTATTTACCAGAAAAGCTACGAGACAACCGTTAACCTTTATTTCAATGACGGCTCTGGCGAAAAGCAGATAGGAGTCGTCGCGGAACCAGGCAGGCTGCACTACAAAGATATCAGTGGTAACTATATTCCCATAGAACAGGCGACACCGGATATATGGAACTCACTTTTCGATGGCGTAGAAACCATACCACCTTATGAATCGTTCATGAAGAACTATACGGCAGCCAAATTGTTGTACCAGGGCTTCAGGGATGGGAAAATTAATACCGACAATTTCGGCGAATATGCAACAGTGCGGCCAGTGATTGCTAAACAACTGATCAGTGGCAACCAGCAACGGCCATCGGTTAGCCAGCTTGATAAACGAACATTTGGCATAGCAGATCCAAAGACAGGCAAACGAACAGGCGTTATTTTTTCTATTACGAAAGAATTTGACAGGGAAAACGGGAAAACATCTTTTGAACCCTCATTCCATTATTCTGATATTATATCACCTGAAGCCAAAAAACGGATTATGGACTGGGTGAAAAGTAATTGGCAGCTAATAATGAACAATGTTGAAAATGGCTCTTTAAAAACACGATATTTTGCTTTGTCCGAGTTTCCAGCCGCAAAACAATCCATGCAGCTCATCAATCTGCATCCCGGGAAACTGGAGGCGGTTAATAAAGACGAAATCTTTTCGGAAATTAAAGACTCTAGTCGCACTGTTGCTTCGACTGAAGACGCAAAAGAACGAAAAAAACTTGCCATCGAGCTCACCAATGAAATTAATTCAAAGTTATTTCTGGCTTCGAACCTCAAAACACCGAGGTTCCATAATATGGAGATCACCGTTAACCTCACCGGCGGGATTGGAATAGAATTTTCGATACCCGGCAATGATGGGCAATGGGTAAACAGACATTATAACATCAGCAAAGACGTTTTCGATAGAATAGGATCACTGGACGACCTTATCAGGACGATACAAGAACAGGCAGGAAAATTCAATGACATACTGGGGGATATTACACCTGCAAAGAATATTATTAACGATGAAGAGCTGAAAGCCGATCCTCTTTCCGGATATAATAATCTTGCCAATAACCTTACAGCTTCGACTACAGGTAATGTCGTAAGAGTCAGGTTCGATGTGTTGCCAAAAGAATCCATCTTTAACAAAGATTCATCTCCCGATAAATCCAAAGAAACGTCTCTTATTGAAAATGCGATCGCCGAACAAGCTCAGGATAATGCCAGGACGGTAAAAAAGCAGGAAGATGCGGACAGCAGTATCAGATTAAAAAAGGATGGAACTCCTGATAAAAGATACCGAAACAGCAGACTGGCTCCGCAAATAGCGACCTCCTCCGAAGAAATCATCAGTGACCTCACTTCACTACCTTCCGGCCCCATTGTTCTCAATGGTGAAAAATACATTATCGCACCGGACTACAAGCTGGGCGCCTATACGCTTGCCAAATATGATCCCGTTGGCAATGAGTATATACAACAGAGTGATACATTGCTTCCATCAGAGCTTCAATCATGGCTGAATGATGGAAGGGTAAAACAGTTTCAGGAGGAGGACTTCTCGTATGATGACATTCCCTTTAGCTTAAAGCAGGATCATGACCTGTCTGTTCATACCGACTTTGAAAAGATGCGTGATATCATGCAGCGCGAGCTGCCGGACATAATTGGTCTTGATAACATGAGCGCGTTACTATCAAGGCTCCGTGGCAGCGGAAAGGATATGCCGGAGGCATGGGGCGCACTACATGATGGAACTATCTATCTAAATTCCGAAACAAAACCCGGCACGATCTATCACGAGATCTTTCATGCCGTATTCCGCAACCTGCTCAGTGACGGTGACATCGAAAAATACCTTAAGCTGGCAAAGCAGAAAACAAATGTTGCGTTAGCCCGGACCGGGAAAAGCATAAACGAGGTACTGTCGGAAAAAAGGCGACAGGGACTGTATCTCGACCTTAATGACGAACAGGCGAAAGAACGTATCTACGAGGAGACCATGGCAGACGGCTACCAGGACTATCGGAACGGTGGATATATTCCAGGCTTTTTTAAGGACATATATGAGGCCATCAAAAATTTCTTTAGGTTTATTACCGGCAATAAGAGAGACGAACTAATGGGATTATTCAGACAGATCAAGCAGGGACAATTCAAACACGCAACACTCGCAGAAAACAGGTACACAGGAACTCCGGATGTTGTCACAAGTGCAAGGGTATATTATAAATTTCCCATCATTGAAAACGGAGCTTTAAAAAAAGATGAAGAGGGTAAGGTTGTCACACATACTTTAGCCCTGAGCGCAGATGAAACGGCACAGGTTGCCCGTGATGTTACCGGCTACGTTTTGAAATACCGTGAGCTTCCGGAATTTAAAAATTACAGTACGGACGATTTGTGTAACCGGGTAATGGATAATCTATACTCCATCCTGAAGAAAGGCTCTCCATACAGGGATGCATTTACAAATGAATCTGTTGGCAAGTGGGCGATGATCTATCAACAACCACTTGCAAGACACGCGATCACAGAGAATGTAAAAGATTATATGCAGGCCATCAGCCGGATGAATGACGATATTATAGATAACATTCAGGCGGATGATGAAGAAGGCAAAACAGCCAGCTTTGATAATAAGAATGAGGAGAAAGGCGGGTTTGTCAACCTGAGCTCATTTATGCGTTCTTATATTGGGCTGGCAGGCGAAGAAATAAAGGACAGCTATGGCAATCTTATTCCCCTGGATGGCAGCGGAAAAGTTGTTATGAAGAGAAGCATTGATCCAATCGATGTTTATTATGGAGTGATGCGCAGGTTGTCCAATATCATAACAAAGGAAGACAAGCTGAAAGCACTGATACAATATGCGAAAGACAATAAAAGCACGGGCGTATTCGTCAATAACTTTATTGAAGATACAGGACTTGACAAAGAAGCCCTGTTCACCGACAAGCCAACAATCCAGTTTCTAAGTGGAGCACCAAAAAACCCTACGCTTGTTAACCAGTTCCTTCGCGCTTTCGATAAAGCGCGTATGGACTATGTGAAAATGGTCATAGACAAAGAACAGGATGGCCCCAAAGTAAAAGTTTTCTTTTCCAACAAAAGGAATATCGTGGATGTGCAGTTCAACAAATGGGCCAAACAGTTTAACGCCCTCTCTAACTACAACTCTGAAAATAGCGCCGGTCTGACTAATGATTTTATCTGGTCGATAAAAGACCATTGGGATGACATTGCAGTCAACAGAACCTATTCCGGTGAACTTGACGATGCAATCAGCAATATCCGTAACGACTTTTCAAAGATCGGTATAGACCTATCGCGCGGGTACATACGGTACAGCATCCTTAAGCAAAAAGCTGCTATGGCCAATGGAGAATTTGCGTCCCACGGAATGCAGCCAGGTCATCCAAATTCCTACATCACTAATGAAGATCTAGACTATGTCGCAACGATGTCGATACCTCCGGAGCTGGTATTAAAGCCGGAAGTATTTTCTGCTCTATTGATGACAAATCCATTTCACAAGGCAGTCATCCGGGACGAAGATGGCAACTATACATTAGACGATTTCAGCGGCGCAGTCACCCGGATTAAAAAACTTGCCGAAGGCAATGCCTATTTTGACGAGACGCAGGGAGAGAGTTCTTTCCAGAACGCCGAAGGAAAAACCATCTTCGCACACCAGGATGTTACCTCCCATGTAAAAACGTTTTTGCATCTTCGTAATCCCCATATCCGGCAACAATTGAAAGAAACAGGCGCTTATGATGCCGAACTCCATGAGGCCAATCTGTATAACGGACCTGTGCGAAAAGAAAACTGGCTGCTCCAAGACGAGGATTTCAACAAAATAGCAGACTCGCTTACATTCTTCAGGCTGGATGGTATTGGCTTGCAACAGGACAAAAAATCACAGGCTAACATACAGGAATATGACGATAAAGTGTTTGGCGATTTTGGCAGCAGGGAACTGGCGGCCTTCCAGATGAATACCTGGCTGAATAAAGCCGATACCATTAACGGCGTGTTGACCGTACCGCACTACGTTCGCGTATTGGAGGCTTCCAACAGTGCTGATATGGTCATGCTCCCGTTGAAAAACTTTTTACGCCTGGGTAATATCAATGATAAAGCAGCATCATTTTTTATAAATGAAATTGAAAAGGAATATAAAAGGATCACCAGGGAAAATAATCGCATCGAAGCATTCAAAAATGGCACATCACCTGATCCCATTGTAGAAAATTTCCATTGCAAGACAAAGAGTTTTTATAATACCGAAACCGGAGACACAGAAGTTACACGTAGCTGGGGTGGTCGCTCACAACAGCTAAGCGACAATATCGTTCAGATACTTGGTGGACGAAAGAGTGCCATCGTGCAACGGCTAACCGAAGAAGCCTTAAAGAATACAGAAGAGAAAGAATTTTCCAGTGAGATAAAAGATCAGCTTAGACATACAATTAACAGCGAGTTAAAAAAGCAGGCTGATGCTTATGTACAGCAGCTATGGAATAATGGCATCATCAATCAAAACTCGAAAGGCGAAACATATTCGCCTGTGCTTGATAAGCGTTGGTTCACAGGTAGTGATAAACATGACCTTGGCGACAACTTTTCTGAAAATGTCCTGCGTTTCTACCTGAACAACCTTATCAATAACTGGTCTTTCAACCAGCTTAACTCAGGCGACCCTGCCACGATGTACAAGAATGACGGCGGTATAGATGTAGTAAAACGAAATAAGGGTAAGAATGCCGCGATCAGCTCCATGTCCATACTTGCCCCAGCTCCCGAACTGGGCATTCACGAAATAAGATCGCATTTTTCGTATGCGACATTTGCCGAACCGAAAGGCTGGAGTGAACTTGCAGGCATCACCAATGAAAGCGATAAGGAAACGGACCGTGCAGATGCCCAGATGTATGCAACTCCTGAGTTTGTCCGTTATTTCCTGTACTCACAGGGCAAGCTGACAAAATCGCTGGCAGAGGTGCTCGATAAAATTGATCGGGGAGAACGGGTTCCTGATGAAGCTATCTTCGGTAAAGATGGCATGATCGAAAAAGGAACCATGCTCAATTCCATCAAGCTTGTGTACAACGACCCGGAAACATATTTGAAAATGTCCGTCGTAATGCTGGCGCCGCAATTGACTACAGACAAGGACGGACACCCGAGGCCAGGCAGGGAAGCATTGCACCATATGAGACTCAGCATGCAGCAGCGTGGTATTGACGTTGTCTCTCCACTATCGGCATCCAAAACATTTACGACCAGTGTGGCAATGGACATCTCCGGGTTCTCCGACCTGCAGGGAAGAAAAGTAAGCGCAGACTATTTTGGACTGCAACAGGAAACACCCAGCAATAAAATTTCCATCACTACTCCGACGCAGCTGATGCAGATCATTGATACCGAGCAGGACGATGATCAAATGGTGAACATTAATGGGCAGGATTCGTCTGTAGGAAAAATAAAACAGTTATATCAGAAGGCATTGGCTGATAAGTTCACCAATGATTACGTATCCACTCGCAATTCAATTTATTCCCCTCACGATTTTGAGCAAATTATTAAAGGTGCGGAAGCATTGGGCAAAATGACGCCTGAGCTGGGGACGTTTGCAAAACACGCACTTCAGGCCATAAGAGATTCAGGTGGTGACGCACAGCTTCAGGATATGTTCGAACCTGCGCTGGACGGGAGCCCGCGGTACGACCTGAACGCTCCGTTCTCGCGGGATAAATTTGTACAGCTATACCTTGCATATTTTTCCAAAAGCGTATTCTCTTCCAAAAGTCCGGGATATGCCGCCGCGTTAATGTCTGACTTCGGAATGAAGGTGATAAAGCAGGCGACCAAAATAGACACTGAGGGAAACATTACCGATTGGAAGGTTATACGACAGGAGCAGTATGATACTGGACATAACGGTATTCAATCATCCGGTATACGCGACCAGTCTCGCAAAAATATAAAACTGACGGAGCAGGAGCTCGCCGACTTTAACGATGGGAAAGCATTTTATTACACAGATGAGCTGGAACATAATGTGCCGGAATATAAGGATGGCAAGATAACTGGTTATTATACGGAATGTATGATGCCTGCACATTTCAGCGAGCTGGCGTCATTACAGCCACACGAAGATATTCCCCAGGCCATCAGCCACCTATTTGGCATCCGTATCCCATCGCAGGACAAGCATTCTTTTATCTCGTTAAAGCTGGTCGACTTTTTGCCTGCTTATTATGGCTCTACCATTATAACAGCCAAAGAGCTGGTAAAACTATCGGGTGCGGACTTTGACATAGATAAACTGTACCTGCTTCGACATGACCACTACACGACAAAAAATGAAAATGGCACTGTAGCCTTTCAACGTTATGGAGATGCCGCGACTGCGGATAAAAAATTTGAAGAATACAGGCAATGGAACTTAAAAAATAATAAAGCATTAAAAACAGTTCGCGCAGATCTGTATGACAGGTATTACAAAAGAGCTTTGGATGAAATAACCTCGGAGCTGCAAACAACCGATACTCCCCTTCGCAAACATGATCTGTTCAAAGAGCGTGAACGTCTGAATGAACAACTGGATGAACAGGCGATGGAAAAGCTAAAACTGCCCACAACACAGGCCGGTTATGAAAAATTTCTCAAGGAAACTGGTAGAGACCTGAATGGCGGCACAGTAAATAACAGTTTGTTAGACACGATATTTGCTTTACAGAATAACAGGGCTGTTAATGATGTGATCGCTCAGACGCCTGCATCGCTGTCTTACCTGAAAGAACTTTCTGCCAATAAGGATTATAAGGATGGCTCGAAAAGTATTTATGGCGAAACCATAGATGCTCCCGCTGACAGCCCGCTTGGCCAGCTGGCAGCCCATCGCAATAATACTACCGGAAAGGATAATATCGGTGTGGCCGTATCCGGCGAAAAAGCATTTACGCTGCTCAGCAAAGCTGCCGTCGCATTAAAGCAGGACATCCAGGGATTGATCCACATTGGTGACTGGCATTTTACGGGCTTTGGGAAAACTATCACAAGTGATGGCAAACGTATTATGGACATGTATTCCACACTTGTATCGGCTGCTACCGATGAAGCCAAGGAACAACTGAATGCTTATTTCAGGCTGGGCGTTGACCAGATACGATTGGTATCAACAATGGTAGGTGGGGGTTGCTCCCTGGAGAATGCCATCAATTGGGTGAACCAGCCTGTTATCAGGGAATTTCTACGATTGAAGGATGAAAATAAACAGAAAAAGTTTGAAGACCTGGCGGTGCAGGCTTTAAAAAATGTATCCGAATTGCACGGAAACAATTTTGACACTGCAGAAGAAGGACAAAGGTTAGCGGCATTAAATTCGGACACCCTGTTACAATCATTACGAGGAGCCGCAGGAATGAGCAACACCATTTCAAGGGACGACTTCAGGCATCTGCAACACGAGATCATTGGCCAACTGGAAATATTGCAACCCATAGCAGTCAATTTTTATAAAGTGAACAGGCTGCTCAATATCAACAAGGCCCTCCCTTCCGACTGGGAAGGTATTGATGAAATATTGCAAACCGAAGACGATCTGAAGAGCAATAGCGCCTCATTTAATATTATCCCTGCTATTGCCGGAAAAGTAGATGACAAACTGGCCGTAAAGTACGTGCACCAATCCACAGCTATCAAGCTTAAAGCGTTAAAGGAACTGGACGCCATTTCCTCAAAAGCCTTTATTGAGCGTACACCGACATTCAGGTATATGATGAACGGTATGCTCGGCAACCTGAGCCAGCGTGTAGCCGGCGACTTTGTTGCCCGAAAAGAGCTGATGCGTGAGCTAATGCAATACCTTCAGATAGCCGCCTACAAACAGAGATATAAAGCTACTCACGATGGGAAATTCGATGAGTCGTTCAGGCCTTCTCTTATATATGGAACTGAAGGCAAAAGCATCATCGATATTCTACGGGAAGGACAGAACCTTAAGCCCGACAATGCAGTCCTGAAATACCTTTTCCCCGTTCCTAATACAAGAAATAAATATAACAGGGAAACAAAAGAATGGGAAAAAGTTCCCAATCCTGAGAACAAAGACGGGATCAACAAACTGGAAATGAGCACCCGGGCGTATATTGATGGCGCAAGGCTGGAAAATCTTACGATTGGATTTATAGAGCTGTACCAGGATCCTGAAACAAGACCAATATATAATGCGCTGCTTCACTACCTGATGGTCAAGGATGGGTTGCTCTATAAAAACGGTAGCTTTCTAAAAGTGGTCCCGATAAGTTTATTACAGGACTACTTTACCGGTCTCAGCCTCGCTAACCGTGTTCTGTCTTTTACCAATAACACGGATGCGGAATTATGGATGGCTACCAACCAAGGCAGGTACAATATAAGAGGGTATGAGCTCAATCAGACTGATGAGGAGCATATCGCCGGTGCAAAGAACCGGATGGGTGCATTATTTCATGCGACGTTTGGCGCTGATAAAATGAACCTGGTAAAACGGTTCGTGGATATCTATTCGACGGATGTAAGACACTCCGCGCAGCTTCCCTTTATCAAACCGTCGTCTGCTCAATCAAATTTTTATGCCAACGGCGACTCACTACATGTGAACCTGACCACTATGGATTACGAAGCAGGCAAAAAAGAACAGTTTAAAAAACATCTGGATGAGTCCATTGAAAAAATGGAGAAGGCAGGGTTCAAAGTTGTAAAGGAAAACCTAACTGATGATAAACAGCGTAGCCTGCTGAAGTTTCCCCACTACATCCGGACATCTGATGGCATCTATCAATTGACTGCGCTAAAAAAATATTACGGCAAAGAAACTTCCGATCCTGCGACGATACTGGATGATAACACCGGGACATCGGCTACTTATCAGAGAGTGAACCAGGTGGGTACTTTTAATTCTACCAACATCGCCAATGTAGAAACGGAAGGTGACAAAGTGCCTGTCTATAACTCGAAGTTAAAATCAGCAGTTGCCACTGGCACCTCAACAAATCTGATCAGTGATTTCCTGAGCAAAAACCCTGAAAGTAATTTTACATACGACCAGATAGCAAAAGCTTTCGGAGAGCGGTTTGCAAAAAACGATTCTTTGAAACTTGAAGAATACCTGGATGCATTAAAGTGCAGCGGCACGTTGTAACGGCCATTATTGCACTGTTATTAAAAAGCTCTCCCATAAACTCTATGACCTGCCCAAACATCAACAGCCCTGAATTTGAAAAACTGCTGCAGCATTTCGACCAGGTATCGGCAACAATTGCCTATCATCGCAATGGCGAAGAAATGCCTACACCAGAACAGGCTGCCCATCTGCTTGGCACTTCGATCGCCATGTTGCAGGACCGACAGGACAGCTCACCTGCCACGCCGTCCAGGACTTATCTGGACAATATATTAGGCCGCTTAAAAATTCGGTTCGGCATTGACTATAAATATGTAGATGATCCGAAAGCGAACTGGAAGGGCCGGTTCGGTAAAGGTATTGTGGAGATCAATATGGCAAAAGTCACAGCAGATACTCCGTTCCACGAATACCTCCACCCGGTTGTAGCGCTTTTATCAAAACAGAATCCAAAATTTTACCAGTCTCTTGTAAGTGACCTGCAAAAAGATCCGGGTGGTCAGAAGGTAATTAATGAAGTGAAAAACTCGTATGCCCACCTGTCGCCGGATGATCAAGTAAAAGAAGCGCTGGTGCAATATACAGGCCAGATCGCCACTGGTAGTGTAGATAAGGATGGAAACATCAAAAAGAATGTCCTGCCGCAAAAAGCGGGTTTTCTTCAACGTGTAATGGCATACGTTGCCAACGTCTTTAATAACCTGTTCGGGACACATTTTAAGTTTATTTCTCCGAATGCTTCTCTTAACTGGCTATCGGATTATATAGCCAAAGAGGACCTTCCAGCCGATATGGATGATGCTGTGCGTATCATGGATGAAGGATGGCTGTACCAGGTCGAGGCGCCTTCAGAGATAGGCAACTTCTTAAAGAAGGTTCGCGACAAGGCGGTAATACTTTCAAAAATATATCACGGTCGGGTACAGGGAGAGGGCATCGCATCGCGATTGGCAGCTATCGTCAAAACCCTGGATGATAAAGAGATCAGTGACATCAACAAGATAAAAACGTTCATCAATAATTCGGCAAATTATATTGACCAGGCCGCAACGCGTTTTGCAGGTATTAAAACAGCATCCAATGAAAAACTTTCAAAAGACGAGATGCTGCAGCATCTGCATACGCTTGATGAAATAAAGAACCTGATGTCTTTGTACCAGGGAATTGATGATATAGACTATTATCTCAATGGCCTTTCTTCCGAAGATCTCAAAGACTTTAATGAAGAGGATAAGAATAGCACGCTTGCAGCGGTAAGAAATATGAAGCGTATAAAAGCTTCTTATCGTGATACCGCGGTAAACCTGCTCAGCCAATGGGTAATGCCTTACGCGGAAGGTGCGAATGAAGCAATACAACAGGAAATAGACGAGATAGAGCAAAAGATCAAACAGTATCCCGAACGAAAAGAAACGTATAATAAACTGCTCTCACAAAAGCGCGAACTTTTACTTACGCCCGAGTCGTTACATAAAAGCTTCAACCAGGCAATGCGTGATATTTCTGGCGTAGATAATTGGCTGGGAGCAACCATCTCTTCAAGAGATAATGTGAGCTCAATCGTAGCTACGGCATTGGCCAGTTCTCTCTATAAAAGCAATGCCGATGCTGTTGCAAAGAAAATAGATCTGGAAGATGCCTATGAAACTGCAAGGAAGCCGGGAAAACTTTTGACAACTAATGAAGGTGAATGGAACAAAAAATATTTGCGCAAGGCAAGGCTCTGGGAGATCATTGGAAAAGACGATAACGGACAACCTGTGTTTGGCTACGTAGACAGGACTGCATTTCATGAGGCATATCTTATGGACAGGTTTGCCGATGAACAGCGAAAGATGCAGGAAAAATACCCTGATCCAGACAACGATGAGCATAAAAAGAAACGGGCTCAATGGTATGCGGCAAATACAAAGCTCACTTATTCAACAGTTGCTGAACAGGAAAAAACATTAATGGATAAGAAAGAACACCTGAGCCCTTTTGAATATAAAAGATGGTATTACTTTAATACCCGTGAGGTGGAATATAAAGAATACGAGGCCGGAGGTTCCAATCTTGAGTATGCACAAAAACAGGCAATGTACGTACCTGGCTCTTCGAAAGATGGCAGTTATCGCGTATGGGCTGGGGATATGATAAGTCCTGCTGATATTTATAACAATCCCGATTTTAGCCGGATGATGGATGATCCCTATTACAAAGAACTCTATACCACATACAGGGAAGCAAACGATAAGTTAGGCAACAGGAAATTGAAATATGGACTTATCCCGCAGGTTTCGCACGGTGGCTTTAAATTCAGCGATCTTAAATGGAACGGAAATATCAAAGACCTCTTAAGCCATACAAAAGAGAACTTGAAAGACCACTTCCTTGCATATGATGATGAACACACTATAGAACGTCCGGATGGTACTGACTACAAAGAGATACCAGTACAGTTTACGCGACTGCTGGACGAAGATGACCTTAGCCATGATCTTTTATCTTCCGTATTACAGTTCAATAATATGGCGTTTCACTACCAGGCAATGCAGGAAGCAGAGCCTTTTGCGTCAATGGTAAAGACTGTTGTACTTGGCAACGAGACACTAGGTATAAGGGGAAGAGAAGTTGCCAAAACGAATGCGTCCGGTAAGCCGTTGACGAATGCGATCAAAACATTGGTGGACCGCAACATCAGTAAGAAAACAGGGATTAAGGTTAACGAGCGTCTGGCGGAATTCATTGACGACGTGCTCTATGGGGAAGATGCGATAAAAGCTTCTTTTAAATTGGGAAATATGGAGTTGTCTCTGAACAAAATAGGCAGCTTCATGGGTTCTGCTATGGCGCTAAACTCCATGGCTTTTAACTTCATTGCAGGCATCAACAACAACGTTCTCGGTAATGTAGTGAGCTTTGGTGAAGCCGCGGGCGGAAAGTTTTACACAAGAAAGCAATACAGGGACAGTCTGCTGGAGTACACCAGAAATATTCCATCCATGCTCAATGCAATGGGAGGCGGCCCAATTAATAAAATACTTTTTTTACAGATGCATTATGATGCCATACAGGGAGAGTTCAGGGATCACTATGGCCATCATGTGTCCGGAGGACTTTTGAATAAGTATTTTAACCGGTCTGCGTTGTTCGCGCCGCAACATATGACAGACCACCAGTTCCAGTGTGCCGGTATGCTGGCACTTATGGCCAATACTTCTGTAAAACTAAAGGACGGTTCTACCGTCAGTCTTGATAATGCCTGGATTAAAGACGGAAATAAATTCAAGGTTCGCGAGGATGCAGAGTGGCCGGAGCATGATGAGCAATTATTCCGGAACAGGTTGCACGCAATAAATAAGCTGCTACATGGAAACTATAACAAGTTCGACAAATCAAGACTACAGCGGACATGGTACGGAAAGGCGATGCTCCAGTTTCGCAAGCATATCTATACATCCATAAAAGCACGCTACGGAGACATGCAGGCCAATTACGAACTGGCAGATACACAGGAAGGCTATTATAATAGATTTGCGAAAATGCTTATCGCCGATATTAAAACCTACAAATGGCAAATGGCCACAAAGGTGTTTAGTAAAGACTACAGAAATTCGCTTGCGACGAGCGAAATCTATGCCTTGCGAAAAACAACCTATGAGCTTGGAGTTCTTGTTTCAGCAATGTTAATAGGCGGCGGCATCGGAGCGATCACGGCACATGACGATGACGACAGCAAAAAACTGGTGTTAAAGCATATACAACTGCAGGCGGCGAGACTGGAGTCGGATATTTCAATGTACATTCCACCTTACGGGCTGGACGATTTCGAACGTATTTTTAAATCTCCTGCAGCCATGATAAGCTTATTGGATAAATACAGGCAGGTACTGATACAGCTATCTCATCCTGGTGACCAATATTCGCGAAGTGGTCCGGGATATAAGATGGGAGAATATAAACTATGGCATAAAATGGAACGGGCGTTACCAGTTATACTGCAGGTTGAGAAGCTGGGAAATCCAGAGGGTCAGTTAAGAGTGTTTCAGCAGATAAACCAAAAGTAAAATCGTCACCTAAACCAGTATAATTAAAACGACAAAGGTTTTCTTAATATTTACTGTCAAATCTGCGGCTGCTCCTTTTCCATGTTTCGTCAACCCATCTCCACCAAAATCCGTTAAGAAGGGTCGCTATCGGTCTCTTTGAATCACTACCTACTTTGAGGACGTTGGCCAATCTGTCCAGCTTCATATTATTGACAAATGACACATGCGAATTAGCATCTATGTCCGCAACAATTAGTTCATGACTCTGACCGAGATCTGCTTCTTTAAATTCAGACTGTTCATTTCCTGACATGGGATATTTATACAAAACATCTCCGAATTTGATTTTTGTCAAATCTTCTTTCGTTATCTTTTTATACATGTTGTAGTTATTCTAAAGAATTAATATATAATATAATCAAAAAGACAAATCGAGGATGCCTATTAAACAATACGCTATAAAATGTACCAGGCTTTTGTCAACTGCGGTTTCCTAAAGGTAATGAAAATACCTTTGGCTAACCTTAAACTCTCTTCAACAAGCTAATGGGCAGTCCAAATGACTTCGGTTCCTCTAATTCCTATGGTGGCTTTGCAGGAATAAATAGTAACCTTCAAAGGAATCGCAGAGTTTTAAACCAGCTTAAAAGACAAAATTGTTGCCTATCAAAACAATCTGCAACTGATGCCGCAGGATTTAGAGACATTTCCTGGAGTGTAAAGGATATTGTCACTGACACAACAACTCAAATACCTGCGGGCAACAAGGTTGTGTCATCTTTACTTGAAAATAAGACACTAGCAGGGTTCGTAATCCTAAATAACCTTCCGATTCAAAATATACCCTTCGATCCTCCCACAGGTACTCTTGATTTTACAGCAAACGGGGGACTGAAAGACGGCGACCAACTAACTGTACTTTATTCCTAACAAATAAACCTTACCATGAACCCTTTAATTTTAATCCAGCAAAGCACTGACCCAATTGTTATTCTCCTCGTTTTAGTTGGAGGCCTTTTTGCAAAAAATTATCTGAGCAGCCTTAAGACAGCAACCGTTTACAAAACATTGCTTGTTAGTACAGTATTTGTCATTGTCTACGGTGCCATCAAATACGTTAGTAACACATTCATTTTGGAAAAGGATCTTACCAGGTTTTTCATTAGCTATTGTGTAGCGACGTCGTTGTATGAATTACTTTTAAAAGTATTCCTTGATAAGCTCACCAATTTATTGGGAAATAAGGCCGGCGCACAGCAATAGCACTTTAGTGGTTGCTAGTTAATAAGAAACTGATTTCTTTTTAGAAACTCAGTTTTGATCATTTCCGCTGTGACTTTCTCCTCCCTGTCTGCCTCAACCATTTCATTCCATACGTCGTTCATCGAATGACGTATTTTTTTTAGGTAGCTAGTTATATCGTCTGACTCAATTATCTTATTGTTCTCATTCACTTTGGAAGATTTATGCAGGTCTATTTCCTCGACCTGGCCATGATATTTTATCCGCAGGTACAGTGGTTTTTCTGCAAGTGTATCGTCGTAAAGTTCTTTCTGAAAAAATTCAATCTTTAGTTCTATCATAATTTATAAAGGGTGTAATAGCTTGAATAGATGTTGAAGACAAAATACTGCAAAAGCAGAAAAGGTTAGATACTTCTGTTGATTATTTGTTACAAGAAAACTTTGGGGTGAAATAATAGTATGTTACCTTCGTTACTGTGACGTAACTCGAAAAAAAAGAAACCCTTACTGAGTAAGGGTTTCCAAGCGATAAAAAGTGCCCAGAACAGGAATCGAACCTGCACTTCCTTGCGAAAACCAGATTTTGAGTCTAGCGCGTCTACCAATTCCGCCATCTGGGCTTTTGTGGTGGCTGTTGTCACCGTTTAGCGGGCAGCAAATGTAGCAATTCTTTCTTTTATACGCAAAAGGTATTTCCTGCGGAAATAGTAGTCTTTTATCTGTAGCAACAACTCTTTGCTGTGATCGCCTTCACCGAATTTTTTTGTGAGTGGAGTTACCTCATTGTTCCACGCCGTTAGCTGGTCTTCAAGTGTTTTTACAGCTTGCACTTTCATTGTTTCATTATCCGGCTCCATTTCGTATTCGCTTATAGTTTCGTTAAGATCCATCATCTCCATCAGGAAATCGGGAGGCAAAGCATATTTTTCTTCGTCCTCTAATAATGAATGAAACTTTAATATATGGGCCATGGTAGCATCAGTGTTGCTGAGTGTTCTATATGCATCATTGTTGAGGGCTGCCATGCGTAATGCCTCTGCCCTGGTTGTATCGTCGGCTTGTGCAAAGCGGTCGGGATGATACTGGCGGCTTAGCTCATAAAATTTATTTTTTACTGCTGCGATGTCTGGATGGAAGCTTTCGGGCAATGAATACAGTTCGAAGTAATTAATCATGTAATAATATATTAGACTATATATTTGGGTAAAATTAGGAAAAGATGATTCGCATAGGCCTAATAAAAGAAAGAAAGTCGCCAGCAGATAACAGAGTAGCATTTACCCCGGAACAATGTGCATTGATACAGCAGACATATACAGATATAAAAATAGAAGTAGAACCCAGTGATATCCGCTGCTTTGCAGATGAGGATTATCAAGCCATGGGAATAAAACTGAGCGAAGACCTTAGTAATTGTGATATACTAATAGGCATAAAGGAAGTGCCGGTGGACAACCTGATACCTAACAAAACTTATCTTTTCTTTTCGCATACAAAAAAGAAACAACCCTATAACCAGAAGCTGATGCGGGCATTAGTGAAAAAAAATATCCGCATGATAGACTATGAATGCCTGACACATGAAGATGGTCAGCGGATATTGGGTTTTGGATTATATGCGGGAATAGTGGGAGCACATAACGGGCTGCTAGCTTATGGAAAAAAGTTCGGACTGTACGAGTTGCCACCCGCTCATGAACTAAAAAGCTTTAAGGAACTGGCGAAATATTACGAAACACTGAAACTACCGAATATAAAAATAGCTATA
>Ga0134128_10000942_pt1 | contig 39328 bp, 28 predicted proteins | sample KB31754_FD_96462 | JGI IMG/M metagenome (GOLD analysis project Ga0134128, IMG submission 96462) | Terrestrial soil microbial communities with excess Nitrogen fertilizer from Kellogg Biological Station, Michigan, USA - KB3-175-4 | ecosystem: Environmental > Terrestrial > Soil > Unclassified ...
AGATTGCGATGCCGTTGGACTCAAGCCGGCCGTTGCTGTTTGGATTCAATGGGTCGAGGCCGAGTTGATATTCCTCCCAATCGGTCAATCCGTCACCATCGCTATCCACGTCGCCCATCATCACGCGGAAAAATTTCCCGGAGACGTCCGTCGGAACGGGAAAACTGACATTGGTCATGCCGGGCCGCATGACGACGCTCGATTCATTTGTCCACGAAGACGAGTCGCCGAGCGTTTGGGCGCTTTGCAGTTGATATGATTTCCCCAGAACGCCGGGCAGCGTCATCACGAGGTTAGTGCCGGAAAGAGCGACACCGGCAATTTTCGGATAGGAATTTGGGTTGAAAGGATCCGTGCCCGCGGCGATTTCCATGACATTCGGAAAACCATCACCGTCCGAATCCAGATTGGGATCGATGCCGGTCGCTCCGTGAATCTGCTCCCAGATGTCACTAATGTCATTACCGTTTGTATCAAGTATCGCGGAGACACGTCCGGCTGCGGCGAGGAAAATAAAAACCAGAACGAGGCGCCGGAAAACACTGGCGGGGGATTCACGCATTGGCGAAGCGAAGACCTGCGTCTCGATGTTTTGTGCGGTTACAACTCAGTGGCGCGTTCAGCGTCCTACAACGCAAATTTAATGTCAAGAATTAGCGGGCGCGGCTGTCGCAATTTCCACCAAAAAAAAGCTTCAGCGCGTTAACGCTGAAGCTCGGAAAACGTTAAAGGACAGTTCAATGGCTGTGTCCGCAACCGCAACCCTCGTGCCCGCAGCCGTCGTCGCCTTCGAAATCCGCCTCGGTTGGCATCCGGCCCAGTTCCAAGGTCTTGCTGACGAACTGATTGATGGATTGATGGACGTGATGCATTTCCTCCTGCGCTTCCAGGAAACCGCGCGCGACCGGATTGCTCAACAGGTCTTCACGTTGCTTTTCAAACGCCGAAATTTCCTCGCCGCTCAATTGCTGGGAACGCTGCTGCTTTTGCTGGAGCGCCTGGCCTTTATTCATGAGGTCCTCGTATTGCGCGCGAGCCTTGTCGTCGGCAACGAAGGTTTGAATCCGTTGACGCGCGGAAACCATCTCCGGCTGATCCAAAATTGCCTGGCAGAGTTCCCGTGTCTTGTCCGTAATCCGGCTGGCTTGAGTCGTTTGCATAATCTTTTGGTTAAGTATGAGCGCCATAATACAACACAGCCTTCCTCAAAATGCAAATGAATGTTCCGGAAATGGCCCAGGAGAGAGCGGGGTTCCAAAACCATCGTTCAGCCGCGGATTGCGATGTGTCTTCGACGCGGCCTGACCTCCCACCAGGACGGCGCCGAAACTCGCAGACTGGCAGTCTGCGACACAGCAGGCTAGGCAGTCTGCGCTACCAGACTCGCCACGCAGCAGCACCGCAAGACCTTCTACGCCGTGAGTTTGTAGGACATTTTTAAATTTCCCCCGCACTTCACCCTATTTTTGGGGCTGAAAAAAGTTTCTATTCTGGGAGAGTCGTCGGAATGAACAAAGAACTTCGCATCCTGGTCGTGGAAGATGCGCCGCAGGACATGGCACTGATCAATCATGAGCTGCGCAAGGCGGGCTTGCGATTCCGCTCGCGACGGGTGGAATCGCGCGACGCTTTTCTTCACGAACTGGAGCATCATTCGCCGGACATCATCCTTTCCGACCATGGCGTGCCGGGGTTCGACGGCTTCGCCGCCCTCGCCGAAGCGCGCAATCGCTGCCCGGAAGCGCCGTTTATTTTTGTCACCGGCGCGCCGCGCGATGAAGCGGTGCGGCAGACGCTGCATAGCGGGGCCGACGATTACGTTTTAAAAAGCCATTTGAACCTGCTCGGCGCGGCCGTGGAACGCGCCTTGCGCGAAGCCTCCACGCGGGCCAGCCGCACGCAGTTGGAAACCGCGCTGCAGGATGCGGAGGAACAACTTCGCCTGCTGACCCAGGAATTGAAGGAGCACGCCACATTAATGCTGGACACGGAGGGCCGCATCGCGAGCTGGAACCCCGGCGCGGAGGTCATGCTCGGTTACGAGCCGAACGATATTCTCGACCGGCCCTTCGTTGAATTGTGCATCCCGGACATTCGCGGCGAGACGGGTGCGAAGAAATTGCTCGAAACGGCGGCGCGCGATGGGCGCGCCGGGCTGAACCTTTCGCTGGCCCGAAAAAATCTCGAACCGCTCCAGGTCAACACAACCATCATCGCGGCGCGCAGTCCGTCGCGAAAAATGCGGGGCTTTTTTTGCGTGCTGCATGACGCCTCCGCAAGCGCCGGCGGACAGCCGAAGGTGGACGTTGCGCGACTGCAGGCGGCCAGCCGGGAAATGGAGCATTTCACCCACGCCATCGCCCTCGATTTGCAGCGCCCTTTGCGCGACATCGAGAGTTGCTCTGAACTGCTCGGAAAAAGCGCGCGCGATCAACTCGACAAGAAAAACCAGGGCTACCTTGAGACGATTTCCCAGTCGGCGCATCGCATGGGCCGGCTGGTCGACGATCTGCTCACCTTTTCGCGCATCGGCCAAACCGACATGTATCATCTGCGATTGAGCCTTCAGCAGATTGTGAAGGAAGTGATTCATGATTTTCGGCATGAAACGGAGGGTCGAGACATGGAATGGGTCATCGGGAAATTGCCCGAAGTGAACGGCGATTCGGTCATGCTGTGGCAGGTGATGAACAATTTGATCGCCAACGCGGTGAAATTCACGCGGACGAAGGAGCATGCGCGCATCGAGATCGGCGCGACAAACGATGGGCAGCAGCACACGATTTTCGTGCGCGACAACGGCGTGGGCTTCGATCCGCACCGCGCGAACCGGCTTTTTGGCGTTTTTCAACGCCTGCACCGGCACGAGTTCGAAGGCACCGGCGTGGGGCTGGCCAATGTGCGGCGGATTATTGAACGGCATGGCGGAAACGTCTGGGCGGAGGGCGCCGAGGGGGAAGGCGCGACGTTCTATTTCACTTTGCCGAGAGGGACTTAACTGTAGCGCAGATTTGTAATCTGCTGTATCGCCGAATTGCATTCGACCCGCGGGTCATCATTTCCAAACGTCATCCATTTTCACCTGATGCGGATTATAAATCCGCGATACAGCAAATTGAAAATCTGCGCTACATTAAATGCGCCTGCCCTTTTTTGGGGGTTGACCCGGGCGGAAAAACGCGTATAAAGCGATTCAATATGAGGGGAATGCGGCGAAAATCCATCAACGTTGGACATGCCGCGAGCGCAAGCATGAGAGCATTTATTTTTGTAGGGTTGTTCAGCTTGTTAGGTGGTTTATCATCCTTCGCCGCAGACACCCCGCCGAACGATGCGGCGATTCAACAGCGGATCGTCGGCACCTGGCTGATGAATTGGATGGTCCTCCGCAGCACCACCACGATTGCCACGAACGGTGATTATGTGAGGTATGATGTGGGCAATAGCGCGCATTCGCGGACGAATCGTTTTGAGGGCACGATCGAGATTAAAGATGGATTGATGATTAATACCCTCAAAAAGAGCAGCGTCACAAACCAGCCGGTGCCTCTTGTTTCCACGAACGTGATTATCCAACTGACGGACCACGAGTTGGAGTTTCGAGCAAAGAATGAAAGTCGGCCGATACTGTGGGAACGAGTAAAGCAATGATGCCTACGGAGAATGGCGCGAAAGCGTCTGGCTTTATGCTGGAAGCCATTGGCGCCGTCTTTTATCCGCATCGTTAGGCATCATTGTCTGCCATGAAACGGCAGTGAAGGCCCCTTCGCGCATTCCCCGTATTTCCTCAACTTGGGTTTTTACCCTATTTTACAGTTCCAAAATCATGGCCTAAATTCCGGCCAGTCGTATTGTCTTGATTACCAACTGCAAACTTTGGCTACCAAACAGAAACTTCGCATATTGATGATAGAGGATGAGGCGAAAGACGCCGAGCTGGCTGAGCACACTCTCCGGCAAGGCGGCTTCGACTTTTCGTTCAGGCGCGTCGATACCGAAGACGGTTTTCTGCGGGAGGTGGACCATTTCAAGCCGAATGTCATTCTGTCAGACCATGGTTTGCCGGCCTTCGACGGGTTTTCCGCGCTCGTTTTGGCACAGCAAAAATGTCCGGATGTGCCGTTTATTTTCGTCACTGGCTCGCTGGGCGAGGAAATGGCCATCAAGGCGTTGAAAAGCGGCGCCACGGATTTTGTTTTGAAACACCATCTCAGCACGCTGCCCCCTGCCCTGCATCGCGCCTTGAACCAGGCCGAATTTCAAGTTCAACGCAAGCGCGCCGAGGAAGCCCTGCTGATGAGCGAGGAGCGTTATCGCAGCCTCGTGGAACTTTCGCCCGACGCCTTGTTCGTCCAGATCGATGAAGAAATTGTTTTCATCAACACCGCCGGAGTCAGATTGCTCGGCGGCCATCGAGCGCGCGACATCATTGGCCGGTCGGCGGCGAATTTCATTCATCCGGACGACCGGAAAAGAATTCTGTATCGTGTCCGCAAAGTGCTCGATGACCATAGAACATTGAATTTCATCGAGCATCGGATTATCCGGCTGGACGGTGTGGCCATCGACGTGGAAATGGGCGCCGCTCCGCTCACTTTCGAGGGCAAGGCCGCGGCGCAGGTCATTTTGCACGACGTGACGGACCGCAAACGCGCCGAGGAGGAAATTCGCCGCTTGAACCTGGAACTGGAGCAGCGCGTGGTCGAACGCACGGCGGAACTCGAGGCGGCCAACAAGGAACTGGAGGCATTCAGTTATTCCGTTTCGCACGATTTGCGCGCGCCGCTGCGGCACATTGAAGGGTTCATCGAAATCCTGCGTTCCACGAAAGCCGATTGCCTGGATGAGGAAGGAATGCGCCATTTGCGAACCATCGCCGACTCCTCCCGGCAAATGGGCAAATTGATTGACGATCTTTTGAGCTTTTCCCGCACGAGCCGGGTGGAATTGCGCAAAATCAATGTCGGCCTGGAAAGCCTCATTCAGGGCGTCATTCACGAAATGGAGCCGGACATCAAAGATCGTGAGATCGAGTGGGAGGTCAGCGAATTGCCGGTCATAGAAGGAGACCCGGCACTGCTCCATCAGGTCTTTTACAACCTCCTCAGCAACGCTTTGAAATACACCCGCACGCGGCCGGTGGCTAAAATTGAAATTGGCAGCACGCAGACGGAGAATGAATTCGTGATTTTTGTGCGCGACAACGGCGTGGGCTTCGATCCGCGCTATTCGCAGAAGCTGTTTGGAGTCTTCCAGCGGCTGCATCGCGCGGCGGAATTTGAAGGCTCGGGCATCGGCCTGGCGAATGTTCGCCGCATTATTACGCGGCACGGAGGACGCACCTGGGCGGAAAGCGAGTTGGACCAGGGCGCGACGTTTTTCTTTTCGTTGCCAAAGAACTAAAGCTTTGTCCGGATCAGCGCAGCAGATTATAAATCTGCGCTACATTGAGGCATCTGTCCCGAGGCCGCAGACAGACCATGTTAAAAAAGGAAATTCACATCCTGATGCTCGAAGACAATCCGATGGATTCGGAACTGGCCGGGCACACCTTGCGCCGCGGCGGCGTGAAATTCACGGCCACGCGCGTGGAAACCGAGGAGGATTTTACCCGCGAACTCGAAAAGAATCCGCCGGACCTGATTCTGTCGGATTACGCGCTGCCGGGTTTTGACGGTTACGCGGCGCTGGAAATCGCCAAGCGAAAAACGCCGAACATTCCCTTTATCTTTGTGACCGGCACGATGGGCGAAGAAGTGGCCATTGAAACGCTCAAGAGCGGCGCGACGGATTACGTTTTGAAGCATCGCCTCAGCCGGCTCGTTCCCTCGGTCCACCGCGCGCTGCGGGAAGCGGGCGAGCGGGACGAACGGCGGCGGGCACAGGAACAATTGCGCGAATCGCACGAGCAATTGCGCGCGCTCTCGGTGTACCTGCAACACGTCCGCGAAGAGGAACGGACGCGGATCGCGCGCGAGGTCCATGATGAACTCGGGCAGGCATTGACCAGTTGCAAACTCGACCTGTCGCTGCTGGCGAACAAATTGCCGACCAATCTCCGGGGGCTGAAGGAAAAGGCCAAGGCGCTGTCCGCGCACATTGACGCGACGATCCAGACGGTGCGGCGCATTGCCACGGAACTGCGGCCGGGCATCCTGGATCATTTGGGCCTCATCGCGGCGCTGGAGTGGCAGGCGAATGAATTCCAGACGCGCACCGGCATTCGCTGCGACGTCCACGCTGATTTGCACGAGCCCAAGCTCACACCGGAGCTGGCGACGACATTCTTCCGCATTTTCCAGGAAACGCTGACGAACATTATCCGCCATGCCGGCGCGACGCATGTGACCGTTCATTTGAAAGAAGCGGCGGGACGGATTATTCTGGAAGTGAGGGACAACGGCCGCGGAATTTCTTCGGAAGAAATTTCCAACACGAGGTCCATGGGATTGCTGGGCATGAAAGAACGCGCTTCATTGCTCGGGGGAACGTTCAAAATCGGCCCGGTCAACGGTCATAAAGGCACGCTCGCGACGGTGTCGGTTCCGCTGCGCCAAATGAGCCCGAAGAAACATGAAAATACTTCTAACAGACGATCACGCCGTCGTGCGCCACGGCTTGAAACAAATTCTCGCCGATGAGTTCAAGAAGGCGACCTTCGGAGAGGCGCGCAATGCCCAGGAGGCGTTGAACAAGGTTTGGAAGGAGAACTGGGACGTGGTGGTGTTGGACATCACGATGCCGGGCCGGAGCGGGCTGGAGGTGCTGCGCGAAATCAAGAAGTCCAAGCCAAAATTGCCCGTGCTGGTGCTGAGCATGCATCCGGAGGGGCAATTTGCCGTGCGCGTGCTCAAGCGCGGCGCGTCCGGTTACATGACCAAGGAAAGCGCGCCGGAAGAACTCGTGGGCGCGATCAAGAAAGTCCTCGCCGGCGGCCGTTACGTCAGCCCGTCATTGGCGGAGAAACTGGCCACGTATCTTTCCGCCGACGGCCAGAAGCCGCCGCAGGAAAAACTGTCCGATCGCGAATTCCAGGTGTTGCGGCTGATCGCTTCGGGAAAAATTGTGAGCGAAATTGCGAAGGAACTTTCGTTGAGCGTGAAGACCATCAGCACCTATCGCTCGCGGATCCTGGAAAAGATGGGGATGAAGAACAATGCGGAGTTGATGCATTACGCGATGCAGCACCAGTTGGTGGAGTGATGGATTTTTCTGGGGAGCGCCGGTCTCCGACCTGGCAAGTGAAGAGAACCCGCGGTAACCCAGCTTGAATCCCTTTGGGATTCAGATTCGCGATATAAAACTGTCGGCTGGTCCTCGCCACCGGATTAAGCTACCTTCGTCAATTCTAATTCCCCGGATTCGGCATGCCGAAGCCGGCGACCATTTTGACGAGGGCCTCGAAGGAGGCGGGTTTGACAAAATAGGAGCTGGCGCCTTCAGCCAGGGCACGAGTCCGGTCGTCGTTCGAAACGGAGGCCGTGAAGACCAGGGCGGGCAGCCCGGCAAAGTCCGGGATTTGGCGCAGCCATTTCAGGAATTCAAAGCCATTCATGCGCGGCATTTTCAGGTCGAGCACGATCACCTGTGGCAGCGGATATTTAACGCGGTCGGCAAAAAGTCCTTCCGCAAGCAGATAGCTCCGGGCCAGGTCAGCCGATTCCACGCGAAACGTCTGCACGGGCAGGCCCGCGCGTTCGCACGCCTTGGCGAACAACAACGCGTCGTTGTCATCGTCTTCAACGTGCAGAATCAGCAACGGCTTGGAATCTTTTCTCGCCACAAATGTTCCGTTTCATACGCCCGCGTAGATGTGAATGGTGCGCCGGCAATGCTTGTCCGGACAACTGATACTGATTACTGCAAATAAATCAAGTCAGGTCGTCATTTTTGGGCTGATCATTTTTGCACCAGCCATTTCTCTTGAATTGCAAAACAGATTCGGCCAGATGCACCATGCTTTCAAAGTCCCTCGGTTTGACAAAGTATCCGGCGGCGCCTTCAGCCATCGCACGGGCCTTGTCGGCGACGTTGGCGGAAATCGTGAAGACCAGGACGGGGATCGGGCAAATGTTCGGTTCGCCCTGGACCCATTTTAGAAAATCAAACCCTCCCATCCCCGGCAAATTCAAGTCCAAGACGATCAAATCCGGAAGCGGATGCCGGTTCCGATCGTCAAAAATCCCTTCGCCTTTTAGATACGCGATGGCCTCATGGCCATCTTTGACGCAATGAAATTTGGCCGGCAGGCCCGCCGCCTCGCAAGCTCTGCCAAAAAGCATCAAATCCTCATCGCTGTCGTCGACGTGAAGAATCTTCAACGGACGCATATAACCTCCAATCAACTCTTTAGCCGAAAATACGCAAAAAACCGGGCATTGCAACAGGCCCGCAACATTTATGTGGAAAAACTTTCCGCCGTGTGTTAACGAATAACGATGCCAGCTAAAGTAACGAGCCAAGTATCCATTCTGGTAGCCGACGATGATGCGCAGGACACCATGCTGGTTCGGTTGGCCGTCGAGCGCGCTTCGCTGGGTTTGAAGCTTCAGTCAGTGAAGGACGGCGAGGAGGCGATCAATTATCTCATGGGGCGCGCCGACTTTGCGAACCGGCATACTCATCCTTTTCCCAGCATGATGTTGCTGGACCTGAAAATGCCGCGTTTGAGCGGATTTGATGTGCTGGATTTTGTGCGGCGGCAACCCGGATTGAAGCAGCTTCCGATCGTCATCTTTTCATCCTCGGACGATCCCAAGGACATTCGGCGCGCCTATGATGCCGGCGCGAATTCCTATTTGTGCAAGCCGCATTCGAACGGTGATTTGGCGGAGCTGTTGAAAGCGCTGGAGGAGTATTGGTGCAAGTTCAACCAGTTTCCGGCGTGCGACTGAGCCGCGAGTTTCGACCGGATATTCTGAAACCATTGGTTTCGAACTATATTTGGCTGATACACCTTTACAATGTTTTAATATCGAAGTAACCAGATGGATATGAAAAAGCTGGAGCACATTCTACTGGCCAAGGACAATGAGGATTATGCCCTGCTTTTCGAACGCGCGCTCAAGGCGGCTGGAGTCGAGGCCAGACTGAACGTCGTCAGCGACGGACACGAAGCGGTCGATTACCTGACCGGAACCGATCCGTTCAGCGACCGCACCAAGCACCCGTTTCCCAAATTGCTGTTGTTGGATTTAAAGATGCCGCGCATGGATGGTTTTGAGGTGCTGAGCGCGGTACGCCAGCGGCTTGGGTTCACCCAATTGCCGGTCATTGTGCTGACTCATTCGGATAACCCAGCCGATGTGCGCCGCGCCTATGAACTCGGCGCCACCTCTTATTTTCGCAAGCCGGACAGCCTGGAGGGCCTGGACGAAATGATTCACGTCCTGCACGCCTACTGGCTCAAGTTCAATCACTTTCCCGAGTGATGGTTCCAGCCGGATTCAGAATCCAACACCCCCGATGGCGACTTTAGAAATCAAATCCCCTGCCTCCTGCAAATACGATCTTCTTTCACTTGGCGAAATCATGCTGCGCTTCGATCCCGGCGAAGGCCGCATTCGCTGCGCGCGCGAATTCAAGGTTTGGGAAGGCGGCGGTGAATACAACGTGGCGCGCGGCTTGCGCCGATGTTTTGGATTGCGCACTGCCGTGGCCACCGCGTTCGCGGACAACGATGTCGGGCGCTTGCTCGAGGATTTCATTTTGCAAGGCGGCTTGGCGACGGAATTCATCAAGTGGTTTCCGTTCGACGGCGTGGGACGAACGGTCCGGAACGGTTTGAATTTTACCGAACGCGGCTTTGGCATGCGCGGCGCGGTGGGTGTTTCCGATCGCGGCCTGACAGCGGCGAGCCAGCTCAAGGCCGGTGACTTCGATTGGAACCATATCTTCGGCAAACTCGGCGTTCGCTGGCTGCACACGGGCGGCATTTTCGCCGCGCTGAGCGATTCCACGCCGCAACTGGTTATTGAAGCCGTGCGGGCGGCCCGGAAGCACGGCACGATTGTTTCCTATGATCTCAATTATCGCCCGAGCCTGTGGAAAAGCATCGGCGGCCAAAAACGCGCGCAGGAAGTGAACAAGGAAATCGCGAAGCACGTGGACATGATGATCGGCAACGAGGAGGATTTCACGGCGTGCCTCGGTTTCGACGTGGATGGCGTGGACGAGCACATTTCCAAAATCGAGGTGGCCGCCTTCAAGAAAATGATCGGCGAGGCGCTGAAGGCATTTCCGAATTTCAAAGTGACGGCCACAACCCTGCGCACGGTAAAATCCGCGTCGCGCAATGATTGGGGCGCGATTTGCTGGGCGGGCGGGAAATTTTACGAAGCGCCGCAGCGCGAACATTTGGAAATCCTCGACCGCGTCGGCGGCGGCGATAGTTTCGCGAGCGGATTGATTTACGGCTTCATGCAGTTCAATGATCCGCAAAAAGCCGTGGAATACGGCGCCGCCCATGGTGCCCTGGCGATGACCACTCCCGGCGATACCAGCATGGCGTCGTTGAAGGAGGTGGAGGCCATGGTCAACGGCGGCAGCGCGCGCGTGCAGCGGTAGTGGCACGGGCGTCTCGCCCGCGCGAACCTAAATTCGAAACTCACGGGCGAGCCGCCCGTGCCACTAAGAAGCCCAGCCCCGCCTTGCATCCGGTGATTTCCCTGATACATAGTTCTCATGCAAGCCGTCATTGATTTTCTAAAGCGGAACGAATCCCGATTTATCAACGAACTCTGCGATTACGTCCGCTTCCCCAGCGTCTCCGCCCAACCGAAGCATCGCAATGACATGAAAGCGTGCGCCGAGTGGGTGGTGAAGCGCTGCCAACAAAATGGGTTGCAGGCCGAACTTTGCGAGACGCAGGGCCATCCGATCGTCCTGGCGAAAACGCCGAAGCGCGAGGGCAAGGCGCGTCCGCATTTTCTCGTTTACGGCCATTACGACGTGCAACCGCCGGAACCGTTTGAACTTTGGAAGACGCCGCCATTCGAGCCGCGCATCGAGGGCCGCTCGCTCTTTGGCCGCGGCGCCAGCGACAACAAGGGCCAGAACCTCGCGCACCTCGCGGCGGTGGAAGCGTATTTCAAAACCGGAACGGATTTGCCTTGCGATCTCACGTTCATCATTGAAGGCGAGGAGGAAGTGGGCAGCGCCAGCCTCGCCACGTTTCTCAAGGAGCGCCAGGCTGAATTGAAGTGCGATGCGGTGGTCATTTCGGACACCGGCATGCCGGACAAGCGCGTGCCCGCCCTCACCTACGCGTTGCGCGGCATTGCGGCGTTCGAGGTGACGTTGCACGGGCCCGGGCGCGATCTGCATTCGGGCATTTTTGGCGGCACGGTGGATAATCCAGCGATGGCACTCTGCCAATTGATGGCGAAGTTGCGCGATGAAAACGGCCGCGTCGCCATTCCCAGTTTTTATGACGACGTGCAGCCGCTCTCCGAGTACGAACACGAACAGTTCAAGCGATTGCCCTTCACCGAAGAGCAATACCGGCAGATGCTCGGCGTCCCGAAATTATTTGGCGAGAAAGGCTTTACCGCTTTTGAACAGCGCTCGGCACGGCCGACGCTCGAAATCAACGGGCTCACCAGCGGCTACCAGGGTGAGGGCAGCAAAACCATAGTGCCGGCCTGGGCGCGCGTGAAAATCACGACGCGGCTCGTGCCGAATCAAAGCCCGTCCAAAATCATCGAGCTGGTCACGAACCATTTGAAAAAAATCTGCCCGCCGACGGCGCGAATTGAAATCGAATCCGGCCACGGCGCCGAGCCTTACCTGGTTTCGCCGACCGGCCCGAAAACCCAGGCTGCGTTGCGCGCGTTGAAAGCGGCGTTTGGCACCGAGCCCATCCTGATGCGCGAAGGCGGCTCGATTCCGATTGTGAACGATTTCAAAAAAATTCTCGGTGTGGACACGCTGCTGCTCGGCCTGGCGCTCCCGGACGACAACGCGCATTCGCCCAATGAAAAATTTGACCTGGATTGCTTTGCCAAAGGCCAGTTGATGGCCGCCCACTTGTGGCAGGAATTGGCCAAGGCGTGAGAAACCACGAATAGACATGAATGAACACGAATTCATTAGTGTTATTCGTGGTTGCACATATTACGGTAAATGTTGCTCACGTACAGTGAAAACCGCATCGCTTTCCCAATGGCTTCCATCTGGTGACGTTGCGGTGATATTCTTTCCTTGTGGATTTGCCAGGAGCTGCCAGGTGTGGTCGCCGTTGCTGGCCTCGACCAGCACGGCCTCGGATTGATCAACAGCACTCCCTTCTGATTCAACGCCATCGGCTCGGAGTTTTACGGGCGAGCCGTCGAGCGAAACGGCCCAGATAAATGCGGTCCGTTGCGCGCGGCGACGCTGGACCAGCATTGGCACTTTGTCCTCGGTCGTTTTCCAAATTCCGCAGCCGGTGATGACCTGCGTCGGGCCGGTTTCCTCCAACGTGATTCGCGGATGCCAATCGCCATGGATTTGTGTCGATAATGCGAGACCGGTGTCCGTTTCACGCGTGGTTGCCTCGGAAAAATATTTGTAACCCGCGCCCTTCGAGGACGACCATGGCTTTCCGGCGGGTAAATTCTCCCATTTCCCAACCTGATGATACGCCAAATCAAATGTATGGAATGTGTCAGCTTCGATTTGATCCACGAACACGATCACGTCCGGCGTGAGCATGGCCGCGGAGCGGATGAAGCGCACGCCCGGATAAATCGGTCCCGCGTCCGTGACGGAATAATCCACGCCGCGTTCGCTGCCGAAGGCGAGGCATTTGCCTTGCGCGGGAGTTTGAGATTTTCCGTCCACAACCAGCGTATTATGCGCGAGCGTGGTTTTGTCCCAGCCCTGGTGCAACGGCGAACCATACGCGTGCGTGCCGACGTCCGGCGCGACCACTTCGCCGCGCGCGTAAAGGATGAAGCTGTTCTTGTCCGGGTGCCCGTGCCCGCCGCCATGCGGGCCGTATTTGAGCGCCAGCCAGGTGGCGTTCGTATCCGCGCCGCGTTCGAGAATGGCATAACCGGGCCCCGCCAGGTTTCGGCTGGCCCTTGGAACGCGCACATTCCCCTGCCCCAAATCCGTTGCGCCGAAGAGCAGTGCCATGCGGCTGGAGCGGTTCCCCTTCAGCAATGCGGCGTAAGCTGGGTCATGATAGCGGGCCACGGCCAGTTCGTAGATTTCCGCGTGGCTTTCGAGGGGAGAAATGCCGCTGTCGTTGAAATTGGGAAGAGAAAAATTGGGCATCGCCAGCGAAATCGGGCCATCAAACAAGCTTTTGAATTCCGGCCCGTAGAGGTCCGTGCCGCAATTGCGCGCGGCCTCCATCAGCGGCCACATGCCATCCATTGCGAAAAAGTGATACCCCGTGCTGCCCTCCAGCCAAAAACCACCCGGCAGCACGCCGTGTTTCATCTGCGCGCGAAAGCCGTATTTGGGATCGTCGATGGCGAGAGAAATCAGCCCGGGATCGTTCAGCAAATATCCCACCAGCCCGATCGCACTGTCTTCGCGGCATTGAATGTTATGGATTCCATATTTTTGCGGAATAATGATTTGCTCGAGCGCCGGGCGAAGCATTTTGTTTTCGATGGCGCTGCGGTTCGCCTCGCTCAACGTGTTCCAGACCAGGTCCGCGCCTTGAACAACGTCAATCAACCAGGTCGCTTCAGTCAATGACTGAGATGCCACGTGGCCGCCACGCCCGCCGGGACGGCCTTGATTATCGTGGACTGGGTAGGTCAAATAACGATCGGCGTAGGCGAGCAAAATTTCCCGCGCGTGCGCGGCGTAACGCGCGTCGCGGGTGACCTGATAAACAAGCCCGTCATCCACAATTTCGCGGGCGTAATTCATGTGGATGTTTGCGATGGCATTGCCGTCGAAGTCGAGCGCGGCCTTGGCTGGATTTCCGAGCAGGACATGATCGCCCACCGGGCAGATGTGTTCCCATTGCCACGGACCGATTTGTCTGCCCTGCTTGAGCCGCGCCCCGTGCACCGGGCACACGTAGTTGTGGCTCCAATTTCCTCCGCGAGGCGGCAGCACGACGGGCTTTTGCAATTCCTCATCGACCTTCGCCTTCAACTCCCTCCACGACCTCGCGGCCCAGGGAGCGGCGGCGATGCGCTGCTTCAGCGCGGTGATGCCATGCGCGCTGAGCAACAGGCGCGGATGCGGCGGCAGCGCATTGGTTTGCGCGGGGCTGGAAAGGGTGAAGGTGAACGCAGCGAGCGCCAGGAACGCGCAACGACCGGTGGAAATTAAAGAAAAACGTCTGAGAGATTGTGCCATTACTGGCCTCTCAGACGTATTAATCCAGCATTTTGTTTCAGCCTATGACTTCACCCACTCGGAACTTAAATAAGCTTTCTGAGAACCCGGAAATACTTATTGGCAATTTTCTGCTCGCCCGGAACATTCGGATGAACACCGTCGTCCTTGGTGTCTCTTCGCCGGCTAAAGCCACCCGCGATGTTGACCACGATCACATTGACGCCGGCTTTTCTCTCGTCTTTGGCTGCCTTCGCCACCGCGCCGCCGAGGCCGGACATAAATTGCTTCGTGCCTTTGTCCGTTGTCACCCAAGGGGTCGGTCTGGCCAGCAGGATAATCGTATTCGGATTATTCTGAGCGAAGGCCTGAATGGCGGCATCAAGGCTGGTGCGCACCCCCGCCAGCGTATCTTTGGGGCTCTGGCTACCATCGTAATCATTGGAACCAAAATCCATGAGCACAATATCCGGTTGTGTTTGGCTCGCGATACCGGGAGCCTCACCGGCTGCCTCCGCAGCGGTCTGCCCACCACCTCCAGAATATTCCTCGGCAGGCCAATTATTGGCCGGCGGCCCGTCTTCAGTGCCGGATTTGTCTCCGACAAAAACGAAATCCTGCTGAAATTGAAATCCCGCATTGGTCAAGTCGACAAAGAGCCAATAGCGATAGCTCGATTCCGGCGAAGAACCGAAGCTCGTCACAGAGTCACCGAAAGGCAGAATTCGTATTTGAGCACTGGCATTGGCAGAACCAAGGATGAAACTCGCCCCCGCGACTAGTGTAGCCAAAAATAATTTTTTCATGCGGGACATTTTAGAAAATCCCGCGAGTGTGATAATGGGGAAAAGTCCGAATTCTTGCTGGGGTGAACCATCCGCCGGTTTTCAGGCCTCGGAGCGGGCAATGCTGATTTGATGGCATTTTTGGGCTTGAATCCGGCTTTTTTTTAGGGAAGCGCCGCAAGAATTGACTTAATACCCCTCAGCGGACCCAAGGAGTTAGGTTTTAGCTGGAAGCATCCTTCACGAAAAAACCACCTCAACCGGGGTCTAGACCCCGGCTTTGACGCCGTTCTCCGCGGCAGCTTTGGGTCTTTAACGGCCCAACATCTTTGCGATGATGAAGATGAGTATCGCCCCGCCCAATCCCCCGCCGAAAAGCAAATACAAGAGCGCCCATCCCGCAGCGCCAAACATAGGTGTTATTGCAAACATATAAACCTCCGGTTTTGTTTCCGTCCTTGAAAAACTGTCGCGCCGGGCTCGCTGCGCGCAACGTAGGTAATATCCGCCTTCCCGATTCACCCGGGTTGGCGACATTAGGCGATGGAAGAACTGTATCCGATTCTCATCGCCGAAGACGATGAAAACGACACCATCATACTGGAACGAGTTTTGCGGCGGGTGGGATTCAGGAACCCTTTTCAGTTTTGCCGGGACGGCACGGAGGTGATCAGTTATTTGCGCGGCGAAGGGCGCTATGAGGACCGATCCTCCTTTCCTTTTCCGCGCATTCTCATCACGGATTTAAAAATGCCGAAGATGAGCGGGCTGGAAGTATTGAAATGGCTCCATGAACATCCGAAATGCAACGTGATTCCCAAAATTGTGCTGACCGCCTCCCGCCACGAAACCGACATCCAGGAAGCCTACAAGTGGGGCGTCAATTCCTACCTGGTGAAACCCGGCGGCTATGAACGGCTGACGCAGATCATGAAAGTATTCTTTGATTATTGGGATCTGTGCGAAAAACCACAATTGCCATCGAAATGTTGAGGGCGGGCGGCGGACTTGCGCAGCTCGTTGTTCTTGGAAGCGCAGCATATTCACACCCGTGAAACGGGATGCGTGAAACGTGAATGCGGGGTTCACCTTGAATTCACGCTTCACGTTTCAATTAGACCCACGCGTCATTTCACCTTGCGCTGAAAATGGTTGGCGATGTTGGTGCTTGATATTAAATTTGTTGAAGAATATCAAACAATTGAAAAGCTTTTTTGATGCTCCGCAACACCCCATTTTTACAGGCGCCTTTCCCCTGCTATCTTCAAGCCATGTTTGCGATTGGGAGACGATGCATCATTGGTTTGTCTATGGTATTGCTGGCGGCGAGTTTGCGCGCGGCCCAACCTTACGGATTGAACGAGCGCGCGCCGATTGGCGCATTTCTCGATGGACGCCTTCCTTCGTCCGTGCTGGTTCAAACCGGCAAGTGGGCGGTTGTCGACGCGTTCACGAATTTGAGTTTCGATGACCCGACCATGTTGATTCCCGAACCGGGAACTCATCGCCTCTTCGTTTCCACGCGGCAAGGACAAATTTTTTCATTCGAAAACCGCCCGGACGCATCCAACCTGGTCGAATTCCTGAATCTCACGAACGTCACGCAAGGCTGGGATGATTGCGGGCTGCTGGCGTTTGCCTTTCATCCGGATTTCAATCGCGCGGACGCGGCCAAGCGGTACGTTTACGTGTGGTATCATTATTCCCCTGCCCCGATCCTCGGGCCGGACCGGCCGTCGTCATTCACGCCCGGGTATGATCGGCTGTCGCGCTTTACCGTGCCGGAGGGTTCGCTGGTGGCGGATCGCAATTCGGAACAAATCCTGATCAATCAATTCGATCACAATCTCTGGCATGAAGGCAGCGGAATGGCTTTTGGGCCGGATGGCTTTCTTTATTTGAGCGTCTCCGATGAGGGTGATGCCTACGATTCTTATCACAACACGCAAACCATCCGCCGCAGAATGTTTTCCGGTGTCCTGCGCATTGACGTGGACGAGGACTCGACTCGCAGCCATCCCATCCGTCGCCAACCGCTTCCCGCCGACGATTTGCCGAAGGGCTGGACGCTGAACAGTTTCACCACGAATTATTTCATTCCGAACGATAATCCGTTTGTCGATCCGAGCGGCAGCCAGCTTGAGGAATTTTGGGCGGTCGGCTTGCGCAACCCGCATCGGATGACGCTCGACCCGGCGACCGGGAATTTTTGGATCGGCGACGTGGGCCAGGACACATGGGAGGAAGTGGACTTGCTCAAGCGCGGCGCGAACTACCAGTGGAGCTACATGGAGGGCAATCATCCGGTGCCCGGCAAGACCAAACCGCCGCCGCAGGATTTCATCGGATTCGAACAGCCGCCGGTTTACGATTACGAACATGGGCCGCAGGGCGGTTGCGTGATCGGCGGCTATGTTTATCGCGGCGCAAAGTTCGCCGATGAATTGGGCGGCAAATATATTTTCGGCGACAACGGCTCGGGACGGCTCTGGTCGATGACGTGGGACGGGACGAACTCGCCCAAGGTGGATTACCTCTGCAACATGCCGCCGGGCTTCAATTACACCGGCCTTTCCAGTTTTGGCATCGATGAAAGCAACGAACTCTACATGCTCAAGATGGGCCGGCCGTCCAAAATCTATAAACTGGTGAGCATCGGCGGCTCGAACCAGCCCGTAAGCATCAGCTACAAATTGCCGCGACAGCTTTCCGAACTTCACGCTTTCAGCGATTTGAAAAACATGGTTCCGGCGGCGGGAATTATTCCTTATGACGTTAACGTGTCGTTTTGGTCGGACGGCGCGCTGAAGCAGCGATGGATCGCCTTGCCGCGCGGCCAAAAGATCGGATTTTCGCCCAAAGATAGTTTTTCCTTCCCGGCGGGCACGGTATTCATCAAAAACTTTGCGCTGAACGTGAATGAAACGAACCACACAATTCATCGCTTGGAAACGCGTTTCCTGGTGCGTGACAACAAGGGCGGCGCGTACGGCATCACTTACCGATGGCGACCGGACGGCTCGGATGCGGACATCGTAACCGCGCCCATGACCGAGACGTTCAACATCACCAACGCCGCGGGTGTCCACGCGCAAACGTGGTATTATCCCGGCCCGCTCGATTGCCTCACGTGCCACACGCCGAATGCCGGAAGCGTGCTCGGCGTCACAGCGCGCCAGCTCAACGGCGCATTCAAGTATCCGAAAACCGGCGTCACCGACAACCAGCTTCGCACCTGGAACCATCTTGGCTTGTTCAAAACGGCGCAGGACGAGAATTCGCTGACGAATGTTCCGAAGCTCGTCCGCGTGGATGACACGCATTCTCCGCTGGAAGATCGCGTGCGCTCGTATCTGGATGCGAATTGCGCGCAATGCCATCGGCCCAATGGCGTGCAGGGCTATTTCGATGCGCGCTTCAGCACGCCGTTGTCGCAGCAGCGTTTGATTAACGGGCCCTTGGCGAATTCCTTGAATGACGCGGGGAAGCGAGTCGTGCGTCCGGGAGATCTGTCCAAGTCCGTCCTGTTCGCGCGCATCAATCGCGTGGGCGATTTGCAAATGCCGCCGCTCGCGAGAAATGTGATCGATACGAACTCCGTGAACGTGGTCGGCGAATGGATTCGGTCCCTGCCGAAAAACGATACGAGCGGTGGCCCGAGCACGGCGACGAGGTGAGCGGGAAAACTTTGGAGTGCGGCGACATGTCGCCGCTTTTTGACCGGGAGACATGCCTCCCGGTCCAAAGCGCGGTCATGCCTGGCATGACCGCGCACTCCAAATCGAGATTCAGCTCGCGGCAAAATCCTTTTGACATTTGGAACGCGGCCTCTAAATTGTGCGCTCCGGATGGGGTCGTAGCTCAGTTGGTAGAGCACCACAATGGCATTGTGGGGGTCAGGAGTTCGAATCTCCTCGGCTCCACCATCCTTTCTCGTGACGGTGATACTCCGTGGAAAGCCGAAACCCGCTCGGCCTTGACAACGCGAAACATTACTCCAAAAAGAAACGAGCCACCGAAGTTATTTCCAGTGGCTCGTAACTGAAATTCGATTAGTCTTTCCCCTATTGATGTCCGGTTGGCGTTAGCGGGTTATACCAAAGGTCATTCTTGTATGTAGTGGCCCTCGCCATGCTGATCATTGCAGCCATCGGAATCCGCTCCGCGCCACCGTCCATTCTGCCAACCTGAGCGGCGTTGCCATGGCGTTTGGAGAAGGTGGGATTGCCGCTTTCCAGAGGAAAATTAGACAGATCGTTCCAGGCGCCCGTAACCGTATTCTTCTCGTCATTTTCCCATTCCAAAATATTGCTTGCGAGAAATTTGTTGAGTTTGTAGGTCAAATGTTCCGTCGCACCGGGAGTTGGGTGATAGACCTGGCTGTTCCCGAATGAAACAATTGAGCCATCCCAAACGTAGCTGCTGATCAATTCTCTGCGTTGGTAGGTGCTAGGATTCACGATATCTTGGGGACAAAGCAACAAACTTTGATTTTTAATGAATTGATAAAGCTGGCCGGTGCTCGTAGGTGATGTTGTACCAGATGTGCCCGAGTATTTTACCCCATTAAAGTACGAGACTTGACCATTGTAATCGTTCTGGTATGTCGCGGCTGTATGTGTGGGTGAGAATATAGTTCCGGGGGCACTGCTGATTGAACCGCTGGTTGCCCAACAATCAAACTGCATTTCCCAACCTGGCTCGGGCAGAAAATCGTTGTTGTCGAGGGCATACATCTGCACGCCAAGCATTGTCTCCTTACAGTTATTAATATCCGTTGCAGCCACGGCTCGGCTTTTGGCCTTGGCCAGCACGGGCAAAAGGATCGCGGCCAAAATGGCGATGATGGCGATGACCACCAGGAGTTCAATCAGGGTGAAGCCGTTACCGCGCTTAGGGGCGGAAGCGTTGCAATTAGGTTTCATAAACTCTTCGATTAAATGTTTTCCCTAAATCCCTGCGCGAAATTACGTCCGCGTGCCGGTAAAATCCAGAGAATTCCAGCCACTCTTTAGGGTAACCTGATGTGCGTTTCGAGGCACACGCGGCATGGCTCTGATTCCGCGGCGGCGGCTTTTCGGCGTGAGGCCAGGGTTTTGTTCATTGAGGACACAAAAAAGGTACGCTAATTCGCAAAGGGATGGTATCCACAGTACTGGCGATGTTAAAAAAGCTCCAAGCGCCCAAGCACCAAGCTTCAGAGAAGATCCAAGTTCCAAATTCCAAGTTCCAAAGATCGGGATTTGGTGCTTGGAGCTTCTCTGGAGCTTGGACGCTTGGTGCTTGGGGCTTTAGTTCGATGCTCGGACACTTCGTTGCTCGCGGCTTTATGATGGCGTTTCGGCGGGCGGATCGATATGATTGGAGTAGTGGTCCACGTAGCTGATTTATTTTCTTTGCGTCGCAAACGCGCCGGAGGCATCACGGCGGCGCTGTTGCTTTTGTGCGGCGTTCACGCGCGCGCGGCGACGACGGATTATTTGATCGATGGCTGGGACACGGAAAACAATTTGCCCAGCAGCACGGTCACGTCCATTGAGCAAACGCGGGACGGTTATTTGTGGGTGGGCACTTATAATGGCCTGGCGCGCTTCGATGGCGCGCGTTTCGTCACCTACGACCCGGTGAATCAGCCGGCGCTGTCGCAGAACCGCATCCAGGGCCTTTATTTGGATGCGAACGGGACGCTTTGGATTGCCACCTTCCGCGGCGGACTGACCTCGTATCGCGATGGCGAGTTTCGCCGCGAATGGCCGGACCAAACGCTCTTTGACCAGCATACCATCCTGGTTCATTCCACGACCAACCTAGTGACGTTCGTCACGCAAGCCGGCGATGTGCTGCAGCGCAATCCGCTCGCCACCAACCAGGATTGGAATTTGGTGACGCAGCCGGAAAATGCGAATGCCATTTACCAATGCGTGGACCGCGCGGGCACGCTTTGGTTCCTCACGCGCGACCGGCACATTTTGCAATTCAGCAATGGCGCCTTCCGGGAGTTGCCGAAGGATGGCGGGCTTCCGGGCGGCCATATCAATACGGTCGCCGCGGATAAACGCGGCCAGGTGTGGGCCGGCGCGGACAACGAAATCGCGCGCTGGGACGGAAAACAATTCGCGGACATGACGCCCACGAACAATACCGCGCCGTTTCGGCCGGTGCAGCTTTTCCCAATGAAATCCGGCGCGGTGTGGCTGCTGGACGGCAACCGGCTCCGCCAAATGGAGGGGCGCGCGTGGACGGCGGAAATCACGCAATGGCGCGGGTTGCTCGGCGCGGCGGCGGGCCGGGGCATGGGCGCGCATGAAGATCGCGAAGGCGGCTTGTGGTTCAATCATTACGGCAACGGCCTCTTCCATATCCTGCCGGACGGGCATCATCAGCGGCTCACGACGCAAAATAATCTGCCGGGCGACCGCGTGGGCGCGTGGTTTCAAAGCAGCGACGGCGGCATTTGGGTCGGTGTCGATCATGGAGGCCTGGCGCGGTTGCGCGACCGGGAATTTCACGTCATCGGCCCCGCCGAAGGTTTGACCGCGCGCACCGCGTTGTCCGTGTGCGGCGACGCGAGCGGCACCGTGTGGATTGGAACGGCGGGCGGTGGATTGTGCTCGTGGCGAAACGGTGAACTCGCTCATTATCCGGTGGGCGCCAGCGATTCAGCGAATTTCGTTTTTGCCATCGCGCCGCGCCCCGATGGCGGCGCGTGGTTGAGCGCGTCGGAGGGTGAGGATTTATTTCAATATTTCGATGGCCGCATCCAGCGCGCTCCGGAAGGCGTGCACGGCGTCAAATCCATTTTGCTGGATAAACACGGGCGGGTCTGGATGGGACTGAAATCGGGCATGGCTTCCTGGAATGAAAATGGAGACGGGCCGGTTGCTTACAACACCAATAGCGTGTTGCCGGCAGTGCGCGCGCTCGCGGAAACGCCGGACGGAACGATTTGGGCGGGCGCGGATGACGGCACGATTTTCCGCTGTTCGACGAATAAGCTGGAACCGTTCCGCGCCAGCGGCGAATTGGCCGGGCAACCGGTGTATTCGCTGTACGCAGATTCCTCCGGTGTCTTGTGGGCGGGAACGTTCCGGGGCGGGTTGCTGCGGTTTCGCAATGGACAATTCTCGCGCATCACGGCCAAGGAAGGTTTGCCCGTGGGCATCATCAGCCAGATCCAGGAGGATGACCAGGGCCGTCTTTGGCTCGGCACGCATCAGGGGATTTATTGCGTGTCCAAGCGGGCGTTGAACGCGTGCATGGATGGCCATGCCAGTTCGGTGAATTACATCGCGTATGGCCGGCGTGATGGTTTGCCGGCGCTGGAATGTTCGGACGGGTATCAACCGGCGAGCTGGCGCAGCCCGGACGGAAAATTGTGGTTCACGACCGTGCGCGGCGTAGTATGGGTCAATCCGGATGAATTGACCGCCAAATCGTCGCCGCCACGCGTGCTTGTGGAGGAATTGACGGTCGATGGCCAACCAGTCCCGCTGCGATCGGACAAGATCATCGTGCCGCCCGGGCATCAGCAATACGATTTCCGTTTCACTGCGTTGAGTTTTGATGCCGGCGAGCGCGCGCGGTTCCGGTATCAGCTCGAAGGCTATTCCGGCTGGCTGGACGCCGACACGCTGCGCACGGCGCATTTTGGCCCCCTGCCCCCGCGCGATTATCGTTTCCATGTCATCGCCTGCAACAGCGAGGGCGTGTGGAATGTTATCGGCGCTACGGTGAAATTCACCGTCGAGCCTTACTTTTACGAAACCACCTGGTTTCTGGTGCTGGCCAGCGTCTCGGTGCTCGGCGGTGTGGCCTTTGCCGTGCGCCGCGCGGCCATGCTGAAATACCGCCGCAAGCTCGCGCAAATGGAAAAGCAGCACGCCATCGAACGCGACCGCGCCCGCATCGCCAAGGACATCCACGATGATGTCGGCGCCGGGTTGACGCAAATCACCCTGCTCACCGAACTCGCGCGGCGCAATCCGGAGCAAACGAATGCCAACCTGGAGCGGATCACGCAATCCGCGCGCCAATTAACGAAGGCCATGGATGAAATTGTCTGGGCCGTGGATCCGCAGCACGACACGCTGGCGGGATTGATGGATTACATTTCGGCTTACACGGAGGATTATTTGCGCGTGGCGGGACTGCGTTGCCGCATGGATATGCCCGTGGATTTGCCGGCGACGCACGTCAGCGCCGAGGCCCGTTACAATTTGTTCCTCGCGCTGAAAGAAGTTCTAAACAATATCGTCAAGCACGCGCAGGCCACCGAGGTGCGGCTTCGGCTGCAACTTGAGCCGAACAAGTTCACCCTGGTTGTGGAAGACGATGGCCGGGGCATGGCCGAGGCCAAAAATGGCAATGGCAATGGCAACGGCGCGCACGCAACGAACCGCATTGCCTCCGGTTCCGGGCTGGGCAACCTGGAAATGCGCCTGAGCGCCATTGGCGGCCGCTGCGAAATCCACAGCGAGCCTGGTTTGGGCACGCGCGTGACGCTCACGGTGTTTTTGAAAAATCCGACATCGCCAGTATTGGTGATTGGCTCGGATGCAACCGCCAACTAGATTGAGTCCCATGGAAGACCGTTTTTCCTTTGCGACGGTTATTGGCCGGCGAGTGGCGCAAAGGAGTGAAAGATTTGAATGAGTATTGCCGTTTCGATAGTTGAAGATGATCCGCAAGTCCGAGGAAGCCTGGGGAAACTGATTGATAGCGCACCCGGTTTTCGATGTGTCAGCATGCATGGCAGCGCGGAGGATGCCCTGGTGGAGATTCCGAAAGTGAAGCCTGAGGTGGTGTTGATGGACATTAACCTGCCCGGCGCCAATGGCGTGGAATGCGTGCGGCGGCTCAAACCGCACCTCCCCGACACCCAGATCATCATGCTCACCGTCTATCAAAAAACGGAGCACATCTTCAACGCCCTCGCGGCCGGTGCCACCGGTTACATGCTCAAGCAAACGCCCCCGGCGGAATTGCTTGTGGCCATCAAGGAAGTCCATGCCGGCGGTTCGCCGATGAGCAGCCATATTGCCCGCAAAATCGTGCAGTCCTTCCAAAATTCGGCCCCTCCACCCGACGAAGCCGCCAACTTGTCGCCGCGCGAGGCGGAAGTGCTGGATTTGCTGGCCAAAGGCTTTCTTTACAAGGAAATTGCCGACCAGATGAAGGTCAGCTATGCCACGGTGCACACGCACATCCGGCATATTTACGAGAAACTTCACGTGCGTTCCCGCACCGAAGCCGTGGCCAAACACCTCGGCCAAAGCCGCGCCCGGCGTGAAATGGCTTCTCCGGCCTGATTTTGGCGGACAGTTCGATGGTCTAGTGTGGTGTCACACTAAATCTTTATAGCTACAAAAACCACGAATGGACATGAATTATTGGTGTCCATTCCTGGTTGTGAGTAAAGCCAGAATTTCCCAAGCACTCTCCCAAATGGCGCTCATCTTGGGGTGAACGCCCCGTTTTCCTTCTCTCGCGATGTGGACAATGTCTTATGATGGTTGGCGATCAAAAACTTCAGCCTCAAACGCGCGCCCGGAAAACACCCGCGACCACCCGGAATATCCTGAAACGACGATTGCCGGTCGGCGCAGAAATTATCGACAATGGCGTTCATTTCCGTGTCTGGGCGCCCCGTTCGCGGCACGTGGCCGTGCACCTTGGTTCACCATCCAACGGCGGCACGAAAGTTGTCCCGCTAGAACCCGAAGCCGACGGATATTTTTCCGCGCTCGTGGCCGAGGCGCGCGCGAACATGCTCTACAAATTTGAGTTGGATTCCGGAACGTTCCCCGATCCCGCTTCGCGTTTTCAACCCGATGGCCCGCACGGCCCTTCGCAAATCATCGATCCGAATGCGTTCCGGTGGACGGACAAAGCTTGGCGCGGCATCCGGCGCGAGGGCCAGGTCATTTACGAAATGCACATTGGAACGTTTACGCCGGTTGGCACGTGGCTCGCGGCCATTGAGCAACTTCCCGAATTGGCGAATCTCGGCGTCACTGTGCTGGAGATCATGCCCGTCGCGGATTTTCCGGGGCGCTTTGGCTGGGGTTACGATGGCGTGGATCTTTTTGCGCCGACACGGCTCTATGGCGCGCCGGACGATTTTCGCGCTTTCGTGGACCGCGCGCACGCGCTTGGCGTGGGCGTGATTCTCGATGTCGTTTACAACCACGTCGGGCCGGACGGCAATTATTTGAAGGAATTTTCGCCGGACTATTTCACGAGCCGTTATCAAAATGAATGGGGCGAAGCGTTAAACTTCGACGGGCCGAATTCCGGGCCGGTCCGTGAGTTCTTCATCGAAAACGCCGGTTACTGGATTGACGAATTCCACCTGGATGGACTCCGGCTCGATGCCACGCAGCAGATATTTGACAGTTCCAGGGAACACATCCTCGCAGCCCTCGCGCGCCGCGTTCGCGAGGCGGCCAATGGCCGCTCCACGTATCTCGTCGCCGAAAACGAGGCGCAACAATCGCACCTGGTCCGGGACCCACAGGAGGGCGGTTATGGTCTGGACGCGCTATGGAACGATGATCTTCATCACAGCATCACGGTCGCGCTGACGGGGCACAATGAAGCGTATTACAGCGATCACCTGGGCCATCCGCAGGAATTTATTTCAGCCATGAAACGCGGCTACCTATTCCAGGGACAATGGTATTCCTGGCAAAACAAATGCCGCGGCAGGCCGACGACGAATCTGCATCCGTCATCGTTCGTCAATTACCTTCAGAACCACGATCAGATCGCCAACTCGCTCCGCGGTTTCCGGCTGCATCAAGTCACCACCCCGGGCCTTTTGCGGGCGGCGACAGCTCTTTTCCTGCTGGGCCCCGGCACACCGATGCTGTTTCAGGGCCAGGAGTTTGGCGCGTCCACGCCGTTTCTCTATTTTGCCGACCACAATCCGGAACTGGCAAAACTCGTCGCGGCCGGACGGCGCAAATTTCTCGAACAATTTCCCAGCATAGCCTGCCCGGAATGCGCTTCAACCCTGGACAATCCCGAATCGGAGCAAACCTTCAATCGCTGCAAACTCGATTTCAGAGAGCGCGACCGCAACGCAACGTTTTTCAATTTGCATCGTGATCTAATCAAGCTGCGGCGCGACGATCCGGTTTTCGGGGCGCCCAGGCCCGGCGGTGTGGATGGCGCGGTGCTGGGAACCGAGGCGTTCGTCCTGCGCTATTTCGGCGAAAGCTCCGATCGGCTGTTGCTGGTTAATTTTGGCAATGACGTCCAGCTTAAGGTGGCTCCGGAACCGTTGCTCGCGCCGCCCGAACGCGGCCGTTGGAAATTGCTCTGGTCCAGCGAAGATCCACGTTACGGCGGTTTCGGCACGCCGCCGCTGGGAAATATTTGGCGCATTCCCGGGCACGCAGCCATGGCCTTCACCAGCGCGAACTCTCAACCGAGCCATTAAATGGAAAAACTCATCCGACGCATCGATCTCCGAAATATCACCGGCGAAGCCGCTCACAGCCAGCTTAGCCAGGAATGGCTCGTGACCAACGGACTCGGCGGCTATGCTTCCGGGACCGTTTCGGGCTCGGTGACGTGGCGTTATCACGGCCTGCTCATCGCCGCCCTGCCCTCACCGCTCGGCCGTATCGTGATGCTGAATCACCTCTCTGAAACCCTGCATCTGCCCGATGGCCGCGCCGTGCTGCTTTGTGGACATGAAGCGAGCCCGCGCGACAGCATCGCGGCCGGCGGCGAATTTCTCGTCGAATTTCGCCTGGAAAACCAGATGCCCATCTGGCGCTACGAGTTGGAAAATATCGTTCTCGAAAAAAACCTCGTGCTGTTGCACGGCCAGAACACGGTTCACGTCACATATCGGTTGCTCTCCGGCCCGGAATCCCTCGAACTGGAACTCCGTCCGTCCATGCACTTTCGCCGGCACGAACATTCCGTGAGCGAAGCGATGACGCGCGAATATCTGTTCAAGGCGAGAGCAGGCCGTTATGAAGTTTCCGCGGGCGAAGACATGCCTCCCCTGCGCATGATACTCCGTGGCGACGGCCGCACGTTCACTCACGACGGCGGTTCACGCCGCGAGATTTATTATCAAAAAGACGCCGACCGCGGTTACGAGTCGCGCGGGATCCTTTGGAGTCCCGGCTATTTCAATGTGAATTTGATCTCCGGCAAGGACGCCACGCTCATTGCCTCGACGGAATTCTGGAGCACCATGCACGCGCTCAGTCCCCCCGAAGCCGTGGATTTTTACCAGCAACGCCGCGCGCGCCTGATGAGAACGGCGGACCCGAAAACCCACGAGTCCCCGGCGTCCGACCTCGTCATGGCCGCGGACCAATTCATCATCAATCCAGTGGGGCGTGTCCAGGATTCCGCGCGGGCCCACGCGGCGGGGGATGAAATTCGCACCGTGATTGCCGGTTATCATTGGTTCACCGATTGGGGCCGCGACACGATGATCAGCCTCGAGGGGCTCACGCTTATCACGCGCCGGCAGGCCGAGGCGGGCTGGATTTTGCGGACGTTCGCCCACTACATTCGCTACGGACTGATACCGAACCTCTTTCCCGAAGGCGAAAACCAGGGCCTTTACCACACTGCGGACGCCTCGTTGTGGTTTTTTCACGCGCTGGAGCGTTATATCGATTGCACGAATGATCGCGACACGCTGCGCCACATTTTGCCGAAGCTCATCGACATCGCGGAGCATCACTTGCGCGGCACGCGGTTCGGCATCGCGGTCGATCCGCAGGACGGGCTGTTGAAGCAAGGCGCGGAAGGCTATCAACTCACCTGGATGGACGCCAAAGTGGACAACTGGGTGGTGACGCCGCGACGCGGCAAGGCGGTGGAGATCAACGGGCTTTGGTATAACGCGCTCTGCCTCCTGGCGAACTGGCTCCGGGAGGAAAGGCGGGAAGCCGAAGCGGAAGCCTACGCGCAACACGCGGAAAAGGCGAAACAATCCTTCAACCAACGGTTCTGGTACGCGGAAGGAAATTATCTCTATGATGTCATTGACGGCGAAACCGGCCATGATTGGTCGTGCCGGCCGAATCAGTTGCTCGCGTTTTCATTGAAGCACCCGGTGCTGGAGGAACGCTTCTGGAAACCCGTTTTGGAAACGGTGCGCGAAAAACTTTTGACACCGCTCGGCTTGCGCTCGCTCAGCCCTGACAACGCCAATTACAAATCAAAGTATTTTGGCGATCTCCGCGCCCGCGATGCCGCCTACCATCAGGGCACCGTGTGGGCGTGGCTCATCGGGCCGTTCATCGATGCCTGGCTGAAAGTGCACCCCGGTGACTTCGCGAATGCGCGAAAATTTCTCGCCGGCTTTGAACCGAATTTGAATTTGGGTTGCGTCGGCTCCGTCAACGAAATCTTCGATGCGGAACCGCCGTTCACGCCGCGCGGCTGCATCGCGCAGGCCTGGAGCGTGGCGGAAGTCCTGCGCGCCTGGGTCAAAACCGCCGGGCCGGAACAAGATCGTGTCGCGAAATGAAGCTTCTTGCCCGGGTGGCAGGGCGCGTCGCTCCGCGCGCGCCGCAAACCAGTCAACAACGGCGCGCGCGGAGCGGCGCGCCCTACCGTCAAATGCATTTTTACACGCTGTAAACCCTACACTTTTTTCAATAGCGCCACGGGAAAACTTCGCAGAGCCTTTCTCAATTCCAAGGCCGCATTCCCGCCCACATCCACGACTGGCACCATTTCCTCCGTCAGGATGTTGTGAAATAAATTTCCAGGCTGGGCTCGAGGTGCGGGCAGAGCCGTTCCCTTCCACGGCCTGCCGCACAGGGGCGGGATTTCCACCCCCTCGGTCAAACCAAACACCAGCCGCGGAACGACGATCACGATCATCTGCCCCTGCCACTCCCTGGTAAACGCGCAAACGTGCTCCCGTCTCTCACCCATGGCCGCGAGAGGAACGTAATCGCCCGAATCGAACAACTCACGATGAGTTCGCCGGAAGTTCAATGCGCGCCAGATCAGGAATAATTTCATCGCTCCGGCATTCTCGTCCCGGAGCAGCGCCGTAAGAAATCCAGCGCCGTCGCTTGAGAGCGATTCGAAGCTCTTTTTCAACTCCGATAACATTTTTTTTCGCGCGACATAATCCACCGGACGGCGATTGTCGGGATCGACCAGGTTCAAATCCCACAACTCGCCGCCCTGATAAAAATCCGGCACGCCGGGAGAAGTCATTTTCAAAAGAGTTTGAGCGAGCGAATTGAACCGGCCGAAAAACGCCACTCGTTTGGCAAAGCGAGCAACATCGGCCAGAAAAACGTTATCGCCATCGCCGAGCGCGCGCTCGATGAAATCCCGCAGCGCCTTTTCATAGGCTGGGTTTGGCTCGGTCCAACTCGTGCGAATTTTGGCTTCCTTTGCCGCCTTCAACATAAAAGCGGTGATGCGTTCGCGGAAATTTTTCCGCTCGTTTGGGCGCTCTCCATTTTCCGGCCAGGCGCCCACGAGTGTTTGATAAAGCAACCATTCATCGTTCGCGTCCGGCGCGTCTCCGGCCATGGTTTTTTTTCCTCGATTCAGTGCCGCCCAGCGTTTCACTGCTTCGCGCCATTCCGCGGGCATTTCCGACAAGATATTCAGCCGTGCCCGCACGTCCTCGCCGCGCTTCGTATCGTGCGTGGCCGAAGCCAGCAGCGTGTGCGGCCAGTTTTTGGCGATGATGCTGTTCGCATCATGAAATTCCGTCAAGCTGACGCCAAAGTGCCCCGGATCGCCGCCGACTTCATTGAGCGAAATCAGCCGGTTGAAGCGATAAAATGCCGTGTCTTCCAAACCCTTCGCCATGGCCGGCCCGGTGAGTTGCTGGAATTTCATCACGAACTCGCGCGCGGCTTTCACAGCGCTTTCGGCCAATTCACCAGCCCTCTCGCACAGCAGAATTCGTTCGATGAACTGCATTGCCTCGACGTCGCGCTCGTTCCGTTTGCGTGCCTCCTTCATTGCGGTACGAATCACCTCCTGATCCTGTTCCGAAACTTTATCAACGGCATTCGTGATGTAGGTCCGATACACTGGAAAGCTCGCGATGATTTCGACTGTCGCACGGCGCAATTCGGTGAACGTAAAATCGCGTCCGCTGGGGGTCTTGGCGGCTACCGTCGCGAGCCGATGCGTCAATGAATTCAGTTCGCTCGCGAACGAACGCTCCAGCACTTGTTTGCGGCTCTCGTAAACGATCTGCTCGAAAGTCGTGTTGCAGCCAGTGAACTCACGGTAAAATGCCTCCAAGGCATCCGCATTCGCGCCGTCCACAAACAATCCGTTCATCCGGTTCAAAAAATCGTAGCCGGTGGTTCCGTCCACCGGCCAATCCGCTGGCAACGGTTCGTTCCCGGACAGAATTTTTTCCACGAGGATATACCGCGGCCCTTCTTTTTGCAGCCGTTCCAAGTACTCCTTCGGATTCCACAAGCCGTCCGGGTGATCGATCCGCAATCCGGTGATCTTGCCGGCGTTGAGCCATTCGAAAATCAGCCGATGCGTTTCGCGAAAAACCTCCGGCAATTCCATTTTCAAGGCCACCATCTCCGTGACATCGAAAAACCGGCGGTAATTGATCTCTTCGGAAGCGACTCGCCAATAAGCCAGCCGATAATGCTGTCGCTGGATGAGCGCATCTAGTTGGGCGAATGAGCGCGCGTCGTCCGGCTTTCCATTGAGTTCCTCCAGAATTTGCTGCGGCTCAGACCCGCTCAATTTATCCAGCGATGCCGCATTCACGGGAAAATTGCGGTCATAATACGCAATGAAAAAATTGCCATCCTGAAAAGTCAGCCGCAATTTTCCGCTTTCCAGAACTTTGCCGTAATGACCTTCCAGCACCGGCAAAAGAATTTTGTTCCGCAACGCGGGATTTTCCGGCTGCCAGTCGACGTCGAAAAATGGCGCGTATTTCGATTCCCGTCCGTTGCGCAGCACGTCGAGCCACCACGGATTTGACAGCGTGGCGCTCATGTGATTCGGCACCACGTCGAGCAAGAGCCCCATGCCGCGCGCCTTCAAATCCCCGGCTAAGCCATCGAACTCTTCCGTGGAGCCGAGGTTGGGATTGGTTTTGCCGAAGCAGCAGGTGTCGTAACCGTGAGTGCTTTGCGGGCCGGCTTCAAACAGCGGCGAGGCGTAGATGTCCGAAATCCCCAACTCCTCCAGGTATTCCAAAATGCCTCTCGCCTCGCGGAACGTAAATCCGCGATTGAATTGCAGTCGATACGTGGCAGAAGGTATCCGTTTCATTTTTTGGCAGGGGCAGCGCGCAGCGCTGTCCGCGCCGCATTGAGCGGCGCAACAAATCATATAAAACCTTCGGGAATTTCCTTCCGTCCGCTGAACGCGGACGCGACGCCGCAGCGCGGCGTCTCTACCGTTACGCTTTTAGTTCGAGCGCCTGCGGCGCAAAGCCGAGTTTCTCTCCCAATGCCAGGAGCTCGTCGAGTGATTCCTTCGCAGCCGCGTCGCCATTGCCGGCCCGGCGCGCGAATTCCGGCAGCGCCGTTTGTTTCAAATGCCAATACGTATTCTGCACTTCGGCGAGGTTCAACCCGATGGGCAGCGGCATCAACAACCGGGCGATTTCCTCCAACTCCTTCACCTGATTCACGTCTTCAGGCTTTTCCGCGATTTTCTGCATCAATCGTTCCATCCGGTTTTTTGCGGCGTAACTGATGTCGGCATTCAGCACTTCAGTGCCGCGCGGCTGGGCTTCCTGGATCAACGTTTTCAAATGCCCTAGATCCGTGTGGCCGTTGGCCAATTGACGGCGAATGTCACCGCGCAACGTGAGGTCCCACGCCGTTTGCAAACCGCCCGGCAACGGCGCCCCGGCGCTTTCCAAAAATTTCATCAACGGCGCGTATCGTTCCGTGATCAGGCGGAAGCGCCCTTCCAAATCCTCGCGCGCCGTGGCGACGATTCCATCCAGAATCTTCCGCTGCTCATCCTTGAACAACGATTTCAACGTGTAAGACGGGCTGCCGAAATGCTGGTCAATCAGCCGGATGACTTGCGGAAAATCCGCCGCGTGATAAACATCCGTGATTTCCTTCAAGGCCGCCCGGTAGGCCTCATCCGATGTAAACTTGCATACGCCGCCAATGAGGTTGTGCTCGCCCATGTAAAGAATGCTGTAGGAGAGCACCTCGGATTCCTGCGTGATTTCGGAGGTCATGCGCACGCGCCCGACGGACAGTTTCGTTTTGCCGGTCGCAAAAAATTCCCGCTGCTCGTCCTCGAAGGTGAATGAGAACACGCGCGTGACTTTCCCATATTCCTGGAAGGCCGAACTGATCGCGTAATGCGCCGCCGCCCTGGGCCAATCAATCATCGCGGGCTTCACGAATTTCTGGTAAATCAGCCTGCCATCGCGATGTTCGGGAAGGTTGCTCTTCGCTTTTTCGAGCCGTTCGAGGAATGCCGGCTCAAAATCCTGCCCGAAAATTTCGTTCGCCAGTTGAATGACTCGCGCGGCGTATTGGATGACCTGCACCGTTTCAATGCCTGAAAGCTCGTCAAAAAACCACCCGCAGCTCGTATACATCAGCATCGCGTGGCGCTGCATTTCGAGCAGTTTGAAAACGGTGACTTTCTCCGCGTCTTCAAGCGGCCGTTTGGCTTGGGATTCGAAAAATTTTTGGCGGCTCTCCGGCGTCCGATCCAGGATGACTCCGATGTATTCATTGCGCGCGCCCCACGGATCGCGCAACAACTCGGCCGCCTTGGCTTCGTATTTCGGCGCGATTTCGTCCCGCAACCAATCCAGCGCCTCGCGCAAAGGCGCGCGCCATTGTTGGTTACAATCGCCGTGCCCGCCGCTGTTGCAGCCGCAATCCGTCATCCAGCGCCCCACTCCATGCGAACAACTCCACGCGCTCTTCTCATGAATCCGCGCCTCGTGTTGCGGCGGGTGTTTCTCCAGGTATTCGCCGTAATTCGTCAGCGTCGCGAGATTATTTTTTTCGATATATTGCAGCGCATAGGCCAGCGCCATTTCGCCGTGCTTGTGATGATGCCCGTACGACTCGCCGTCGGTGGCCAGGTGCACCAATTGCTCCCAATCGCGGTCGTCATTGAACGCGCCCGTGATGCGATTGGCGAAACGCTCGCCGCTGACCAGCAACTTTTCAAAAGCCACCGCCTGTGACAGCGGCCCATCGTAAAAAAAGACGTTCATGTTCCGGCCGGCGGGCAGCTTCACGCGATAGGCGCGGCTCGGGTCGATCTTTGCGCCGTTCACATCCTTCCATCGGCGATCGCCGATTTTCCGGGCATGGCTCGCCTGGTAAGGCGACAGGATCGTGAACGAAATCCCCTGCTGGGCCAGCGCGTCCAGGGTTTCGGTGTCCGCAGCGGTTTCCGACAGCCACATGCCTTCCGGCTTGCGGCCAAACCGGTATTCGAAATCACGAATGCCCCAATAAATTTGCGTGAACTTGTCGCGCGGATTCGCCAGCGGCAGGATCATGTGATTGTAAACCTGCGCCATCGTGGAGCCGTGCCCGGAAAATCGTTCACGGCTTAATCTATCCGCCGCCACGATGGCATCGTGCGTCTGCGGCATGCGGTCCTTCATCCACGCCAGCAAGGTCGGCCCGAAATTGAAGCTGATTTTGGAATAGTTGCTGATGATGTTTTCGATCTTGCCGTCGCCGTCGAGGATGCGCGCGGCGGCATTGGGCGCGTAACATTCCACCGTGATGCGTTCGTTCCAATCGTGCCAGGGGGCGGCGGAATCCTGCAATTCAACTGATTCCAGCCAGGGATTTTCACGGGGCGGCTGGTAAAAATGCCCGTGAATACAAATCAACCTCGACATATAAGTAAATCTTGTAGCACTCCTCGAAATTCACAATGGGTGCAAGTCCCCAGCGGCAAATCCCTGCAACACCTGGGTGGGATGGCAGCCTTAAGCTTTCCTAAGTTGCTCCCGACGGTTCAGGCTTGAGGAGCCTGATTTTCGGTGGGGACCATCTTCGATCGAGCGGGAGCCTGCAAACGTTCCTGGAGCATTTCACGGGCACGCGCGAGAGCCAAATCCAAGTTCGCGCAGACGTTCTCCTCTCCCAATTCGGAGAGAAAGCCCGCTTTGGTCATCATGAACAACGGCTGCGTGTGAGGACCGCTCAGAATGAGATGTTTGTGATGCCTTCGCAGCCGTTCGTACAGGTCTTCCAGCGCGTTCAGGCCCGTTGCATCCATGGCCAGAACCTTTCTCATGCGAAGGATCAGCACGTCCGGCTCCTGCTTCATCCGCTTGAGGGAACTCTCCAATTTGTCCGCCGCGCCAAAAAAGAACGAGCCAAATATCCGATACACCATCACTCCCTCTGGAACCTCCTTCCCGATGAGCGAGTGATGCGAACCTTCCGTTTCGGTGCGCTCGTCCACCGCGGTGATTTGAGTGGTGTCGGAGACTCGCTTGATAAAAAGCATCGCCGCCAGAACCATTCCTGTTTCCACCGCTACCGTAAGATCGATGATGACCGTCAGACTGAACGTGGCGAGGAAAACGACGGCATCGCTGCGCGGCCATTTGCGCAAGCGGCTGAAATTGTGCCATTCGCCCATATTCAATGACACATTGATGAGCACGGCGCTTAACGCAGCGAGCGGGATGAATTTCGCCAGCGGCGCCGCAATGAGGATGATCGCCAGCAGCGTCACGCCATGGATGATGCCGGCCACGGGCGTACGCCCGCCGCATTTGACATTCGTGGCAGTGCGCGCAATGGCACCGGTGACCGCAATGCCGCCAAAGATCGGGCTCACGATATTGGCGATCCCCTGGGCCATCAACTCCTGGTTCGAGTCGTGCTGGTCATCTATCATTCCATCGGCCACCACGGCACAGAGAAGCGATTCGATCGCGGCCAGTAACGCAATGGTCACTGCCGGTTGAATCAGATGGCGGATATTATCCCAGGAAAACTTCGGCAGATGCGGCGCCGGCAACCCTTGCGGGATGCCGCCGAACTTCGAGCCGATGGTTTCCACCGAAGGATGAAAGATCGCCACCGCTGCCGTCGCAAGGATCAGGGCAATGATCGATCCGGGCACGCGCCTCTGCCATTTGCCCGGCCACAATTTGATAATGGCCAGCGACGCGCCAGCCAGCAGCAGCGTCGGCCATTGAAAACTATTCAAGTGCTCGACCAGCACTTTCATTTTCTCAATGAAATCTGAGGGCACCTTGTCCACCGTTAGACCGCAGAAATCCTTGATCTGTGTGCTAAAGATGAGAACAGCGATCCCACTCGTGAACCCCGCAGTGACCGGATAGGGAATGTACTTGATCATCGTCCCCAACCGAGCAAAACCCATGATCAGGAGCAAAAAGCCGGCAAGAATCGTGCAAATGGCCAGGTTTTCGGCGCCGTACCTGGCGTAAATACCGTACAGGATGACAATGAACGCGCCCGTCGGCCCGCCGATGGAAACTTTTGTGCCGCCCAGGCTCGAAACAAGAATTCCGGCGATGACGGCCGTAAAAATGCCCGCCTGCGGCGTGACGCCCGAGGCAATGGCAAAAGCCATCGCCAGCGGAAGAGCAACAATGCCCACGGTCACGCCAGCGATGAAATCAGCGCGGAGGTCAGCTCGGCTACACCCCTTCAGTGTGTCCAGGAGTTTCGGGCGAAAAGCGGCCTTGAAGTTCATCCCGTTGGCTAGTGGGTCTGCTCCATTTGCTTCAACATCTCGATGGAGTCCTCAAAATGTTTTTGAAAGTACTGGCGCATCGCGTCCAGGACTTGCGTCAGCAACGGGTCGCGCAGCGAGTAAAGCACCTGGTTGCCATCTTTTCGCGTCACCACCAGATGGCCCTGCCGCAGGACCGACAGATGTTGGGACAAATTGGCTGGCTCTACCCGCACGTGTTCCAGAATCGCCCCCACCGAGAGTTCGCGCTCTCGCAATGTCTCAATGACATGAATGCGCGTCGGGTGCGCCAGAATCTTGAAGATTCCAGCCTTGAACTTCCGCAGCGCGTCGAAATGTTCGGGGGCCAGTGCGTTTTTCGGCATACGATTACGTATATTCGAATGTTCGAAAGTAGGCAATCTCAAAATGAAATCCGAATGGATCAAGTTGATTGAGCTTCCTGCCCTGTGCCCTCAAGTGGGCAGCAGCCGAGACAAACGCTGGTCGTGAAACAACTCCTCCAACGTGAGCCGCGCTTTGCGACGCCAGTTTGGATGTTCGGTTGACGTGCCCGGGACGTTTTGCGGACGTTTCTCCAGCCACAAATCTTCGAGACTCACCAGCACGATTTCCGGCCCCTGCGCCTTCAGCCAGGCCAGCAGCGCACCCAGGACTTCCCGCGCGCCGGCCTTGCGTGTTTTTAGAAACGTTTGCTTTTTCAAAAATGCCGCCAGCGCGGCATTCAATTGCTTTCGATCCGCTTTCGCGGCTTTGAGTTCGTCCGAACGCAGCAAACCAAGCCGAACCCGTTCCAGCAGATCATCCCCCGGCCAGAACGCGGCAAACATCGGCGTGTCGTGCGTGTCCAGGCTCGCGACCGAAAGTTTGGGTGGCTTCGCAAGGGCTGCCTCGGGTTCGAGCCGTTGCTCGAACTGTGTGACATACATTCCAAGCAATCCGTGCCGCGCCATCGCGCGATTCACTTCCTTCGGCACCGTCCCGAGATTTTCTCCGACGAGCCGCGTCCGATGGCGGCGCGATTCCAAATTGAAAATCGCATGCAACTCTTCGGCCGGATAATTCACATAGGTCCCCTGCCGCGCTTCGAAACCGCGCGGCACCCAGTAAAGCCGATGCAATCCCATCACGTGATCGATTCGCAACAGCCGCGCGTGCTGCATCTGGAACCGCAGAAAATCCAGCACATGACGGTAGCCCAGTTCCCGGATGCGCCGCGGATGCAACGGCGCGAATCCCCAATCCTGTCCCTTCGAAAAAAATAAATCCGGCGGAGCGCCTGCATTGGCGCCCAGCGCAAAGCTGTCGCGCTCGCGCCACACATCGTAGCCATCCGGATTCACGCCCAACGGCAGGTCCAGGTACAGCTCGACTCCGTTTTGCTCGCTGCGCCGCACCAGTTCGGCCATCTGCCCATGGGCCAGCCACTGGACATACAAATGAAATCGCCGCGCGGCTGCGGCGTAATCGTTTTCACGCAAGCGCCCCTCGCGCAAGCGCTGCGGCCAGTTTTGCCAGGAGGTTTTCAGCTTTTCGCACGTGGCGCGGAAGGCGGCATATTCGTTCACATCCGGACGCTCCCTCAGGAATTGCTCGAATTCAGCCCGGCGCGGAGAGGCTTTGGAGAAAAAATATTTCGCGAGCAATTCCAGCACGCTTCGGCGCGCCGCCCATTGTTCACGGTAATCAATGATTTCGTCGCGCCGAAAGCATCGCAGCCGATTTTGAAATTTTTTCGAAGCGACGAGTTTTTGGGCTTCGCGGCAGGATGCGAACTCCGGAATTTTCGTAATGTCCAAATAAAATTCATTCCAAAACAGCCGGCTGGCCGGCGAGTACGGGCTCGGTTCACAAATCGGATAGTCCAGGAAACCGGCCAGCAAGGGCAGCGTGCCCGCCACGGTGCCGCCTTGCGAGCCAATCCATTGAGACAGCCGTTCCCAATCGGAAACATTTCCCGCGCCCCAGCTCGCCTTGGAATGCGCCGCATACATCGGCAAAAACGCGCCCCATCTCTTCCCCTTCGACGCATCGGCAAAGCTCTTCACCGGCGCCGAGAGGATCAAGGTGCGATAACTCGAGTTGCCAGCGACAATTTCCAGCGTGTGATAACCCAAAGGCAATTTTCCCAGATGAAATTCCCTGCTAGTGAAGCGCTCCCTTTCCATCTCACGCGTCCCGATTGCTCGCGCTGGTGCGGCAAGTTCCTCTTCGCGCCCACCCTCAAACTGAAGCCCAATCTTCAACCGCTTGCTTGCGAGTTTCGGCGGCAAATGGCAAGTGATTTTTGTATCTCGCTTCTCCCAGGCAACGATCACCGGTTCAATCCCGCGGCGAAAAGGCCTCAAACGGCTGGCGCGCAAACTATCGCGGATTTCTGCTTCGTTCGAAGCGGGCACGCCCAGCGCTGCAAGCACGCCAGCCAGAACTTCCGGCGTCGCGGCTTGACGTTGGTTGGCGGCGTCGACAAAGGAGGTTTGAACGCCATTCAAGCCGGCGAGCTGGCGCAGTTGCCGATCGATCTTCATGGACACTCCGCCGGCGCGATGATGTGCAGAATGCCCTCCAACGGCACGCGAATGACTTCGGCGCGATGTTGAAGTTCCCGGCTCATTTCGATGACTGCCTGGTCTAGCAAAAATGCCTCCAGCAACGCCGCCAGTCCGGCCTTCGTTTTCGGCAGCAGTTCCGTTTTTCCGATGACCTTCAGGTAAGCGCCGAGAAAATCCGCGCTGATCTGGGTTTCCCAATGCCGCGCCCATGGTTGCAAGGCGCGAAGCTGGTCCGCATTCAGGTTCCCGGTTTCCGCATGCTGCCGCAACGCGACGTCCGAAACGTAATGCAGAGAGCGGATCATGCCCGCGATGTCCCGCAACGGGCTGCGTTTGATCCGGCGCTGGCTCAAGGTCCAGCCGGGTTCGCCTTCGAAATCGATGATGTAAAAATCCTTTCCGGTGTGGAGGACGTGGCCGAGATGAAAATTACCGTGGCAACGAATTCTCATCGCCGTCATCGGCGTCTGATGGACTGCGCGGTATCGCGCCAGGATCGCGTCCTGCATGCCCAGGACTTTTTCTGCCAGCGGACGCGCGTTGTCCGAGAGTCTCTTGAGTTCGCGCCGAAGGATTCGAAAGTGAAACGCCAGATGGTTTCGCAGCGATTGATACAACGAACGCTGATAAAAAGGCGTGAACGGTTCCGGCGCGAAATCGCGATTGTCCGGGTCGGAGGAAAGCGCGAGGTGCAATTCGCCGACCCGCTGGCCCAGCAGGCGCGCCGATTCAAAATAGGTCCCAATCGTCTCGACCGCGGCGTCGGAGCCGCCTTTTGCCGCCAATTCAACCAGCGAGTTCACGCTCGCGTCCGGCGGCGGCAGGCTGGGCAAGGTCCGGACGCGTTCATAATATCGCCGCAAGGCGTCCTGCGTGAACTCCCACCCGCGCGTGGCATTGGGAACAAAGCCGCTGAGGATGCCGACGCAGGTGTGTTCGCCGTCGGGACGTTCCAGTTCGAGCGCGCCAAAAAGCGGCGGCACATTCTGAAAATTTTTGTCCGCCAGAAACCGCGCCGAT
>Ga0134128_10000944_pt1 | contig 39262 bp, 39 predicted proteins | sample KB31754_FD_96462 | JGI IMG/M metagenome (GOLD analysis project Ga0134128, IMG submission 96462) | Terrestrial soil microbial communities with excess Nitrogen fertilizer from Kellogg Biological Station, Michigan, USA - KB3-175-4 | ecosystem: Environmental > Terrestrial > Soil > Unclassified ...
CTCTACATCTCCCACGGCAACGAGGTCCTCGTCCTGACGCTGGACACGCAGAAGCTGGTCGGCACCATCGGCAATCTGCACGGCACCCACGGCATCGCCATCTCCGACAAGGACGGGCACGGCTTCATCACCAACGGCGGCAATCAGACCATCACCGAATTTGACATTCACACCCTGAAGCCGATGAAGGAGATCCCCGCCCCCAAGGACGTGGACGGCATCATCTACGACCCGGCCACCGACCGCGTCTTCGCCTTCTGTGGCGACGCCAATCAGGCCATCGCTGTGGATGCCGCCAGCGGCAAGGTGGCGGGCACGATTGACCTCGGCGGCGGCCCGGAGTTTGCCGCCAGCGACGGCCGCGGCCACGTCTTCAACGTGCTGGAAGACAAGAGCGAGATGCTCGACATTGACTCCCACTCGCTGAAGATTCTGCACCGCTGGCCGCTGGCCCCCTGCAAGGGCCCCTCGGGCGTGGCCATTGATGCCGCGCACCACCGCGTCTTCGCCGGCTGCCACAGCGAGGTGGTGGCCATTCTCAACAGCGACACCGGCAAGATCATCGCCACCCCCAAGATCGGCCGCGGCGTGGATGCCGCCCGCTTCGACGAGGGCACGCAGTTGCTGTTCACCTCCCAGGGCGACGGCACCATCACCGTCATCCATGAGGACACTCCCGACAAGTTCACCGAACTCGGCAACATCACCACCGAGAATGGCGCCCGCACCATGGAGATCAACCCCAAGAATCACGACCTGTTCACCGTCACCGCCAAGTTCGCGCCGCCCGTGGCCGGACAGCGGCGGCGGGCCATCGTGCCCGGCAGCTTCCACCTGCTGGTCATCACCAAATAGGGGTTGGCAATCAGGGGTTAGCGGTCAGCGACCGGAGGGCGGAGCGCGGGATCTCCGCCCACTCCGGGCGATGGTGGAGCTCGTAGGCCAGCTCGTAGACGGCTTTTTCGCCGAGGAAGAAGCGCAGCGCGGTGGCGAAGTCCGCCTCGCCCGCAGGCACCAGGGCGGCGGGGATGGTGGCGCGGTAAGCCTCCAGAAACGCGCTGCAGGCGCGCGGCTCCCAGGCGGGCTGTTGGGCGGTGGCGGCGGCGTAACCGAAGGAGCGCAGCATGCCGGCCACGTCCTGCAAGACGCAGCCTTTTTGCCGCCGCTCGGCCAGCGGGCGGATGGGTTCGCCTTCAAAGTCGAAGATGTAAAAGTCCGTCGCCGTTTTCAGCACCTGCCCCAGGTGATAGTCGCCGTGGATGCGGATGCGCCGGCATCCCTCCAGGGCGGCAAGGCCGGGCGCGCCGGCTGCGAGACGCCCGCGCCAGGGGGCCAGCAGCGCGGCGTCACCGCCCAGCATGGGATCGGCAAGGAACGCCAGCGCGCGCTGTCGCCACGCCTCTGTCTCGATCGGGGAGATGGGTTCGGGCGCGAAGGCGGCCTCGTCGGTGAGTGAGGCCAGCGCGGCGTGCAGCTCCGCCGTGCGGCGGCCCATCACCGCGACTTCCCGCAGCAGCGCCTCACCCCGTCCGGCTCGCAGTTCCGCCAATGTGTACTCCCAGCCGTCGCCCTGGTTGGGGATGTAGGTTTCCAGCGCCGCCAGCGTGCACTGCGCCGGCGACGAGTTGTACACCAGCCGGCCGGCGGCGGGGGGAAAGTTGCGAAATCCGGTGCGCACCAGCGCCCGCGGAATCTCGCACTCCGGGTTTTCACCATCCAGCACGCGTCGAAACAGCTTCAGCCGCCAGCGCGGTTGCCGCTCGTGATCGCTGTACAAGATGGACGTGTTGCTCTGCTCGGCGCCCAGCAAACGGCTGTGCGGCGAAGCGGGCAACGGCAGCCAGGGTTCAAAGCGGAACGCCCCCTTCTCACCCTCCAGAACGGCACTCTGCCGGAACAACTCGAACAGCCGCCGCCGCAGGTCCTCATCGGCGGCGCCATCGAGTTCCCCTTCGCCCCCGCCCACCACCGGCATGAAATACACGCTCGGCGGCTGGCCGGCTGGGATGACCTCGACCAGCCATAACTCCGAGTCGCCCCCCAACGTCACGCGGTCGCGCAACCCGGCGCTGGCGATGGCCACGCCTTTGGCCCCGTACCAGCGCTGCTGCGGGAGCCAGGCGGCGATGCGGTCGGCTGGCGCCATCACTTTTATCATGTCATGCTGAGCAGTAGCATGGCTTGGAAACGTTTTGCCCCCCTGCTGCTGGCGGCCGCGCTCACCGCATTGGGCATGGCCCAGACGCCGTCTCCGGAAGCGCAACTCAAACTGCCGCAGATGCAGTTCACCCAGTTCAAGCTGTCGAACGGCTTGCGCGTGGTGCTGTCGGTGGATCACACCCTGCCGGTGGTGACTGAGAGCATGATCTTCGACGTGGGTGCGCGCGACGAGCACAAGGGCCGTTCCGGGTTCGCCCACCTCTTCGAGCATCTGATGTTTGAAGGCTCGGCGCATGCCCCCAAGGGCACCTTCGAAAAGCTGATCGAGGGCTACGGCGGCAACTTCAACGCCAACACCCACGAGGACTACACCTTCTACTACACCACCGTGCCCAGCAACGTGCTGGAGACGGCCATGTGGCTCGACGCCGACCGCATCTCGGCCCTCAACGTCACCGAAGCGGCGCTCAAGAACCAGATCTCGGTGGTAAAAGAGGAAAAGCGCTTGCGCATGGACAATGCGCCCTACGGTCCGCTGATGTACTCCGCCATTCAGGAGCAGGCGTTCAGCAACTGGCAGAACAGCCATCCGGTGATCGGCTCCTTCGAGGACCTCGACGCCGCCACGCTGCACGACGTGGAGGAGTTCTTTCATCAGTACTACGCCCCCGACAACTGCGTGCTGACCATCGTGGGCGACTTCGACCCGGTGCGGACCAAGGCGATGGTCGAGCACTACTTCGGCTGGATCCCCGATCGCGGCAAGATCACGCCCGTGGACACCAGGGAGCCGGAACAGACCGCGCCGCGGCGCATGACGCTGCCCGACGCGCAGGCCAAGCTGCCCGCCCTCACCATGAGCTGGCATGGACCCGCGCGTGGCACCCAGGATTTTTACGCCCTCAACATGCTGGGCGAACTGCTCTTTGACGGCGACAGCTCGCGCCTCTTTCAGGCGCTGGTCAAGAACAATCCGGTGGCGCTCGAGGTCGAGGGCGGGTTGGGGTTCCCCATGGGCGATTACAGCGATTACCGCGCCCCGGGGCTGTTTGCCGGCCTCGTGGTGTATAAACCCAACGCCACCGCCGACGAGGTGGAAAAGCTGGTGATGCAGCAGATCCATGAGGTCGAGGCCAACGGCGTGCCGGCGGCCGAAATGCAGCGCCTGCGCACCAAGTTCAGCTCGAATTGGATCCAGTCCGAGCAGACCACCCTCAGCCGCGCCCAGTTGCTGGCGCTGGCCACCATGTTCGACGGGTCGCCGGAGAAGGCCAACTCCGAGTTGCAGAACTTCATGGCGGTGACGCCGGAACAGATGGCGGCGGTGGCGCGCAAGTACCTGACCAGCGCCGACGTCAATGTGATTCTGGATCAGCCCGGGGCCGCCGCGCCGGCGGCGAAGGCGCAGGGAGGGGGACGATGAAGCCGACCAATTTCTTGCTGGCTCTGGCCCTGCTGGGCGGACTGGCGGTGGCGCAGCAAGCCTCCACCGCGCCCGACATGTCGAAGCCGCCGGCGGTGGCGCCGTTCAAGGCCTACGCGCCCCCCGCCGCGCACCGCGATCAACTGCCCAACGGATTGCGTATCGTCGTCGTCGAGGATCACCGCTTCCCGCTGGTGACGGTGCAGTTGGCGCTGCGCGCCGGCAGCTCCCGCATGACGCCCCAGACCGCCGGACTGGCCAGCGCCGAAGCCGACCTGCTGACCAAGGGCACGCCCACCCGCAACGCCCTGCAGATCGCCCAGGCTGCCGACGCCTTGGGCGGCGCCGTGGGCGCGGGCGTGGACCCCGACTTCCTCACCATCTACGCCAACGGCCTCAGTGACCGCGTCCCGGCGCTGTTCGCGCTGCTGGCCTACGTCACCCTGCACCCCACCTTCCCCGAGAGCGAAGTAAACCTGGAGAGGGCCAACATGCTGCAGGGGCTGCGCGCCAGCCGCGCCAACCCCGGCTTTCTGGCTTCGGTGCAGTTCTACAAGCTGCTCTTCGGCAACAATCCCTACGCCATCACCGCGCCCACCGAGGCCTCCATCGCCGGCATCACCCGCGACGCTCTGCAGCAGTTCCACCAGAACTTTTTCCTGCCCAACAACCAGGGGCTGATCGTCATCACCGGCGACATCAGCGAGGCGCGTGCCCACAACCTCGCCGAGCAGTACTTCGGCACGGACGCCTGGAAGTTCGGCCGCCCCACCCCGCCGCCCTCGCCGCCGGTCTCCAACCCCGCCACCCGGCGCATCTACCTGGTCGAGCGCCCCGGTTCGGCGCAATCCACCATCCTGCTCGGCGGCCTGGGGCTGACCCGCACTGCGCCCGACTATTTCTCGTTCCGCGTGGCCAACCAGGTGCTCGGCGGCGGCTTCACCTCCCGCCTCAACTCCGACCTGCGCGAGGAAAAGGGCTATACCTACGGCATCTCCAGCGGCAACACCGCCTACCGGGAACTCGGCGCCTGGACCGTCTCCACCGACGTGCGTACCGCCGTCACCGCGCCGGCGCTCAAGGAGATCCTCTCGCAGATGGACCAGATGCGCACCGCCCCGCCCAGCACCCAGGAGATGAGCGGCGCCAAAAACTACATCAACGGCAACTTCGTCCTCGGTCTCGAAACCCAGGGCCAGGTGGCGGGCGCCATGATGACCCAGGGCCTGTACGGCCTGCCCCCGGATTGGCTGGCCGGCTACGCCCACAACGTGTCCTCCGTAACCGGTGACGAGGCTCTGGCCGCCGCCCAATCGGTGGTCAAACCTGATCACACTCTGGTGGTGGTGGTGGGCGATGTGAAACAGATCGAGGCCAGCCTGGCCAATCTCGCCCCCGGCACGATGATGACCATCTTCAACGATCGGGGCGAGGTGATCGGCAGCTACCCGCCCGAAAAGCCCGCTGGCGGCAAACCGGCTATAGTCCACCCGCAACCGCGGCCGTAAACTGGCTGGTCGAGGCGAAGGCGGCGCCCGAGGGAACCAGATCGCGGGTCAAAATACCGCGCCGCAGCGTCGCCTCCACCGCCTGCTCGACCGCAGTGGCGGCTTCCGGCCGATCGAAGCTGTGGCGCAGCATCATTGCCCCACTGAGGATGGCCCCGGCCGGGTTGGCGCAATCCTTGCCCGCCAGGTCGGGCGCCGACCCATGCACCGGTTCATACAGCCCCACCGCTCCGCCCAGCGAGGCCGACGGCAGCAGCCCCAGTGATCCCGCCAGCACCCCGGCTTCGTCGCTGAGGATGTCGCCGAACAGGTTCTCCGTCGCCACCACGTCGAAGCTGGCCGGACGCAGAATCAACTGCATCGCGCAGTTGTCCACATACAGGTGGTCGAGCGCCACGTCGGGAAACTCGGCCCCCACCCTCTGGAACACTTGCCGCCATAGCTGGCTGGTTTCAAGCACGTTGGCTTTGTCCACGCTGGTCAGCTTGCGGCGGCGCTGGCGGGCCAGGGCGAACCCCATCCGCGCCAGCCGCTCAATCTCCTCCACGCTGTAGCGCAGCGTGTTGTGCGCCGACTGGCCATCCGCCGCGATGCCGCGCGGCTGGCCGAAGTACAGGCCGCCGGTCAGCTCGCGCAGCACCAGCAGATCGGTCGCGGCGACCACGTCCTCCTTCAGCGGCGTCGTCCCGCACCCGGCGAGCCGCCTCACCGGACGCAGATTGGCCCAGCAGCCCAACAGTGAGCGCAGTGCCAACAGGCCGGTTTCGGGCTTACGCTCGCGCGCCTCACGGTCAAACGCCGGGTCGCCGACCGCTCCCAGCAGCACCGCCCCGGCGCTGGTCACCGCCGAGCGGGTGGCGGCCGGGAAGGGATCGCCGCCGGCGCGCAACGCCGCGCCGCCGATCAGGTGTTCCGCGGTCGTGAGGGTGAAGTCGAAACGCCGTCCGGCGGCGCGCAGCACGATGAGCGCGGCGGCGGTGACCTCCGGGCCAATACCGTCGCCCGGCAGTGTGACCATCTTCAGTTCGTGGGGCATCCGCCTTACTGTACTAAACACCCCACAATGTCGGAGCTTTTTCCGCCGCCGGCGCGTAGACGCACAGCTCGCTGTCCTGCAGCGCGGAGATGCGGTAGTCGCACTGCGCCGGAATGCGCAGTGCGTCGCTGGCCCGCAGATGGGCGGCCGGCTCGCTGCCGCCGCTCACCTCGATGTCCACCCGGCCCCGGATGACGGCGATGATCCGTTCTTCCGGCGAACGGCCGCCCTGGCGCTGCCCCGAGGTCATGTGTTGCAGATCAAAGCGCGTCGTCTTCATGAAGCCGCCTCCAGGGCAGCCCCGGCGGCGTGGCGCACGCAGGCATGCAGATCGGCGTCGGTGATCGCCTTGCGGCGGTCCGCCAGCGCCAGAAAGGCCGCATAGGAGCGGTCCAGATGCCCACGCTCCAGGCTCTGGTACCCCAGCGCCTGCAGCCGGGCGCGCAGCGCGTGACGGCCGCTGTGCTTGCCCAGCACCAGTTCGTGCCGCTCCCGCCCCACCGTCGCCGGCGTAAGAATCTCGTAGGTCAGCGGCGACTTCAGCATCCCGTCCTGATGGATGCCCGCCTCATGGGCGAAGGCGTTGGCCCCCACCACCGCCTTGTTGGGTTGCACCCCCACGCCGGTGATCTCGCTCAGCAGCCGGCTGGCCGGATGCAACTGCTCCAGCGCCAGACCGGCGCGCAACGGCCATGCGTCCTGACGCACGTGCAGCGCCACCGCAATCTCCTCCAGAGCGGCATTGCCCGCCCGCTCGCCGATGCCGTTGATGGTGCACTCCACCTGCCGCGCCCCCGCCCCCAGCGCCGCCAGCGAGTTGGCCACCGCCAGACCGAGGTCGTTGTGGCAGTGGACGCTCCACACCACCGCCTCCCCGCCGCGCACGTTCTGACGCAGCCAGCCGATCAGCGCCGCGTACTCCTGCGGCACGGTGTAGCCCACCGTGTCCGGAATATTGATCGTCGTCGCCCCGGCGGCGATCGCCGCCTCGCACACCGCCGCCAGATACGCCCGGTCGCTGCGCGTGGCGTCCTCGGCGGAAAACTCGACGTCGCCGGTGAAGCTCCGCGCCAGCCGCACCGCCGCATGGGTATCGGCCAGCACCTCGGCGCGCGTCTTGCGCAGCTTGTGCTCCAGATGGATGTCGCTGGTGGCCACAAACACATGCAGCCGCGGCTTGGCCGCCGGCGCCAGCGCCAGCCCCGCGCGCCGGACATCGCCCTCCAGCGCCCGCGCCAGCGCCGCCACCGTGAGCGAACGGCAGGCCACCGCCACCGCCTCCACCCCCTCAAAATCCCCCTGGCTGGCGATGGGAAACCCGGCCTCGATCACATCCACCCGCAGCGCTTCGAGCTGCCGCGCCAGGCGCAGTTTTTCCGCCGGGGTCATGCTGAAGCCGGGCGCTTGCTCGCCGTCGCGCAGCGTGGTGTCAAAGATGAGCACGGAATCGGCCATGCAGCGAGTGTGCGGCCCCGGCACCGCCAAGTCCAATTTATAGTTCTTCTACTTTCATAAACAATAGTTATCATGAGGCGTGAACCTCTCCGACGCCGAGACCCTGCTGGCGGTGGTGCGCGAGCGCAGTTTCTCCCGCGCCGCCGAACAGCTCCGCCGCACCCAGCCCGCCGTATCGCTGGCGGTGCGCCGGCTGGAGGAGGCCTGCGGCGAGCGCCTGCTCGACCGCAGCAGCAAGCAGCCGCGCCTCACCGGGGCCGGAGTGCTGGTGACCCGCCGGGCGGAGCAGATGCTGCGCCAGCGCGCCGCGCTCGAACATGACCTGCTCGAGCTGCGCGGCCTGCAGCGCGGCAAGCTGACCGTCGGGGCCAACGAAAGCACGGCATTTTTCCTGCTGCCGCTGGTCGAGGCCTACCATGCCCGCTGGCCCGAGGTGAAACTGGAAATCCGCCGCAGCCTGTCCCGCAATATTCCCGCCGAGGTGCTGTCGGGCGACCTGGACCTCGGGGTGGTGGCCTACGACCCCGAGTTGCATGACCTGCAAGCGCCCATCGTCTATCGCGACCGGCTGGCCTTCATCGTCTATCCCGGCCACCCTCTCGCCGGCGCGCGCCGCCCCGTGCCCCTCGCCCGCCTGGGCACCGAGCGCTTCATCGCCCACAATGTCGTCTCGCCCTACCGCGACTTCACCGTCAGCACCTTCCGCCGCCTCGGCGTCCCGCTCAACATCACCGTCGAAATGCCCACCATTGAAAGCATCAAGCAGCTGGTGGCCCGCGGCCTGGGCGTCGCCTTTGTGCCGCGCATCTCCGCCGCCCGCGAGCTCGACGCCGGCATCCTGTGCGAGGTGCCCCTGCGCCAATTCCGCGCCCAGCGGCCGCTGCGCCTGCTCTCGCCCCGCCGCGGCGCCCTCAGCCACGCCGCCCGCGCCTTCGCCGATCTGGCGCAGCCGCTGGCCGCGGACCCGGTTCGATATACTAAAAAAGTCAGATGATTCAACTCTCCGGCGCTGCCAAACACTTTGGCGGCCGCACCCTTTTCGAGAACACCGACCTGCTGTTTCCCGACCGTGCCCGGGTGGGCGTGGTGGGCGCCAACGGCAGTGGAAAAACCACGCTCATGCGCATCCTGGCGGGTCTCGAACCCCTCGATGCCGGCAAGGTGGTGCAGAACAAGGATCAAACCGTCGGCTACCTGCCCCAGGACGGGCTGCACGCCGCCGGACGCACCCTGGTGGAAGAGTGCCGCTCGGTGTTCTCCACCATGGTCGAGGTTGAGCGCGAGCTGCAGGAGATCGAGGCCCGCCTCGAACACACCGACGATCTCTCCCTCTTCGAGCGCTACGCCGACCTCCAGCACCAGTTCCAGGTGGGTGGCGGCCCGTCTCTCGAGGCCAAAATCGGCACCATCCTGACCGGGCTGGCCTTCACCCCGGCGGACATGAACCGTTCCTGCGAGGAGTTCAGCGGCGGCTGGCAGATGCGCATCGCCCTCGCCAAGCTGCTGCTGATGGAGCCTGGCGTGCTTCTGCTCGACGAGCCCACCAACCACCTCGACCTCGAAACCCGCAACTGGCTGGAGGAGTATCTCAGCCGCTATCCCAACACCTGCCTGCTGGTCTCCCACGATCGCTACTTCCTGGATGCCGTGGTGGACCGCATCGTGGATCTCGCGCAGGCGAAAATCACCGTCTATACCGGCAACTACACCAGCTTCCTGCGTCAAAAGGAAGACCGCCTCACCCAGATACGGGCGGCGTTCAAGAACCAGCAGGAGCGGCGTGAGCAGCTCGAAACCTTCATCAACAAGTTCCGCTACACCGCCACCAAGGCGGCGCAGGTGCAGAGCCGCATCAAGGAACTGGAGCGCATGGAGGAGATCGAAATCCCTCCCGCCGAGGAGTCCATCCACTTCTCCTTTCCCCAGCCCCGCCCCAGCGGACGCCGCGTATTGGAGTTGCGCCGCGCGGCCAAGGCCTATGGCGAGGTGCGGGTATTCAAGGATCTTGACCTGGTGCTGGAGCGCGGCGACCGCATCGGCCTCATCGGCCAGAACGGCGCCGGCAAGAGCACCTTGCTGCGCATATTGGCGGGCGCCGAAGCCATGGACGCCGGCGAGCGCATCGTCGGCCATCAGGTTACGGTGGATTACTTCGCCCAGGACCAGTACAAAGCGCTCGACCCCACACGCCGCATTCTCGACGACCTCACCGAGGTCAGCCCGGCGCTCATGGTGCCGCAGTTGCGTACCCTGCTGGGCAGCTTCCTCTTCCACGGCGACGATGTGTTCAAGCGCATCGGGGTGCTGAGCGGCGGCGAGCGCAACCGCTATGCCCTGGCGCGCATGCTGCTGCAGCCTTCCAACTGCCTGTTGCTCGACGAACCCACCAACCACCTCGATCTGAAGGCCAAGGAGGTCTTGCTCGAAGCCCTGCGGCAGTACAGCGGAACGGTGATCTTCGTCTCCCACGACCGGGCCTTCATTGACGGATTGGCCACCAAAATCTTCCACGTCACCCCCTACGACCAGCATGGCGGCGGAGTGGAGGTGTACCCGGGCGATTACGAAGAGTACCTGTACCACGTCGCCCAGGCACAAGCGCCGGCCGCCAGCCCCCAAAAGGCACCTTCGGCCAGCCCCAGCAGCAACGGCGCGGGCAAAGCCAAGGGCAAACGGGTCAACCCGCAACGTCAGCAGGCGTTGCGGAACTCCATCGCGGAGCTGGAGAAGGCGATTGCCGCAATCGAGGCGGAAGTCAAAAACATGGAGTCCGAAATGGGCTCCGGCGCCGCCTTCCGGGATGGGGGCCGGGCCCAAGTCGCCGTGGCCAACTACGAAGAGCGGGTCGCCGAGCGCGCCCGGCTCTACAGCCAGTGGGAAGAGAAGACGGCCGAGTTGGCCGCGGCTACGTCTTAGGCCGCCTTGCGCGGTGCGCGGCTGCTGGTCCGTTTGGACTTGTTAGCCTTGGAAGCCGCTGCGGTCGTCTTCGACTTTGAGCGGGACGCTGCCGGCCGGCTACCACGGGCTTTCGCCGTTGCGGTGCGCCCGCTTGTCGCGCGGGAACGTCCGCCGGCCGCCCGAATCGGGGTGATCTTGGCGCGCGCCGTGCGCCGCGCCGGCTTGGCGCCCTCTGACGTCTCGGGGTACACCAGTTTGTGAAAGCGGCTGCCCGGTTTGTCGTCGTAGACGAGTTCCAGGCCGCGCTCGTCAAAGACGTTGAAGAAGTCGTCCCAACTCACCTCGGCCAGCTCGGCCGGCGCGCCAAACTCGAATCGCAGCATGCCGCCGGTGCGGCTGACCACCGCCGGGGTGGCGCCGTGATCGTCGGCCCAGTTGCGGATCTCTTCGTGGTCGCGGGTGGTGACGGATGCCATAACCCGCTATCAGATGCGGCTAGCTCCCCTCGCCGTTGCCCCCGGCCCGCTTGTGGCTGACGTGCTCCTCGATCGTGCCGCCGGAAGAGGCGGGCGAGTGACGGTAGGATTCGATCAACTCGCGGTCGGCATCGTGCAGCGCCGCCCGCAGGCTGAGACCGATCTTCTTGTCCCCCGGGCTGAGCTTGATGATCTTGAACTCGTAATCCTTGCCCACCTGCAGCGGACCGCCTTCGGTCACCTCCGGGTTGATCTCGGAGTTGTGGCACAACCCCTCGATGCCGCCCAGCAGTTCCACGAACGCGCCGAACGGCGCCAGGCGCAGCACCTTGCCCGGCAGCACTTCGCCCAATTGCCGGGTGGCGAAGAAGTTCTCCCACGCGTCGGGCTCCAGTTGGCGGATCCCCAGCGACAAACGCCGGTTCTCAATATCAATGCTCAGGATCTTGGCCTTGACCTTGTCGCCCTTCTTCACCACCTCCGAGGGGTGCTGAATGCGCTTGGTCCAGCTGAAGTCGCTGATGTGCACCAGGCCGTCAATGCCGTCCTCGATCTCCACGAAGGCGCCGAAGTCGGTCAGGTTCCGCACCCGGCCCTCGACCACGCTGCCGGGGGCAAAACGCTCGGGCAGCGACTCCCAGGGATTGGACTGCGCCTGCCGGTACGACAGCGACATCCGCCGCTCGCCCGGGTTGACGTCCAGCACCACCGCCTCGATCTGCTGCTCCAGGGCGATGATCTTCGAGGGATGCTTGGTGCGCTTCGACCACGACAGCTCGCTGATGTGGATCAGCCCCTCGATGCCCTGCTCCAGCTCGACGAAGCAGCCGTAATCGGTGATCGAAACCACCTTGCCCTGCACCCGCGCCCCCACCGGATACCGCTCCTTGGCATCCGCCCAGGGGTCGGGCAGCAATTGCTTGAAGCCCAGCGACACGCGCATCCGCGCCTTGTCGAACTTCAGCACCTTGACCGTGATCTCGTCGCCCGGCTGCACCATCTCGTTGGGGTGCGCCACCCGGCCCCACGACAGATCGCTGACATGCAGCAGCCCGTCTATGCCGCCCACGTCCACGAACACGCCGTACTCGGTGACGTTCTTCACCACTCCGGTCACCACCTGGCCCTCGACCAGCGTCTCCAGTGTCTGCGAGCGCCGCGACTCAATCTCTTCCTGCAGGACCGACTTGCGGCTGACCACAATGTTGCCGCGCTTCTTGTTCAGCTTGATGATCCGTACCCGGACTTCCTGACCCAGGAACACGTCCAGGTTGCGCACCGGGCGCACGTCCAATTGCGATCCCGGCAAAAAGGCCTTCACGCCGATATCGCACGCCAGCCCGCCCTTGATACGCTCCGTCACCCGGCCCTGCATGATGGTGGCCTGGTCATGGGCATGCTCCAGCTCGTCCCACAGCCGCAGCCGTGCGGCGCGCTCGTGCGACAGCCGCAGCCCGTGCTCGCCGCCGCTGTGCTCGATGACTACGTCTATGGTGTCGCCGGGATGAACCTGGGCCACGCCATCGGCGTCCAGAAACTCGCGCAGGCGTACTACGCCTTCTGATTTCTGGCCGATGTCGACGACGACGTCCTCGCCGTCAATCTTAAGGACGGTCCCCTTGAGGACTTCGCCTTCTACTGCCTGGTTCTGCTGTTCAAACGATTCGAGGAGCTGTTCAAAATCTTCCATGAGGTTGCGAAAATACGGACGATGGCCGCGACCGGCTCATTGCCGGCCCGCTACCGCCCACGGCGCTGTCAAATTAGCCGGAAAGTGCTCGGAGCGCAGGATTCATGATAGCTCCCTGCGCGCCATCGTGTCAACGCCGCGAAGCCTCCACCCACCCCTCAGCGGACCACCGGAGCGGCCGTTGAGCGCCGGAAATCCACCCCGTGCAGGGCCACAAACACGCACATCTCATAGAGCCGCGAGCGCAGCCGCTCACCCACCGCCTGGGCCAGCGAAGTGGCCCCGCTGTCGGCCGCATCCGCCAGCCGGTGGCCCCGCGACTCGGTGTCTTCCAGGTTGGTGGTGATGATCGTGGCCCGCTGCTGGCTGTAGCGATGGTTGAGGATGTAGTGCAGCGTCTCCAGCGCCCACTCGGTCGCCCGCCCTACCCCCAAGTCGTCCAGAATCAGCACTTCCACCTCCAGCAGGGGTTCGACCACGCTGGCCTCGGTGGCCGGATTGAGGGGGTCAAAGGTGGCCTGAATTTGCTTCAACAGGGCGCGGTGGTCCACGAACTTGCAGGCGATACCCCGCTCCAGCAGCCGCCGCGTGATGGCTACCGCCAGATGTGTCTTGCCCGATCCCACCCCGCCATAAAACAGCAGCCCGCTACGGTCGCGGTCCACCAGACCGGGGTAATCCTGGCTGTAAGCGGTCGCCTGACGATGCGCCAGCAGCAGCTCGCGCGCGCCCTCGGGCACGTCGAAGTTCTCCAGCGTGCAGTGCTGATAGCGGGGCGGAATGCGCGCCGCCGCCTGCAGATCCGCCGCCCGCTGGGCAAAATGGCACTCGCACCGCGTCGCCCGCGGCGGTCCCGAGGCGGAGGCAATCATCTTCCATCCCGTGCCCTCGCACACCGGGCAGAGCTGGGGTCCGGTTGAGATGGGCGTGGCCATGGCGCCAGCTTATCAGGCTGCGGCACAGCCTAATATGGAATTTATGTCCCAGCAGGCAGCCCGCTTGATTGTGGAAACCCTGCGCGCCGCCGGCCACCAGGCCCTGTTCGCCGGCGGCGCGGTGCGCGACCACCTGCTCCAGCGGCCGGCCGCCGACTTCGACGTCGCCACCTCCGCCCCTCCCGATGCGGTGATGCGGCTGTTTCCCGACCACACCCCCGTCGGGGCGCAGTTTGGCGTGGTGCTGGTGCGCGAGCTGGGGGCGCAGATCGAGGTGGCGACCTTCCGTACGGAAACCAGCTATAAGGACGGCCGCCACCCCACCTCCGTCGCCTACGCCTCCACCCCCGAAGCGGACGTGGCCCGCCGCGACTTCACCATCAACGCCCTGCTGCTCGACCCGGCCACCGGAACCGTGCTCGACTTCGTCGGTGGCCGGCAGGATCTCGCCGCCGGCGTGATTCGCGCCGTGGGCGATCCCGAGCGCCGCTTCAGCGAAGACCGGCTGCGCATGTTGCGCGCGGTGCGCTTCGCCGCCCGGCTCGGGTTCGAGATTGAGCCGCAAACCTGGGCCGCCATCGAGCGCCAGGCGGGTGAAATCACCCGCATCAGCGCCGAGCGGGTGCGCGATGAAATTCTCAAAATGCTGACCGAGGGCCGCGCCCGCCGCGCCTTCGAGCTGCTCGATCGCAGCGGTTTGCTCACGGCCGTGTTGCCCGAGGTGGCCGCCATGAAGGGGGTCGAGCAGCCGCCCCAGTACCACCCCGAGGGCGACGTCTGGACCCACACCCTGATGATGCTCGAGCGGCTCCCCGCCGGCGTTACCCCCGCCCTCGCCCTGGGCGTGCTGCTGCACGATGTGGGCAAGCCGCCCACCTTCCGCCGCGCCCCCGACCGCATCCGCTTTGACCGCCACGCCCCGGTCGGCGCCGTCATGGCCCGCGCCATCGGCCGGCGGCTGCGGCTGTCGAGCGCGGCATGCGAGCAGGTCGAGGCGCTGGTGGCCGAGCACATGAAGTGGCCCGAGCTGCCCAAAATGCGCGAGGCCACCCGCAAACGCTTCCTGCGCCGCCCCGACATCGAGGCGCAGTTGTCGCTCCTGCGTCTCGACTGCGAATCCAGCCACGGCGACCTCAGCCTCTATCAACTGGCCCGCCAGATGCTCGCCGCCCAGCCGCCGGAGCAGCTGCGCCCTCCCCGTCTGCTCACCGGAGAAGACCTGATCGCCATGGGCTACCGCCCCGGCCCCCGTTTCCGCCCCATCCTCGACGCCGTCGAGGATGCCCAGCTCGAAGGCCGCGTCGCCGACGCCCAGGCCGCCCGGCAATTTGTCAGCCGGCATTTCCCGGTGTCACACTGAAGCTTATGTTCCCTGTCCACCGGCAACGCCGCCTGCGCCAGAACCCCGGTCTTCGCGCCATGGTGCGCGAAACCCGGCTGAGCCGCGAAATGCTGGTGCAGCCGCTCTTCGTCGTGCCCGGTAAAGGCGTCAAGCAGGAGATCTCATCCCTGCCGCGCCAGTTTCACCTCTCGCTCGACAAGCTGGTGGAAGAGGCCCGCGCCATCCACGGCTTGGGCATTCCCGCCGTACTGCTGTTCGGCATCCCCGAATCCAAGGATGCCCAGGGCAGCGGCGCATGGGCCGCCGACGGCATCGTCCAGATGGCCACCCGGGCGCTCAAGCGGGCCCTGCCCGGCTTGCAGGTGATCACCGACCTGTGCCTGTGCGAATACACCAGCCACGGCCACTGCGGCTTGATCCAGCCGCTGGGCGACGGCTCCGTCGAAGTGCTCAACGATCCCACCCTCGATCTGCTGGCGCGCACCGCCGTCGCCCAGGCCGAGGCGGGTAGCGACCTGATCGCCCCCAGCGACATGATGGACGGCCGCGTCGCCGCCATCCGCGGCGGCCTCGACCACGCCGGCCATACCGCCACCCCCATCCTCTCCTACGCCGCCAAGTTCGCCTCCGCCTTCTACGGCCCCTTCCGCGAGGCCGCCGGCTCGACCCCCCAGGCGGGCGATCGCACCGGCTACCAGATGGATATGGCCAACGGCCGCGAAGCGCTGCGCGAAATGCAGCTCGACCTCGACGAGGGCGCCGACATGCTGATGGTCAAGCCCGCCCTCCCCTATCTTGATGTTTTGCGCATGGCCCGCGAACGCTTCGATGTCCCTCTCGCCGCCTATCAGGTCTCGGGCGAATACGCCCAGATCCTCGCCGCCGCCCGCGCCGGCTGGCTCGACGAGTCCCGCGCCATGTGGGAGTCCCTTACCGCCATCCACCGCGCCGGCGCCGATGTGCTGATCACCTACTTCGCCCGCGACGCCGCCGCCGCGTTATAACCTTTCGCCCCGTAATTCGCCGCGTTAGCGGCTACAGGCGCCGGTATTCCTTGCGGCCGCCGGGGGCGGCGGGGGAGGCGGATCCGGGCAGGCGCACGACGATGTGGCGGTCGCGTCCCATGCCCTCGCTCTCGCTGCTGAGGCCGGCTTCCGCGCGCAAAGCCAGGTGCACGGTGCGCCGGTCGCGGCTGTTCATGGGAGCAAAGGCGTAGGGCAGGCCGGTTTTGCGTACCCGCTCGGCGGCCATCTGCGCCAGCGAGCGCAGTTCCTGCACCCGCAGTTGGCGCCGCCCCTGACAGTCGAACAGGATGCGGTGATGCTGGTCCGGCCCCAGGCGCAGCGACTCAAACGCCAGGTGCTCAATCCCGCGCAGCACCTCGTTGTCGTCCGCCAGCAGCAGCCCGGCGTCGGGACCGCTGAAATCCACCGTGATCTCCGGCCCCTCGCCATCCGGTTCCGGGGCGGGGGTGAGGATCTGCACGGTGAGGCGGAAGTGCCCCTCGCGCACCACGGTTTCGCAGTACTCGCGCAGACGCTGCAGGGTTTCAGGCGTGAGTGTTTCCGGCATGGCAGTGCTCCCTTGGCTAGCTCTTGGGGCCGACAACTTTGCCCTCGATAACCTTTTTCTTGCCTGACGACTTCGCCGCCCGGTCCTGGGCGGCGACCGCCGCCACCGCGGCCTCGTTGTATGTCTTGTTGGCCACCCACTGCTGACCGGTGGCGATCACGTTGTAGCCCAGATAGTACAGATTCACCCCCGCCGGCAGATAGAAGAAGAACCAGCCGACGAAGATCGGCATCCCCCACTTCATCAGCCGCGCCTGGCGCGGGTCCTGCCCCGGCGTCAGCGGCATCAACGCCGTCATGGCGAACTGCGACAACACCACCAGCAACGGCAGCAGGAAATACGGGTCCTTGGCCGACAAATCGTGGATGTAGCCGATCCACGGCGCGTGGCGCAGCTCGATGGCGTACTCCAGCACCCGCCAGAAGGCGTAGATCAGCGGCAGCTGGATGAGCATCGGCAAACAGCCGCCCAGCGGGTTGACGCCGTACTCGCTGTACAGCGCCATGATCTCCTTCTGCACGTCCTGACGGCGCGGATCGCGCATCGGATAGCGCTTCATTTTGCCGTTCAGGGCGTTGATCTTGGGCTGCAGCGCCATCATCTTCGCCTGGCTCTTCTGCGCCTTCATCTTCAGCGGGAAGGCGGCCATGGTGATGACGAAAGTGAGGAAGAGAATCGCCCAGCCGTAGTTGTGGATCCAGTGGATGAAGGTCCAGTTCATCCACAAAAACAGCGGCTCGGCGATGAAGGTGAACCAGCCAAAGTCCACCAGCCCGCGCAGTGCCGGGTCCACCGCCTTGAGCAGGTCAATCTTCTTGGGACCGACGAACAGCCGGCTCTGGATCTCCCCGCCCGTGGCCACCGCCACCCCGATCGTGTCCACCGGCTTGTTGGTGATCACGTCGCCGGAGGCGTTCACCAGCCGCGGCTGATAGGTGTTCTTCAGCGTCGTAACGGTGAGCGAGGGTTGACCCTGGTCGGCGCTGCCCGCCTGCGGCAGGAAGGCCATCGCGAAGTACTGATCCTCCACCCCGGCAAACTGGAACACGCCGTCGTGGCTGGCGCCGTTGTTGACCTTCTTGACAGAGGTGGTTTCCACGCTGCTGCCCGACTGTTGAAAATACTGCTCGGTGGTGAAATCGCCCGGCACGGCGCGATCGCCGAACGCTCCCTGCCAGGCCATCGCCGCCCCCACCGGCTTGCCGTCGCGGGTGACGCTGGCGTGCACCTCGGCCACATAGCCCGCATCGAAGCTCAGCGACTTGGTCGCCACCAACGAGCCGTCGGACCAGGTGAAGGTGATCGTCTGGCCGCCGTTGGCGTCCTTGGTCTGCTGCACCTGATAGAGGGCGTCATCCAGCGTTTTGCGCAGTTGCGCGTCACTGGACCAGAAGGCCAGCGGGTAGCCGAACTTCTTCGAGAAGTCCTGATCCACCACGTTCAGCGGCTTGCCCGAGTCGTCCTTGTACTGGGTCAAAATCCACGAACGTGCCACTCCGCCCTGATTGCTGAACTCGATGTGATACACCGGCGTGTCGAGCGTCACCGTCTGCGCCGCGGCGGCGGCGATAGCGGGCGTTTTGGCGGGCGCTGGTGCGGGCTTCCGGGCCGCCTCGGACGCCGGTGCCTTTGACTTCGGAGACGGCTCCGTCGCCGGCGCTACCGGCGTGGTGGGGGTGGCGGCCGGCGGTTTGGCCGCCGCGCTCTCGCTCTGCTTCTGCGCCGTGGCCAGCGGCGGCAGGGCCGCCTTGCGGTTGATGAACGGCCAGATCACTAAAAACAGCAGCGCCACCAGCGCAAAGGCGAGCAGCAGCCGGTGCTCAAAGTTGGGATCGTCGTTTTGGTTCAAAGCCATTACTTATGGGGGTGCGGCACAGGATCAAACCCGCCGGGATGGAAAGGATGGCAGCGCAAAATACGCCAGGCGCCCATGGCCGCCCCACGCACCACGCCGTAGCGCTCGATCGCCTGCAGCGTGTACTCGCTGCAGGTGGGAGCAAAGCGGCAGGAGGAGGGCAGCAGCGGCGACACCCAGCGCTGATAGCCGCGCAGGCAAGCGCAGGCGGCTTGTCGCGGCAGCATCCAGAGATTCATGGCACCTTCTCCAGCGGCGGCAGCGCCTCGCACAAACGCCGGATCAGCTCGCCCAGTTCCCTGCCCAGCGGCAGAAACTCGGCCGAAGCCACCGCCGGCCGCGGGTTGATGACCACATCACACCCCAGGCAGCTCTCCGGCATTTGACGCAGCAGCTCGCGCGTGCGCCGGCGAATGCGGTTGCGCACCACCGCCCCGCCCAGCTTGCGGCTGACGGTGATCCCGAACCGCACCCCGCCCGTCAGTCCGCGGCGGCGGCCGAAGGCGGTGAAGTGGCGCGAGGCGCGGCGCATACCTTGCTCGTAGGCGGCGCGGAAGTCGGCGCGGCGCAACAGTCTGCGCCCCGAAGGCCAGGCTTCCGGCTTAGTCGCGGTAGCCGGCGGAGACGGCAACACGCTTGCGTCCCTTCGCGCGGCGGCGGGAGAGCACGGCGCGGCCATTCTTGGTGGCCATGCGGGAGCGAAACCCGTGGGTCTTGCTGCGCCGCCGCCGATTGGGTTGAAAAGTTCTCTTGGGCATAATCTACCGAGCCGACGCAGCTCACACTGCGCCCCCGCCTCTGCGGATGCATTCTGGGGGCAGGCCCGGCTCTGCCGCCGCCATATCTGTGCGGCCGCCCGGCACTGCTTCAGGAACACCAGCTATTATAGCCAGCCTCGGGCACATCGGCAACCGGAGGCGGGAACAACCCCGCGCCGCTAAATTTTTTTGCCTTCCCGGTGCCGGAATGGCGAAGGATCGTGAGAAGCTATCCCACGCTGCCTCACCCGAGACAGTGCAGTCACAGACCGCGAACGCATGGCGCAATCCTCGGCGAAAACGCAAACCACCTGGGACGAAATTCTGGGTGAAGTCCGCAAAACGGTGAACCCGCACCGCTTCAACACCTGGCTGCGCCCCACCCGGCAGGAAAAACTGGACGAGGGCACGCTGGTGATCTCGGTGCCCGATGCCGAGCTGCAGCCGGTGGGCGAGAAGTTCAAGCCCCAGATTGACCAGGCCATCCGCCGCCTGCACCTCGACGCCACCGTCCAGCGCGTCGAAGTCGTCGTCGCCGCCTCCGCCGCGGCCGCCGCCGCGCCCCCGCCGCCACGCAAGGCCGAGCAGCCGCGGCTGGAGTTCGAGACCGGCTCGCTCAAGCCCGAATACACCTTCGACACCTTCGTGGTGGGCGGCTCCAACCAGTTCGCCCACGCCGCCGCCGAGGCCGCCGCCGAGCGCCCCGGACGCGCCTACAATCCCCTGTTCCTGTACGGCGGGGTGGGCATGGGCAAAACCCACCTGATGCACGCCATCGGCCACCGCACCAAGGCCCTGGGACGCGCCCTGCGCATCGAGTACGTCACCGCCGAGGACTTCACCAACGAGATGATCTCGGCCCTCCGCCACGACGGCATGATCGCCTTCCGTGACCGCTACCGCTCGGTGGACGTGCTGCTGATTGACGACATTCAGTTCATCGCCAACAAGGAGCGCATTCAGGAGGAGTTCTTCCACACCTTCAACGCCCTGCACGGCGCCGGCAAACAGGTGGTGATCTCGAGCGACCGCCCGCCGCGCGAGCTGTCGCAGCTCGAGGAGCGCATGCGCTCCCGCTTCGAGTGGGGGCTGACCGCCGACCTGCAGCCGCCCGACCTCGAAACCCGCACCGCCATCCTGATGGAGAAGGCGCAACTCGAGTTGCAGAAGCACCCCGGCTCGCTGGAACTCAGCCCCGAGGTGGCCGGCTTCATCGCCGCCAAGATCAAGAGCAACGTGCGCGAACTCGAGGGCGCCATGGTGCGCCTGCTGGCCTATTGCCAGCTGAAGCAACTGCCGGTCACCATCGCCACCGCCCAGGAGGCGCTCAAGAACCTGCTCGACCAGCAGCAGCGCAAGCTCGACATCGAGATCATCGCCAAGGCGGTGGCCGAGTCCTTCAACCTGCGCGTGGCCGACCTCAAGGCGCGCAACAACAGCCAGCAGATCGTCTTCCCGCGCCAGGTGGCGATGTACCTCACCCGCCGGCTGATCAACGCCTCGCTGCCCGAAATCGCCCGCTTCTTTGGCGGCAAGCACCACTCCACCGTCATCCACTCCATCCGCAAGATCGAGCAGGAGAGGGTCGCCAACCAGGCCCTGGCCCGCACCCTCACCCACCTCACCGAGCAGTTGCAGTAGAATCCGCGGATGGACCGCAGCCGCCTGGCGGCAATGACCGACGGCTTCCTGGCCGTCATCATCACCATCATGGTGCTCAGCCTCGCGCCCCCCCGCGGCGCGGAGTGGACCGATCTGCGCACCGTCGGCGTCAACGTCCTCGTCTACGCCCTGAGCTTCATCTACCTCGGCATCTACTGGAACAACCACCATCACTTCTTCCATCTGGTGGAGCACGTCTCCGGCGGCCTGCTGTGGGCCAACCTGCACCTGATGTTCTGGCTGTCGCTCATCCCCTTCGCCACCGCCTGGCTGGGGCAGAACCCCCGCGCCGCCGCTCCCACCGCCCTCTACGGCCTGCTGCTGCTGCTCGCCGCTCTCGCCTGGTGGGTGATGGAAAAGGTCGCGCTGCCGCTGCAGGGCCCGCATTCGCGCCTCGCCCACGCCCTCGGCCGCGACTGGAAAGTCCGGGTCTCGCCCTGGCTCTACTGCGCCGGCATCGCCGCCAGTTTCTGGCACGTCTGGCTGGGCGATGCCTTCTACCTCGCCGTCGCCAGTCTCTGGCTCATCCCCGACCGGCGCGTGGAGCGCGTTCTGCGGAGCGAGACATGATCTTCCGCACCCGCTTCGCCCGCGACATCGTGGCCGAGTTCGCCCCGCCCGCCTCGGGCGACCGGAGCGCCCCCGCCATCATTCTTTGTGACGGGATGCCCTCGATGCCGCGCAAACAGCCCCTGGTCGAATGGCTGGCGGCCAAAAACTTCTGGGTCATCTATCCGCGCTGGCGCGGCGCATGGGAATCAGGCGGCGAGTTCCTGGCCCAATCGCCCGAATACGACCTGCGCGACATCCTTGACGCCCTGCCCCAAGGCTTCCGCGAGACCGCCTTCGGCCGCCGCTTCGCCCCCCGCCCGGCGCGCACCTACGTCATCGGCGGCAGCTTCGGGGGCGCGGCCGCCATCCTCTCCACCCTCGACCCGCGCGTCACCGCTGCCGTGGCCCACTGCCCCGTGGTGGACTGGAGCATCCTGGCCACCGAACAACGCGCGGAAACCTCCAACCCCAGCTACGCCGCCTACATTCGCGCAGCCTTCGGGAACGGCTACCGCCTCTCCGCCCGCAACTGGAACAAGCTCACCACCGGCCGCTTCTTCAACCCCGTCGCCCGCCTGGGCTCGCTCGACGGCGGCAAACTGCTGCTCTTCCACGCCCAGGACGACCCCTACGTCCCCTGGCGCGGCGTCGCCCGCTTCGCCCACCTCGCCGGTTGCCGCCTGAAGCTGCTCGAAACCGGCGGCCACCTCAGCACCGACCGCACCACCCGCCGCTACTGGCGCACCATCGCCGCCTTTCTCGCCTAGACCGCGGTCACCTCAGGCCGAAGTCTCCGCCATCAGCGCGCGCATTTTGTTCTGCAGCGCCTTGTAGCTGATGCGCAGCTTCAACGCCGCCTGTCGCCGGTTCCAATGGGTATCCGCCAACGCCTTGAGGATGGCCCCGCGCTCCGCCTGCCACGCTGCCTGGCGGCTGATGTCGAGCAGCGAGGCGGCCGCCACAGGCTCGGCGGCAGGTCCTTCCGCCGCCGCTGCCGGAGGCGGAACCGCGTCGGCCAACTCCGTCAGCAGCGCATCCGGATTCCCCAGCACGATGTAGCGCTTGATCAGGTTCTCCAGTTGCCGCACATTGCCCGGCCACGCGTACTGCTCCATCCGCCGCCACAACGACTCCGGCAGGGGCGCGGGCAAGCGGCGGTACTGGCGGCTGTACTGGCTGAGAAAGTGCTGCGCCAGCAGCGGTATATCACCGCGGCGCTGCCGCAGCGGCGGCAGCGCGATCACGATTACATTCAGACGATAGAACAGGTCGCGCCGGAAGCCCCCCGCCTCCACCGCCGCCTGCAGATCGGTGTTGGTCGCCGCCACCACGCGCACATCCACGCTCACCGGACGCCGCCCACCCAACCGGCTGAACTCGCCATCCTGCAGCACCTGCAGCAACTTGGCCTGGAGGTGCAGCGGCATCTCGCCGATTTCGTCCAGGAAGATCGTGCCACCTTCGGCCAGTTCAAACTTGCCCGACTTCGGCCGGTTGGCGCCGGTAAACGCGCCTTGTTCATACCCGAACAGCTCACTCTCCCATAGCTCCTGGGGGATGGCGGCACAGTTGATCTTCACAAAAGCGCTGCGCGGCGACTGCGCCGCCAGCAGCCGTGCCACCACCTCCTTCCCCGTGCCGCTTTCGCCTTGCAGCAGTACGGTGAGATCGGTGTCGGCAATCTGCTCAAGGGTCTGGCGAATCGCCACCACCGCCGGACTTTCGCCCAGCAGGGCGGCGGTGCGATCCTCAGCGAAGGAAATGGGTTCGAGAGCGACGGTTCTTTGTTCCAAGATGGTCTACCATAGCTCCAACTTGGGAAACCGCACATCCGCCCTCATGGGTGGCTTCCCACTAATTTTCGCCCTGCCGGATCCGATCCCAAGCCGGGGCGACAGGCGCCGCTCTCTCCGGCATCTCAGCCTTCGCCTTGGCAGCCGAAAGCCGTGAGATCCACATCCCGCCGGGGGCGATTATTGAGGCTTGGAGCGAGCCCAGTGTAGAACTGTTTCCCCAACATCTGGCCGGACTTACCAGTCTGTTGCGCATGGCCCTGCTCTCCGGCGCCGAGATGACCTTGCCCACCGCCCTGCAGTTGGCCCTGGACATCGCCAACGCCGCGGTGGCCTGCGACGCCCAACTGCTGCAATTCGCCCCCGCCCAGGATCCCGAAGGTCGCCTGCAGCTGGCGCGCCATTTCGACGCAACCCACCTGCCCCTGGCGACCGAGGACCTGGTCCATGCCTGGGTGGGCCGCGCCGGCAAGCCGGTGCTGGCCAAGCTCGGCGCGGATGCCGCCATGGACCAGTATTTGCGCCGCATGCGGGCGGTCGCGGTGGTGGCCGCGCCGCTGTTCATGCAGCATGGCTGGGCGGGTTCGCTGCAGTTGTACCGGCGGCAGGCTCCCGAGTTTGATGAAACCGACGCCCGCTTGTTGTGGATGTTGAGTTTGCTGGTGGAGAATCAGCTGGCTTCCATGGCTGCCATCCAGCAGTTGACCCGGCTCGCCTCCACCGACTTTCTCACCGGCTTGCGCGCCCGCGGCTATTTCGAGCGCGCCCTCGAACAGGAAGTGCACCGCGCGCTGCGAAAGTCCAGTTCCTGCGGCCTGATGCTGGTGGATCTCGACGACTTCAAACTCATCAACGACCGGTACGGCCATCACGCCGGCGACGAGGTGTTGCGACAGTTTGCCCGCATCCTTCCGCTGGGCATGCGCGAGGTCGACACGGTCGCCCGTTTCGGCGGCGACGAGTTTGCCATTGTTCTGCCGGACACCGATGAGCCCGGCGTGCGCCTCGTGGCCGCGCGGCTGCGTCAGGCGTTGCGCCATCACCGCTTCACCATCCCGGGCGGCCCCACCCTGCAGCTCAGCCTGAGCATGGGCGTCGCCCTCTGTCCCGCCGACGAAAGCACCCCGGATCAGCTGCTCCGCGCCGCCGACAGCGCCCTCTATCGCGCCAAACAGTTGGGCAAGGATCAGCCCTTCTTCTGGCGTGAGCTGCGCAAAGCCAGTTAACCTGACTGCCCTGATTTCCCTTCCGCGCCGCCTTCCTCCTCGGTCAGCGCAAACGGCTCGGCGCTCATGCCGCCGGCCCGCTTCACCAGCGCTTCCACCTTGCCCTCGGCGGCATCCAGCTGCTTGCGGCACGCCTCCACCAGCGCCATGCCCTCCTCGAACAGGCTCACCGACTTCTCCAGCGGCAGATCGGCGCGTTCCAGTTCGCTGACGATGGCTTCCAGGCGTTGCAGGCTTTGTTCAACTCCTCCGGCTGGCGGCATGGCTCCCCTCCTGGGCGATACGCGGCAAGTGGGCGGCGCCGATCAGGCCGGCGTCGGCGCCCAGGGCGCTGGCCTCAATGCGCGGACGCGTGGCGCGCGCCACCAGCGAGCGCTTGGCCACCTCCGCCTGCAAGGTGGCGCCAAACGCATCCCAGCCCCGCGCCACCCCGCCGCCGATTACATACAGCGGCAGGTTGAATATGTTGATCAGGTTGGCCACCGCCACTCCCAGCGAGCGGCCCACCATCTCGAAGATCTCGAGCGCCACAATGTCGCCCTGTTTGGCCTTGATATAGACGATCTCGGCGGTCAATTCGCCCAACTGCTCCGCCTCCCTCGCCAGCTCCGGCGAACGCCCCACCCGGATCGCCGCCATCGCCATGCGGGAGATGGCGCTGGCCGAGGCGTAGGCCTCGACGCAACCCAGGTTGCCGCAGGCGCACAGCGCGCCATTGGGGTTGATGGTCATGTGCCCCAGTTCGCCCGCCATCCCCTGGCTGCCATGCCAGATGCGGCCATCGAGAATCAGTCCTCCGCCGATGCCGGTGCCCAGCGTCAGCATGCACAGGCTGTCCACGTCGCGCCCGGCGCCCACCCACTTCTCTCCCAACGCCGCGGCGTTGGCGTCATTTTCCAGCACCACGCGGGTCCGCAAACGGCGTTCGATGTCATCCCGCACCGGAAAATCGCTCCATCCCGGCAGGTTGGGCGATTGCCGCACCGTCCCGTCGGCCAGATTGATGATGCCCGGCACCCCAATCCCGATTCCGGCAAAGCGCAGCCCCGGCAGGCGCTGTTCGATGTCCTCCACCGCCCCGCACATGTCGGCCACCACCCGCTGCCGTCCCTCGCTGACCTCGGTGTCCAGCCCAATGCGCTCCAGGATCTCCCCCGTCGGCGACACCGCGGCCACCCGCAGGTTGGTACCCCCCAGGTCCACGCCGATGGTGTATTCCGATGCGCCTGTCGTGTCCATGCCTACAGCAGTATGCGTGCCCCTCAGCGCTTTTGGCAATGCGGGCAGAAGTGGGCGCTGCGTCCGGCCAGTACGGTCCGCCGGATGGCTCGTCCGCAAATACCGCAGGCTTCTCCGGTTCTCCCATAGACCCTGTGCTGCAGATGGAACCACCCCGGCGCGCCCTCGCTGTCCACATAGTCGGAGATGGACGATCCCCCCGCCCGGATCGCCTCCTCCAGCACCACGCGGATCACCTCCCGCAGCCTGACCAGCCGCGGCCGCGAGAGATGGTGGGCGAGCGGATGAATGCCGGCGCGAAACAGGCTCTCGTCGGCGTAGATGTTGCCCATGCCTCGCAGTAGCTTTTGGTTGAGCAACGCCGACTTGATGGGTGCCGCGCGCCGGTAAAACAGCGCCACAAACTCCTCCGCCGACACCTCCAACGGCTCGGCGCCGGCTGCCACTCCCAGTTCGGGCGCGAACCCGCCACCGGCCGGCGCCGCCGCCAGGGCCATACGCCCGAAGCGCCGCGGATCGCGGAAGTGCAGCTCCCGCCCGCCGCTGAAGTGCAATACCGCGTGGGTATGTGGCGCTTCCACCGAGTCCGGCGCCTGCACCACCAACTGCCCGGTCATGCCCAGGTGAAACATCAACTGCCGCCGACGCCGCCGGCCCTCGAGTTCAATCACCAGATACTTGCCTCCGCGACGAACTCCGGTGACCGTGGCGCCTTCCATCTCCGCCAACGCCGCCGCATCCCCGTGAAATATCGAGGCGCGGCGCAGGTCCACCTCCCTCAAGCGGAGTCCCGGCAGAACGGCGCGCAGCCCCCGCGCCACGGTTTCGACTTCGGGCAGCTCAGGCATGGAAAAGTTTGACCAGCGCGGCGATAACGCCCGCCGTGGTGGCCTCGGCGGCGGTCGCCGCCACCGGCCAGTCGAGCTCCGTCAGTGCCGCCCGTGTGGTCGGACCCATGGCCACCAGCGCCACTGTGGATTGGCGTCCGGCCAGCCGCGCGCGGCCCTCCTCGTCCAGCAGTCCCGCCAGATTCCGCACGGTGGACGGGCTGGTGAACACCACCGCGTCGGCGTCCGGCAAGACCTTGGCCAGCGTATCGGCCGCGGTGGCCGGCAACTCGGTGCGGTAGGCTTCAACGCTGGTTACCCGTGCCCCGCGCCGTGTCAAACCTTCGGTCACCACTGCGCTGGCGGCGGCGGCGCGCGGAAACAGAATGCGCTTCCCATCGAGCGGCCGCCCAGCCAGAGCAGCCACCACGCCCTCGGCCCCGAACACGGTGGCGACGATATCCGCCTCCCACCCCAGCCGCGCGCGCAAGGCTGCGGCAGTTGCCGGTCCGGCGGCGCAGACCCATCCCCGGGGATGTCTCCGCTCCCCCACCTGCGCGGCGACCGCCGCCACGGCGTTGGCGCTGGTGAACACCAACCCGTCGTAATCGTCCAGTTCCGCCAGCGCTGCGGCGAGCGCCTGGGGGTTGCCGGGAGGCGCGATGAATATGGTCGGCAGGGCCACCGCCTCGGCGCCCAGGGCACGCAGGCGGTCGAGCATCTCCCCGGCCTGGGCGGCGGCGCGGGTCACCACAATGCGGCGCCCCCGCAGCGGCTGGCTAACCATAAATCGCCCGCAGGATTTCGTCCGCCCCCTCGTCGAGCAGCGTCTCGGCCAACTGCACCCCCACCCGCTCCGCCTCCTGCCGGGCGCCGGACGCCTCCGCCCGCACCACGCGCCGGCCGTCGGGCGCGGCCACCAGCGCGCGCAATGTCAGTTCCTCCCCGGCCGTTTCGGCGTAGGCCGCCACCGGGGCCTGGCAGCCGCAGTCGAGGCGGCGCAGCAGCGCCCGTTCGGCGGCGATGGCCTCCGCTGTGGGCGCATGATGCAGAGGCCGCAATTGGGCCAGCGTGGCGGCATCGTCGGCCCGGCACTCGATGGCCAGCACCCCTTGTCCGGCAGCGGGCAGGAACTGCTCTATTGCCAGCCGCTCGCTGATGGCCTGGGACAGCCCCAGCCGGTCGAGGCCGGCCGCGGCCAGCAGCAGGGCATCGAACTCTGCCTCGCGGTACTTGCGCAGTCGTGTGTCCACGTTCCCGCGCAGCGGCAGCACGGTGACGTCGGGGCGCAACATCAGCAACTGCGCCTGCCGGCGCAGGCTGCTGGTCCCCACCCGCGCGCCTTGGGCCAGCGACTCAAGCGTCGTGCCCGGCGGAGCGATCAGCACATCGCGTGCATCCTCACGCTCCAGGATTGCCCCCAGAACCAGGCCTTCGGGCAGCGTCGAAGGCACGTCTTTCAGACTGTGCACCGCGGCATCGAGCTCGCCCGCCAGCAGACCGGCTTCGATCTCCTGGGTAAACAGCCCCTTGCCGCCGATCGCCGCCAGTGGCACGTCGGTGCGCCGGTCGCCGGTGGTGGTGACGTAGGCGATGCGGCTCGCCTGCCCCACCGCGGCCAGGCGGCGCGCCACCGCGTCCGCCTGCCAGCGCGCCAGCGCCGACCCGCGCGATCCCAGCCGCAGTGGTGCCGCCTCACTCATGGGCCAAGCGGGTGAGCGCATCCGCTTCCTTCTCATCCCCGCCCGCCGCCGGCAGGTCGAACAAGCGGTGCACCATCTCGGTCAGCAGCCGGCGCGCCGCCTCGGTGCCCGGATTCTGCATCGCCTCGCGAATTTCCACCAGCGGACTATGCAGCCACTTCTGCATCAGGCTGCGGGTCAACCCCTCGATCGCCTGCTCCTGTTCCCTGGTCAGCGGCCCCAGCCGCTTCCGCACCCGCTCCCATTCGGCGGCGCGCAGCGCCTCCGCCTGCGCCTGCAGCGCCACCAGCGTGGGAATCGCCGCCCGCCCCTCGCGCCGCTGTTCGTAGGCCGCCACTTCGGCGGCGATGATCTCTTCTCCCCGCGCCGCTTCCTGCCGCCGTCCTTCCAGGTTGGCGCTCACCACCTGGTCCAGATCGTCCACGTTATAGACGAAGGCGTTGTCGAGTTGGTGCACGCTGGGCTCGACGTCGCGGGGCACCGCCAGATCCAGAAACAGCATCGGCCGCCCCCGGCGCTTGCCCAGAAAGCGCGCCGCGTCGGCCCGGCTCACGAGCGGCTGCGGGGCGCCGGTGCAGGCGATCACCACATCCGCCTGTTCGCCCAGCTCGCCCAGTTGCTCCAGCGGATGCGCCGTGCCGCCGTGCTTCTCCGCCAGCACCTGGGCATGGCTCAGGGTGCGGTTCAGCACCAGCAGCCGCTGGGCGCCCTGCTGCATCAGGTAGCGCGCCGCCGCCGCGCCCATCGTCCCGGCGCCCAGCAGCAGCACCGTCTTGTTCTCCAGCGACCCGAAGATCTGCCGCGCCAGGTCCACCGCCGTCTGGCTGACGCTCACCGGCTGCTCGGCAATCGCGGTCTCGGTGCGCACCCGCTTGGCCGCCCGGAAAGCCCGCGACAGCGCCGCCTCCAGCTCCCCGCCCACCAGCCCCGCCGCCTGCGCGGCGGCGTATGCCTGTTTGAGCTGACCCAGAATCTGCGGCTCGCCCACCACCAGCGAATCCAGGCTGGAGGCCACGCGAAACAGATGCCGCACCGCCTCGCTGTCCCGCAACTGATAAAAATGGGACGCCGGCGGCAGGCTGGGCTGGCCGCTGGCCACCGCCAAAAAGCGGAACAGGTCCGGCGCCTCGCCCGCCCCGGCGATCAGCACCTCCACCCGGTTGCAGGTGGATAGAATCATCCCCTCGGTCACCCCCGGCTGCTCCGCCAGCAAGCGCAGCGCGGGGGCCAACTTGACCTCCGGCAACGCCAGGGGCTCGCGCAACTCGAGCCCGGCGGTGTGGTGGCTGATCCCCAGCAGCAGCAGGCTCATTTCAGAAACATCGAATGCACCTGACTCATGCCGTTGGCAAGCCACCCCGCCACAGCCAGGCCGAAGCAAACCAATGTCAGATAGGCGCTGCGCCGTCCCCGCCAGCCCGCCGACCAGCGGGCAAACAGCAGCACCAGATAGATGCTCCAGGCCAGCAGCGCCAGCAGCACCGTCGGATCTCCCAGCGCCACCCGCCCGAAGAGCGCGTCCGCCCAGTAGATGCCGATCACCAGCCCGGCGCTGAGCAGAGGGAAACCGACCAGCAGCGAGCGATAGCTGATCAGGTCGAGCTTTTCGAGCGAGGGCAGCACACGCCCGGGCGCGCGCAGACGCTTGGACTTCAGCCCGCGCTCGGCGATCAGGTACAAGAGGCCGCTGCCCACCGCCACCACCAGGCCGGCGTAGCCGATAAAGATGAGCACGATGTGCAGGAAGATCCAGCCGTTGTGGAGCAGGCTGCGGGCCATCGGCGAGGGGCCGCCCGCCGCCGTCGCCGGCGCCAGCGTGGCCGCGCCCGCCACCAGACAGATGAGCGGCAGCACCACCAGGCTCAGCGGCCGCGGCGACCACGCCCGGTACACCATCAGGAAAAACGCCGCGATGATCAGCGCCAGCAGTCCGGTCAGAATCCGGTACACGTCGGCTTGCGGCGTGAAACTGGAAACCGACTCCACCAGGCTGACGAACTGGAACAGAAACCCGGCCGCCACCGCCGCCCGCGCCAGCCCGAAGATGGCATTCTGCTGCCCGGCATCCTTCAACAGCGACGCCGCCAGCGCCGCCGCCCACCCGGCGAGGTACAGGCCCAGCGCCACACGCGCCCACAGCAGACTGAAAGCTAAAATGGATTCCACGCCGCCACCAATCCTAAATTATAGCTGCCGTATGCTCTAAGGCCGGGCCGGCTTCGGCGGCGGCGGTGGAGGATTGGGTCGGGGCGGTGGCGGCTTCGGCATTGGCGGAATGCTGGCCCGCTTCTCAAGCGGCATTCTGCCCCTCTGGGGAATGCAGAGCATTGACCCAGTCCTGCCACTTCGCTACCCGCTTCTCATCGTAGGGCACACCGCTGACGGCACGGGCTGAAGCATCGCGCTCCCGCTCCCGGATCGCATCCAACTCGCTCTCTGCCTCGTCCGCCCAGGTGTGGTTCCACAGGTGTTCGTAATCATCGTGGATTCGGGACCACGCGGAATGCAGGTCCTGGAGTTTCAGACCCTCATCGTCCAATCCCGCGCTTACCACATAGATGGTAAGGGCGGTTACGACCAGCGACATGCCACTGGCGATCCAGCGCGGCATTTCGGCGATGAAGGTGACCGCCGCCCCCGAGGAAAGCATGAGCACCCCGCCAGTGATCCACTGCTTGCGACGCCTCAGCCGTGCCGCCAGGTCCGCAAAGTAATAAGCCCGGGTCTCGGCGGCCAGCATGTCGCTCCAGACGGCATCGAGTTGAAAGTCATTCAGCATGCCGCGCTCTCCTGCGCACAGTATATCGCCGCTAGAACAGCTGATCCTGGTGCTTCAGGTTGCCAAACGTGGCCACATTGGCGAGGCTGAAGCTGACCAGGAACTGATTCTCGCGCCGCAGGGTGGCCAGGGAGAAGCGCCGGTACTCGACCGAAAAGCCGCAGCAGTCCCAGTTGTGCGTCACCTGAAAGCTGGTGTACTGCAGCCGCCCGGTGCGGGCATCATAAGCCACCGCGCCGGCGACGCTCAGCCCCGGCGCGAGGGCGTCGCCGTAGCCGGTCCCGAGCCGCATCTGGTTGTACACCGGAGGCGCCGCCGCCGGCAGCAATCCCGGCGGCGGGCGCAGCAGGTAGTGGCTGCCGGAGACAAAGCCCTTGCCAAAGTGAAAGTTGCCGGTAAACGCATTGGCGCTGATGTGGTGGTCATGGCTGTCGTAGTCCAGCCGCCATTCCCCGTCGAAGCGGGTAAAAGGTGACACCCGTACCAGGGAGCTGACGGGGGAGTACCGCAGCGGCATCGCCTGCGCGGCGAACGGTGACAACAGCGCCGTGGTCAGGAAAACATTGCTGTTGCCGGTTATCAACGCGCCGCCGAATGTGGGGTCAAAGTAGTACTTCTGCAGCAGCGTCCAGGAGGCCAGCTCGCGCGATTGTCCCGGCTTGGCGCCGGCCGCGAGCAGGCGGTTGGTGAAGCCGTACTCCACCTCGTTGGTATCGGCCAGAATGTCGCCGGCGTCGAAGCGGATGATCTGATCCGCCTGATCCACCCCGGCGGTGTAGTGGTAGCCCAACTCGGGCTCGAATACATGCTCGATGCGGTCTCCCAGCCAGCCGCCAGGCCCGGAAAAGACCTTCTCCATGGCCGGCGGCCGCCACTGCAGCCCGGCGCTCACTGCATCCTGCCACAGGCCCTGATCCCGCAGCACCGGCGCCGCCCCGGGAGGCTGGTTCTGCGGTGTCACCTGCGAGTCGGAGTAATAGGTCGAACTCACCGCCACATCGCCGGTGAAGCTGCCGAGGGGCGTGTACACCGGCATGGTCAGGCGCGGGGTGAAGTCCAGCCGCGACATGGCGCCGGTGGCGAAGCCGGGCTGAGTGCGGTCCAGCAGACCGGCGCTGGCGTCCCAGGAAAAGTACAAGGGCAGACTGCGGGTCAGCGACTGCGCGTAGGCGCTCCAGTTGACACTGGGCAGCTTGGCCAGCGACAGGCTGGTCTGGGGACCGGTGCTGAGAAAGTTCTGGTAGCGGTGGAACTCGACCAGAAAGTCACTGCCGTCGCCGCTCTGCCGCTCGGTGAAGCCATTGGAGATGGCTTCGGAGTTGATGGCGCCGGCGAAACTGTTGTTGAACACCAGCCGGTACAGGTACGACGACAGGTAGTCGGCGTCCAGCACCGTCCGGAACCCCCCGGCGGATTCATGCGATCCCTGCAAGCGCAGTTCCTGGCCTCCCTGCCGGATGCGGCTGCCGCCCGCGCCCGGCACGCCCCGATCCAGCACCCCGTCCAGTTGCAAAGAGAACTCCGAGGTGCGGCTCGGCCGTCCCTCAACTTGCACATGGTCGGCCCAGCCACGCGCGGAGTACAGCTCGCCTCCCGCGACTACGTTCAAGTTGGGCAGCGCCGCCCAATAGAAGGAGTCACCCAACACATACCCCTTGACATTGCTCTTGCTCACCATCGGCACCAGCACCCCGCTTTGCCGCCCGGTACGGCTGGTTGAATAGGTAAGAAACGGAGCGTAGAAAACGGGTACATCGAAGAGGCGAAACACGGCGTGCCGCAGGCGGGCGTTTTTACCCAGCTCGACCTCGACCTCGCCCGCCTCGAAGGTCCACTTCGGATTGGGCAGGGTACAGGAGGTCACCATCCCACCCTCCAGGCGGTAGTGCTCCGGCCCCAGCCGTTCCAGCTTGCGACCGGTGAAGATCAGCGGATGGGCTCCCACCTCGGTGGGCTGGCGGTCGTGCAGGCGGATATCGCTCACCCCGCGAAAATCGTCGAATTCGCCGGTCGATTGCACAAAATTGTAGACGGCGTGGCTGCCTTCGATGTGGGTCCGCTCGCGCACGCTGTCAAAGGACACGTGCCCGCTGGCCGTCGCCTCACCGGTGGCGCTGTCGTAGGTCATCTCGTCGGCGCCCAGGCGCAGACCGTCGCTGGCAATTTCGACCGCTCCGGTGGCGTGGTAGATGCCGCCCTGGCGCGAGAGCGTGGCGGTGATGCGATCCGCTTCGAGAGTGAAACTCTGGCCCGGCTTCAAACCTCCGGGCAGGGTGAGCGCGCGCGCGGGGCGCGTACCAAGCTGATTACCGCCGCCGGCGGGCTTTTGCGCGCCCAGCCGTGACACGGCGGCTACGCCGGTGATAATCAGAAAGAGACCTACAAGCCGCGCCGCCATCCTTTGTAGCTTAGCGAACTTATCGCCATGATCTGCCCCCAGTGCCATCGTGATAGCGCCCGCTGCGGCTGCCACGCCGCGGCACAAGCCAGTCTGCTGGCCCCGACGCCCCACTGGCGGCGTGAACTGCAGCAGCGGGTGGTGGCGTACCGCGCCCGCCACCACGCCGCGCCGGCCGCGGGCGCCGAACCGCCGCGAGTGCTCGAGTTCCCCGCCGCACCGGCCGCTTTGCCCGAGGCGCCGTCCGCACCCCCGCCAAGTGGATACTCCACACCTGACTTGGGTCGCTCCCTAGGGTCGCTCAGCGCCGTGGCTTCGCTCCCCGACAGCGGGCGCCCGCTCGGCTCAGGGCGCCTCCCAGCTGCCGCGATCTGCACGCAGACACTGCCGCGGGAGGAGCCGTTGGCCGATCCCGTCTGGGCGCCGCCCCGACCTGTCGCCGCGCCCGCGCCGCGCCCCGCGCCGGTTCCCACCCGGCCCCAGCCCGCTGCCGACCCGTGGCATCACCACCGCGACGCCGACGGCGCCTGCCTGCAGCTGCCTCTGCCCATGGCCGCCACCCACCCGGCCGCCCCGCTGGCTCTCTCCTGCACCCCCGCACCACCACGGCTGCGCCTGCGCGCCGCCCGCTCCGATGCCGCCGTCGTCCTTGCCGCTTCCCTGGTCTTTGCCGTCACCGCCTGGGTCAGCCTCGGCTTCCCCGCGCTCCGCCTGGCCCTCATCAAGCCCTGGCTGCCGGCGCTGGTGGGTGTGCCGCTGCTGCTCGCCGCCATCTACCTGCTCTTGTGTGCCTATGCCGGCGGACCCACCCTCGGTATGCAGCGCTGGGGGCTGGACGTCGTCGCCCTCGACGGTCCTCTTACCCCGCCCCTGCGCCGCGGCCGGGGCTGGGCCTGCCTGCTCTCGCTGGCGCCGCTCGGACTGGGCTTCATCTGGATGTTCTGCGACCCCCAGGGCCTCGGCTGGCACGACATCCTCTCGCGCACCTGCGTCATCGAAATCCCGAACCCGTCATCATAGACAGAATGACCGCCCGTGCCTGGCTGGTGTACTTGGTCCTTACGGCGTCCGCCCTAGGACAGTCACTGCCCGCCCGCTGGCAGCAGTGGTCGCTTCCGCCGCTGGATCGCACCGCCCCGCTGCAGAACCGCGACCTCAACTGGTTTGGCCTGCAGTTCCACTTCACCCAGGGCGAATTGACCCTGGCCGCGCCCCAGGACGGCGTCGTGGCCACCGCCGTGTTCACCGGCGCCGGCGATCTGACGGTCCTCCCGCCTGACGCCGCCGAAGCCGGCCAGATGCTGCGCTTCAGCCGCCACACCCCGCTGCACGAAGCTTTCCGCTCCGTCGTCTTCCGCCTCAGCGACAGCGCCGCTTTTCTCCGGCAGCTGGGCCCGGCCTTGCCCTTCGCCCCCGGCGAAGGACGCGCCGCCGCCGATGCCCTGCAACAGTGGGTGAACCATGCCCACGAGGTCCGCTCGCCCGAGATTCCGCACCTGTGGCTGGCGCTCGCCGCGCCGTCGCCGCGCACCTGGCTGTTGGCGGGCCTCAGGCTCACCAGCGGCGACTGGCTGACCGCCGAGTTTGATCCCGCGCGCGGGGCTCCGCTGCGCGTCCTGCGGCTCAGCAAAGCAGCGCCGGAAGTCTGGACCGAGTTTCGCCCCATTGACGCCCCGCCGCGGGGCCCGGCACCCTCGCTCCAAAATTTTCAGCTCGCCGTGGACATTGCCAACCATTTGGCCGTGAACGTCAGCGCGCGCTTTTCCGTGCGCTCGCCAGCCGGTTCTCCCGGCCTGTTGCTGCGCCTCGATCCCGGCCTGCACGTTGTATCCGCGGGCGTCGCCAAGTGGCTGCAACCCGACGGCGCCGATTGGGTCTACATTGCCGGCTACGCCGGCCAACCTTCGACCGTTGACCTCCGCTATCACGGCACGCCCCCGGCGGTCATCGCCGGCGACGGAGGCGTGGTCACCGGCGACTGGTTTCCTCAGTTGTGGGATGTCAACCCGGCACCGCCGGCAACCTTCGATCTCCACTTCGCCCCGCAGTCCCGCTATCAAATCCTCGCGGCCACGTCATCGCAGGCCGGCTTCGTGGCCGCACCCGGTCAGATCAGCACCCAGGCCTTGTCCTTGGCCTCCGGTGCCCCGCTGACGCTGACCATGCTGGCGCCAGACGACAAGAAATTGCAGCTCCTGGCCCCCTTGGCCGGCGCGCGCCTGCTCGACATCCTCAATTTTCTCAGCGCCCGCTTCGGCCCCTATCCCCATGCCACCGCCGCCCTCTGGCTGGATGGCCCGGTGGGCGGCGTCGATCCTCCCGTCCCGGGAGTGATCGCCTTCAGCCCTGACAACGCCAACCTGCAAGACGCGCAGGCCGCCGCCGGCCAATGGTGGGGCGCCTGGATGCGCCCCGCTACTCCCGGCGACGCCTGGCTCACCCAGGGCCTGCGCGCCGCCGCCGGCCTGCTCTATGCCATCACCCGCGACGGCTCCGACTCGGCGCTTCCGGCACTGCGCGCGTGGCAACAACTCATCGCCCGCCAGGGCGGGCGCGGCCCCATCTCTGTCGGCCCCGACCGCCTCGGCCCCGGCGACGCCGCCCTGCTGCCAGAAATCAAAGGCGCGTATGCCATGTACATGCTGCGCGGCCTGATGTTTGACGCCTCCGCCCCCGATCCCGAGGCCGCCTTCACCGCCCTGCTCCGCGACTTCGCCATGCGCCACGCCGGCGAGGCGGTTACCACCCGGGAATTCGAGGCCGCCGCCGAACGCCACATGACCCCGGCCATGGATCTGGATCGTAACCACTCCCTCGCCTGGTTCTTCGCGCCGCTGCTGGCCTCGACCTCCGTCCCCGTCCTCCGGTTCCACGCGGATTCGCAATCCGCCGCTCAAGCCGGGATCACCCACCTGAGCTTTACCGTGGACAATCCCGACGGCTGGCGCGGCCTGCTGCCTGTCTACGTCTTCCGCGACCGCGATCACTACATCCGCGGCCTCATGCCCATAACCTCCGCCCACAACACCCTGTCCCTCACCGTCCCGTTCGTGCCGGAGTATGTCGAAGCCAACCACTTCCTGGACATGCTGGTGGACGTCAGACAGTAAATTTAATCCCAGTGCTGCCAGCCGCGGTCGGGCAATGGCCGGCGGGCGCCTGATGCCGGTTGGAGCCACACTCGGCGGCCCGCCAGCACCTCGCCGATCTCATGCGCACCCGCGGCGGCGGCAGGCAGTCTGCGCTTCGGGGGCACGGTGAACAGCAGCTCGTAATCCTCGCCCCCGAAGAGCGCGCGACGCAGGTGATCCGCACCCGGTGGCACCGGGAGCGAACCGGCTTCAATCACCGCCCCCACCCGGCTCTCCCGGCACAGGTGATGCAGGTCGGTGGCCAGCCCGTCACTCAAGTCCATGGCCGCGGATGCGATCCCGCGCAGCGCCTGTCCCAGTTCCCAACGGGCGCGCGGATGCTGGTGTCGTCGCCGGGCGCGTCGCTCCGCGGCGGTGCGCGGCACGCGGCCGGAGTGCGCCAACTCCCTTCCCGAAGCGGCCTCGCCCAGCGTTCCCGACACGTAGATGCGGTCGCCCGGCCGCGCACCGTCGCGACGCAGCGCGCGGCCCGCGGGCACCTGCCCCACCCCCACCACGTCGAGCACGATGCCGCCGGGTGAGGAGGAGACATCGCCACCCGCCAGCCTCGCCCCGGCGGCATGCGCCGCCGCCAGCAGACCGCGATACAATCCGCGCGGCCAGGCCGCCGCCAGCTTGTCCGGGTACGCGCTCGACACCAGCAGCGCCAGCGGCTCCGCCCCCATTGCCGCCAGATCGCTCAACGCCCGCGTGGCCAGCCGCCGCCCGACCACCGCCGGCGCATCGCGGGCGCGCAAAAAATGCACCCCCTCCACCATCAGATCGGTGGTCAGAACCACTTGCTGGCCGCGCCGCGGATGCAGCAGCGCGGCATCATCGCCGATGCCCAGGCGCAGCTCCTGGCGCCGCGGCCCGCCCCGCGCGGCGGCGCGCCGCACCCACGCCAACCATGACCTCTCCGGCTGCACTCTCTGAGAGTAAGGGATTCCCCGGTTGCCGCAAGGGGGTGAGGAACGTACAATAGGGCAAGACTGCGGACGGGCGCGGCCCAACCCGCCCCTCCATCGAGGTGAGCTTTGTCCATGTGGAAGAACCAATCCGAGCGCGACGTGCCCCCGGCGCCCGCCAAGCCCCAAGCCCCTGTGCCGCCCGCCGCGCCGGCTCCCGCCTCGGCCGCCGCCCAGCCGCCCCGTGCCGGCGGCGTCGACCGGCCCACCCACCTGAGCAAGACCATTCAGCTCAAGGGCACCATCACCGGCAACGAGGACCTGTACGTGGACGGCAAGATGGAAGGCTCGGTGGACCTGCCCAACAACATCCTGACGGTTGGCGCGAACGGCCAGGTGCAGGCCAACGTCAACGCCCGCGAGGTGGTGATTCTGGGCAAGCTCAACGGCAACGTCACCGCCGTGGACCGGGTCGAGATCAAGGCCCAGGGCGCGCTCACCGGCGACGTCAGCGCCGCCCGCATCAGCATCGAGGATGGCGCCTTTTTTAAGGGCGGTATTGATATCCGCAAGGCCGGCTCCGCCGCCAAAGCCTGAGGAAACTGGCCGCCCGGGGAGTTTACGGGTTGACGTCGAGGCGGTCGAGGATGCCAATCACCGCGGCATCAATCGGTGCGTGCGGCCGTTCCACCGCCGTCATGGCGGCGTAGCCGTCGAGCACCACCAGCACCCGTTCGCCCACTCCGGCGCCCACCGCATCAAGGGCGATCAGCGCGCCGCCGCCGCCCGCCGCAGCGCGCGTCCCGGCGACATCCTCGGGTTGCACCCGCAGCAGCTTGCGGCCTTCGTGGCTTTCGTGCTTGCGCGTCGCCACCAGCTCGCCGATGACCCGGGCAATGATCATGCCGGCACCATTTCTGGATTGGCGGAAGGATCCGCGATACCGACGATGGCCGCATCGGCCGGCGTGGCCGCGGGCCACCAGGGGAAGCTGGCCTCCTTGCCGCGGCAACAGTAGACGGTTTCTCCCGCCCCCGCGCCCACCGCATCCAACGCCACCAAGGCCCGCCCGGCCGCCGCTCCGCGATGATCGAGCGGTTGCACCACCAGCAACTTGCGCCCGCCCAGCGCCTCATCCTTGACGGTTGCAACCACGGTGCCGGTGACGCGGGCCAGAAACATGGTTCAGCGAATCGCCTCCACCGTGTCCACAATCCCGACCACGGCGGCATCAATCGGTTTGTCCTGGCTGTCGCGCGCCATGCGCGCCGAGCTGCCCTGGACGATCAAGACCCGCTCGCCCGCTCCCGCGCCCACCGTGTCCACGGCCACCAGATATCCGGCTTCGTCCCTGCCCTCGGGCGATTGCAGGCGCACCACCAGCAGCTTGTAGCCCTCCAGACGCGGATCCTTCCGCGTGGCCACCACTGTGCCGATCACGCGCGCCAGTTGCATCAGGAATTCGTCGGCGGCTGCAGCGGCACGGCCCTTGAGAGCCCCGGCGCCGGCCGCGGAATGACATGCACCGAGACCACTTCCCCGATGCGTCGCGCCGCCTCCGCGCCCGCTTCGGTGGCCGCCTTCACCGCCGCCGTCTCCCCTTGCACGATGGCGGTCACCAGCCCGGCGCCGATCTTCTTCTCCCAGCCCACCAGGGTGACGTTGGCTGCCTTGACCATGGCATCGGCCGCCTCAATCATCGGCACCAGCCCCTTGGTCTCGATCATGCCCCACGCTTCTCCGTTGCCATCCGCCATAGGCGTGTCTCCTGTTCGGGATTGTAGCCTAAAACTTTAACGTGCGCGGGCCCCGGCGAGGAGCGGGGCGGGGCGATAAGCGGCGCGGCGCTGCGTTCTCGCCGAATCCGGCTCGGTCACGTACGTCCATGTACGCTCCCTCGCCGTCTCCGGCTGCGGCCTTGCGCCGCTTGCTTCTC
>Ga0134128_10000945_pt1 | contig 39227 bp, 27 predicted proteins | sample KB31754_FD_96462 | JGI IMG/M metagenome (GOLD analysis project Ga0134128, IMG submission 96462) | Terrestrial soil microbial communities with excess Nitrogen fertilizer from Kellogg Biological Station, Michigan, USA - KB3-175-4 | ecosystem: Environmental > Terrestrial > Soil > Unclassified ...
GAGGCATCCGATGCGGCGGTGATGATGGCCTATGCCGAACGCGTGGCGATCGTGCCCGGTTACGGCATGGCCGTGGCGCAGGCGCAGCACAAGGTGTGGGAATTCGCGAGGCTCCTGATCGAGCGCGGCGTCAAGGTCAAGTTCGCTATCCACCCGGTTGCGGGCCGCATGCCCGGCCACATGAATGTGCTGCTGGCCGAAGCGGGCGTGCCCTACGATCTTATTGCCGACATGGACGACATCAATCCGGAATTCCCCAACACCGACGTGGCGCTGGTGATCGGCGCCAACGACGTGGTCAATCCGGTGGCCAAGACTGATCCGGGTTCGCCGATCTATGGCATGCCGATTCTCGAGGTCTCGCTGTGCAAGAACGTGATTGTGATCAAGCGCGGCAAGGGCAAGGGTTTCGCCGGCATCGAGAACGCCCTGTTCTACGCCGACAACACGCGCATGTTGTATGGCGACGGACAGGCTGCGGTGGGAGAGCTGATTGCGGCGCTGAAGAACCTCGACGCCTAAGGGTCAGCCGCCACCCGATCGCGACGTCCTGGTCACGGCCCATTCTGTTGGCGCGTGCTCCGCGTCGCCATTCCTCCCGCGATGATCATCGCCGCGGCATAGACCAGCACGCTGAGCGGTGACAAACCAAGCTCGGCCACCTGCAGCATCAACCCGGCGCCGCCCAGGTGCCAGGCTTCGGAGAAGCTGGCGCCGGTGGTGGCGCTGACGCGCGCGATGGCGGTCAGGCATTCGGCGTAGGTGCCGGCCAGCAATACCGCAAACGCCGCAACAGCCGGTGCAATCCTCCCGCGCAGGCTGCCGGTGCCATGCAGGATCCAGATCAACAACGGCGCGCCGATCAGCATCGGCCAGCATGGGCGGATGTGTGCGAACAGCGACAGCAGCGCGACCACGGCGCCCAAGGCCAGCGCGCACATCAGCACGGCGAACGCCGCCAAGAGCACCCGCGCGATGCGCAGTGCCGGCGAGATATGGGATTGGGGATGTTGCGAAGCGTCGTTCATCGGCGCGAACAGGGAAGAAACGCGCGGATGATAACCGGCGAGTGATTCCCGCACGCGTGCATCACGATTCGGCGCGCACCCACGTCACCTGCCCATTCGCAAGCAGACCGTCGAGCTGCCGCGCCAGCGGCTGCTGCAAAATTTCCTTCGCCAGCGGCGCGGTCGTGATCAGGCCCATGCTGAGGTTGCGGCCGTCGCGCTTGGCGCGATACAACGCAAGATCGGCCAGCTCCAGCGCCGCCTCGAAGGTCTCGTTGCTGGTTTCCTCGGCCAGCGGATGCAGGCTGAAACCGATCGAGCAGGTCAGGCGAATCTTGCCGCCGCGGCCATCGCCGAAATCGGTGGCCGCGATGTCGCGGCGCAGCCGTTCGGCGGTCGCGAACGCGGAAGTCGCGTCCACGCCGTTCAACAGCAGCAGGAATTCCTCGCCACCCCAGCGCACGGTAAGGTCGCTGCCACGTCGCGCGTCGCCAAGCAGGCGGCCGATCGCGAACAGCACGTTGTCGCCGGTGCTGTGTCCATAACGATCATTGACCTGCTTGAAGTTGTCGAGATCGATCAGCATCACGCCGACGCTGGCGCCGGCGACGAGGAAGCCCGGCAATTCGGCCAGCAGATGACGACGGTTGTGCAGGGCGGTCAGCGCATCGGTATGGCTTTCTTCGGCCAGGGCCAGATTGGCCAGGCGCAGGCGCTCGTTGGCGCGTGCAAGCTGATCGGTGCGGCGTGCGACCTGCGCCTCCAGGTAGGTGTTGCGACGCTGCTGTGCGCGCCACCACCACCACAGCAGCCATCCGAGCGCGAGCAGCGACAGCAGCCACGCGCCGAAGCGCACCACGCCGCGTTCGTACCAGTACGGTGGCACTGTGATCGGCAAATCCGCTTCCTTGCCGAAGCGTTGACCGCCCGCGAATGCGGCGGCGACACGGAAGCGGTAGTTGCCCGGCGGAAGATGGGTGTAGAACGCGGCGCGTCGATCCGCCGCGTCCTGCCAGCCGGTGTCATAGCCCTGCAGCTGATAGTGGAAATGCAGCGTTTCCACGCGCAGGTACGGCGCGGTGTACTGGACCGAGAGATCGCGGGTGCCATCGTGCAACGTGAACGGCTGTGCGGGAAATTGATGTCCGGCGTGTTCGACCGCTTCGATGACCGAGGCTGGTGGTTGCGGATGCGGACCGAGCGCGTCGAGGTCCAGCCGCAATGCACCGGACACCGTGCTGTACCAGATCGCATGACCGTCGATCAGGCTGCGCGCGCCGGCTCCGCCGTTGCAGCAGCGCACGTGCTGCATGCTGCCGTCGCGGCCCTGGCCCGCCACCAGTTGCGGCGTGACATGTTGGGTGGGCGAACCCGGCAGTGGCAATTGGGCGAGCGGCAATCGCCAGACGCCTGCGATCGACGCGACATACAGATAGTCATCGAGCACATCCAGCGTCCAGGCATTGTCACTGGGCAAGCCATCCTTGCTGTTGGTCATGCGCAACTGCCCGTTGACCATCGTGCCCACGCCGGCATCGATGGTGGCGACGCCGAGCACTCCGGGTCGCAGCCAGGCCAACCGTGAGACGAAGTGCCCGCGCAAGGGCGCGGCCCATGCCGGTGACGTCAGCTTGCCGTCGTGCCATTCGCGCACGCCGTCCTCCGTGCCGAGCAGCAAATGATCGGCGGCCAGCGGGAGGATCGTGCGGATGCGCGCGGCGGCTATGCCGGCGCCGGGATCGGCACGCGTCAGCGCAGCGTCATGCCAGCGGTACAGGCCGCCGGAGCTTGCGATCCAGAAATCGTCGTCGGCGACTTCGCGGATATCGTTGATCTGCCATGGCGTCAGTGCGTTCAATGGCGGCGGCGTTGCGATCCTGCCGTGATCGTAAAGCGCGATTCCGCCGCGAGTGCCGATCCACAAGCGTCCCCGGTGGTCGTAGTAGAGCTCATACGCGGTCGGGTTCGGCAGCGCCTTGCCCGACAGCAGTACGTGCGTGTGCCGACCGTCGAAAGTTTCAATGTCGGAATTGGTGCCGAACACGATTCCGCCGTCGGGCGCGCGCAGCACGCTCCACACGAACGGATCGGCCAAGCCGTCGCGGGTGGAAACGCGCCGTGCCCAGCCGTTCCACACCCGGTACAGACCTTCGGTATGACTGCCCATCCACAGATTGCCTGCGCGATCTTCGAACAGCGCCTGCACCCACGGATCGCGCGCGATATCCGCCTCGGCCAGCGTTTCCAGCGTGCGGTCGGGCAGATAGCGGTACAGCGCATCCACGGTGCCGACCCACAGCACCCCATCGTGATCGGTGTACAGGCTTTCGATGGTGGAGTGATCCACGCCGTCGCCGAGCCCGGCGGGAACGATGCGGTCACCGTCCACGCGCATGAGGCCGGCATGACTGCCCAGCCACAAAATGTGCTGCGCGCGTGCAAGCCACGCGATCTGCGGTTGTTCGTCGTGCGCGGCGACAGCCATGCACACCGGACTGTGGAGCGATCCCTGCGCAGGAAAAGCGGCATGGCACAGCCGGCCCGCGCCGCCGATCCATAGCGTGTTGCCGTCGCGCAGCAGACTGTAAGCCGCGCCGTCGTAACCCGCGATGGGAACGATGCGCTCGCCTTGCACGCGCGCCAGCCCGCGCGAAGTCGCCAGCAGCGGCATGTCATCGCCGACATCCATGATCGCGAATACGGCATTGCCGCCGAGATCGTCGAAATGCCCGTTGCGTTCGCGCAGCAGCCCTTGCGGGCCGCCGAACCAGACTTGCCCGCGTTGATCAGCCCAGCTTGCCGTCAGCGTGCCGGTATCCACGCCGGCATGGTCGCGGTCGAACGTGGTGAAGCGTGTGCCGTCGAAACGCGCCAGCGCGATCTGGGTGCCGATCCACAGATAACCCGCGCGATCCTGCACGATCGAGAACGCGGTGATCTGCGGCAGCCCCTGTTCGACGCTCCAGTTGTCCAGGATGAAGGCACGGAACGGCAGCCTGGCATCCAGCGCGAGTGCCGCCGGAATGGCGAACATCCACAGCAGGATCGCGCCGAGCCACCGCCTCATGCATCATTCCCCTTGCCAGTCACGCATCGGGCCCCCATCTCACATTCGACGAAACGAGTTCGCCGAAGCGCATTCCGCCGAATCCAAGCGTGAAACGATGAGCCAGTTCAGCCCCACCAGTGAACCCTTCACTCTTGCCCGCGATTGTGCCGCAATCCTGGTGCCGCAGGGTGATGAAGTGATGTTGCCGGCCGGACAAATTGGCTATATCACCCAGGCGTTGGGCGGGAGTTTCACCGTGTATGTCGAAGGCAATCTGTTTCGCATCGCGGGGCTGGACGCAGATGCGCTGGGCAAGCCGCCGCCTACGCCCATCGCGTTGCCGGAGGACGCCGGCGACGAGGATGTCGAACGCGTGGTCTGGCAGCAATTGCGCACCTGTTTCGACCCCGAGATTCCGATCAACGTGGTGGACCTCGGCCTGGTGTACGACGTCAGCCTGGAAGCGCGCGCGGAAAACCAGCGCGCGGTGTACGTCAAGATGACGCTGACCGCGCCGGGCTGCGGCATGGGCGATATTCTGGTGGATGACGTGCGCAGCAAACTGGAAATGATTCCGACCGTGGCCGAAGCGGATGTTGACCTGGTGTTCGATCCCCCATGGAACCATTCGATGATGTCGGATGCGGCAAAGCTGGAAACCGGAATGTTGTGATGCACTGCGATTGACCGGATTCGGCTGCTGCGCCAAGCTGCGCCGCAAGTCACCCGGATCTTCGCGATGCGCATGCGCTGGTATGCCGTGTTCGGCATCTTCTTCCTGTTGTGCCTGGGCATCGACGCGTTGAGCTTCGCCGCATTGGCGCGCGAGCCGGGCGTGGGCCGGGCGATCGCGCTTTCCGCCGAAACCGAAGCGCCGATCGCGCACACCTACATCAGCCTGGGCACGTTGCCGGTTGCATGGGCGCCGGCCTTGCAGTCTGTGGGCCAGGCGCTCGCGGACGCGGCGTTCAGCGATTCCTATGCGGCGATCAATGCGCGGCCCGAGGCGGCAATGGATCTGCTGTTCTCCGAATCGCGGGGCCCGCTGTGCGCGTTGTTCATGCTGTTTTACTGGGGTGCGCCGCTGCTGCTGGTACTCACGCTGGCGGCCTGGCTGCTGCGCTCCCGGCACACGCACCTGATCAAGAGCGTGCGCCGCTGAGGGCCGCCCGCGGCGGATCAATCTTCACCTTAGTTCACAAGTCATGGCCTTCGACCGTGACCGCGCGCACTTGACATTGTGCATTGCAGCGTGCGCGCGGTTTTTCGTAATGCTACTTTGTTCCTGCTTCGGTGTGAGGGCACTGACGCAACCGCGGCGGAGCGCGCTCGCAAAGTTTCTTCCAATTGCGCCCGCTGGCACAGATTTGAACAAGGGTCCGGCAGCAACTGCCGGGCGGGGAGAGTGCATTCGCGGATTTTGTGCGCAGTCGTCCCGCGCGTACGCATGAGCGTGCGCGTTCTCTTCCACCTGAGGGAGATTTTTCGTGATGGCAAGCAACTTTCGTATGAAGGCTCTCGTTGCGGCGATGGGTCTGGCTTTCGGTATCGCCGCCAATGCGGCGGCTCCAGATACCGCAGTCACCCACGCAACACTGTTGGCGCATGGCGACTCCGTGGTCGGAGCGTTGGCGTTGAGTCACCCGATGCACGTTCTGGTTTCATTGAAACTGCGCAATCAGGCGCAGTTGCAGGCGTTCAACGCAAAACCGCACCAGGCCCTGACCCCGGCGCAGTTCACGGCGACCTACTCGCCGACCCAGGCGCAGGCGCAGGCAGTGGCCAATTTCCTGAAAGCTTCCGGCTTCAGCAATGTCACTATCGCGCCGAACCGGCTGCTGGTGTCGGGTGATGCGCCCGCCGCCGCCGTGCAGAGGGCGTTCAACACCACAATGGTGAGCGTGAAGACCCACGATGGACGCATGGCTTATGCCAACTCCAGCGATGTGAAGGTTCCCGCATCCTTGCAAAGCACGGTGCAGGCGGTGATCGGTCTCCAGACCGTGCACATCGCGCACACCAATCACATCGTGGCCAAGCCGCATGGCGTCAGCACCAATGTCACCGGTACGGCCAGTGGCCACAACCCGACCCAGTTTGCCGCGATCTACGGCGCCGGCAGCACGGCTACGGGCTCAACTGTTCCGGTCGGCGTGATTACCCAGGGCAGCATGACCAACGTCAAGAGCGACTTCTCGAAGTTCCTTTCGCAGAACGGTCTCGCCAGCATCCCGCTGAACGTGGTGCTCGTGAACGGTGGCGGCACTGACACCAGCGGTGACGGCGAATGGGATCTGGATACCCAGGACATCGTCGGCATCAGCGGCGGCGTCAAGGCCCTGTATCTGTACGACACGCCCACCCTGTCCGATGCGGATCTGACCGCCGACTTCAACAAGGTCGTGACCGACAACCTGGTCAAGGTGATCAACGTCTCGATCGGCGGTTGCGAAACCGGCGCGGAGGTCAGCGGGGCCGCCGAAGACGACAACATCTTCCAGCAGGCGGTTGCGCAGAACCAGACTTTCTCCATCTCCACCGGCGATTCCGGTGCGGACGAGTGCGGCACTGGCGGCGTGGTGCCGTCGTGGCCGGCGGATTCGCAGTATGTGGTGGCGGTCAGTGGCACCGAGCTGTTCACCAGCGGCACTACCTGGGGCGGCGAGACCGTGTGGAATGAGTTGGCGAGCAATGAAGGCGCGACCGGCGGCAGCCCGAGCACCTTCGAGCCGCAGCCAAGCTGGCAGAACGGGGTCGGCAAAAATGCCGGCAACACGCATCGCGGTCTGGGCGACATCGCGTTTGATGGCGACCCGAACTCCGGCGCGATCGTGATCGTGGACGGCGCCAACCAGCAGATCGGCGGAACCAGCTTGTCCTCACCGCTGTTCGTCGGCGTGTGGGCGCGTGCGTTGGCCACCAAATCCACGCTGGGCTTCGCGGCTCCCGCGATCTATGCGGATGCGGTGAGCAATTACGCGGCCGACTTCCACGACGTCACCTCCGGCAACAATAGTGGCGAGACGGCGGCGGTCGGCTGGGATTACCCGAGCGGCTTCGGCAGCGTGAACATCGCCAACTTCGTCTCGCATGTCGCGGGCGGCGGCGGTGGCGGCGGCGGCGATGTTCCGCCAGTGGCGAGTTTCACCGACACCGTCAGCGGCCTGACCGCCAACTTCACCGATACGTCCACCGATAGCGACGGCACCATCGCCTCGCACTCGTGGACCTTCGGCGATGGCGGCACCTCGACCGCGGCCAATCCCAGCCACACCTATGCTTCGGGCAACACCTACAGTGTGACCGAGACGGTGACCGACAATGCCGGCTTGCAAAGCTCGGTGACCCATTCGGTGACCGTGTCCAGCGGCGGTGGCGGCAGCAGCCAGTTGCTCGGCAACCCGGGCTTCGAAACCGGTTCGGCTTCACCGTGGACGATGAGTGCGGGCACGCTGTGCACCACCTCGTGCGGTGAATCGCCGCATAGCGGTTCGTACTATGCCTATCTGGACGGCTACGGCACGTCTCACACCGATACGGTGTCGCAGAAAGTCAGCATTCCGAGCGGCAAGACCTCGGCGACGTTGACGTATTACCTGCACATCGACACCGCGGAGAATCCGTCGGGTGCTGCGTACGATCATCTGTATGTGCGCGTGTACAACACCTCCGGCACGCTGCTGAAGACGTTGGCGACGTACTCCAACCTCAATGCCAACACCGGCTACGCGCAACACAGCAACAGCCTGTCCGCGTATATCGGCCAGACCGTGGTAGTGAAGTTCACGGGCACCGAGGATAGTTCGTTGCAGACGTCGTTCCTGATCGACGACACCGCGTTGAACGTGCAGTAAGCGGTACGCGTTTCTTGCAGTCTCAAAGGGCCCGCGCAATGCGGGCCCTTTTTTTTGTGATTGATTCGGGATTCGGCAATCAGAAGAGCGTAACCACCCTTGTCTTCATTCCGGCCCGTTTCCCGAGTTCCATCCGGGGAAGCGGGACCCGGAACCCAGCGCTTTTGTTTTGCAACTGGATGGGAGCAGAATCACCGGGTTCCGGCTTTCGACGGAATGACGAGCACAAACAGACGGCGACGGGCCCGATCGACGATCCTCGGCTTTCGATTACCACTTATGTGCGATCGCAGCATGAAAATTGTGATTGACCGCACCATCACCGATTGCTAATTTCTGCAAGTCACGCAGGGGGAGATCTTTTCGATCCGATTTCAGACGCGACACAGGTTGAGGCAGCCCCGGACTGATTACCCCTGCCGGCGCGGCCTTCGATTCAGTGGTAGTGTCAGGAACGCATTGTCGTCGCGAGCTCGCCCGCCGATGCGCATTCACAACTTCTACGTAGGGGATTACACATGTTGACGCTCAATAATCTGCGCAGGCAGACCCTCGTGCTCGCGATCGCCGGCGTGTTCGGCATCGCTGGCAGTGCCCAGGCAGCGCACTCCAGTTTCGCCACCGTAACTCACGCTACCCAGCTCAGCCGCGGCGATGTGGTGCACGGTGCGCTGGCGCTATCGCATCCCATCCACATCACCGTTGCCCTGAAGCTGCGCAATGAAGCACAGTTGAAGGCATACAACGCCAAGCCGCATCAGCCGATGAGCCACACGCAGTTGGCGGCGAATCACCTGCCGACCAGCGCGCAGGCGCAGGCGGTGGCAAATTTCCTGAAGGCTTCGGGGTTCACCAACATCAAGATTTCCGCCAACCGCATGCTGGTCAATGCGGATGGCAATGCGGCTGTAACTTCGCGCGCGTTCCACACTTCATTCGCGCAGGTGCACACGCATGATGGCCGTGTCGCTTTCGCCAATACGTCGGATATGAAGATTCCGGCCGCCCTGCAGGGCACCGTGCAGACCGTCCTGGGTGCGCAGACCGTGCACAAGGCGCATATCTATGCACAGAAGGCAACCACCACTGGCGGCATCAGTGGCCACAGGACGCCTGAGTTCGCCAGCATTTACGGTGCGAATGGTCTCGCTCCCGCGACCAACGTGGACGTGGCGGTATTCGGCTGGGGCAGCATGGCGCAGACGCTGGATGACCTCAACACCGCCATTACCAATGGCTTGCCGGCGGTGACGCCGGAAGTGGTCTGCGTGGATTACGGCGGTTATAACAATGGTGCGTTCAGCACCACCGACCCGAGCTGTGAGCGTCCCGACCAGGGCGCCATTGAATGGGATCTGGACAGCCAGACCATCCTCGGCATGACCGGCGGCGTCAAGAGCCTGACCTTCTTTGCGGCGTATGGCGGCTACAACGCTTCGATCACCAACGCGCTGGCCGAAATTGTCACCCCGACCCAGGGCGAGCCGCTGGCTTCGGTGGTCAACCAGTCGTTCGGCGAGTGCGAACGTGCCGAGGACAGCAACCAGGGCGGTGATGGTTCCGCGCAGGCGGACGATGCCCTGTATGCGATCGGTGTTGCGCAGGGTCAGACCTTCTCCGCATCCACCGGCGATTCCGGTTCCGATGAGTGCGGCGATGGCGGTTTGAACTCGGCCAGCTATCCGGCCAGCTCACCGTATAACGTCGCAGTCGCGGGCACCACGTTGAATGCCAGCACCACCACCTGGTCGCGCGAGACCGAGTGGACCGGTTCCGGCGGCAGCCCGAGCTCGTTCGAGGTCTCGCCATCGTGGCAGACCGCGCTCACCTACGGCACCTTCAAGGGGATGCGGGGGCCGGATGTGGCGTTCGATGCCAATCCGAATACCGGTGCGATCTACTACCTCGACGGCAACCTGGTCCAGGTCGGCGGTACCAGCCTGGCTTCGCCGATCTTCGTCGGCGCCTGGGCGCGTCTGCTCTCCAATGGTGCCGTGAACACGGGCACGCAGGCGAGCCAGCAGTTGTTCTCGTTCCCGGCGTCGTTCTTCCATGACGTCACGGCCGGAAACAATGGTGGTTATCTCACCAAGCGCGGTTGGGACTGGGCTTCCGGTCGCGGCAGCCTGATCCTGAGCAACTTCTCGGCGCCGTAAAGCGACGGTTTTCGCGGTAACAAGTGTGGAACTAGAGGCCCGGTCGGCAACGACCGGGCCTCTTCATTTTTGTTGCGGGCGTGGCGTAAACACGTGCGCACGCGCACGGGTGCAATGCAGCATGACGATCGACCCATGAGGTGCTACGTTGACGAGGTTCGGTCAGGGGGCTGGACGGGTTTGTCCGGAGCCGGCAATGCGCTCCTTCCAAGCGCCGCTTGCGTAAACACGCGGCAAGGGAAGTGCGTGCCGCCGACCCCGTCGCATCCATCGCTCGCAATCCATTCGATGAGGGGTCATTCCATGCATTCGTTTCGCAAGCACACCCTGACCGTGGCGCTGGGCCTTGCCTTGGCCGCGGGTTCAACCTTCGCCGTTGCCGCACCCGCCTCGCAGAGCCTGACCATCGCGCACGCCACGGCGATTCAGGATGGCGATGCCGTGTCCGGCACGCTACCGATATCGCACCCGTTGCATGTCACGATCGCGCTGAAGCTGCGCAACGAGGCGCAACTCGACGCGGCAATCGCGCAGCATCAAGTGATGTCGCAACAACAATTCCTGGCGACCCACGCACCCACCTCCGCGCAGGCGCAGGCGGTTGCCGATTTCCTGAGCCAGTCGGGCTTCAAGAACGTGACCATCGCGCCGAACCGTCTGCTGGTTTCTGGCGATGCGCCGGCGGGTCTGGTGCAACGCGCGTTCCACACGCAGATGGTTTCGGTGCACACACACGACGGCCGCGTGGCGTTCGCCAACAACAGCGACATCGCGATTCCGGCCTCGCTGCACGGAACCGTGCAGTCGGTGCTCGGCTTGCAAACCGTGCACGTGCCGCATCCGTTCGTTTCCGTGCAGGGCAAGCCCGGTGGTGGTGGCGGCGGCTCGATCATTGGGCATGACCCGACTCAATTTTCCGGTATCTATGGCGGTAGCGGCTTGCCGACCGCAGCGGGCGTGAGCGTTGGCATCATCACCAACGGCAACCTGAGCGCCACCTTGAGCGATCTCAATCAGTTCACTTCCCAGCACGGGCTGGCAGCGGTGACCACGCAGATCGTCAACACGGACGGCACCGGCACCGATACCAGCGGCACCGCCGAGTGGGACCTGGACAGCCAGGATATCGTCGGCATGGGCGGCGGCCAGGTCGGCAAGATCATTTTCTACAACATTCCGACGCTGGTAAACTCGAGCATGGTCGATGACTTCAACACCGCAGTCACCGCGAACGTTGCCAAGGTGATCAACGTCTCGCTGGGCGAGTGCGAAACTTCCGCGCAGGGCGACGGCTCCGCGGCCGCCGCCGACAACATCTTCAAGCAGGCGATCGCGCAGGGACAGACGTTCTCGGTTTCGTCCGGCGATTCCGGCGCCAATGAGTGCAGCAGCGGCGGTCACAAGCCCGGCACGACGCCGAGCTGGCCGGCCAGTTCGCCGAATGTAGTCGCGGTGGGCGGCACCACACTCAACGCCACGACTACCACCTGGCAGGGCGAGACGGTCTGGTCGGGCACCGGCGGCAGTCCCAGCACTTTCGAGCCGATTCCAAGCTGGCAGGTGGGCGTAGGCCAGAACGCGGGCCACACCACGCGCGGCGTGCCGGATATCGCGTTCGATGCCGATCCCAATAGCGGCGCCAAGATCATCGTCAACGGCAGCCTGGCGCAGTATGGCGGCACCAGCTTGGCCTCGCCGCTGTTCGTGGGCTTCTGGGCGCGCATGATCGCCGCCAAAGGCACCGGCATCGGCTTTGCCGCGCCCAAGCTGTATGCACTGCCCGCCTCGGCATTCCATGATGTCGTCTCGGGCAGCAACGGCGGCGAAACGGCGGCGGTGGGTTGGGATTACACCACCGGTTTCGGCAGCATCATCATGAATCAGGCGTCGGGTTCGCTCTAATTCTTCTTCAACACGCTTGAGAAAAGCCCGGCTGCAAGGCCGGGCTTTTTGCTTTTTTTACAGAAGCAAACTGCTCGCGACAACCGATCGGCAAGCAGTCATGCATGACGCGCCATGTGATCTGCATCCCCGCCTCTCATCTGCGATACAGCCCGCCGTGGCAGGCGGTGAGCATCGCGGAGTACGTGCGGCTGTTGCGCGTGATGTCATTCCAGGCGTCGCGTAAATGCGGGCCCCTACAATGATTCCTCGAACCGATTCGCCTGGCGGTTCTTGCGCACGCGCTGCGGATCCCAGACACGGCCGTTCATCGCGATCCACACGCCATCGGTAAGCGACTGCACCGCGCCCACCGCGCAACCGATGTTGAACACCGCATCCGATCCCTGGAAGCGCGCGGGGTTCAGTGCGCCGGTCAGCACCACCACCTTGCCCGGAATGCCGCGCAGTGCGCGCGCGGTTTCGACCATGCTGTCGGTGCCGTGCGTCACCAGCACGTGCCGATGCGGCTGCTGCTCGATCGCCGCACGGATCGCGGCCCGATCCGCATCGTCCATATCCAAGCTGTCCTTGCGCAACACCGGAACCACCTCGAAGGCGAACGCGACGCCGAGTTGGCCGAGGATCTCGCCGATCTGCGGCGCGCCGATCTGATAATCCGATTTGGCGTCGAAGTACACCTTGTCGATAGTGCCGCCGGTGGTGATCACGGTGAGGTGGTCCATCGCTGTAATTCCGATTGCGCGAACCGCAGATTATCGCATTCGCGGGAATGGTTGCGCTGCGCGCGCTGGCGAGCGGAACCAGGAAAGGGACGTCGGACAAAGCTCCCGCAAGCGGGAGCGGGGCGACCAAATGCGCATCTGCGCCCGACATGGCATAATCCGCCGTCTTTTTTACTGGCTCGCCATGAACCGGCGCGGCCACTACCGGAGTGCCGATGAGTTTGTCCCTGATCTCCCAAGCCCACGCTGCAGCGGCGCCCGCCGCCGCCCCCGGGGCTGCCAATCCATTCCTCACCTTTCTGCCGCTGCTGATCCTGTTCGGCGTGTTCTATTTCATGCTGATCCGGCCGCAGATGAAACGACAGAAGGAAGTGCGCACCATGCTGGGCCAACTCGCCAGGAATGACGAGGTAATCGCCGCGGGCATCGCCGGGCGTGTCGACGAGATCGGCGAATCGTTTGTCACCGTCGAGATCGCGCCGAACGTGAAGATCCGCGTGCAGAAGGGCGCGATCACACAGGTGCTGCCGAAAGGCACTCTCAAAGCATCGTGATGCCGAAATTATTTCGACGTATTGCATCCGGTAATCTTCGTCCATGACCGACTTTCCCCGCTGGAAATACGCGCTGGTCGCGATCGTGCTCGCGCTCGGCTTGCTGTATGCCTCGCCCAACGTGTTCCGTCCGCAACCCGCGGTGCAGATTTCGGCCAATCACGGCACGACCATCGACACGACGCTGCAGCAGAAGGTCGAGGCCACGCTGACCCAGGCGAAGATTCCCTACCAGAATGTCGGCATCGAAGGCGACCGGCTGCTGGCGCGCTTCGCCAATACCGACGTGCAGTTGCGCGCCTCCGACACGCTGCGTTTGGCGCTGGGCGACAACTACACCGTGGCGTTGAACCTCGCCACCACCGTACCCGCGTGGTTGCAGGCGATCGGCGCGCACGCGATGCCGCTTGGCCTCGATCTGCAAGGCGGTGTGCACTTCCTGATGCAGGTGGACCAGAGCGCGGTGCTGCTGAAGCAGCAGCAGCGCTATCTCGATGACATCCGCTCGGTGCTGCGCGACAAGAACATCCATTACGAATCGGTGACTGCCAGCGGCCAGGGCGTGCAGGCAGTGCTGCGCTCGGCAGCGGACCGCGATGCCGCGGCGGCGGCGATCGGCGCGGATTCGCAGGATCTGGTGTTGACTGATACGACCACGCCAGGCGGTGGCTTCGCGTTGCAGGCCAATATCAAACCCGACGTGCTGCGCACGCTGGCCGAAAACACCATTCGCCAGAACGTCACCACTTTGCGTAACCGCATCAACGTGCTCGGCGTGTCGGAGCCGGTGATCCAGCAGCAGGGTGAGTCGCGCATCGTGGTGGAACTGCCGGGCGTGCAGGATACCGCGCAGGCCAAGAAGATTTTGGGCGCCACCGCCACGTTGGAATACCACGCGGTGGATGAGAGCGCGAATCCGATCGAAGCGGAAAAAACCGGCAATGTGCCACCCGAAGATCGGCTCTATCACATGAAGAATGGCCAGCCGATCGTACTGAAAAAGAAAACGATCGTCAGTGGCGACGAACTGGTCGATGCGTCGCAAGGCTACGACCAGCAAAGCGGCATGCCGGACGTCAACGTCGAATTGAATTCCGCCGGCGCGCGCAAGATGCTGGACTTCACCACCCAGAATGTCGGCAAACCGATGGCGGTGGTGTATGTGGATCGCGTGCCGGAAACCAGGATGGTCAACGGTAAGGAAGTGCGCACCTCCAAGACCACCGAAGAAGTGATCAGCAGCGCCACCGTCCAGGGTGTGTTCGGCAAGCGTTTCCAAACCACCGGCCTGGGGCAGGAGGAAGCGCAGACGCTCGCGGTGTTGCTGCGCTCGGGTTCGCTGGCCGCGCCCACCGATATCGTCGAAGAGCGTGTGATCGGCCCCTCGCTCGGCCAGGACAATATCGCCAAGGGCGAACGCGCGGTGCTGCTGGGCCTGGTGCTGGTGCTCGCGGCTGCGGCGGTTTATTACAAGTTGTTCGGGCTGGTCGCCGATATCGCGCTGTTCTTCAACTTGGTGATCCTGATAGCGGTGATGTCGGCGATCGGTGTCACACTCACCATGCCCGGCATCGCCGGTATCGTGCTGACGCTCGGCATGGCGATCGATGCCAACGTGCTGATCTGCGAACGCATCCGCGAGGAACTGCGCAACGGTTCCACGCCGCTTGCCTCGATCCGCGCCGGTTACGAGAAGGCCTGGGCGACCATTCTCGATGCCAACGTCACCCACTTGCTCGCCGCGCTCGGCCTGATGACGCTCGGTTCCGGCGCGATCAAGGGCTTCGGCGTGACCTTGTTCATCGGTATCCTCACTTCATTGTTCACTTCGGTGACCGTGACCCACGCGATCACCGCAGCGATCCACGGTGGCCGCAAGTTGAAAACCTTGTCGGTGTAACCCATGGAAATTTTTGATCCCCACAGCAACATCGACTTCCTGCGCTGGCGCAAGATCAGTGTCGCGATTTCCGTCATCCTGATCGTACTGTCGATCCTCGCGGTCACGGTGCGCGGCCTCAACTACGGCCTGGATTTCACCGGTGGCGTGCTGGTCGAGGTAAATTACAAGCAACCGGTCGACACCGCCGAGGTGCGCGATGCGCTGGGCGCCGCCGGCCTGGAAAACGCAGTGGTGCAAAGCCTGGGCGGCACCCGCGACATCTCGATCCGCCTGCAACCCAAGAACACCGGCACGGCGAAGATCAACGCCGACCAGGTCGCCGGCAACGTGCTGAAAGCGCTGCAAGCCAAGCGTCCGGATGTCACGCTGACACGCCACGATTTCGTCGGCCCGCAGGTCGGCGCGGAGTTGCGCAACAGCGGCGTCATCGCGGTGATCGTGGTGATCGTCGGCATCATGATCTATCTCGGGTTGCGATTCGAGAAACGTTTTGCGGTCGCCGCACTCGCCAGCGAAATCCACGATACCCTGATCACGGTCGGCATCCTGGCCGCGGTGCAGCGCGAGTTCGACATGACGGTGCTGGCTTCGGTGCTGGCGGTGGTCGGCTACTCGATCAACGACAAGGTCGTGGTGTTCGATCGCGTACGCGAAATTTTCCGCGCCACCCGCAAGGGCGAGCCGGTGGACGTGCTCAACCGCGCCATCAACAGTACGTTGTCGCGAACCATCATCACAGCATTGTTCACCGCGATCACCATGGCCGCGCTGTTCTTCTTCGGCGGGCCGGCGGTGCACGGCTTCGCGATCACCATGCTGATCGGCATCCTGATCGGCACGCTGTCTTCGATATTCTTCGCCAACCCGATCCTCCTGTGGCTGGGCGTATCCAAGAAGGATCTGATGCCGGTGACGAAAGAAAATCCGGAGTTGGCGCGAAGGCCGTAGGGAAGTGGGTGGGCAACGGAGCTCTGCAAAGCGTCGCGAGCGAAGGCAGCTAGCGCTCTTGGTGCGCAGGAACCGGAATGTGCACTTCAGTACATCAGGATTCCGAGCACCGCAAGCGCGTTAACGCCGAGCACAGCGGCTTTGCAGAGCTTCCTCAGCGCAGCGCCAGAAAATCCGGACTGACCGCAAAGCGCACCGCATCCAGCCGCGGTCGCGCCTGATTCAAAGCCGTCAACAACGCGTCGCGTTCGGTGAGCAACGCGGCGACTTCCTCCGCGCGAATCGCCGGATTCACTGCTGCCAGCGCGCGCAGGCGCTCGTGGCGCGCATTCAGCACCCGCGCTACTTCTGCGCAGGCCATCGCAATCGATGACTGCGCGCGTTCGCGCGCCAGCTCCTCGGCCTTCCGCAGCATCGGCGGCACCAGATGCGCCAGGTGCTTGCGAAAACGCGAGGCATCCACGCCGCGTTCTGCCGCGCGCGTCAGCGCCTGCGGCGACGGTGTGTAATCTCGCGGCTCGAGCTTGCTGTCCACACACGTTGTCAGCGGTGTCGCAGGTAAAAAGCGCTCGCTGTCCAGCACGCGGTCGGCCACGCATTCCAGCACGAACACGCATTCGAGCAGCGCGCTGCGTGGTGGCAAGCTCTCGTCCGCGAGGAATGCGGCATTGCCTTGTTCGCCGGCGAGCAGCAGGTCGAGTGCGCCTGATACCAGCGGGTGATCCATGCGCAGCAGCGGCAGGTCCTCGCGTGCCAGCGCCAGCGCTCGATCGAACGTTGCCCGGCGCGGGCCATCGGCGAATCCGGCCAGCGCGTCGGTGGAAAGATATTCCGGATCCAGCAATACGCTGCCGTCGCCGAGCTCTTCGTCATGAATGCCGAATTGCTCGAACAATCGCGTGATGAACGTATCGCCTCGCGCCAGCGTGTCGCTGTCGTGCAGTGCCGCGAGCAGATCCTCGCCGCCCTGACGCCCATTGGCGAGTTCCAGCAGGCGGTCACGGCCGGCATGGATGCGCTGCGTCAATTGTGCGTGCGCGGCCGCGGTTTCCGCGATCAGCACATCCAGTTCCTGATCGACAGCATCGCCGCCGCGTGCATGCGCGATCGCGAGATGGCGCGCCGTTTCGCCGTAACGCAGCAGCAATTCGCGACCGTCCGCGGGGCTCGCGCGCAGCACGCCGACGCCTTCCACGTGCCAGCGCAACAACGCATGTTGCGCGGTGCCGCCGAACGCGAATGCATACAAGGCGATCGCGTGGCGCTGGCCGATGCGATCGAGCCTGCCGATGCGCTGCTCCAGCAGATCGGGATCCAGCGGCAGATCCCACAGCACCAGATGATGGACGAACTGGAAATTGCGGCCCTCCGAACCGATTTCCGAACACAGCAGCAGCCGCGCGCCGTCCGCTTGCGCAAACCATGCCGCCGCGCGATCGCGCTGCAGCAGTCCCATATCTTCATGGAAGCGCGCAGTGGCCACGCCGCTGCGCGTGCGCAGCGCAGCCTCCAACGCCTGTACCTTGGCCGGGCTCCGGCAGATCAGCAGGAACTTGTCCCGCGGATGCGCATCCAGCAACCCGGCCAGCCATTCGATGCGCGGATCGTTTTCGTAATCGGGAGCAAAGTCGGCTGTCTCCGCCTGCGTATCCGCGATGAATTCGGCCAGTAGCCGCTGCCGCTGGTCGTTGTCGAGCTGCGCGCTATCGCGCAGTTCGATGCGCGGTTCGCGTTGCGGGAATCCGCCGATGCCCTCGCGACGATTGCGAAACATCACGCGTCCCGTGCCGTGGCGATCCACCAGCGCGTCCAGCAGGGCCGGTGCACTGTGTGGATATCGCGCGAGCAGCGCCTGCAATGCGGAATCTCTAGGGTAGCGCTGGTGCAAGGCTGCGCGATCCGCATCGTCGAGCGCCTGTCCGTCCGCGATCCGTTGCGCGATGCGCGACAGCGCGAGATAACCGTCGGCTTCCGCGACATAGGCGTCGAGGTCGGCGTAGCGCGCGGGATCGAGCAGACGCAGGCGCGCGAAATGTCCACTGCGGCCCAGTTGTTCGGGCGTGGCGGTGAGCAGGATCACCCCCGGCGTATTGGCGGCGAAGCGCTCGACCAGGTCATAACCGGGGCTGGCGCCCTGCGACGGCATCCATTCCAGGTGATGCGCCTCGTCCACGACCAGCACATCCCAACCTGCTTCCAGCGCCTGCCGGGCGCGACGCGGATGCTGCAACAACCACGGCAATGCCGCCAGTACCAGTTGTTCGTCCTCGAACGGATTGCGCTGATCGCCGGCCAGTTCGATCGCTTCGCAACGCTCCTCGTCCAGCATGGCGAACGCCAGATTGAAGCGCCGCTGCAACTCCACGAACCATTGCACCACCAGCGCCTCCGGCAGCAATACCAAGGCGCGGTTGGCGCGCCCGGAGGCGAGCAGGCGAGCCAGGATCATGCCGGCTTCAATGGTCTTGCCAAGCCCCACTTCGTCGGCCAGCAACACGCGCGGTGCGCGACGTTCGGCCACCGCTGCCGCAATCCCGAGCTGGTGCGGGAGCAGGTCGATGCGCGCGCTCATCAAGCCCCATGCGGGTGAGCGGCGCGCGCGTGCGCGTGCCTGCAGCGCCTGTTTGCGCAATTCGTAGGCGGCCGGTTTGTCCACACGCGCCGAGATCAGCCGATCGTCCGCCAGCGACACCGACTGCTCGTCATCGAGCTGGCCTTCGCCGAGCTCGCGTTTTTCGCCGGCGTACACAAACAGGCCGTCGCGCAATTCGGCGCGTTCGACGACGAACGACACGCCCTTTCCGGCGATCCGCTGACCGACGCGGAAACTGGCGCGCGTGAGTGGCGCGGAAACCTGCGCGTAGGAGCGCAGGACATTGGCGCGCGCGAACAACACCTGCACGCTGCGACCCTCGACCCGCAACACCGTGCCGAGCCCGAGCTCGGGTTCCGCGTCGGAAATCCAGCGTTGGCCGGGAATGAAGTTCACGTGGCGATGTCGCGCGAGAGGAATCGCGAATTATCGTCCGCTTTGCCTTTCGCGCCTAGCGCCGGTGACCCGCAAAAAAAGCGCCGCGCACGAGGCGCGGCGTTTGGGCGTGTTGAAAACCTCATTCGTCATTCCGGCCCAGGCCGGAATCCAGCTTGATTTTCATGCAACCAAAACAAGACCAAAATGGATTCCGGGTTCCGCTCCCGCGCACGCGGGAACGGTCCCGGAATCACGACGGTGTTCTTACCAGATCTTCACCTGCTTGTCGCCACTGCGTACCATCTTGTCGCCGGCCTTGCACTGAAACGCTTTCGCGAACTGCGGCATATCCGATGGCGCGCCGATCGCGCGGATCTTGGCGGGCGAATGCGGATCCACATTGAGCATCAGCTCAGCGGTCTTCTCGCGCGAATCGCCGCGCCACACCCGCGCCCAGTTCAGGAAGAAGCGCTGATCCTCGCTCATGCCACCGATTTTCTCGCTGGCTTCCTTCGGGTTCTGCTTCATCGCCGTTTGCAGCGCGTCGTAGGCGATGTTGAGGCCGCCCAGGTCCGCGATGTTCTCGCCCAGGGTCAGCTTGCCATTGACGTGCAGGTCCGGCTTGTCGGCAATCGGCGAATAGCCGTTGAACTGCTGCACCAGCTTGCCGGTGCGCGCACTGAACTGGCTCTGGTCCTGCTTGGTCCACCAGTTTTCGCGATTGCCGTTGCCGTCGAACTGGCTGCCCTGGTCGTCGAAGCCGTGGCTGGATTCATGACCGATCACCGCGCCGATGCCGCCGTAGTTGAGCGCGTCATCGCCATTGGCGAAGAAGAACGGCGGTTGCAGGATCGCGGCCGGGAAATTGATGGTATTGGTGCTCGGGTCGTAGTAGGCGTTGACGGTTTGCGGCGTCATGCCCCATTCCTTGCGGTCGGTCTTCTTGCCGATCTTGCCGATGTCATAGTGATAGTTGTACTTCGCTGCGGACGCGGCGTTTACGAAATAGTTGTCCGGGACGATGGTCAGCCCGCTCCAGTCGCGCCATTCACCCGCATCCGGATAACCGATCTTGGGCAGGAACAGCTTCCACTTCTCGATGGCTTTGGCCTTGGTTTCCGGGCTCATCCAATCGAGATTCTCGATGCGGTTGCGCAGCGCGTCGCGGATGTTGCTGACCAGTTGCTCCGCGCGCGCCTTGGATTGCGGCGGGAAATACTTGGCGACGTAAAGCTGGCCCAGGCCCATGCCCATGCCTTCGTTGACCTCGCCCAGCACGCGCTTCCAGCGCGGCTTCTGCTGCGGCTGTCCACCGAGCGTCTTGTCGTGGAAATCGAAGTGGTTGGTCTGGAACGCATCACTCAGCAGCGGCGCGGTGGCGTCAATGGTGTGGAAGCGCAGATAAGCCTGCCATTGCGCGATCGGCGCAGTCGCCAGCAATTTGTCCATCTCGGCGAAGAACTTGGGTTGCGACAACGAGAAGCCCTTGCCGGCATTCACGCCCTGCAACTGGAAGAACTTGTCCCAGCTGAAATGCGGGGTGACCTTGTCCGCCTCGGCAACGCTGACGAAGTGGTACTCGTTGTCGAGGTCGCGCAGTTCGGTCGGCGACAACGATGCCTTGGCAAGTTCGGTTTCGAACGCCAGCACCTGATCGGCCTGGGCCTTGGCGTCGGCCGCGGTTGCGCCGGTCAATTGCAGCGACTTGGCGATGTAGGCGACGTAGGCCGTGCGCAGATCCTTGTATTTCGGATCGAGGTAGTAATCGCGCGTCGGCAGGCCGAGGCCATCCTGGAACGCATAGCCGATCTGATTGGTGGCGTCCTTGAAATCGGCGCCCGAACCGAACGCGAACAGATACGGCATGCCCTCGTCGAAACTTGCGTCAAGGAAATTCGCCACATCGGCGCCATTCTTGAGAGCGGCGATCTGCGCGAGCTTGGGTTTGATCGGATCGAAGCCGGCCTTGTCGATGGCGGCGTCATTCATGCCGGAGGCGTAGAAAAAGCCCAGCTTCTGTTCGATCGAGCCGGGCTTGGCCTTGCCTGCGTTCTTGGCGGCATTTTCAAGGATGTCGTGCTGTTCACTGCGGCTCTTCTCGGCCAGCACGTTGAACGCGCCCCAGCGGGTCTGATCGGCCGGGATCGGATTGGCCGCGACCCACTTGGCGTTGACATAGCTGTTGAAGTCGTTGCACGGGCTGGTGGTGCTGGAGAGTTCACTCATGTCGAAATTGTCGGCCGCGCAGGCCGTGCCGATGCCGAGCGCCAGTGCCACGGCCAGCGCGATCGGCTTGAACAGTTGCTTGTTCATGGGGTTCCTCGGTGATGGACAGAAGATGGGCAGAACATGGACACGCCACGATCCGGAATCGGGTCAAACTTGCCCAGCCTAGGCAGGCAGTCGTCGATCTTACAGTGTCGAAGGTAAGGGGCGAGGCCGAGCGTTTACGCGATGCGTTGAATGGCATCGCGTGCTCGGCCGAGCGACCACGGAGCTCTCGGCCATGGACGGCAGCTTTGATGGCCGGGCCGGCACCCAGCACCCCGGGCGGTTACTGGCACGCCTGTCTACCGATGTCGCATTTGTTCCGGATTTTACGTTTATGTGTTCACGGGCAGACGCACCGAAGGGGGCGGCTGGCTTTGTCATCCATCCGAAGGGAGAGAAACATGTATTCAAAGACGAAACTCGCGGCCGCTCTGCTGTGCCTGGCATGGGTCGGAGCTGCATTGGGGGCTGCACCGCAGGATCCACGCGCCCATAACCCAGACCTGCTTCCGAAATCTCGCACGCTCTTGTCGCATCGCCTGGTCCAGCCCACGGCGATGTTGCCGCTGGTTTCCAATGCCGACGTCGGCGATGCCGATTCGTTCGGAAGCAAGGTGATCTATGAAGGCGTGGTGCAAACCGGACAGGTGATCGCGCAGGAAGATTGCTCGAGCGTGACCGGCCTGGGGCCGGACGATCGCTGCGTGACGGTGAATCCGCAACCCGCCTCGACCAGTTTCGACTTCAACGACCTTGGCCGCATCACCTTGCCGGCGAAGAGCACCAACGATTTGTTGTGTTTCCACTCGACCACTTTCGAAAGCTGGGATTTCCTCAATGAAGGTGCCTCCGCCGCCGACGCGCAGATTTTCTTCGGCGAGACCGCCACCATCGAAAACCAGCTTTTGAACGACCCGTCGCTGATAGATCCGAACACCGGGCTGCCGTTCAACGGCAAGTTGACGGTCTCCATCGGCCCCTCCAGATTTGAAGCCAAGACACTGCAAGCCGGCGCCGACGAGAGCCGCAACCAGGTCGAAAGCCGCACTTGCCTGGCTGGTGCGATCAGCAAGTCTTCGCTCAGCCAGGACTACGGCTTGCCGGACAGCATCGTCAACAAGTTCTTCAAGCAGCCGATCACAGTTCGACTGAATGTGCACGGCAACATGCGACTGGCGCTGGATGCCTCGCTGATCTTCGGCGTCCGCTTTTACGGCGATTGATCGCGAACCAGGACAGGGAAGAGCACGCCGTGGCGGCACACACCGCCACGGCGCTGCATAATGCGCGCTGCCAAGACTTGGGAGCGCGCGATGGAAATCGAGTTCCACGGTGCGGCCGGTGAGGTCACCGGTTCATGCCATCTGGTGATCGTCGGCGGGAAGCAAATCCTGCTGGACTGCGGCATGGTGCAGGGCAACGCCAAGGATGCTCAACGCAACGCGGCGGAATTTCCGTTCGACCCGAAAAGCGTTGACGTGCTGGTGCTGAGCCACGCCCATATAGACCACAGCGGCCGCGTGCCGCTGCTGGTGAAGCGCGGGTTCACCGGGCCGATTTACACGCACGCGGCGACCATTGATCTCGCCACCATCCTGCTGGCCGATTGCGCGCACATCGCGCAGATGGATGCGCGCGATGCCGCGCGCCATCCGCAGCCGGGGCAACCGATTCTTCCGCCGCTGTACACGCAGGATGACGTGGATGCGGCGGTCAAGCTGATGCAGCCGCTCGCCTATGGCGAAGCGCGCGAGATCCTTCCGGGCGTGCGCGTCACGTTGCGCGATGCGGGGCACATCCTTGGTTCCGCCACTGTCGAACTCGCGGCCGATGAAAGCGGCAACACCCGCAAGTTGGTGTTCTCCGGCGACCTCGGCCCGACCGGAACGCCGATCCTGTGCGATCCACAGCCGGTGCCCGCGGCCGATCTGGTCATCATGGAATCCACTTACGGCGATCGCCTGCACAAGACCCGCGAGGACACGATTGCCGAACTCGCTGCGATCTTCGCCGCTGCGCACAAGGACGGCGGCAATGTAGTGATTCCCGCGTTCGCGGTCGGGCGCACGCAGGAACTGTTGTACTTCTTCGCCGAGCATTTCGACGAATGGGGCTTGGGCCACTACAAGATGTTTCTGGACAGCCCGATGGCGAGCAAGGTCACCGCCGCCTACGATCGCCACGAAGACCTGTTCGACGCCGAAGCGAAGCAATTGTGGTCGACGCGGCCGCATCCATTGCGCCTGCCCAACCTCACTTTCACCGCCAGCAGCGATGACTCGCGAAAAATAAACGAGATCCGGAGCAGCGCGGTGATCATCGCCGGGTCGGGCATGTGCGAGGGTGGCCGCATCCGACATCATCTTCGCCACAACCTGGCGAATCCCGCCGCGCACATCGTGTTCGTCGGCTACCAGGCGCAGGGCACGCTCGGGAGGCGGCTGGTGCAGGGCGCGAAGAGCGTGCATCTGTTCGGCGATGAGATCCCCGTGCGCGCGCATATGCACACGGTCGGTGGATTGTCCGCGCACGCCGATCGCGACGGCTTGAGCGAATGGTACGGTGCAATTGCGGGCCATCCGCCGGTGTGGCTGGTGCACGGCGAGGATCCGGGCCGCGCATCGCTGGCATCCACGCTGCACGGCAAGTGGGGATGCGAAGTCAAGCTCGCGATGCCGGGTATGCGCGCCCCGGTGTAAAGAGAACGGCGACCATGAGGTCGCCGTTCTTGTTCTGCTTTGCGGACAATTACGCCTTGCGGGCACTGTCCCCGCGCCAGGAACGCCGCTTGTTGTTGCCGGCTGCGTGTTCGGTGGTACTGCGCGCCGGGTGTGGCCGCCTTGCATGGGCGTGCGGTGCCGCCTGCTTGGCCTCGCCCTGACGCGGCTTGCCGTAACCCTGCTGCGGGCGACGCTGCTGCTTCGATGCGTTGGAGTTCGGACGGCGTTGCGGGATCGCAGGACCATCCGGACGCAAGCTCCACGCCGGCGCGAATTCCGCCACCGGCTGGATCACCAGATCCTGCGTCAGCACGCGGCGGATGTCGCGCAGCAAGCCTTCTTCCTCGCGAGCGACCAGCGAGAGTGCCAGGCCTTCCGCGCCGGCGCGGCCGGTGCGGCCGATGCGATGTACGTAATCCTGCGCGACCATCGGCAGGTCGTAATTCACCACTACCGGCAGTTGCTCGATGTCCAGGCCACGCGCGGCGATATCGGTGGCGACCAGCACGGTCACGCGGCCGTTCTTGAAATCGGCCAGTGCGCGGGTGCGCTGGCCCTGGCTCTTGTTGCCGTGGATCGCGGCGACGCGGAAGCCATGCTGCTCCAGGTGTTTGCACAGCTTGTCGGAACCGTGCTTGGTGCGCGCGAACACCAGCGTCTGGCGACGGCTGTCGGCGGCCAGCAGATGCAGCAGCAGGTCGCGTTTCTTGTCGCCATCCACCGGATGCACGCGATGAGTGACGCCGACCGCGACCGTATTGGGTTTGGCCATCTGCACGGACTTGGGCTCGCGCATGAACTGCGCGGCGAGCTGCTTGATTTCCGGGGCGATGGTGGCCGAGAACAACAATGTCTGCCGGTTGCGCGGCAACGTGGCCAGGATCTGCTTCAACGCCGGCATGAAGCCCATGTCGAGCATGCGATCGGCCTCGTCCAGCACCAGCATCTCGATGCCGGACAGGTCGACGTTGCGGCGCTGCATGTGATCAATCAGGCGGCCGGGTGTGGCCACGATGATGTCCATGCCGCGGCGCAAGGTTTGTATCTGGCCGCCCATGCCGACGCCGCCGAACACCGCGCAGGTGCGCACGCGCAGATGCTTGCCGTAGTTGCGGAAGCTTTCGTGCACTTGCGCGGCGAGCTCACGGGTCGGTACCAGCACCAGCGCGCGCGGGCGGCGGGTCTGGTTACGCTGAGCCGACTCGGCATCCAGACCGAGCTTCTGCAGCAGCGGCAGCGCGAAGGCCGCGGTCTTGCCGGTGCCCGTTTGTGCGCCGCCGAGCAGGTCGTGGCCTTCCAGCACCAGCGGAATGGCCGCGGCCTGGATCGGGGTGGGGGTGGTATGGCCCTGTTCGGACAGAGCACGCAGCAACGCGGGCGCAAGCCCGAGCGATTCGAACGTCATGAAAACAACTCCTGAGTAACCCGGAGCGTTCCCAAAAACCGCGCTCGAGTAGGTGCAACAGTGCGACCACCGCGATTGCGGTGAGCCGGGTGTGCGCGACGGAATCGAGTGGTGAGGGGCCTGCGCTGGCAGGCTTTTCAGCACTGCGGCAGCGGCGATCCACCAGGGAAGTTCGGAGTACGACGCGTCAAACTGCGGGCAGTGTAGCGGGTTGCGGGGCAACTAGCCAGTACAGTGACGCTCAAACGATCGTGGTGTCTGAATCCACCACCCGTCTCGGCACCACCGCAGGCAGTACATCCGGTGCCACCGCGCCACCGGACAGCAGAAACGCCATGCCCTGATCGACGCTCCAGTCGGTGGCGACCAGTTCGTCGGTCGGCACCAGTTCCAGGTAGCCGCCGGTCGGGTTGGGCGTGGTCGGCACGTAGACCGCGGCGATCTCGCGCCCGCTCGCGTCAATGAACACCCGGGTGACGAATCCCACCGATTTCATCTCCGGCGAGGGAAAGCCGATCAGCACCACGCGTTGCGTGCCGCCCGGCTTGTTGCGCATCAGCGTCATCAGCTTCTTGACGCCGCCATAAACCGAGTGCACCAGTGGAATGCGCTCCAGCCATCCGTCGAACCACACCAGCACGCGCCGCCCGACCACGAAGTTGGAAAGCACGCCCAGCAGATACAACCCGATCAGCGTCAGCACGAAGGCGCAGATCGAGATCAGCCAATCGCGGTGCAATACTTCCGCCGCGCGCGGCGAGGCGACGCCGATCAGGTCGATGATCGCGGTGATCACCGGCGCGCCGACACCGGCGAGCAGGGTGAACACGAACTTGAAGACCACCCAGGTAATCCACACCGGGATGAACGCGATCAGCCCGGTCAGCAGGTAACGCTTGAAGTGCAGCTCGCGCATGGGGATGCCGCTTGAAGGATTCGCGGCATTGTAGTGGAACCGGGGTTTGCGGCCGCGCGCGGGAATTCACGGAAAGCCGTGATTTTTTTCGCACGACGGCGAATCATGGGGTGAACGGGCGGGGACGGACATGCGCGGCAAACTGGAGAGACAACATTTCGAGAAGTTGTTGCGCGAGCACTCGGGAATCGTGTTCAAGGTCGTCGGCATGTATGCGCGGGAACGCGAGGAGCGCGAGGATCTCGCGCAGGAAATCCATGCGCAATGCTGGCGATCGTTTGCGAGCTTCGATGAGCGGCGTGCCAAATTCTCGACCTGGATGTACCGGGTGGCGCTGAATGTCGCGATTTCGCATGGGCGGCGCAGGCAGCGCGACCTCGCCAGCCATTTCGAGCCGTTGGAAACGCATCACCTGGAAACGATCGGCGGGGAAGCGCCGGATGACGCCGATGAGCGCGTGGCCGCTTTGCATGCCGTCATCGCGCAGCTCGACGGTCTCAATCGCGCCCTGATCCTGATGTATCTGGAAGATCGCGCCTACGCCGAGATCGCCGAAGTGCTGGGCATCAGTGAAACCAATGTCGCGACCAAGATCAATCGCATCAAACACACGTTGCGCGTTCGAATGCTCGGCGCGCGCGCAGAAGCCCTGGATGAAACGGGATCGTCCTGATCGCCGGGATCGAGAAGCGGACATTCGTGTCCGCACTTTTGGAAAAGCTTCGGAGACCTGAACATGGAACTCGACGAAATGAAGTTGGCCTGGCAGCAAATGAATCGCAAGCTGGATGCCTTGCAGACCATGAATGCGAACCTTGGCGCCGAACGGAAAGCCGGCAGGGCGCGCCGGACGATGCTGCGCGCCAGGGCGCTCATCTGGAGCGAAACCATCATCGCTGGCTTGACGCTGCTGGCGCTCGGCGGGTTCATATGGGATCAGACGGCAATGCGTTTTATGGTCCCGGCGCTGATCCTGTATCCGGTGGCGATCGCGGTATTCGCCAGCGGAATTCGACAGTTGATGCTGGCGAGCCGCATCGATTTCAGCGAGCCGGTACTCGAGATTCAGCGTCAACTGGAATCCCTGCGCGGGTTGCGCCTGCGAACGACCCAGATGGAATTTCTGTGGATGCTTTTGCTGTGGGTGCCCGTGGCAATCGTGATCGCGCGGTGCGTTGGGGTTGATCTCTATGCCGCAATGGGCGCGCCATGGATGGCATGGAATGTCGCGCTGGGCGTGGCAGCCGTTCCATGTTTGCTATGGCTGGCGCGCCGCTTCGCTCCTGCATTCAATCGCTCGAGCATCGGCCGCACATTGATAGACCAATTGACCGGCCAGGGTCTGGCCGCCACGCGCGAGCAGGTCGCGGCTATCGCGCGCTTCGAGCGGGAATGATGTTGGGAAGGCGCAAAACAAACGGCGGGATTCGCATCCCGCCGTTTGTTCTGGCCAGCAATCATCCTTGGTGCTGGGCGCAGATTATGCCTTCCTTGGCGCGGCGCTCGTCGTCGCAGCCGATGCGCTTTTTGGCATCGGCCAAGCGCGACGCCTCGTCCTACTTCTGGTTATCGGTGCCCTCGATGAACTTGGCCACGTTGTCGTGCAGCGCTTTCAGCGACGGTTCGTGCGCGTACACCATGTGGCCCGACGGATAGAACGCGTAGGAGATGTTCTTGCGCAGGCTTTGCGGGATCGGCAGGTGCTCCTGCTCGTACACCGCCGCGTAGTACGGCGTGGCGAGGTCATAGAAGCCGCCATTGACCATCACTTTCAGGTCCGGGTTGTACTTCATCGCGACCGCAAGATCAGGCAGCACATTGGTCGAGCCCGGGAAGGCGAAGTGCTGGCCCGGTGGCTTGTGGCGGAAATCCCAGTCGAAACCCTGGCCATAGATCTCCGGGTTGTAATGCATGTCCTGGCCGAATTTCAGCGTGCTGCGCACGTAGTTGTTGAAGGCGGAAACGTAGGCCGAACTGATCGCCGCAGACTGCGGGTCGTAGTCGGATTCCTTGCCGAGCGGATCCATGCTCGGGCCGGAGAAGCGGGTATCCAGACGGCCGGTGGTGGTGTCATCGCCATTTTGCAGTTCATGCTCGAACATGCCGCCGGTAACGCGCAGGTCGGCCTTGAGCAAATAGTCAACCGGCAAGCCGGTGAAGTCGGAGAGCTTCTGCGCGATCTGCTTTTCGCGCGCCGGGCTCAAGGTGGAACCGGCCAGCAGCGCCTGCTCGTATTCGGTGGTCGCAAATTGCGTGGCCTGTTGCAGCAACGGTTGCAGGCTGCCGTGCTCGTATTTCGGCAGCTTGTGGTGATACCACGCCGTGGCCGCATACGTTGGCAATGCCAGCACATAGGGCAGGTCGATGCCCGGGCTGTTGTCGGCGCCATCCACGCTGGTGGCGAAATTCAATATCTGGGAAAGCAGGATCACGCCGTTGAGGTCTACGTTGTCCTCGGTTTCGAGATCCGCCGCCAGCACCGCCGAGCGCGTGGTGCCGTAGCTTTCGCCGAATAAATACTTCGGCGAATTCCAGCGGTCGTGCTGCGACAGGAAGGTGGTGATGAACTTGGCGAATATCTTGCCGTCGCCGTCCACGCTCCAGATTTTCTTGGAGAGATCCTTGAAGTTCTTCTCGCGCGCTTCCTTGGTATCCCCTTGTGGCAGCAGTCGACCGAAGCCGGTGCCCGGTGCGTCAATGAACACCAGATCGCTTACGTCCAGCAGGCTGTAGTCGTTGTTGACCAGTTGGTATGGCGCGGCCGGCGTGTGGGTGTCATCGTTGGTGACGATGCGCTTGGGCCCGAACGCGCCCATGTGCAGCCACACCGTGGAAGAACCCGGACCGCCGTTATAGAGGAAGGTGATCGGGCGCTTGGCGGGATCGGCGCCGCGCTTGATGTAGGCGACATAGGACATGCTGGTCTGCGGCGTGTGTTCGTCCAGTCCGTCGCCGTCCAGCACCAGGGTGCCGGCGATCGCATCGTAGGCCACGCTCGAGCCTTCGACATTCACCGAACCCTGCGTGGTCGAAGACTGCGATTTCTGCATCGCCGCGTTGGCGTCGTTGTCGCTTTGGCTGCTTGCGGATTTATCGGAGTTGTCGGGCTTGGCCTGGTCGGCTGCGAAAGCCGGCAGGCTGCACAGCAGCAGCGCGCCGAACACGATACGGAGACGAAGCGGTTTCATGGGGGATCCCTTGAGGCGAAGAACCAACCGAGTATGCCGCTGCTTGGAGCAACCTGCATACGTCACAAGTCATGGGCGAGAGCGCGCGGTTTGCCGATGCCAGGCAGCGCTTTCGAGCCCACGGCCGTGGAGCGGTTGGCCATGGACGGCAGCTCCGTGGCATGGCGGCGCCATGGGCCGGGGACGCTTACTAGCCCGAACCAGGCGGGGTGCTATCAACCGCTCGCGGGAGGTTAGGTCTATCCCTGTGGCGCGGGATGGGTTCCATCGATCACGCGGACCACGCGGAAACCGATGTTGTTGTACCCGATGTCGGAATTGGCGGTGCCGCGGCGACCCAGCGGGGTTTGATGGCTGCCGTCGCGCCAGGAGAGGCCGCGAAATACGCGATCGCCTGGCGAGCCACCGCTCAGCCACTCGCTGACATTCCCGTACATGTCATAGGCGCCCACGCCGCTGGCCGCGTAGCGGCCTACCGGCGCGGTTTGCGCGGCGCCATCGCTGCACGGCCAACGATCATTGTCGAATTTGCTTTGCCGGCTGTTGTCGTCCACATTGCCGCGCGCGCAGGGATTGCCGCTGGCGCTGCCGCGCGCGGTACGCAGCCACTCGCGCTCGTCGGGCAGGCGATAGATCTGTCCGGTGCGGTGCGAGAGCCATGCGGCATAGGCGACCGCATCATTCCAGCTTACGCAGACCACCGGATGATCGCTGCCCTGGGCAAAACCCGGGTCGCTCCATTTCAAGTTGCGCAGCCGTGAGAACGGGTTCAGCGGCTCCGCGCAGGACGAAGCCGCACGGTGGGTATCACGCACGAACTGCGCGTAGTCGCTGCGCGTGACTTCGGTGCGGGCAATCGCAAAGGCATCCGCCTTGCCATCCGCCGGCACGTACACCAGTGCCGGACCGCCGTCGTCGCGCAACGGGGAACCTGCGTGCAGCGCAGGAGGTGGCGGCGACACGTCGGTCAGCAGCTTGACGTCGAACCCTTCCGGATAGACGGCCGGCAGCGCGTCCGCCAGCGGACGCAATGCGCCGACGTGCTTGGCGTCGTGCAACTGGGCGGCGTCGGCAATGCTGGTGCCCACCGATTGTGCGAGTTGCATCCGCGCGGCGCGCCAGGATTTCTGCGAGGCGGCATCGGCGGAAGGCGCGAGCGCGTCGAGTTTCTTCACCAGCGACTGCACCTGATCCGCATCGTTGCGCTGCCAGGCCTTGGTCGTGTCCTGTTGCAGCATTGCCACGATCTTGCCGATGCCTCCGCGAGCGGTTCCGTTGTCCGGCTCCAGCTTCAGCACTTCCAGATAACGTGCCGCCGCGCTGTCCTGCTTCGGCGTGGTCAAGCGGCCTTGCGCGAACCGGGCATTGGCCTGCGCCAGCAACACGGTGATGTGGGCGGCCTCATTGGCATCCACGCTACTGGCTTCAACCGGTACCGCGACCGGCGCCTGTGCTACGGCATCGGTGCTGATGACCGCGGCGGGCACCGTCGTGACCTGGGTGACGGCGACATCGCCGGTCGCTGCTGCTTGCGCTGTTTCGGGTGAGGCAACTGCCGCGTGTCTGGCATGCAAGCGCCAGCTCAAGCCCGCCGCGCTGACCGCAATCAAGGCGAGCAGCATCAGCAACGCCGCCCCGTAGCGACGCACGATAGGCGATGAGGACAGATCGATGTGCGGGGGTTTGATGCTCGACAGGCGCGGCAGGGTGATACGCGGCCAACTGAATGTCGGTCGATGCGGTGCCGCGGGCACCACCGGCCGTGGCGAGGTGTGTCGGCCGTCGATCACATCCAGCGCGGCCTGCAATTCCTCCGCGTTCTGGAAGCGTTCGTCCGGCGACTTGGCCAGCGCCTTGTCCACGAACGGTTGCCAGGCGCGCTTCAGCGGCGGCAGCTTCGGCACCGGCTGCTCGATATGTGCAATCGCGGTGGACAATGCGTCCGCGCCGCGGAAGGGCAGATCGCCGGTGAGCAATTCGTAGCAAACCACGCCCAGGCTGTATAGGTCGGAGCGGCCGTCGATATCCTGGCCGCGCGCCTGCTCCGGGCTCATGTAGCCCGACGAGCCCATGGTCGCGCCTTCGCGCGTCACGCGCAGGCTGTCGCTGGCGCGCGCGATTCCGAAATCGGTGAGCAATGCGCGGCGATGCTGGTCGAACAGCACGTTCTCCGGCTTGACATCGCGATGCACGATGCCCTGCTTGTGCGCATGCCCGAGCGCGCCGGCGAGGGCGCGCATCACCGCGGCAATTCGGGAAGGCGTGTCTCGCAAGTCGAGCTTGGAAAGATCGCCATTGGGCAGATACGGCATCGTGTAATACAACTGCCCGTCGGAGGTGCGGCCCACCTCGTAGATCGCCACGATATGAGGGTGCTGCAGGCGCGCGATAGTGCGCGCTTCCTGCTCGAAGCGGGTGATGGTTTCGTCGGTGGCAGCCTGCAGGATCTTGACCGCGACCGGCCGGCCCAGGGAGGCCTGGATCGCGAGATACACGGTCGCCATGCCGCCGCGCCCAAGCGGGCGCACCAAGCGGTGGCCGGGCACTTCGAATTCGGCGACGGCTGCGGACAAACCCATGGCGCGGGACATCCCCTTGGGCGAATGGCGATTCTAGAACACGCAAGGCTGCGCGGCGAGCCTACCCTGTGCCGCATGCCCAGGCCGTGCGGGGGTTCGCGTTACGAATCGCCCCCTTCCCGGCCACTCTCCAAGTGAAAACGATGCAACAAACGATGTGCAAATGGTGCGAATAACAGGCCGGCAATGAAGATCACGACAAGGCCGCTGTACAGCGCATAGATGCCGGCGAATACCTTGCCGCCGGGGGTGTGCAGCGCATCAACGGGCCCCATGCCGCCCAGGATCATGGCGGCATTGAGAAAGGCATCCAGCCAGTCCATGTGCTCGGCGATGCGGTAGCCGAGCATCCCGGCCAGCAGTGAAACCGCGATCACCCCCAACCCAAGCGCCAATGTCTTGGCAACCCGGCGCAACAAGAACATCCGCCAGGGCATCAGCGACTGGTGTTTGCGTTCGTAGCGGAACATGCGGCGCTCCCCAAACCGTTGGCGTCGAGCGTAGCTCATCCTTGCGGGAGCCTGCTTGCAGGCGAGCGTCTTTTGACAAAGGCGGTGCTTCGCGCCGGCCGCGAGCTGGCTTGTTCCTACAAAAGCGCCGCAGGCGGAGCGCTCAAAACAACAACGAAGACATCTTCCGCCTCGTGGCGGCTACCAGCGCGTCGTCCTCGACGATGCGAAAGGCGTCCAGCAGCCGCTTGCGCGCCAAGCCTTCTTTCCAGCCGCGGTCGGCACGCAGTATCGCGAGAAATTGCTCCATCGCGTCGGCGGGATCGCCGCCCAGCAGCAGGCGCACGCCCAGCGCGTCGCGCGCGGCAAAGTCTTTTGGGTCGGCCTCGATTCTGGCTATCAATTCCCCGGAGGCGGCGGTGCCGGCCAGCGCCTGCGCAAGGTCGACATAAGCGCGCAGCGCTTTCGCGCGATCGTCGGTTTCGAGTTGCGACGGCAATGAATCCAACGCGGCTTTGGCGGCATCGACATCGCCGGCGCGCGCTTGCGCCAGCGCAAGTTCCAGTTTCAGCTCGGTCTTGTCGGGCTCCGCCTCGACTGCTTCGCGCAAACGCGCGACAGCGGCGTGCGGCGTTTCGCGCGGCGTGTGCGGATTTTCGTCGGCGACCGTTTGCACAACGGGTGTTTCGATCTTCGCCGCCGGCGTGATCTGGTGCTTGCCAAGAAATTCGCGCACCTGCGATTCCGGCAGCGCGCCGGCGAAGCCGTCGAGGATTTGTCCATCGCGGATCAGCACCACGGTCGGGATGCTGCGCACCCCGAACATACCGGCGAGCTGCTGCTCCTTGTCGCAGTCGATCTTGGCCAGCTTGAACGCGCCGCCGTATTCGCCGGCGATTTTTTCCAGGATCGGACCGAGTGTCTTGCACGGCCCGCACCAGGTCGCCCAGAAATCCACCAGTACCGGCGTGGTGAGCGACGCTTGCAGCACCTCGGTTTCGAAGTTGGTCTGGCCCGCGTCGAAAACGTGGGGGGAGTTTGCGGAATCGGATTTCGCGGATTGCGGCGAAGCGTTCATGTGCGGATCAACCGGCTCTTGATCCGCACATGATTGGGGCGCGTCGCGTGCGAAGCAAGCTCAAGGCTCCACTGCTACCGGCTTGCCATCGCGCTTGTAAATCGTGCCCGCTTTCATCACGAAATCCACCTTCTTCATCAACGCAATGTCGTCCAGCGGATTGCCCGGCACCGCGACGAGATCGGCGAACTTGCCGGGCGTGACGCTGCCGACATCCTTTTCATGCTTCAGCAACTCGGCGGCGTGCATGGTGGCGGCCTGGATAGTGAACATCGGCGGCATCCCGGCCTGCACCATGTAGACGAATTCCTGCGCGTTGTCGCCATGCGGATAAACGCCGGCATCCGTGCCGAAGGCGATCTTGACGCCCGCCTTGTAGGCCTTGCCGGCGGTGGCCATGATCACCGGGCCGACTTCTTCGGCCTTGCGCGCGACCTGGGGCGGATACCAGCCTTCCTTGGCTTTGCCCATCACGAACTGGCCGGCGATGATCGTCGGCACGTACCAGGTGCCGCGCTCCTTCATCAGCTTCATATCCTCTGCATCCATGAAGGTGCCGTGCTCGATGGAATCCACGCCGCCCAGCACGGCTCGACGGATCGCTTCGGCACCATGCGCGTGCGCGGCCACGGTGAAGCCGTAGTCGTGCGCGGCGGCGACCACCGCCTTTATTTCATCCAGCGTCATCTGCGGGTTTTCGGAGCTCGCGCTTTCATCCAGCACGCCGCCCGAGGGCATGATCTTGATCAGATCAGCGCCGTCCTTGTAATGCTGGCGCACGGCTTTCCACGCGTCCTCCGGCGAGTTGATGATGCCGTCTTTCGGGCCGGGGTCGCCTTGTAGATCCCAGCGGAAACCATTGGTCGGATCGGCGTGGCCGCCGGTGGTGCCGATGAATTGACCTGCGGAAAAAATGCGCGGGCCGGGCACGAGACCGGCATTCACCGCATTGCGCAGCGCGATGGACTCGTTGTGCTCGTCGCCGACGTTGCGCACCGTGGTGAAACCTGCCAGCAGCGTGCGCCGCGCGTACACCGTGCTCTGGATCGCGTAGTCGGCGGGGTTCAGCCGGAACTTGTCGCTGTAGGTACTCTTGCTGAACTGCTGGGTCAGATGCACGTGATCGTCAATCAACCCGGGCATGCAGGTGTCGTTGGCGGGAAGGTCGATCGTCGCGGCACCCGGGCGATCGGCGTTGCCCGCGACCACTTGGCCGATGCGGTCGCCGTTGATCACCACCGTGGTGGTGCCCAGCAGCTTGCCGTTGACAGTGTCTATCAGGTGCGGGCAGTGCACCACGGTAACGGCTGGTGCGGCCGAAGCATCGGCCTGCGGTGCGTCCGCGGCTTGCGCGGCGCCCATGCACAGTGCGGCAGCGATCGCGATCACGAGAGACTTGGTCATATCGAGCTCCCCATGGCAAAACAGGCATCATAGCGAGCCGCCGTGCGCGCGAGCGTGCCGAACGCCATGGGCTTGGCGGCCATGTTGCACTGCGGTAGGCTGCTCGTTCGCGCGCCGCACGGCGTTGCGCGCCATGCCACGGACCGACCATGCAGGAACACTACGACCCGCGCGCGATCGAAGCTGATGCGCAGAAGTTCTGGGCCGACACGCGCGCCTTCGAGGTGAAGGAAGATCCCGCGCGCGAGAAATTCTATTGCCTGTCCATGCTGCCGTATCCGAGCGGCGCGCTGCACATGGGTCACGTGCGCAACTACACCATCGGCGACGTGATCTCGCGATTCCAGCGCATGCAAGGAAAAAACGTGTTGCAGCCGATGGGTTGGGACGCGTTCGGTCTGCCGGCGGAGAACGCTGCGATTGCGCGCGGCGTGCCGCCGGCGAAGTGGACTTACCAGAACATCGAACACATGCGCGCGCAGTTGCAGGCGATGGGTTTCGCCATTGACTGGTCGCGCGAGTTCGCCACCTGCAAACCGGATTACTACGTGCACGAGCAGCGCATGTTCGTGCGGCTGTTCGAGAAAGGTTTGGTGTATCAGAAGAACAGCGTGGTGAACTGGGATCCGGTGGACCAGACCGTGCTCGCCAACGAACAGGTGGTGGACGGGCGTGGCTGGCGCTCCGGCGCGGTGGTGGAGAAGCGCGAGATCCCGCAGTGGTTTTTGAAGATCACCGATTACGCGCAGGAGCTGCTGGACGAACTGGACAAGCTGCCGGGCTGGCCGGAGGCGGTCAAGACCATGCAGCGCAACTGGATCGGCCGCTCGGAGGGACTGGAAATCCATTTCGACGTGGAAGGCGCGGACGAACCGCTGAGCGTGTTCACCACGCGGCCCGACACGCTGATGGGCGTCACCTTCATTTCGATCGCGGCCGAGCATCCGCTGGCCGCCCTCGCGGCGCACGACAATCCGCAGATCGCGCGCTTCATCGAGGCGTGCCGGCACGGCGGTGTTTCCGAAGCGGAGCTGGAGACCCAGGAAAAGCGCGGTGTGGACACCGGGCTCAAGGCCATCCATCCGGTCAGCGGCGAGAAATTGCCGATCTGGATCGCCAACTTCGTGCTGATGGGTTATGGCACCGGCGCGGTCATGGCGGTGCCCGCGCACGACCAGCGCGACTGGGAATTCGCAACTCGATACAAGTTGCCCAAGAAGATCGTGATCGTGGATGCGGACACTGCATCCGCGTTGCGCGCGCTGGGCGAGCGGGAGGCGCTGGCATTCGATCCCATGTCGGTCGCGCTGGGCCAGGCGCCGTTCGAGAACCTCAGCGACGCGCGAGCGCTGGAAGAAAAGCTGCGTGAATTCACGCGTCGAATCGAGCTCGAAAGCGCCTTCACGGAACGTGGCATGTTGGTGAATTCCAACGACTTTTCCGGACTCGGTTTTGACGATGCGCTGGATGCGTTCGCGCGCCGGCTCGAATCCCAAGGCCGCGGCAAGCGCTCGGTGCACTGGCGGCTGCGCGACTGGGGCGTCTCGCGCCAACGCTACTGGGGTTGTCCGATCCCGATCGTCCATTGCGCGAAGTGCGGCGCGGTGCCGGTGCCGGAAGATCAATTGCCTGTCGTGCTGCCCGAAAGCGTGCAATTCATGGGCGTGCAGTCGCCGATCAAGGCCGATCCGGAGTGGCGCAAGACGACCTGTCCGAATTGTCATGGCCCGGCCGAGCGCGAGACCGACACCTTCGACACCTTCATGGAATCGAGCTGGTATTACGCGCGCTACACCTCGCCCGGCGCGTCGACGCAGGTGGACGAGCGCGCGAATTACTGGCTGCCGGTGGATCAATACATCGGCGGTATCGAACACGCGATCCTGCACCTCCTGTACTTCCGCTTCTATCACAAGCTGATGCGCGATGCGGGTCTGGTGCATTCGGACGAGCCGGCGACCAATCTGCTGTGCCAGGGCATGGTGGTGGCGGAGACCTTCTATCGCGAGACGAACGGTCATCGCGAATGGATCAATCCGGCGGACGTGGAAATTCGGCGCAATGAACGCGGGCACGTCGTGGGCGCGACCCTGAAAGCGGACGGCCAGCCGGTGCACATCGGCCCGACCGAGAAGATGTCGAAGTCCAAGAACAATGGCGTCGATCCGCAGACCATGATCGACAAGTTCGGCGCGGATACGGTGCGTCTGTTCTCGATGTTCGCCGCGCCGCCCGAGCAGTCGCTGGAATGGAACGAGGCCGGCGTGGAAGGCATGGCGCGCTTCCTGCGGCGGTTCTGGCGCGAGGTGGTGACGCATGCCGCGCAACTGGACCATCCGGAGGTGGATCCCGCAGCCTTGAACGTCGCGCAGAAAACCCTGCGCCGGCAGGTGCACGAAACCATTGCCAAGGTCGGTGATGATATCGGTCGCCGCCATGCCTTCAATACCGCCATTGCCGCGCTGATGGAGTTGCTCAACCACGTGTCGAAATTCGACGACATGAGCGAGCAGGGCCGCGCAGTGCGGCATGAGGCGCTGGAGAACATGGTGTTGCTGTTGAACCCATTCACACCGCACGCCAGCCATGCGCTGTGGCGGGTGCTGGGTCATCGCGAAACGCTGATCGAGGACGTGCGCTTCCCGCGGGCCGATCCGGCGGCACTGGTGCGCGATTCGGTAATCGTGGCGGTGCAGATCAACGGCAAATTGCGCGGCACGATCGAGCTGCCGGTTTCCGCCGCACGCGAAGAAGCCGAGCGCGAAGCGCTGGCGGAACCCGCGGTGGCGAAGTTCCTGGCCGGGCAGATACCGCGCAAGGTGATCGTGGTGCCGGGGAAGATCGTCAATATCGTGGTGTGAGCGCGCGATCCTGTACGATTCAGCGCTGAGAACTGCAACGGAATCCGACCATGCGCCTGCGCCGACTGCTGAACGCCGTACCGGTTTCCGCGGTGATCCTGCTTTCCGCCTGCGGCTTCCATCTGCGCCAGAGCGCGGCGCTGCCGGAACCGATGCAGCAGCAGGTCTATCTGAAGGTCACCGGTGGCGGCGAGCTGCCGCGCGATCTCGCGCGCGCCCTGCAGGTGCGCAAGGTGCAGGTGTTGAACGAGGCCTCGCCGGGCGTGGCCGAGCTGGATGTCGGCGCGGCTTTCCGTACCGATGTGCTTACGTCCACCGGCTTCGCGCGCGTCGGCGAATACGCGGTTCGCTACCACGTCGCGTTCTCGTTGAAAGATGGCAGCGGCGCGATGGTGCTGCCGCAGCAGACCATCGACCTGTCGCACGAATTCACCTTCGACCCATTCCAGGCGATCGGCACCGCCGCGCAGACCGAAGTGATCGAACGCGATCTCGCGCGGGAGATGACCGACGCGATCATGCGCCGGCTGGAGGCGATTGGCCGCAAGGGCACGCTGGTGCCGCCGGCGGGCGAAAGCGAATCCACTTCGATTCCTGCGGGCGGCGTGTCATCGTCGCTGCCGTCCGCAAGTTCGACCTCGCTGCCGGCGAGCGCATCCACCGATTGAGCGAAGGCCGGATGGCCAGCACACTGGAAAGCTTTCACAAATCGCTCGACAAGGGCGAGCTTGCAGCCGTCTATCTGCTTGCGGGCGAGGACCCGCTGCTGTTGCAGGAAGCCGGCGACGCGCTGCGCGCACGCGCGCGTGCCTTGGGTTTCGCCGAGCGCGAAGTGCTGGATGTCGATGCGCGCTTTGACTGGAATCAACTTGCGCGCGCCACGGCCAGTCTCTCGTTGTTTTCTTCGCGGCGGCTGATCGAATTGCGCGTGCCGACCGGCCTGGTCGGCAAGGAAGGCTCCGCCGCGATCATCGACTGGTGCAAATCGCCCGCGCCGGACACCGTGCTGCTGATCGGCGCCATGCAATGGGGCAAGAAACACGAGGGTGCGTGGGTGCGGGAGGTCGAACGCACTGGCGTGTACGTGCCGATCAAATCCTTGCGGGTGGAAGAATTGCCTGCCTGGATTCGCGCGCGCATGCGCAGCAAGGGCTTCGCCCCGGATGACGATGCAGTCGCGTTGCTGGCGTCGCGCGCGGAAGGCAACCTGCTGGCGATCGCACAGGAGATCGACAAACTCTCGATGCTGCGCGAAGGTGGTCGGGTGGCGGCGGCGGAACTCGAAGC
>Ga0134128_10000946_pt1 | contig 39214 bp, 38 predicted proteins | sample KB31754_FD_96462 | JGI IMG/M metagenome (GOLD analysis project Ga0134128, IMG submission 96462) | Terrestrial soil microbial communities with excess Nitrogen fertilizer from Kellogg Biological Station, Michigan, USA - KB3-175-4 | ecosystem: Environmental > Terrestrial > Soil > Unclassified ...
TTCAAACTGACCCATTACCTGCGTTAACTGGGGAGGCCATCGTGTGCCTCGCTGGGGGCCGCGGTCAGTTTGAATTTTCTTGTTCGTGACACAAAGAGTCAAAATTCAAACTGACCCATTACCCTCGCCGTGAATCACCCGCGTTTCCGGCGGGTTCGAGCAGCAATTCCGCCGTGACGCGGCGCGATTCGTCAAGAATGCGTTGAAAGAGCGCGGCCACTGCTTGCGCGTCGAGAGGCCCGGGATTGTAGCGTTGCGCGTGGCGAAGAATATCTTCCTCGCGAGCCTCATCGCGCATCGGCAGCCCCGTTTCCCTTTTTATCTGCGCCAGCTGAATCGACATTTGCGCGCGCCGGTTCAGCAAACGGACAAGCTCGCGGTCTAGCTCGTCGATCCTTCTTCGATGGTCGTTCAGTGTCATTTGACTTCTCCTTGTTCGTCCCTTTTTGGTCTCCGCTGCGGGCGGGTGGCTGCGCTTTAAGGTTTGGCCTTTACGGGTGCCCCATGCTCGTTTTGTGAGCGTGGGGCTTTTGCCCCCCTTGCCTTTGTAGCGCCCGACTATGGGCGGGTGGCCCACGCTTTAAGGTTCGGCCTTTACGGGTGCCCCATGCTCGTCTTGTGAGCGTGGGGCTTTTGCCCCTCTTGCCTTTGGGCACGTGGCACAGGGCTTTAGGCCACGGTTTTTTACACTGACCCGTGCCCTGTCGCGAGATCAACCCGGCTTTAGCCCCTGAGGGCATGATTCCGAGTTCTCACACAGACTCTAGAGCCACAGGCGTCTTTCACAAGCAGTCCCACTTCGCAAAAAAAGTCCGCAAAAAAAAAGCCGCAAACCCTTTTCGAGGTTTGCGGCCAATTTCGGTGAACTTTGTCTGCGCTCTGCTCTTACATCCACTCAACTCCCGCGCGCATGCGCTTCACCGTGGCCGCTACCCCGTAAGGATAGCGGTACGTAAAGCTGCAATAAAAATAGCGCGTTGCCGTCAGTGCCTTCATTTTCAGGCCCAAAGTATAAGATGCCGCGGATTAGCGGTCAATCGTAATCGAGTGAGGCACTCTCTCACTCTAAAATCTCAGGGGGTCGAGTCCTACTCTTGCACTCTCTTGCCAACAAGGAACGGCAATTAAGAGAGTCCAAACATCGCTCCCTGTTGACGTTTTGTCACCAAGGTAAGCGCGCGGTCGTGCGGCGCGAGTCCTCACGACCCCCATGGACTATACCGAACGCCCAGTTTCTGGGCGAAGATACAGCTTATCACAAAAGGTGAGAGTTTCAAGATGGCTCGCGACCCCAAGAGTCGTCCGGTATTACCCAGCGTGTGGTGTCCTGATTTGAGTACTAGTTAAATTCGGGGCATTGGCGGTGCTAGTTGGAATCATTGTGTACGGGGCAGTGTTCGGTAAAGTCGGGCAGGATACCGCCGATTACGTAGCAAAATCTCGTGTAATGCACTTCGTTAAGGGTTGTGTACTGCACTATACCGTATGCGCACAGACGACGGTCTTGCTGAAGCATGGTTCTATCCCCTGGTTGCAAGTGAATCCGAGCGTAGAAGTCAGTGGACTCAGGCCCAAGTGTACCGTCATTCTGCCAAAGCCCATCATCGTTAAAGACATCTCGGTCTGGCGGCAAGGGGTATTTGCAGACGGCTCCCTGAACCTGGTGTCGTACGGTCAGTGCTGGCACATGGCCCAAATTGGCCATCCGAAAAACAATTATGGGGAGATCGGACGATATATCACGCCCAGTAGTAGGCTTAACAGCTATGTAAGCTCGATTGATTTGACGTGTGAAGTCCAATGTTGCGGATGCGGTTTGGGCGGCGCTGGCAGTGGCTATAGTAGCCTCCCGCATTTGCGTTAATTGGCGAGAAGCAATACACGCGTACCACACGACTGCAACCAGCGTGAGGGTTTCCACTCCAACCTTCCACCATTCCTGTACATCATGTTTTCCATTGTAGGAGTTGGCGTCGTCTTTTATGCCTGCTGAAATATCAGTTTTGGGCGGAGAGGGATTTGACTGAGTTTTTGCAGCCTCGGCTGCGCGCTTCTGTGCCGCGGGGTCGGATTCGGAGGGATTCAGGATTGGCTCCTCTGCCACGACGCTACCTCCAGAACAAACGATACTGTACCATTATCCAGCGCCGTTATCGTTTGCGGAACCGAAGCGAATCCTGTAAAATGCCCATTCACACAGAATTGAGAAGCGTTTCGAGGGAATGGAAGAGCCTCAGCACAGTTCAACTCAGTCGTATGTCCCCAGTGATGAATACCGTCCGGAACCTGTAACCAAACCGCTCCTGCCCGCTTGGATGGACGGCAGCATCCGTATCGGAATCCACACGTCAATCGCCGGCGACATCACATCGTCGCTCGAAATCGCCCACAATTTAGGTGCCAACGCCCTGCAAATCTTTTCGGCCAGCCCGCGAATGTGGAGCCGCGGCCCGAGCGGTTCGAATGTCGCGGATGCAGGCGCGCAGCGTTTCCGCGACCGTCGCGTTGAATTGGGCCTCGGTCCTCTCGTCGTTCACGGCAACTATCTGATTAATCTCGCTTCGCCGGAGCGCGTCCTGCGCGTGCGCTCCATTCAGGCGTTCCATGACGAATTGGTGCGCGCGGCGGCCCTCGGCGCGGATTTCCTCGTCGCCCATCCGGGATGCGGTAAGGGCGCGCGCATGAGCTCGGCGATCGCGGCCATCGCCGATGGATTGAAGCAAGCCGCGCGCGGACTGAATTTCAACGGCCTGCGCATCCTGCTCGAAAACACCGCGGGGCAGGGAACTTCCGTCGGCTCGCGATTCGCGGAACTGAAAAGCATTCTCGACCTGTGTCCAGAACTTCCGCTCGGAGTGTGCGTGGACACGGCGCATCTATTCGCCGCGGGACACGATTTGTGCCGTCCCGCGGGACTCGATGGCGCGCTAGCGGAAATCGCGCAAACCGTCGGACTCGAACGCGTGTTCGTGGTGCATGTGAACGACTCGAAGGCGGCGATGGGCTCGCGTCTCGACCGCCACGAACATATCGGAAAAGGTAAAATCGGCGTCGAAGCGTTTCGCAGGATTTTGAATCATCCGCTCCTCGCGGGACGCGCGTTTATTCTCGAAACGCCGATTGACCGCCCCGGCGATGACCGTCGAAATGTGCAGATGCTTTGGAAACTGGTGGGAATAAAGCCGAAGCAAGCAAGCGGAGCAGTGGATGGTTTTGCGGTGCGGCGGTCGAAGCGGCGGCCCGCTAAAAAACATCGTGGCAATGCCAGTGTGCAACGAACGAAATCCAAACGACACAAGAGGTGATTGAACCATTGAGCGAGTACGAGCCGCAACGCATTGAAGCCAAGTGGCAGAAAATCTGGGAAGAGCAGGGCGCGTTCCACGCGGACCGCGACGCGAAGCGGCCCAAGTATTACGTCCTCGAAATGCTGCCGTATCCCTCCGGGACGCTGCACATGGGCCACATGCGCAACTACACCATCGGCGACGCCGTGGCGCGTTACAAACGCATGCGCGGATTCAACGTCCTGCATCCCATTGGCTGGGACTCTTTCGGATTGCCCGCCGAAAACGCCGCCATAAAAAATGGCATTCCTCCCGGTGAGTGGACGCGTTCGAACATCGCCCAGATGAAAGCCGTCTGCAAACGCTTTGGGTTCAGCTACGACTGGCGCCGCGAAATTTCCACTTGCGAACCCGAATATTATCGCTGGAACCAGTGGTTTTTCCTCCGCATGCTCGAACGCGATCTGGCCTATCGCAAGCGCAGCAAGGTGAATTGGTGTCCGCAGTGCCAGACAGTACTTGCGAATGAGCAGGTGGTCGACGGCTGCTGCTGGCGACATGAAACAACGCCAGTCGAAGTGAAAGAAATCGAGCAGTGGTTTTTGCGCATCACCAAATATTCCGACGAATTGCTGGACGACATGGCGCAACTGCACCAGGGCTGGCCAGAGCGCGTTCTGGTGATGCAGCAGAATTGGATCGGCAAGTCGCGGGGCGCGCGCGTAAAGTTCCCGGTGGCGAAAATGGACGGCGCGTCGATTGAAGTATTCACCACGCGCATCGACACGATCTATGGCGCCAGCGCCGTCCTGCTTTCGCCCGGGCATCCATTGCTTCCGAAATTATTTGACGGCGTGCCTGGCCACGCCACCATTGAAGCCGAGTGGAATCGCCTGCGCCAGAAAATCATGCGCGCCGCTGACTTGGCCAAGGCTGAGAAGGAAGGAATTTTCACCGGGCGCTTCGCCGTGGCCCCGTTCTCCGGCGAACTGCTCCCCATCTGGGTCGCGAATTTCGTGCTCGCCGAATACGGCACAGGCGCGGTGATGTGCGTCCCGGGGCATGACCAGCGCGATTTCGAGTTTGCCCAGAAATATCGTTTGCCGATCAAGATTGTCGTGCAGCCGCTCGAAGGTCCTTCGCTTAAGAAGGGCCGGTTGACCGAAGCCTTCACCGAGTACGGTCGCTCCGTCGATTCAGGGCCCTACAGCGGCATGCCTTCCCCGAAAGCCATCGAAAAAATGACGGCAGATGCAGAAGCGAAGGGCCTCGGTCAGGGGGAGACGACGTACCGGTTGAAAGATTGGGGCATCTCGCGGCAACGCTACTGGGGCACGCCCATCCCAGTCGTCTATTGCGAGAAATGCGGAATCGTCGCTGTTCCTGATGAACAATTGCCCGTGAAGCTGCCGGAAAATGTGGCCCTGACCGGTCAGGGCCAATCCCCGCTCGCGGGCGTTCCGGAATTTGTGAACACGAAATGTCCCAAGTGTGGAGGACCCGCGCGGCGCGAGACCGACACGATGGACACGTTCGTCGATTCGTCCTGGTATTTCTACCGCTACACGGACGCGCACAATGACAAATCGCCATATGGCCGCGAAGAAGCGCGTTACTGGTTCCCGATTGACCAGTATATTGGCGGCATCGAGCACGCCATTCTGCATCTGATTTATTCGCGATTTTTCGCCAAGGTGATGCGCGATCTCGGATTGACGGAGATTCGCGAGCCCGTGATGCGCCTTTTCTCGCAGGGCATGGTGCAAAAGGGCGGCACTGCCATGTCGAAGTCGCACGGCAACGTGGTCGGCGCCGACGAAATGGCGCAGCGATACGGCTGCGATACGGCGCGAATGTACACGCTGTTTGCCGCTCCGCCGGCAAAAGACCTCGAATGGAATGAAGACGGAATCGAGGGCTGCGCGCGGTTTCTGAACAAAGTGTATCGGCTCGTGCAGCGTTACGCGGAAAAATTGGGCGGCGTTGACTCCGGCAAAAGCGGCTCCATCGATCTTGCCCGCGCCACGCCAAAGGAAAAGGCGCTGCTGCGCAAGGCGCACCAAACTCTTCGGCGCGTGACGAATGATTTCGAGGCGCGCTGGCATTTCAATTCCTCCATCGCCCTGATCATGGAACTCGTTAATGAAATGCAGGCGCAGGAGCCGCTCGACGAGGGCGCGAATCCCGCCGTCGCGAAAAATGTAATCGAACTGCTCGTGCTGATGCTTGCGCCCATGGCTCCCCACGTCAGCGAGGAATTGTGGGAAATGCTCGGGCATTCGGGCGGGCTGGCGCGCGTCGAATGGCCGCAATTCCGGGAAGATCTTGCCAAGGAAGAGCAGTTTGAGATCATAATCCAGATCAACGGGCGCGTGCGCGGTAAGATACTGGTCAGCGACACCATCAGCGAAGAGGAACTCGTCGACCGCGCCATCCACGATCCGCGCATCGCGCAGTTGCTTGTGGGCAAGAAAATCATGAAGACAATTGTCGTGCCGCGAAAAATCGTGAATATCGTTGTGCAGTGACGCGAATCTCGCGGGCGACTCCGCGAGTGAGGGAGCATCCATGGCGAATTCCGCGGCCGTTCCGGAGCAAGAGCCTTTGTCAACGAAAAGCGAAAGCGCCGGGCTGAGCACGCGCGGCGGAATTGTAGTCTTGGACTTTGGCGGTCAATACACGCAACTGATCGCGCGGCGCATCCGCGAGCAGGAAATCTTCTCCGCGATCTTACCGTGCAATGCTTCCCTCGACGAAATAAAGCGTCTCCAACCTAGCGGCCTCGTCCTCTCCGGCGGCCCCAGTTCTGTTTACGATGTCGACGCGCCTGCCTGCGACGCCGAAATCCTGCGCCTCGGCATTCCCGTGCTCGGCATCTGCTATGGCATGCAATGGATGACGCGCACGCTCGGCGGTAACGTGGTCAAAGCCGATCGTCGCGAATACGGGCCCGCCACGCTTGATCGCGAAAAGGATTCCGCTCTTTTCCGCGGACTTCCCCAACATTTGAAAGTGTGGAACAGCCACGGCGATCATGTCGCTGGCCTGCCCGACGGATTCGAAACCACCGGACGCACCGATAACGCCGTGGCCGCCATCGAAGATCGCTCGCGGCATCTTTACGGCGTCGAATTCCATCCCGAAGTCCTGCATACCGAGCGCGGCACGGAAATCTTGCGAAATTTTGTGTTCGAAGTATGCCGCGCGAAAAAGAATTGGGACCGCGCGTCGTTTATTTCGGAAACGGTCGAGGCCATTCGTAAACGCGTGGGCAATGCCCATGCTTTGTGCGCGCTGAGCGGAGGCGTGGATTCCGCGGTCGCTGCGGCCCTCGTGCACCGCGCGATTGGCGGCCGCCTGATCAATGTGTTCGTCGACACTGGTTTCCTGCGGCAAAACGAATTTGCCGAAACGCTGGAGCTGCTGCGCGACAGGCTCGGCCTGAACGTCACCGGCGTGAATGCGTCGGAGCGATTCCTGGCGCGGCTGAACGGTGTGACCGATCCCGAGGACAAACGCAAACGCATTGGCGCGGAATTCATCGCTGTGTTTGCGGAAGAATCGCGGCGCCTGGCCGCGCAGACCGGCGGAGCGGCAATGCGTTTTCTGGTTCAGGGAACGTTGTATCCGGATGTGATCGAATCCGTGTCTGTGAAAGGACCGTCCGCGGTGATCAAGACGCACCACAACGTTGGCGGACTGCCCAAAGATTTGCCGTTCGAATTAATCGAACCGTTGCGCGATCTCTTCAAAGACGAAGTCCGCATGATCGGCAGGGAACTGGGTCTGCCCGAAGAGATTTTGTCGAAGCACCCGTTTCCCGGGCCTGGCTTGGCCGTCCGTCTGCTTGGCGAAATCACTCCGGAGAAGCTTGAAATTCTCCGCGGCGCGGACGCCATCGTGGTGGAAGAAATACGCCGGGGAGGCTACTACGACAAGGTCTGGCAGGCGTTTGCGGTTTTGCTTCCCGTGCGCAGCGTAGGCGTCATGGGAGACTTCCGGACTTACGGCTACACAATCGCGGTTCGCGTGGTGGCCTCGGAGGACGCCATGACGGCGGACTGGGTGCGCCTGCCGTGGCAAGTCCTCGAGAGGATTTCGGTCCGTGTGGTAAACGAGGTCCGTGGCGTCACACGGGTAGTCTACGACGTCAGCTCAAAGCCACCCAGTACGATCGAGTGGGAGTAAAGTACGCGAAACGGAGCGAATCGCGGCAGCCGCTCTAACGACGGGCCATCTTCTGGGCCATGTAGAGCAAGAGGCGGCGGTCAGCTTCGTCGACGCGTCCCAATATCTGGCGGAAGCGGCCAAGGAACCGCGCTTCTTTTCCGCCGCTGCCCCACGCGACATCGTCCGAAGACTTTCGCTTGGGCAAATTTGGCAGCACGGGCGGCTCTTCGCCGTCGTAGAATAGCTGGTAGAGCGGGATTTCCATCGCCCTTGCCAGTTTCTCGAGCGTTTCGATGGCCGGAACGGTGTGGCCGTTCTCAACCCGCGAAATGTAGCAGCGAAGGAGTCCAGTCCGCTTTTCGATGTCGCCTTGGGATAGCTTCTTGGTTTCGCGTAACAGTCTTAAACGATCTCCGATTATCATGCAGTGGATTGTCACATAGATGACTGCCCCCTGCAAGAGATAACTTATACAAAACTGGACGCAGGTAATTGTAACCGCGAGCGAATGGACAACGTCCCAAAATACGTGGCAGCAAGCGCAACCGCCGTTGCGATGACCGCCCGGCCGCGAACCGCCAAGCCGGACGACCGCGACTTGGTGCGCGCAGCCCAAAGGGGCGAGATCGTCGCGTTTGAAGAGCTGGTGCGCAGGCATCAGCAGCGGGTCATGGCCGTCGTCGGCGGCGTGCTCCGGCGCCGTGAGGACATTGAGGACGTCGCGCAGCAGGTGTTTTTGAAGGCCTACGTCTCCATCGGCCGTTTTGACATGCGCTCCGCCTTTTCCACCTGGCTCTACAAGATTGCCGTAAACGAGTGCTGGGATTACCTGCGAAAGAAGAAAGTGCGGCCGCTCAGCTATGAAGCCGATCTCAGCGAAGAACAGGTCCGGCACATAGAGCAATTCGCCGGCACCGACAGTCACGGTGGCGGCAATCCGAGCGACCGCGCCGAGTTGCGGGAGATAGTCGAGCGGCTGCTCGGCGAACTCTCCGAGGAAGACCGCGTCATGCTGGTGCTCAAGGAAGCCCAGGGATTCGCGGTGGAAGAGATCGGCAGAATGTTGAATCTGAATGTGAACACGGTAAAGGTCAGGCTATTTCGCGCGCGGCGCAAGCTGGCGAAGACATACCGCCGGCGCGTGGGCGCGCACAGTTAGGGAAACGCGAAAAGTAGTTCGGAGGGACGTGAACATGTCCGAACAGAACGAACAGAAGAAGATGACAGGTTGTGAAAAATTTGAAGCGGCGCTCGAAGACTACGCGAACGGCGAATTGCCGCGTCGCGACGCGCGACGATTGACTCCTCACCTCGAGAGCTGCCGCGAATGCCGCGAGGCGCTCCAGGACGCGCGGCTCGCGGGCCGCTTGGTGACTGTTTTTGATGGCGCTGCGGAGCCGGGTCCCGCATTCACACAGCGCGTGATGGCCCAGATTCATGTGGCCGAGCGCTGGGTGCGCGAACAGAGAAGCTTTTGGCGTCCCATCGAGGCATGGTCCTGGCGGCTGGCTCTCTCCGCGTCATTGGCGCTTGCCCTGTTGTTTGCCTACGACCTTAAGACCACAAACGTTCCGCCAGCGGCAGCGACGCAGACAGTTTCAGCACAGCAGACGGACGTATTCACGACGCCTGTATCGTTATCGGCTTCGAGCGGCGATGAAGTTTTGATGGCAATTGAACAAAAACATCATGACCAACAGTAACGTTTCGCGGAAAGCAATCGGACTCGTGGCAGTTGTGTTCGTGCTCGGCATTGCCCTTGGCGGAGTGGGAACGCATCTGTGGGATGCCCACATGCTCGTCGGCCAGCGCCATCACAGCATGGTCAAGGAGTTGAAAGAGCAGCTTCAGCTTACTCCCGCGCAGGCGGCGCAGTACGACGCTCTGGTGGGCGCGGCGCGGTCGAAATTTCACGCCTTAGATGCACAGGAGCACGCCGAGTGGTATCCGAAGGACGACCAGGTTCGCCAGGAGTGGCGGGAGAAAACGCGCGCCATTCTTACCGCGGACCAGAAGAATACATTCGACGCGTTCGTAAAGAAGCTCGATGAAGAGCGGCAAAAACAACAACAACAAGGACAGGGACACTAGCAGCCAGAGTTCGCGGCCCTAACTCATACCATGGCAACCGGAGCAGCCATCCCCGAAGAATCTGAAATCACGCGGCCCGTCGCTTCTGACGCCGTCATCGCGCTCGAAAACGTCCACAAGACTTACGACTTGGGAGAAATCCAGGTGCACGCGCTTCGCGGCGTGTCGCTTGAAATTCGCCGTGGCGAATTCGTCGCCATCATGGGCGCGTCGGGCTCGGGCAAATCAACGCTGATGAATATTCTCGGCTGCCTCGACCGCCCGTCCAAGGGCCGGTATCTTCTCGACGGAATCGACGTTTCGCAGCTAAGCAAAGTCGAACTGGCGCATATTCGCAACAGGAAAATTGGATTCGTGTTTCAGCAGTTCAATCTGCTCTCGCGTACCACGGCGCTCGAGAACGTGGAGTTGCCCACTCTGTACGCGGGCATTCCTCCCGAGGAACGTGTCACTCGCGCCAGACAATCGCTCGAACGTGTCGGCCTTGCCGATCGCGCCATGCATCATCCTTCCCAGCTTTCCGGCGGCCAGCAGCAGAGAGTGGCCATCGCCCGCGCGCTGGTCAACAAGCCCGCCATCTTGCTTGCCGACGAGCCCACCGGCAACCTCGACAGCCGCACCAGCGTTGAAATTATGGACATTTTGCAGAGACTCAATGAAAACGAGGGATTGACCGTCGTCCTGGTCACCCATGAGCCGGACATCGCCAACTACGCCCAGCGCGCTCTCGAGTTCCGCGACGGAAAGATGCGCAAAGATATTTACATTCAGAAACGATTAATTGCCCGCGAGGTTTTGCCCACCTTGAAATCGCCCGACGACGACGATGCGGACGAAGAAACGCCCGCGCCGCAAACCAAGTAGCAACCCCTTGGCAGCTTGTTGAAAAACCCTGTTCGTTGTCATTCCGACGAGCAACGGCGAGGAGGAATCTGCATTTTCTTTGGTTTTTTGTAAACTGCAGCTCCCTCGCGGCAGCGAGATGGCAACCAAGAGCATTTTTTCAACAAGCTGTTGGCTGATTGACTGTTGGGTCAGTTTGAATTTTCTTGTTTGTGACACAAAGAGTCAAAATTCAAACTGCCCCGTTTTCATTAGAAGGGAATATCCTCGTCCGAAATGCTTGGCTCGTGTCCGCCCGTGTCGTCGCCGGCCATGACGTCTGGCTCAGCTGCGTGTGACGCTCCGCTGCCACCACCCGCGCCTGCGGCAGCGCCTTCGCTGCGCGAGCCCAGCATCCGCATTTCGGACGCGACAATTTCCGTCGTGCTCCGTTTCTGCCCAGACTTATCTTCCCACTCGCGTGTTTGCAGACGGCCCTCGATATAAATCAGCGAGCCCTTTTTAAGGTATTGCTGGCAGATCTCGGCCAATTTCGACCACACGACGATGCGATGCCATTCGGTTTTTTTCTGGCGCTCGCCCGAGCGGTCTTTGTAAGTGGAATCTGTCGCCAGCGTGAAATTCGCCACCGCCTGCCCGCCGCCCGTGAATCGCGTCTCTGGATCGCGGCCCAGCCTTCCAACCAAAATCACTTTGTTAACTGACATGCGCGCCTCCGCACACTACAGCCTTATCAAGCCCGAAAGTATACCTGAACCGGCGGCCGAACGGACGCCGTTCCTGCGCCTGCGACGGAACTAATGCGAGGGAGCGAGGCCGCGAAGTTCGGATGCGGCCTTCTTGGCCTCGTCGGAGCCGGGATATTTCCGGATTAACTCTCGAAATTCGCGCGCGGCGCTCACCTTCTTGTTCGTCTGCGCCAGGGCGCGGCCTTTTTCGAGCATCGCCGGCGCCACCTTCGAACTCTTGGGGTAATTCAGAATCACGCCATCATAGGCCTCGATGGCCCGGCTGTATTGTCCCTGCGCGTAAGAAACTTCGCCCAAATAAAACTGCGCGTTTGAGGCGAACGCGCCATCCGGGAAATTCTTCAGATAGTCGTTGAATTCCTGTCGCGACAAATCGTAGTGCGCGCCGTTCAAATCGCGCAGCGCGTTCGAATACAGCGTGTCGCCGGAGATTCCTTGCACCGGAGTCGCCGGCTGTGAACTCGTGCCCGGAGGCTGGTTCGCGGAGCTATCCGGACCCGGATTGCTTCCCGTCGGCGCGCCCGACGTTCCTTGCACTGCCGGTGCGCCTCCGGAAACCTTCGCGTTGATCTGTTGCAATGTCGATTGAATATCGCTCATCTGCTGCGACAATTTTCCGACGCGCGCTTGCATGTCCTGCATGTTGTCGGAGATGCCCTGAATCTGCTGCGTCGTCGACGAAGTAGTCGCGCCGCTATTGGCCACTGCGTCCTGCACGGTCTTCTGCAGCGAGCCCATGGTCTGGTTCAACTGATTCTGCGCGGTCAGCGACTGCTGCACCAGCACCTGCATGGACGCAAATCGCGTGTCCACGTCCGTTCGCAGGTCCTGCTGGTTTTGCAGAATCTGCGCGATGCTTTGCTGAATTTGAATGATCTCGCGGGAAACGGCGTTGGCGGGCGGGGGAGCCAGCATCGCACCTCCCATGGCGCCCAAAACGAGTACCGCCAGTGCCAGCACGATGGTTCTTGTGCGCATGGTAATAACCTCCTTGGAATACGCCGGGGCGCTGCGAAGCACGCTGCCTCGCAGCGCCCGGCTGTAGTGCCTTCTACTGCTGCTGAGCCATCACAAAGTGGCCCCGGCGATTCTGGTGCCAGCATTCCTCGTTATGCTCCGTGCAGAACGGGTGCTCTTTGCCCCAGCTCATTGTTTTGATGCGGTCAGCGGAGATACCGAGCGACACCAAAAATTGCTTCGTCGCGTCGGCGCGCCGCTGCCCCAGGCCCAGGTTGTATTCTTCCGAACCGCGCTCGTCGCAATGCCCCTCGATGGTTACGCTGACCTGCGGGTAGGAGCGCAGGAATTCCGCGTCCTTCTGCAGGTTAGTGCGAGAGTCGGCGGTGATCTCAGACTTGTCGTAGTCGAAATACGCGTCTTGCACGTTCTGACTAAACAGGGCATTGATATCCGGCGCGGCAGCGGGCGCTGGAGCGGGAGCGGGCGCGGCAACCGTGATTGCCACGTTGGCCGTCGCCGTTCCGCCGGGTCCGGTCGCCGTGATTGTGTAGGTCGTTGTATCAGTCGGGCTCACGTTGGTCGAACCCTCCGCTGCCACTTTCCCGACTCCGGGTTGCAGGTCGAGATCGGTGGCGTTGGTCGAAGTCCAATTCAGCGTCGTGCTTTGCCCCGGCTGAAGTGACGTGGATGTGGCGCTGATCGTCACCGTCGGCTGAACGGGTGCTGGTGCCGGAGCGGGAGCGGGCGGCGGTGTCGGCGCGACCTTCTTCTTACAAGCACCGGCGAATACGAGAAACGAGAACGCGCTTAAGAGTACAAGAAACCTCCGAACGGTGCTGCTGTGCATCGAAAATCCTCCTCTTCGCGCCCTGGGCTGCGCGAGTGGAACAGAACAGGGCTTGGATTTATGTAAACAGCTACTAATTAAGGCAACTGCACCAAGGGCAACTGCAAAAAAAATCCAAATCCAATTACTTGGGCGACCAATTCGGCGATTCATTTCGGCCCGCGGAAGTCAGCTGGCGCGCCTCGCTCCCGTCCGCCAGCATGCTCCAGATCTGCAATGAGCCGCTCCGCGTCGACTCGAATACGATATGTCTTCCGTCAGGCGCCCAACTGGGCCTTTCATTTTGACCTGTGTCGCGCGTCAGTTCCGCAAGCTGATGGCTCGCCAAATCCATGATGTAAATATCATAATTTCCCGCGGGCCGCCGCCAGCTAAAGGCGATCAGCTCGCCATTGGGTGACCATGACGGGTCGATTACATATCCGGTGGCCGGCAAGTCTTGGGCAGCCACGCCCGTCGCTGCCGAAAGCGGAATCTTCTGTACGCTTGAGCCATCCGCGTTCATTTCGAAAAGATCCGGCAATCCGCCGCGGTCGCTTACAAAGATCATCTGATTCCCCGTCTTGGGGTTCCACGTCGGCGAAGTGCTCACCCCCAGCGAATACGTCAATCGCTTTAGGTGGCCCCCGCTCGGGTCAGCCACGTAAATCTGCGGGTCTCCTCCATGGCTCGACATGAACGCCACTTCGTTGCCGTCCGGCGAAAACGCGGGCGAAGAATTTGTCCCCGGAAACCGCGGGAATGCCATCAAACGGTTCGTCAACGTTGAATACATGCAGATCTGCGCGGAGACGACGTGGCGATAAGACTCGAAGCACGTAAACGCGATCCGCGAGTTGTCGGGCGACCATCTCGGCGTCAGTGCCGTCGAGCCCAAATGCGTCAATTGATGTTGGTTCGCCCCGTCGTAATCCATTTCCCATATTTCCTTGTGCCCCGTGCGGTTGCTCACAAACGCGATTTTCGTCTCCGCGATTCCCGGCAAGCCTCCGCTCAATCGCGAAATGATATCGTCCGCGAATTCATGCGCCAGTTGCCGCGCCCCCGCCTCCGTGGCGTCACCATTATAGATTTTTTCCAGAATCGAGAGCGCCGGTGTTTGCCTTACATCGTAAAGGTAACCGGCCAGCGAAAGGGAACTCCCATTTACCGTCAGATTGCCGAACGCGACCATCCCCGCGTTCGCCGGCGCTTGGCTCCACTGCTCGGCGTTCAGTTCGCCGGGAACGCTCGGAGCATTCACCGGATAAAAACTCGGGCTGACCATGTCGATGATTCCTGAATAGCTCAGGTCGTCCATCAGCACTTGGTGAAAAACGCCTTCGAGCGCGCCTGCCTGTGGATTGCGCGAGGCGAAATTCGGCGCCGCCAATTTCACTTTCTGCACGCCGAGGCCCGTGCCCGTTTGAATGATCCCCTGAGCCGCCGCCCGCGGTGCCGCCGCAATGCAAATCAAAAAAACAAATAATGCCAGAATCCCAATCAACCGTTTCATTCCCAAGTCCCTTCATCTGGCTGGCCCAAATTTTGCGCCAAATGTATTCTCGTCGAATTTGAAATTTCGTTCACTGCCGCCGAAAATCGAACCAGAATTCCACGTCCACATAGTTTCCGTTGTACCCGGGCGGCAAATGGTCCAGCGGGTTCGAGCTTTGCACCGCGCGGATCGCCGATGTATCCACGGATTGATTTCCGCTCGATCTCATGATCTGAACATTGGTCACCGTGCCGTCGCGCAAAATCTGGAAACTCACGACGCACCGCGGCGCCCACGGAATCGTGGGATCCACTGTCGATTCCAGCCAGTTGCTGCTCACTCGCCGCTGCACTGCCTCCACGTACCACGGAAACTGGAAACCGAAACTGCCGCCGCTGGTTCCCTGAACGCCCATTCCTCCCCGCGTCGTTTGATTCATCATGAATGTCGACGTCGGAATCTGCGGTGCTCCGCCATTTCCGTAGGGAATCGCGTTCTTTGGGACGGGCGCGGGATTTTCCAGCACGCGCGACGGCTTCTGAATGTACTCCGGCTTCTTGTATTTTTCGTCGGGTTGTTTATTAAACTTTGGCAAATAAATCGCGTTCTTGTCGTCCGGAGGCGGCACTTTTGGCTGGACGGGTATCGGTATTTCTTTGGGCTCGGGCTCCGTCTTATAAAGCCCTTTCGTGTTGTCAACCACGCGATTCGTCGTCACCACGTCCGGCTTGGGCAGGGGAATTGCCGGAACGCTCCCGACCAGATTCACGTTGATCGTCCCCTGGCCCCCCGCGCCGCCCCACACTTCGCCGTGATGCGAAAAAACCGTCGAAGAAATCAGCGCGCCGAACAAAATCACGTGAAAAACCACCGAATAGCCCAGTGGGCCTTTGAGGTTCTCCGCGGATTGGTGTGGAAAGCTTAGCTCCATCTCACTGCGTGCGAGGTTCGCCGCTCAGAGGTTTCGTCACAACACTTATATTATTGATGCCCGATTGTTTCAATGTGTCCATCACCAACGCCCACGTTGCAAACGGGACTTCGGAATCGCACCGCACGTAAACCGGCGTGTGTCGCACGTCCTTATCCATCGCCAGCACTTTTTGGCCCAGCGCGTGGATGTTCACCGGTTCTTTCCCGATGTATAGCCGCTGCGCGCGGTCGATGCTGATCACAATGCGCGCCTGCGTGATCGCTTGCACCGTTTTTGTCTTCGGCAATTCCACCTGAATTCCCGATTCGATCAGCGGCGCCGTAATCATGAAGATCACCAGCAACACCAGCATCACGTCAACGAACGGAACGATATTGATATCCGAAAGCGTCGTGCCGGGTTGTCTTTGGATTTGCGCCATAACGTTCTAGCTGTACAGCGTCTCAATCTTGCTCACAAATTCCGTGGCGAAATTGTCCATCCGCAACGCAAAATCGCGAATGCGATGCAGATAAATATTATAGGCGATAACCGCCGGGATGGCCGCGAAAAGTCCGGCCGCCGTCGTAATCAGAGCGTCCGCAATTCCCGGAGCCACCGCTTGCAGGCTGGCTTGCCCCAGTTCGCTCAGTCCCGCAAACGCGTCCATCACGCCCCACACCGTGCCAAACAATCCAATGAAAGTCGAAATCGAGCCAATCGTGGCCAGCCACGGCATCCAGCTTTCCATCGTGCGCACTTCGTCGGCGGAGGCAATCTGCATTTCGATCAGCACGGCGCGCGGATTCTTCAATTTACCCGGATGAGGATTCCCGCCCGCCAGTTGTCCCTCCAGTTCGCGGTACCCCGCATCGTAAACGCTGACGAACGGAGAGCCGTGCGAGCCGGCGCGCAGGCTGTTCGGATCGGGCAGGCCGCGTCCCGTGCGAAACAACTGCATGAAGCGTTTCGTGCGCGGCTCAAGCCTCGAGAACATGCTGTATTTCTGCAGGATGATGGCCCAGGAAAAGAGCGACAGAAAAAGCAATATCAATAGGACGATTCGCGCGACCCAGCTCGTTTGAAAGAAGATCGCGCCCAGGCGTCCCGCGAGAATCACAAAAGCGGCGTACGAAATGTTTTTCTCCCCTGAGGAAGCATCCTCAAAACCCCAAAATTCACCGTAGCATACGCAGTTGGATGGGTCAAACGCTTACGTCGTCACGCGATATTTAGTTTGGTGCACAAAACGACACATCCGCTCGCGCGCTTCTGACCTCGCTCTGGTCGCCTGTAGGGGCGGGTTTACCCCGCCCGCTCGTCTTGTGTAGCTCATATCCCGTTTATCCTGACAGCGGAAGGGCCCAGCACTTTTGGTCGGCTGGCCCGAGACCTTTGCTTATGCCTCTGCCTGCGGCGCCCGCTTCCCGTGTGTTAGACTCGCAGATTAGACATGGCTGGCAGAATCGATATTCCTCTTGAATCATTGTTTGCCAAGCCCGCGATCGCTCCCGTGTCGCGCGTGCGGCCGGAATCCGGACGTTCCTTCTACATCGAGACCTTCGGATGCCAAATGAACGTCCACGATTCCGAGAAGGTCACCGGCGTCCTCCTCGCTCGCGGCTATCGACAGGTGGATTCACCCGGCGCGGCTGATTTTGTCTTCTACAATACGTGCAGCATTCGCGAGAAAGCCGCGCAAAAGGTTTTTTCGCGCCTCGGTGATTTTCGCGGCGCGCTGGGCGAAGAAAAGATCATCGGAGTTCTCGGATGCCTCGCCCAACAGGAAGGCGAAAAGATTTTCCGCCGCGCGCCCTGGGTGCGCATGGTTTGCGGCTCCGCCAGTTACCGAAAACTGCCCGAGATGCTCGCCGAGTTGGAAGCGGGCGGCCGCCGCGTCACCGGCCTCGACCTCGACACGCAGGAGACATTCGAAACCGAAATCACGCCGCGCGATAATCCCTTTCGCGCGTATCTGACAATCATCGAAGGCTGCGATTACGCCTGCTCCTATTGCGTCGTGCCTCACACGCGCGGTCCGCAACGCAGCCGCACCAGCGCGTCCGTCCTCGACGAAGTTCGGCGCCTGGTCGACAGCGGTTACACCGAAGTCCAACTCCTCGGCCAGACGGTCAACTCTTACCGCGATCCCTCGCCGCGTCGCATGAATTTTGTCGAGCTGCTGCGCGCCGTCGCCGAAGTCCCCGGAATTCGCCGCGTGCGCTTCATGACTTCGCACCCCAACGATTTCACTCGCGAGATCGTCGAGGCAATTGACGCGACTCCCGCGCTCTGCGACCACATTCATTTGCCCGTGCAATCCGGCTCGTCGCGCATTCTTAAACAAATGCTTCGCACGTACTCTCGCGACGAGTATCTCGAAAAGATCGCCTGGATTCGCGCCGCGCGGCGGCCCATCAGCGTCACCACGGACATCATCGTCGGATTCCCGGGCGAAACGGAGGCTGATTTTGCCGAAACCATTTCACTCCTGGAAGACGTCCGCTACGACGGCGTCTTTGCTTTCAAGTATTCGCCGCGGCCGAATACTTCGGCGAAAGACATGCCGGACGCAATATCCGAGGAAGAGAAGGGAAGGAATCTGGCCGTGATTCAGCGGCGCCAACGCGAAATCCAGGCTTCGCGGAATCAATCGCTCCTCAAAACGCGTTTCGAAGTGCTCGTCGACGGGCGTCACGAGTCGCGCGGGCAATGGTTCGGCCGCACCACCTGCAATCGAATTGTAAATTTCACTTCGCGCGAGCAAAATCTTCTGGGACAATACCGTTGTGTCGAGATCACCGCTGCGGGGCCCAACAGCCTCGCCGGTGTGCAGGTCGAATGAACGGCCTGCGGGAGGGCCCTATGGAACGCGAAGTCAAAATCCGCGGGTTAATGATGGATCCGGTCACCAACATGCCCGTGGTCGTCCTGCGCGCACTCCAGGGCGCCGGCACGCTCCCCATCTGGGTCGGCATTTACGAAGCTAACGCCATCGCGCTCGAAATCGAGAAAGTGCAAACGCCGCGTCCCATGACCCACGACCTGCTTAAAAATGTCCTGATGGGCTTGAACGTTCACGTCCAGAAAGTGGTGGTCAGCGACCTGAAGGACGACACTTTCTACGCCGTGATTTGGATGGAACGCGAGGGCCAAACAATGTCCGTGGATTCGCGCCCCAGCGATGCTCTTGCTCTTGCGCTGCGCCTCGATTGCCCCATTTTCGTCGACGAGGAAGTCTTCAAGTCCTCGAAAATCTCGAGCACCGCGACCGAAAAAACCTCCAACGAGGATTTGCGCCGCTGGCTCGAAAATCTTAACGACGAAGACCTGGGCCGTTATAAGATGTAGGCTTAGCGGTTTGTCGAAAAGCCCCATTCCTAGCCATGCTGTGTAGGGGCGGCTTTATGCCGCCCGTTTTTCCCTCGGGTTTTTGCAAACTGCATGCTGTGAAAATGAAACCAAGCAACTTTTTCAACTGGCCGTAGCGGTAAAGTTTTTTCTTGTCATGTTGTGTAGGGGCGGCTTTATGCCGCCCGCTTTTCCCTTTTTCAACTGGCCGTTAGTGGTAAAATAACGATGTCTCCCCAGCGGATAACTGGCGGCCTCCTCCCGCCAAGAGAAAATTAACTTTTTTGCTTGTCTACATTTTTTTGCTTGCGCACGGCGGATAGTATCGGTACATTTGGCCTACTTATTGTGGGCTTCGGGCGGGCCAGCCTATATGTAGGCCTGCTGTTGCCGAAGGAGTGGCGGCGCTTTTGACGCGTGTCCTGGCGATTGCTAATCAGAAGGGCGGCGTGGGCAAGACAACGACCGCAATCAACCTCGCGGCGGCTCTCGCGCTGCGTAAGAAGAAAACTCTACTCATCGACCTCGATCCACAATCCAACGCCACCATCGCTTTCGTCGATGCGGCCGACGTGCAAGTCTCCATGTTCGATGTTTTCGGTGACCATGCGCCGGAGATGGCCAAAGTCATCAAGCCCACCAAGGACCCCAACTTATTTCTCGCTCCCGCCAAGCTCTCGCTCGCGCGCCTCGAGCAACAGCTCGCCGGCGCCTTTGACGCCCCCTACAAATTGAAGGACGCCCTCGCGCCCATCCTGAAAGACTTCGACTTCATCGTCATGGATACGCCGCCCGCGCTCGGCATCTTGACCGTCAACGCGCTCGTCGCTGCCACTCACCTGATGGTCCCGATTCAAGCCGCCTATTTCGCCATCGAAGGCACCGACGATTTGCTCGAAACGTATGCCCGTATTCGCTCGCGTCCCAATCCCGACTTGAAAGTCCTCGGCGTGGTCATCACGCTCTTCGATCGCCGCACCAATATTTCGCGCGACACGCATGAGCAGATTCGCGCCGTCTTCGGCGACGCCCTTTTCAAGACGCGCATCAGCAAGAACGTGCGTCTCGAGGAAAGTCCCGCATACAAGGAAACTATTTTCGCCTTCGCGCCCAAATCCACCGGCGCGGAAGAATATAAGAAGCTCTCTCAGGAGGTCATCCAACGTGTCGAAGCGGATCGGGTTACCCGTCACACTCAAGATGCGGCATGACGCGCACTACGTAGAAACGCTAACCAGTTTCAGCGGCGCGTCGATTGGCCGCATGATCCCCATTGACAAAGTGCATCCGAATCCCGACCAGCCGCGCAAAGCGCTCGGCGATTTGTCCGAACTCGTTCAGTCCGTGCGCGAAAAAGGCGTGCTCGAACCGCTCCTCGTCCGCTACATGCCCCGCGAAGATGCTTATTACATAATCTCCGGCGAACGCCGTTACCACGCATCGCGCGCCGCGGGACTCCGCGAATTGCCCTGCATCGAGAAAATCGCCGACGACGCCGAGACACTCGAACTCGCGCTGATCGAAAATCTTCAGCGCAAGGATTTGACCGCTTTCGAGGAAGCCGACGGCCTTTTCCGGCTCGCCGAGCAGTTTGACTACACGCACGACGATATCGCCAAAAAAATCGGACGCGCCCGCTCTTCTGTCACCGAAACGCTTTCGATTCGCATGATTCCCGACGCCGTTCGCCGCTTGTGCATCGAGAAGGGCGTAACGTCGAAATCGCTTTTGTTGCAAGTCGCGCGGCAGCCCAATGAAAAGAAAATGCACGAAATCGTCATGCAAATTGCGCAAAGCGGCTTGACGCGCGATGAAGCTCGCCGCGTCCGCCAGGAAGAGAAGGACGCCGACACGCGCCCGCGTCCCTTCGTCTTCGACTACCACTCGCCCGAGGATTCGTACCATCTCCGCATCCAGTTCCGTCGCAGCCAAATCTCCCGCGAAGATCTCGTGCGCGCCCTGAGGGAGACGCTCGTCGAGCTCGAGCGAAACGCCATGTCCGCCTCCTCCGCCGCCTGACACGCGCATTTCGCGTGTCATCCTCAGCGCAGCGAAGCCTGCCTGCCGCAGGCAGGGCTCTCGCCTCGAGGCAGTGCGTACCCTGCTGGCTCCAGCCTGTGCGCTTTTGCCTCTGTAGCGTCCGATCGGCGTCGCGTCGTGTGGCCCAGGGTTTGGCTTTTGCGGGTGCCCCATCCTGAGCGTTGGTTGCGAAGGGTGGGGATTTTGCTTTTGTCTTTGTAGGGCCCGATCGCCTCCTCCGCCGCTTAACAACTTGTTGAAAAACTCCACTCGTCGTCATTGCGACTTCGCCGCCCAGCGACTTGTCGAAAAACCCCACTCGTTGTCATTCCGAGGCGAAGCCGTCTTTGGCCGCCGAGGAATCTGTTTTTCGTCCCTTTCGTACGGGCGCCGCTCGTTTACCCTGCCTGCCCTGACGTAGGAAGGGAGGCACGAAGGGCTGCGCCCGTCGCGCGCAGCGCGAAACCGCATCACGCTGTCATCCTGAGCGCAGCGAAGCCCGCCTGCAGCAGGCAGGGATCTCGCCTCGAGGCAGTGCGTACCCTGCCGGCTTCAGCCTGCGCGCTTTTGCCTCTGTAGCGTCCGATCGGTGCCATCGGGTCGCGTCGCGCGAATGCGCGCCGTCGCGTCGTGTGGCCAGGGTTTGGCTTTTGCGGGTGCCCCATCCTGTTTACCCTGACGAAGGAAGGGAGCGTTGTCTGCGAAGGGTGGGGATTTTGCTTTTGTCTTTGTAGGGCCCGATCGGCGTTATCGGGCCGAGGGTGTGCGGCGCACGCCTTTCTCTGGCTGCTGGCCCGGGTCTGACGTTTTCGTAGCGGTGGGTCTTCGGATCCGTCCGCGCCCGGCACAGCCAGGCGTTCCCTCTCTGGCCTTACGCTTTAGCCTTTGCGGGTGCCCCATGCTCGTCTTGTGAGCGTGGGGCTTTTCCCGTTTTTGCCCTTTGACTAGGTTGCACAGGCTTCACCGAAGTCGCCATTCAAACCGATGGGTTACCAAGCGCTAGGTAGTGTCAGTTTCCGACAACCGCGTTTATCAGGACCTATTCCTCGGACGTTTTTTGGGTCGCATGGATGACGTCGCACCGTTCCACATGCCTCTGAGGACGTCCCGTAGGGCTCCAAGCTTCGCAAGCCTGAATACGAACCAGACTCCTACGAGCACAATGGTTATGAAATAGAATTGCAATCTCCTCGTAAGAGGATCATCTGAGATCCAGCCGAAGGCTGCAGGAAGCCACGCGAAGAGCCTCCGTGGGAAGAGTCCATAGTGGTCCAAAACAACGCCCAGCATCATCAAGATCACGAGCGCGATGCCTAACCCAAAACCCCACGCAATAGCCACCCAGATGCGGGGACCTTGTTGAAGTAATTGGGGCTTGGCATCCAACAAAATGAGAACATAATGATCGCCCTTACTGAGTGTACGGATGGCTTGATCCCAATTGCGGAGCTTCTCGCCGTCTTCATCCTTCAGCCGCTTGTAAGCGTGGTGGAGAAGCCGCGAAATCTTGACTTCGTATTCTCCGGTGTCGTACTGCCCTTCAAACGCATCATTCAACTCGATCGGGTTTTCGCATGAGGTGGGATCACTCTCTGTGAAATACATCATTCTTTTCTCTAGGTCGCTCAGCGGGACGTTCTCTAGAGCGGCTTGTTCCGCAGTCTGCTGCACCAGAAAGTCTTTTGCCTGTTTTGTATCCATTTTCTCGGCTCGCGAAGCGCACGAACTACTTAGGGCGCATGATACACCTCAACTACGAAATCCGGCATCATTGCCTAAGTCCCGAGAAGTCCGCAACTCGGAAGGAATTCTGCCGGGTAACTCCTGGTAAGTCGCATAATCGGAAACTGCGCCACCGAATCAACCTGAGTCATCACCAAGCGCCGTTCAAGAGTTGAATTTTCCTCCCGAAACGTCGCACACTAGGTAGATGTCAATCACGTACGATTTGATTTGCATTGGCGCTGGACCAACAGGTTTGGCCTGCGCCATCGAAGCCAAGCGCGCCAATCTCCGTCCGCTGGTCATCGACAAGGGCTGCCTCTGCAATTCGCTTTACCACTACCCGACCAACATGACTTTTTTCACCACGCCCGAACGCATGGAAATCGGCGATTTGCCCATGACCACCGTTGGCGGCAAGCCCACGCGCGCCGAAGCGCTGAAATATTACCGCCGCGCGGTCGAGCATTACGGCATCGAAGTTCGCCTGTACGAAAAAGTCGAAGGAATCGGCGGACACGACGGCGCATTCGTGGTGAATTCTCGCGATGCCGCCGGAGCGCCGCATCATTACCATGCGCGCAAAATCGTTCTCGCGACGGGTTACTATGACCTCCCGAATTTCCTGAATGTCCCCGGCGAGGAATTGCCGCACGTCTCGCATTATTATCGTGACGCGCATCCCCTGTGGGAAAAAGAGGTCGTCGTCATCGGCGCGAAAAATTCCGCCGCCGAAGCGGCCCTTGATTTATTTCGCGGAGGCGCGCGCGTCACCGTCGTTCATCGCGGCGCCGAACTCGGCCGCTCGCTCAAATTCTGGGTGCGTCCCGACATCGAAAATCGCATCAAGGCCGGCGAAATTCGCGCGCGCTTCAATACCAAAGTTCTGCGCTTCGAGCCTGGCAAAGTTGTCGTGCAGGACGGCAACGGCGCCGAAGAGCTGCCGGCGTTTCGCGTTTTCGCCATGACGGGCTACCATCCCGATTTTTCATTTCTCGAAAGCCTCGGAATCCGCCTCGATCCCAAAACGCGCAAGCCGGATTGCAATCCGGAATCGCTCGAAAGCAACGTTCCCGGAATTTACGTGGCGGGCGTTTTGCTCGGAGGCCTTCACACCGGCGAAATTTTCATCGAGAATGGACGTTTTCACGGCAGGCAGATCATCGCGGCCATCACCGGCCAGGGCGGGCCGCAAGAGCCCGCCCCCGTTTCTCCCCCCGGCGAATAAAAACCGCCAGCACAAAAAAAGCGCCCTTGGTTTTGCGTTTGCGCGTCGCGACGCTCTTTGTTACAGTGAATGCTTATGGCATCGGTCGTTAAAGAATTCTTCCGCACGTTCGTCATCCTGTACAAAGGCTTCAAGGTGACGTTCATCACCATGTTCAAGAAGCCCACCACGGAAAATTATCCCGCCGAGCCGGTCCATTTTCAGGCGCGTTATCGCGGTATTCACGTGCTGCAACGCGACGAAAACGGCCTGGAAAAATGCGTCGCCTGTTTTCTTTGCGCGGCCGCGTGCCCCGCAAATTGCATTTACATCGAAGCCGCCGAAAACACCGCCGACAATCGCATCTCCGACGCCGACCGTTACGCCAAGGTCTACAACATCGACTATTCGCGTTGCATTTTTTGCGGCTATTGCGTCGAGGCGTGTCCCACCGACGCGATTACGCATGGGCACGGATTTGAACTGGCGCCCTACGACATCAACGCCATGATTTATCGCAAGGAAAAACTCCTCGAACCCTGGCCGCCGCCGAAACCCACTCCCCGCTCTTCCACTCCTTCTCCCGCCGTCGCCACCCGCGCGTAAAAGACAGTGACAAGTGGCTAGTGGCGAGTGACTAGAAGTGCGTTCGGAATCGTGTGTCCGGAAACGGTCATAGGCGCGACAAAGTGCGCGAAAAAACTCGATTAGGAACGATCTCGCCGTTTTGTTTTCAGTGAGTTGGGGCATGTTCTAATTTCCCGTAGAAACTCGATTAGGATCTGAAACGTTCTTTGTTTTGTGGCGGTGAAGCGCGCCGGTTCCCGGAAGAGACTTCGCGGGCTTTTTTTTCTTGGGCTCGCATTGCTCGGTGGAAGAGGAGGCAACTACCGTTCGGTTCTCGGAACAGTCTGTAGTCGAGACTGCGCCCGGGCAGGGAAGGCCGCTGCCATTTTCATAGGGCTCGCTTCGCTCGGAGGAAGGCGGCATGGCACCGTTTTCTTCTGTTTCTTTCGCACAGAAGGCGGCTGAGCCGCCGTGACGGGGCTCGCGCTGCTCGAAGGAATGCGGAAAGGCAGCGTCTTCTTCTATTTTTCCTACGCGGGGCGGAGAGGGCTCGCTTCGCTCGGTGGATGACGACGAGGCAACGGTTCGATGGCCAGAAGCTAAAGATGCTGACCGCGGCAAACAGCAGGGCTCGGGTTGCGCGGTGGATGGCGGCAAGGGGCCGCCTGATTCCATTTCGGGAAGGGCGAGCTCGGGCGCCTGGGGATCGGTGCCACGCACAAGGATGTGTGTGCGGGGCGGGTCGGTCCAGCGGCCTTTTTCATCGAGGCAGGAAAGGGCGCGGATGGAGCGAATGACGGTGGAGGAAGTGATCTTGACGGTGCGCCATTGCTCGATGAACTGTTCGACCACCCAGCGGGAGTTTTGGCGGCGAAGCACGTCGAGGCCAGCGGCGCGGGCGTGGCGGTAAAGCGTATCCGTGTCTGCGAGCCGGAAAAAACGGCAAATGAGGTCGACTGCCTGCCATTGCAGGTAAAGCTGTTCAATGTCGTCGACGAAAGGGCTGCGGCAGATTTGGCATTTGCGGCTGTGGCGCTGGAAGTTTGGGATGGAGGCGGCGCGCTCCGCCACTTTGGCCTTGGCGGCGGCGCGGAGGCCGCGCGAAGGGCGGGGAAGCGCAGGAGGGGCATTTCTATCGGCGGCTTGGGTGCTGTGCCGCGCGGCTTCGGCTTGGGCCAAGATCTCGGCCTCGGATTCGCTGATGTAGCAGATGGCGTCAGTGCGCGGCGGGAGGCCTTGTGCGATGAGGCGTTCGTTGTCCTGGGCGCGTTTGTGGAGGATGATTTCGTAGAAGCTGTCGGAGAGGACGATTTTGACAGGGTCGGATTCCTGGGTGGCTTTCTGAGACACGGGTACTTTCTCCTTTGTGTTGAGTTAGATTTTTAGTGAATTGTCTGGGGCGCAGGGGCGAGTGGCCAACGTTGCCCTAGGCCCTTGAAGAAGGCCACAAAAGTGGAGCAAGTTTACTAAAGAGGGAAGGCATTGTCAAGGAAAAGCGTGGGTATAGTACGGGGATTTCGGGCTAGCTGTGTGGCTAATCTCGCTAGCCGCTCTAGAGTTTTTCTGTATAATCGCGCCATGCTGCGGCTGGCCCGTGGCTTGGAGATCGGTTTGTATGCCTGACGCATATGAAGCGGGAAGAGGAGCTCTAGAAAGGCTGGCCGAATGGTACTCGGAGAGGCAGGGGGACAGGAACGAGGCGACGACTCGGTTCGCGATGATAGACCGGCTATTGTTCGAGTGTCTGGCTTGGTCGAAAGACTCGGCGGCTCTGGAAGAGCCCCACGGCAGAGAATACGCGGACTACGTGCTCAGTGTCTTTAGGCCGGTACTGATCGTTGAAGCGAAGCGCGAAGGAGACTATTTTGAGCTGCCCGCAGGTAGTAAGAGACTGGAACAGTCCCTTCCATCGCTGGTGCGGGATTATCCGAACCTTCGCGCAGCGCTGGAACAGGCGGCGCATTATTGCCAGTCGCGTGGAGTGCCGTTCGGGGCTGTTACGAACGGTCACCAAGTTATTGCGTTCATAGCAAATCGTAACGACGGCACGCCTCCCTTGGACGGCAAAGCCCTGGTGTTTGACTCGCTAGATGCGATGCTCGCCCACTTCTTGGACCTTTGGCAGGCGCTCTCCCCGGCGGGGATGGAAGCGAAGAAGTTGCAATATCGGCTTGCCGGGGGCATGCCGGACGTTCCGCCGAAATTATCGGCGACCCTTCCTGACTATCCGGGCGTTAAAAAGCGTAACGTCGTGCAGGGCGACCTCCAAGTTCTCAGCGACATAGTAATTGAGGACGTCATTCGCTCCCCGGAGCTTGAGCCTGAGTTTCTTCGTCAGTGCTACTGTCAGAGCGGCGCTTTGTCGCAGTTTGCTCTCGCGAGTAAGGGGATACTTGAGACGAGGTATGCAGGCCTTTTCGAATCTTCGAAGGACGCTCCGGTGCTTGCATCCGCAGTCACCAAGGCTGGCGTGTCGACGGATCTCCTGGGTGCAAGCATTGCTAGAAGACCGATCCTGCTTTTAGGCGATGTCGGCGTCGGGAAAACGACTTTCATTCGACACCTGATCAATGTGGATGCTGCCGACGTCTTCAAGAAGGCCATTTGTCTGCATTTGGATTTGGGGCTGAGAGGCACACTGGCGACGGACCTGCGCCTTCACGTGGTGGACGAGATGGTGCGTCAGCTATTGGAAAAATACTCCGTTGACGTGAGCGAACGAAACTTTGTCCGCGGGGTGTACCACGGTGAGTTAAAGAGATTCGGTGCAGGTATATATGCGGACCTGAGAGTATCGTCTCCTGAAGACTTTCTGCGGAAAGAACTTGAGTATTTGGAAGCGCTCGTGCATTCACGCGAGACGCATCTACGAAAGTCCTTAGAGCACATATCGAGCGCTAGACGAAAGCAGATCGTCTTGTTTCTGGACAACGCAGACCAGAGGGACGAAAAGACTCAGGAACTTGCGTTTCTGATTGGGCAGGAGCTTGCGGGGTCATGGCCCGCTATTGTGTTCGTCGCTCTTCGTCCCGAGACGTTTCATCGCTCAAAGAAGATTGGGGCGCTTACCGGATACCACGCAAAGGCATTTACCATTGCTCCTCCTCGGACTGACCTCGTCCTCCGAAAGAGGCTGAATTTCGCTCTTAAGCTCACCACCGGAGAGATTCCCATTCCTAGTTTTGACCGCGTGGGCGTCAATCTCGAGAAGCTGAGCACGATTATAAAGGTGGTGAGGGAGTCTATCGATGGTGAAGAGGAGCTGATCGAGTTTATAGATAACATCTCCGCGGGCAATATTCGGCTAGCCCTCGATTTGGTTAGGTCTTTCATAGGGAGCGGGCATGTTGACACGCAGAAGATTCTCGATATTGTGGCGGAGCGGGGCTCGTATACGGTGCCGCTGCACGAGTTTCTCAGGGCGACCATCTATGGTGACAACGAGTATTACGACCCTGCGATATCTCGCATAGCTAATATTTTTGATGTTTCATCCTTGGACAGGAAGGAGCACTTCATAGTGCCTCTCTTGCTGGGCGTCCTTCACCGAGCGAGTTCACTGGAGGCGAGGGACGGGTTTTGGGAGACCGGGAAGGTGTATGAGGCGTTGCAAGGTATGGAGTTTGTGCCTGACCAGATTGATAGGGCTGTTTCTAGGGCTTGCGAGAAATCTCTCGTGGAAACCAATGAAAGGCTGTTACCGGAACCCGGTCAGGAACGACCGTCGGCTCTCAGGATAACGTCAAAAGGCGAGTACCATTTGCAGCGCCTTGCCGGGCAATTCCAGTATCTTGACGCGGTGGTCGTGGATACGCCTATATTGGATCAGGTTATGCGGGAATCTATAGGAAACGCGCCGACTATTGAGAAACGACTCGACCGTGTTGAAGGGTTTGTGAAATACCTCTCCTCGTGCTGGTCGAGCGTGAACCTGCACGCCGTCGGCTTCAACTGGTTTGTGCACTCCGACACGGCGGGCCGTCAGGTTACTAATATCCGTCGGGCTGTCAGCCGATCAGGGTGAGGGCGGCCCAGTGTTACGAGCCGCCTGGCCGACGGTTGGCTGGAGCTACTTTTTCTTGGCTTTGGCGCGCGCGGCGGCGATGGGGGCGGCGGGCTCGGTCATGCGGACGGGGTCGAGGATTTCGCGCATGGTTTTTTCGTCGAGGAGCTTGCGTTCGAGGGCGATTTCGGTGACGGTGCGGCCGGTTTTGACGCTTTCCTTGGCGATTTCCGCCGCCGCGGCGTAGCCGATGTAGGGATTGAGCGCCGCCGCAACGGAGAGGGTCGCGTTGGCGTAGTAACGGCAGCGTTCCTCGTTGGCCTTGATGCCATCGACGCATTTTTCGGCGAGCACGCGAATGGTGTTCTTCAAAATCCCGGCGGAGTGCAGGACGTTCCACGCCATCGTCGGCATCATCACGTTCAATTCGAGCTGGCCGGCCTGCACGGCGAGAGCGGTGGCCACGTCGGCGCCAACGGCCTGGAAGCCGACCATCGCGGTAAGCTCCGCCATGACCGGGTTTACTTTCCCCGGCATGATGGACGAGCCCGGTTGCAGCGCGGGCAGAAGAATTTCAGCGAGGCCCGTGTTTGGCCCGCTCGAAAGCAGGCGCAGGTCGTTCGATATGCGAATCAGTTCGAGCGCCAGATTGCGCAACGCGGAGGAGGCGGTGGACATCGCGAGATTCGATTGCATGGCGTAGCGCAGATCTTCCGCGGGAATAAGTTTTTGCGCGGAGATTTTGCTCAGCTTCGCGACTACCAGTTTTTGATACTTTGGATGCGTGTTGACGCCGGTGCCGACGGCGGAGCCTCCGAGGCCGACCTCTCGAAGGAAATCCTGGGCATTATGTATACATTGGGCAGAACGGTTGATCGCCGTGGCGTACGCGCGAAACTCCTGGCCCAGGCGAATGGGCACCGCGTCCATCATGTGCGTGCGCCCGGATTTCAGAATGCGATCAAATTCCTTGCCCTTGCGCGACAAGGAATCTTCCAGCTTGGCGGCAGCGTCGAGAACTTCGTCGAGCAGCAGCAGGGAAGCCAGGCGCATCGCCGTCGGAAAAACATCGTTCGTGGATTGCCCGAAGTTAACGTGATCGTTCGGATGACAGACCGAATAATCGCCGCGCTTGCCGCCGAGAAACTCAATCGCGCGGTTCGCGATCACTTCGTTCGCGTTCATGTGAAACGACACGCCGGCGCCCGCTTGATAAACGTCAACGACAAATTGATCGTTCAACTTTCCGGAAATAACTTCGTCCGCGGCGCGCGCAATTGCTTGCGCGATTTGCGGCGAAACAAGGCCCAACTCTTCGTTCGCCAGCGCGGCCGCCTTCTTGATGAAGCCGATTGACTGAATTAATTTCGGATGCGCGCGATAGCCGCTGATCGGATAGTTGTCGATCGCGCGTTGCGTCTGAATTCCGTAGTACGCGCCCTCGGGCACGCCTCTCTCGCCGAGGGAATCTTTCTCGATCCGTTCGCTCATGTACGCCCCGCATATCCGCAGCGCGCGCTTTCGGCTGCGCCCTCTTCTCTCACCGAGCCCGCCGCAATTCGCCTTTTCATTTGTTCCGCTCTCGGATTCCGCGTTTCGAATTCCGGCTGCGTATTTTCACAGGCACTTCTTTCGCGCAGCAAGTCTTTCTCGACCCTTCCCTTCATCGATGGCTCCTTATTCAGGACGCGGGGCAACTCCCGCGCGTCAAGCGAATGCTCTATCCACGCGGAGAATTGAGCGGCCGGTGTTCGCACGGTCAACAACAAAGAATACCACACGCGAATCGCCTCAAGTATCACACGCCGCGCCCGATCACGCGGTGTGCGTTCGCATAATCTATAGACGGCGTTTGGAGGATGTATTGGTGAGATGGGGCAGGCTCTTCGCGGCGACAGACTTGGCAACAAAGCACAGTGCAGCGGAGGTAGCGGGCTTCGGCAGGATGGATCGAGCTTTGTCGGAACGATGGGCGCAGCGACAGACTCGGCGACTAGGAGGGGGAGGTCGCAGGGGCATGGAGACAGGTGTGCCGATCCTGCAGAAGAGAGGCATTTGAGAGTGAGGACGCGAATATCGCGAGGGGCTCGCTCGGCGACAAATGAAGTTCCAATTCTGCACGCATAGCGTGGACGGAGACGGTGCGAGTGAGGACGCGAATATCGCGAGGGGTTCGCTCGGCGACAAGTGAAGTTCAATTCTGTACGCACAATGCGAACGGAGAGGGTGCGAGCGAGCGAGGACGCGAATACCGCGAGGGTTCGCCCGGCGGCGGGCAAGGTTCAGATTCTGCATGCATAGCGTGGACGGAGGCCGTGCGAGCAAGTGGGGACGCGAATATCGCGAGAGATTCGCTCGGCGGCGAGCGAGGTTCAGATTCTGTGTGCACAGCGTGAACGGAGACGATGCGAGCGAGTGAAAACGCGAATGTGCCGCAGTCGAGAGGGCTCCAAGGAATGTGGCGAACTGCGTCGAGGAACAGCAAGAGTGGCAGGCGATCCCACGAGGTCGAGCTGTACCCGAAGATTCCAATACGAACCTGGAGACTGGCGCAAACCGCGCGGGTGATGAGCGGGCGAATAAATCCGCAGGCCGTTGCAGATGGAGAGCGGAAGCTGAAGCGAACACAAGTCCGAAAGGCTTGGCGCGGGCGCAGGGGAAACGAAAACCCGGAAATTGGATGGGAGAGGGGAGCAACGATTCTTCGAGGAAATGAGGTTGGCAAGAAGACGTGAGGGCGTTTCTGACTTTGGGGGCAGAGATGGAAGCAGACGGCGAAGCGCCCAGTGCAAAGCGTTAAAGGAGCGTAGCGAGAACGAAGACATGAAAGCCGGTCAAAATGGCGCAGGGTACAAGAAAGAACAGACGCGTGCGACGCTGGCAGAATCGCCGGTGGCATCAGGCGATGCGTTTGGATTTTGCGAGCGACTCCGACCTGCGTCGCAGAGGGGGAAGGGAATCGTCACAAACGGCGTCGCGAAGAACGGAAATCAGAGGATGCGACGCGAGGTCAGGGAATCGAGTGGACGAGTCGTCCGGAGCAGGGGCCAGGGGGAGGGGAACCTGCTTGGAACGGATGCGACGAACACTTTGAGGAGGGCGGAGAGAACTCTCGTGGCGGCGGCGGACGAGTATCCACTCCGCGATGCGAGCCTGAACGTCGGTTTCGACCCACTCGTCGATGACGTCGACCATTTGCTTCCGCAGATTGGCGAGGTCGTTGAGGCGGGCCAGTTCGAACGATTCGAGCGAAGTCTGCGAGCACCCTGCAAGGTAGTCGAGCATGGACTTCGTAGTTTTCATGTACAGCCTCCGGTTTTCACTGAAGTGGCCCAAGAGAGGTAGCCGACAGGGGGCAAGGATATATGAGGTTTACAATTTGTCAATACAAATTAGATAAGTAACTCCCAAGTACTCTAGTTGGAAGCGCGAAGCTGGTCAGCTTGTGTCGGGCAGGCCGGAACTGCGGTCAGCCGGAGGAGGGGCGATGAGGCATGCACGTGAAGTTTCCTTGCGGGGGGCGCGGCAAGAGGATGCGGAGCGCCGTTACAAGCGTGAATACATGCGGCGCTGGCGGGCGAATCCGGAAAATCGGGCGCGGGTGACGGCGATGCGCCATCGACAATGCGCAAAACGAAAAGTCGAGCGCTCGCGGGAAGCCGGCGCGACGGTCTGCGCGTTCTGCCGAACGCATGCGCCCGTAAAGCGGATCGAGAGGTTGATTACAACGAGAGCAGGATTCAAGGCTGTCTACGTGATGTGCTGCGCGGACTGTTTGGTATGACCGGCGACACGACGAGGGTGACAGCAGAAATTGGCGGCGGAGCGAGCTGAATTGCGAGGCAAGAACCTCAATTGCGGGATTCGCGGCGGCCTTTGGGACGAGGCGCACCTGGAGCGCATGGGACCGGCCGTGTGGCTGTTCGGTTGGCTGGTGCACCGGCAGACACGCGAGCACAACGGGGTGGGGCTGGTTTTAGGAGGCTCCCCGCTGACATACAAGATCATCAGCGACGACACGGGAATGGCCGTGCGCACGCTGAAACGCTGGATGGCGCGACTGGGACGCAGCGGGTACGTGCGCGTGAAACACACGACGTACAAGCGAATGATCATTCAGATCACGAAAGCGAAAAAGTTCGGACCGCAGCAACTGAGATTTCCACAGGGCACTTTTTTTGCACAGGAATCAAAAGGGCCACTTCCGGCACTTGAGGGCGGGTCAAAAGGGCCAATGGTGGCCCGTTCAAGGAAAGAGTATAGAGAATATAAACCTGAGAGACATACAAGCAACGGCTCGCTCTGTGGAAATTGTGCCCGTCCGCCAGAACGAGCCGGGCAGAACGCCTCAAAATATTTTCCTTCTAGAGAGAATACAAAAACGCCGGACAGATTCGCGGATGCGACGCACGGACTGCGGCAACCTGCAAGAGAGCCCGCGAGCGGAAGCTACGACAATCGTACTGCGGCGAGGCCGTACGTTCCGTCGTATGGCGAGGCAGGTGCGCGTGGGTCCTGGCAAAGCGAAAGGGCGTGGCGAGAGGCAAAGCTGCGGGCGGAATTGTATGTGGGCGCTGGGCCGGAGGTTCCACACCCACCAAAAGGCGGGAGGGAAACATGAGAGGCATAGTGCGGTGCGATTTGGGGCATGGCGCGCAGCCGCCTTGGGGCTGGCGATTGGCGTGGTACGAGCCGCGCAGACGCGTGGGTGTGTTTTTCCCCGCGCCGCTGCACTGGCTGGCGCGCGGTCTACGCGAACTCGCTTGGCGCATGGGAGTGGCGTGGCGCGCGCCGACGCGCGAGAAGCACGACGTATTCGATTTGCAGCGCGTGTACCGCGAGAAGCAGAAGCTGGCAGGCGAGTATTCGCGCGGCTACTTGCAGGGATGGCAGGAGTGCTTCGATACGTGGGTGGAGACGATCGACAGCGTCAGCGATGACGATTGTTTGCGCAACTGAATCTTGAAACTCGAAAAGCGAAACTCGGCTCTTCGTCCCTCAGGGCAAGAAAGCGAAAAGCAGTGGCGCTTGAGTTGGGGCGACGGAGAATTTCGCAGCGACGGACGATGATTTCTTGGGAGTGGAAGCGACGTCGCGAGAAACACAATGAGGAGCTGGACGCCAGGGTGAGTGAGGCGGGCTCACATCGGCGGGTGATGGCAGCGCAGGCAAGCGCCTGAGGCAGCAGCGCAGTCAGCGGAGGAACCATGAAAGCGCAAGAAATGTTTGAGGTATGTCATGCGCGGTATCGCGGGCTGCGGGGATTTTTGGGCGGGCCTGACGGCGCGGGCGGCCACATGGCGGCAGTGGATCTGGATTCGCCATCGAGCGGATACCAGTGGCGTCCGGAGCGGGCGCGTGCGGAAGAATACGTGGCAGATTTCGAGATGATCGCGGTGCGGGCGCTGCGGCGTCCGGAATGGAAAGGGCGGCTGAAACTTTTCCGCGTGTATTTTTTGTGGGGCGTCGAGTACCGACGGGCGATTACGCTGGTCGGCGTCGCGCCGGGGACGTTTGATTGGTGGGTAGGCGAAGTCAAAAAAACGCTGGGGCGCGAATTCGACCGCGCAGGTTTGTTTCCTCCGGGGAGTTATTTTCGTGTGCGGGAAAAGCGCGAGGCTCGGGATACCGAAAAGCGAAATCATGTCCGTGCGCGGGCTGCCAAATGAAAAAGGGCAATCCGAAGGCAGCCCTGAAAGTCTTACCGGCGGCGACCGAGGCGAATGCAAAGTCTTGGGCGGCTATGGCGATTCGGGCTAGAATACGCCGGTCATGAGCAAGCTTTCGTCGCCAATTTCCCGAACGGCAGGTGTATCCGCTCTCTCCTTGACGCTGGTGTTGATGCTGGCGGGAATCTGGACGCAGCAACGTAGTCTCGCCGCACCCGCGCGACAGACGCGGGCGGAGTCGCAGGCACAGCAGGGATTTTCCGCGGCGCAGACGCCACAGCAACCGTCCGCGACAGACGCTCGCGCTGAGGCCGTGCAGCAAGGCCGCTCCACGCCTGCGAAAAGCGCAACGCAGCAGCGGGCGGCGGTTGAGCGGCGGACGGTGAACGAGCGGCGAATTGCGGCGGCGGCGGAGGCGAAACTTTCGCGGGCGCAGATTGACGCGCTGCTGCGGCGGAAAATTAAGTATGTGTTTGTGCTGTACCAGGAGAACCGGTCGTTCGATTCGTATTTCGGCACGTTTCCCAACGCCGATGGAATTTTCAGTCACCCCGCAAAAGACACTCCCGGATTTTACCAGCCACTGACGAACGTCGACGGAACGGCGGGCGTGATTCATCCTTTCCGCATCGGGCCAAAGGAATTCGCGTCGGACACGGACGACGTGGACCATTCGCATCCCGGCATCGTGGCGAAAATGAATATTGACGGCGGCGTTCCGCGAATGGACCGGTTCGCGATGATGGAGGAGCGGAAACACGAGAAGCCTGGCAAGGCCGCCACGGCAACCGCCGCCGCCGCAAGGGGCAATCCGTCGCTGGCGGCGAAACAGATGGGCGAGCTGGCGATGGCTTACGAAGATTGCGACACGATTCCGTTCTTGTGGCGATACGCGGACCGCTTCGTGCTGTTCGATCACATTTTCCAGGAAATGACAGGGCCGTCAACGCTGGGGAACATCTCGATTATCGCGGCGCAGACGGGGCAAACGCAGTGGGCGCTGCATCCGGACGAAGCGTACAAAGACAACGGAGCGCGCGACCCGGGCGTGCCAGTGCTGAATGACAACGATCCATTCTGGGGGTCGCAGCTCGACCCGACTCCGCAGGCGGACAAAATGCCGGTGAATCCGCGCGACATGAAAAACGGAGTCGAATACGGGACGGCGCTGAATTTGACGTTTGCGTCGCTGCCACTGACTCTGCTGGGCGAGGATGCGAATACCGTCGCAAAATCCGACACGGATGCGGCGCGGGATCTGGCCGACGTGCAGAACGACATTCCGTTCATCACAAGCCACGACAAGCAGGATGTAGCGTTTGGATGGTACGAAGAAGGCTACGGCAAAGAGCCGACGGATACGGACGACGATGATGATCCGGTGGACGCCTACGGGCTGCACGCTTCGTACGTGACGCATCACAACGGGCCGCAATATTTCGGCTACGTGGCCAACAACCCTAAAATCCGCGCGCAATTGCACAGCCTGCAGGATTTTTTCACCGCGCTTGATGACAAGACTCTGCCGAAGGAAGGCGGCGTTTTCTTCGTGAAGGGCGGCTTCCGGAATCTGTTTCATCTGAAGCCCGCGGATCCGGACGCGGCGGTGCAGAAGAAATTTCTAGGCGACGACGATCATCCGGCGTATTCGGATTCGCAAATCAGCGAAGCGATGGTGGCCGCGGCGATCAACAAAATCGCGGCAAGTCCGTATTGGAACGAGAGCGCAATTCTGATTACGTGGGACGATTCGGAGGGCGACTACGATCACGTGCCGCCGCCGATTCGCGCGAAGGGGCCGGACGGTTCGCCGATCAGCGACGGGCCGCGCGTCCCGCTGATTTTGATTTCGCCCTACGCGCGAGCGCATTACGTTGCGCACGCAGCGGGGAATCACGCGTCGGTGGTCAAATTTATCGATACGGTTTTCGCGCGCACTCCGCTGGCGCTGTTGCCCGATGAGCAGCGCGGGCGGGCGCTGGGCGAAAAACAATTTGGGCAAAGCGAATTAGGGCCGCAGGACGCGCTCACACCGGGCGTTACGGATCTGGCCGACGCGTTCAGCCCGTTGAGGCTTTCAGGTAAAGCAGCGCCTTTGCCGCCGTCGTATGCGGAGATTCCCGATGAGTTAGTGAATCGCCTGCCGGCGGAAACGAAGTACGGCTGCGCCGCGCTGGGAATCGTCACGACAGACCGGCGCCAGAAAATCCGCAACGCCATTCCGCGCGATTTCAATCCTCGCCCGTTAACCAATCCCAGCCAGTAAAAATTACCCAGGGCGTGAAGTTGTCGGGTAAAGCCTCGATTGAAGCACTTCACGACCGTCGTTACACTTCTGGCGGGACTCGAACCGCAACCCCGCCGCCGAGACGCGTCCATTGCTGCAGGGCCAAAATGCGCCTTCCCGCTGGAAGAATGGAGGACCGTGCGGCGATCAACGTGCCGGTTCGGCTTATTCCTCCGGATAATTCACCGCACACGGAATTTGCCCACACGGAAAACGTCAGCATGCACGGAGCGCGCGTGATCGCCAGCGAGCTCTGGCACACGGGAAAATCAGCGCTCGTGCGTTCCGAGGCAGGCCAGTTCGAATGGACTGGGCGCGTGGTGTACTGCCAGCGTTTGCCGAACGGCAAATTTGCCGTGGGCCTGCAACGCTCGCTTGCGTGAGGCGGAGCAGAGGAGCACGGCAACTTCCCCCAACGCGGTCTACGCCAGTGCGCGACTTGGGGGGCGGATTTGCGGGCGGGGGGCGAGTGAGCTATAATGCACACAGGTAGGGCGGTGGCGCAGGAAGTTGCTGTTTACAGAATGCCGAGGCGAATTGAGCGCCGGCAAGTATCCAAGGCCGGGTAATTGCTCCTTGACGATGACTTGGTGATGGTTTGAGACTCGATCTGGTCGTCGAAGGGGACCGCAGTACAGCAGTACACATAGTAAAGCGCACGCCGCCTGAAGCGAATTTTTAGGGAACGGCGAGATGTTGACTGAAAACCTCGTTAAGAAAACTTTCCCGTTAGAATCCTGCATTCGCCGCGGCATGGCGCGGAGCGTTCGCGGGTCGAATGTGACTCCTTCTGCCCTATTTCAAAGCCCGCGATTCCGAGGCTGCGGTGGGTGCGTTTAGGGGAAGAATACTGGGTAAGTAAAGTGTGCAATTTTGAGCAGAAAAGTTTTCGGCGATTCCTTTAAATGGTTACGCGAGGAGGGGGCGCTGAACAGTGAACGAGGCGAAGGTGAAGAGCAAATCGCAGAGCAGTGGGAAACGAATCGGACGCCGGAAGTCTGTTCATGATCCGATGGCGCTTTTGGACGCGGTGGGGCTTGGGCGCAAGCCGGAAATGCGCCGTAAGCGCGACGTGATTTTCTCGGAAGGCGAGCCATCGAAGAATGTGTATTACATTCGCGACGGCAGCGTGAAGTTGTCGGTGATGTCGAAGGAAGGGAAGGAAGCAGTAGTTGGAATCCTGGGGCCAACGGACTTTTTTGGCGAGGATGGAATCGCGGGGACGAAAGTGCGCATGTCGACAGCGACCGCGGCGAGCGACTGCGATCTGATGCGAATCGACAATCGACAGATGGCGCAAGCGCTCCACGGGGATCACGACTTCTCGGATTTCTTCATGAGTTACCTGCTGACGCGGAAAGCGCGCGTGGAAGCGGACCTGGTCGACCAATTATTTAATTCGAGCGAGAAGAGATTGGCGCGCGCGCTGCTGATGATGGCGCGCTACGGGCGTGAAGGCGCGACCGAGTCGACGATTCCGAAAGTGAGCCAGGAAACGCTGGCATCCATGGTGGGCACGACGCGCTCGCGCATCAGTTTCTTCATGAACAAGTTTCGCAAGATGGGATTCATCAAGTACAACGGCGGCGTGCAGGTGCACGGGTCGCTGTTGAACGTGCTGTTGCACGATTGAAATGCGCGACGGCAGCACGCTTGCGTGATAAGCGGCCGCAAACAAACGTGGCTGCCGCTAGAGAATCAGAGAAAAACCCCTGGACGGCGGCACCTTTCCGAACTCAGGGGCTGAGCTGCAAGGGTTTCTAGTGGTGATCGCGGTCGCCTTCGTGGTGATGGCGCCAATTCCAGTATTCGTTCTGCTCGTCGCGGGAGCGGCGCCGAAAATCCTCGTCCCGACGGTGAGTCTCAACTTCCCACCGCTGGTAGTACACAACTTCGCTGTGATTCCACCGGTGATAATCGTGGTATTCCGGATCGTACACACGGTAGGAACCGCGAACGGCGCAGCCCATTGTTATCGTGGAGAATAGAAATGCAACGGCCAGAAAAAGGGAACCAAGGCTGACGGATTTGTTTTTGTGCATGTGAGTGTTTCCTCTCCGGCTGGAATTCCATTATAACGCAGGTTCTTGCGCATAATCGCCGCTCGCTCCCGCAAGACTACAGCAGATTCCCTGCCTGCGGCGGGCAGGCTCGTCGCTTCTGCTCCTCGGAAAGACACCCATAGGTCCCGCTCGCCGAAACGCTGGCGAAGTTACGCGAAATTGCCTAGTTTCAGAAGTGGTCAATTCGGCTCAGACATGCGAGGAGAATGGGACTAGGCTTCTTCTGCCCGCGCTCCATCCTCATTAAAGTACTGCCACCATCACGGTGGTTGGGAGGTCAGTCATGGCAGAACCAGCACGCGCTTCCTATCAAGAAAGAACCGCAGCAGAGCGCACGCGCCAATCCGTGGAAAATCAGGCGAAATGGATCGAACCAGAGACGGCGGATGAGTTGCTAGCCAAGCTGAAGAATTTGCACGCCCAGGCGGAATGGCGTAGTGAGCTATTAGATGTGCGCGAAACGCGGCATGACAATGAGCGGCGTTTCCGCGAAATGATCGACGCGCTGCCGGCAGCCATTTACACCACGGATGCCGAAGGCCGCCTGACGCACTTCAACCCCGCCACCATCAGACTCTCCTACCGCGTGCCAGAAGTAGGCAGCGACAAGTGGTGCGTCACCACGAAGCTATTCTGGCCGGATGGCACTCCCACGCCGCACGAGGAATCCCCGATGGCTGTGGCGCTCAAGAAGGGCCGCACGATACGCGACGCGGAAATTATTGCCGAGCGGCCGGATGGCAAGCGTTTGTGGCTGACCGTGTATTCCACGCCGCTCCGTGACGCCAGGGGGCGGATCGTCGGCGGCATTAACATGCTGGTGGATCGAACGGAACAGAAGCAGTACGAGGCGCAGTTGCGTGAGAGCGAGGAGCGGTATCGGGGTCTCGCGGGCAAGCTGTACGCCGAAGCGCGTGTTCAGACAAAAGAACTGGAAGAGCGGAACGCGGAGATCCTGGAGCAGGCTGAACGGCTGCGACTGCTGTCAA